>Ga0181520_10000832_pt1 | contig 66663 bp, 42 predicted proteins | sample PEATcosm2014_Bin_29_FD_132451 | JGI IMG/M metagenome (GOLD analysis project Ga0181520, IMG submission 132451) | Peatland microbial communities from MTU Mesocosm Facility, Houghton, MI, USA - PEATcosm2014_Bin02_30_metaG | ecosystem: Environmental > Terrestrial > Soil > Wetlands > Peat | place...
GAGACGCGAATTTCGCGAATTGACACGAATTTTTTCAACCACAGATGAACACAGATCAACACAGATCCGGAAACAAGGCAAGAGGCATGGAGACAGGATGAACGGGATTTACAGGATTGGGAAAAGCAGGCGAGGTCTTGGATCACCCCGGCAGCTCTTTCTCTGTGTCTCGGTGTCTCGGTGGTAAAACCACACCACGGAGGCACAGAGGCACAGAGGGGGGACTGGAATCTGGCAATCCTGACGGCGTCATGGAGTGCGCCGGCAAAGCGCAGCGGCGACGGCGCTTTCGCCCGCACGCGCGAGCCGCGAGCGTTTGAGGACCGTTGCCCGCACTAAAGCGGTGTGGCGCTTCCCGCCACAGTCCATGACGTCCCGCGCCATCCCGGGGCGCCCGGCAAATCCGTTCGCGTCTTGGCCTGCGCCGGCCGGCCACCACGATCATGGGGTGCGAAAACCAAGACCAAACAATGCTTCAGCCATTCCCGTAGGCACGGAGGAAGTTTTCGCGGCTAATGCCGGATTGACGGCAGATGAGGCGAAGCGTGGAAGATTTTATTCGAACACCAGAGCTTCACGGCCAAAGGTTTCGATGTGGAAGCGGATGGCACTCTGCACGTCCTGCAACGCCGCCTCATAGGTGTCACCCTCACCGACGATCACGCCTTGAATGCCGGCAGGATAGGCCACATAACCATCAGGATGTTTCTCGATGATGATTTTCATGTATCAGGAATATGCGGGGCAAATGCCGCAGGCGCAAGGCAAAGATTGGAGGGCCTCCTTAAAAATTCGCGTCAATTCGTGAAATTCGCGTCTCACCCTTTTTTTGATATTTGTTCGGCAGGGGCTCGTCAGGCGGCCGGGAATTGGCTATGGTAGGGGGCATGAAAATCACCGATGTCTTGCGCGCGGAACATGCCGTGTTCCACAACTTGTTCGATCACATCGAGGCGACGGTGCCGGGGCTCAAGACGCTGGCGGAGGTGAAGGCGCTGGCGGCGGTGGTGGTGACGTTGCATGAGCCGCACGCGCGGACGGAGGATGATTTGTTCATGGAGCCGCTGGAGCATTATTTCGACCAGATCGGGCAGCAGGAGACGTTTCACGAGGAGCACAAGCAGATCGAGGAGGCGCTGGCCCAGGCGCTGGCGGCCAAGTCGGTGAAGGAGGCCAAGCGGATTTTGGTGGAGGCGATGGCGAAGTGCCGGGACCATTTTGACAAGGAGGAGCGGATCGTGTTTCCCATGGCGGAGCGGGTGTTGAAGGCGAAGACGTTGAAGGAACTGGGGGAGGCGTGGCTGCGGCGGCGGGACCAGGGGGCCTTGGAAAATGCCAAAGGATGAAGGATGAAGGGGGGCGGTGACGCGAATTTCACGAATTGACGCGAATTTTTTCAACCACAGATGAACACAGATAAACACAGATTCGGAAACAAGGAAAGACCAGGGAAGGGAGACAGGATGACCAGGATTTACAAGGGGAAGGGGGTTTGACACGAATTCCACGAATTGACATGAATTTTTAGGGACCGGGGACGAATGTCTCTGGAACTATTTCGTGTCTTCGTGCCTTCGTGTGAGAGCTGAATCAGGACCGGGAAAAGGGGGTTGACACGAATTTCGCGAATTGACGCGAATTTTTTCAACCACAGATGAACACAGATAAACACAGATTCAAAGCCGAAACTGGTTGGTCAGGGCGATGTATAAATTTGAGTGGGGCCTCTCCGAGAAAGCCCGCCAAGCCCGTTTTCATCTGTGTTTATCTGTGTTCATCTGTGGTTAATTCGTTTTTCAACTGAAGCCTTCCCATCCCCGCCCACGTTTCCCCTAAAAATTCGCGTAAATTCGTGCAATTCGCGTCAACGCTCTTTCACTTGATTTCAATTTCCACGGGGCAATGGTCGCTGCCCAGGATTTTGGGGAGGATGCGGGCTTTCACGAGGCGCGGGCGCAGGCTTTGGGAGATGAGAAAATAGTCGAGCCGCCACCCGATGTTCCGGGAGCGCGCGCCGCCCATGGGGCTCCACCAGGTATAGTGTCCCCCACCCTGCTCGAATTCGCGGAAGGTGTCCACAAAGCCGGCGCTGAGGAAGGCGCTGAAGCCGGCGCGCTCCTCGACGGTGAAGCCGTGGTTGTGGACGTTGGCCTTGGGATTGGCGAGGTCCAGCTCGGTGTGGGCCACGTTGAAATCGCCGCAGAAGATGACGGGCTTCTTTTTTTCGAGGCGCTGGAGGAATTTCAGGAAGTCGGCGTCCCAAGTCTGGCGGTAGGGGAGGCGCGTGAGCTCGCGCTGGGAGTTGGGCACATAGACGTTGACGAGGTAAAAGTCCCCGTACTCGGCGGTGAGCACGCGGCCTTCGTGGTCGTGCAGGGGAACGCCGACGTGGGGGGTGACTTGGAGCGGGCGGGGGCGGGTGAAAATGGCGGTGCCGGAATAGCCCTTCTTCTCGGCGCAATTCCAATAGGTGGTGTAGTGGCGGGGCCAGAGCGGCTCGACGTCGTCCGGGGCGCAGCGGGTTTCCTGGAGGCAGAGGATGTCCGGCTGTTCGGCGTCGAGGAATTCGAGGAAGTTGCGCTTGAGGAGGGCGCGGAGGCCGTTGACGTTCCAGGAAATGAGTTTCATGGGGCGAAAATAAACCAGGCGAGGGCGAGGTGGAAACCATTAAAGAGCGGAGCCATTTTGCAACCCGGGTTTTTGGGGAGTGGTCAGACATGTCACCGCACACCATGACGCCCCGCGCGATTACGGCGCGTCCGGCAATTTGGTTTGCGTCTTGGACTGCGCCGGCAGCGTGCGGCGACGGCGTGCCGCGCCATTTTTTTAGATGGCGGCGAACGCCAGTTCGCCGCTACGAGGCGGGGGTTTGGGGCGCCACGCATTTGACGGCGGGTGAATCGTATATCGTAAATTCCACCCCTTGCCGCGCGGGATAGGCGGATAATCTCCGGAACGCCTCCGGCGTGCAGACTCAGGCGGCTTGAAACACGCTGACGCTCAGCGGCGGCAGGAAAAATTCCGCCGATTGGGGATGGCCGTGGGACGGGACGGGAACGGACTGGAGGCCGCCGGCGTTGCCGGTATTGCTGCCGCCGTACAGGGCGGCGTTGCTGTTGAGGACTTCCTTCCAGAAGCCGGCGCGCGGCAGGCCCACGCGATAAGACCTGCGCGGGACGGGCGTGAGATTGAGGATGACGACGACTTGGCTCCGGCCATCGGCGGTCTGGCGGAGGAAGGAGAGGACGCTGTTGTCGCGGTCGTTGCAGTCAATCCAACTGAAGCCGGCGGGGTCGTAATCGGCCTGCCAGAGGGCGGGGGCGGCTTGGTAGAGGCGGTTGAGGTCGGCGACAAATTTTTGCAGGCCGGCGTGGTAGGGGCCGGCGTTGAGGAGCCACCAGTCAAGCTGGCCGTTTTCGTTCCACTCATGGCTCTGGCCGAATTCGGAGCCCATGAAGAGGAGCTTCTTGCCGGGAAAAAACCATTGATAGCCGAGCAGCGCGCGGAGATTGGCAAAACGCTGCCAGTCGTCACCGGGCATGCGGGCGAGGAGGGAGCCTTTGCCATGGACGACTTCATCGTGCGAGAGGGGCAGGACGAAGTTTTCGTGGTGGTGATAGAGCATGGCGAAGGTGAGCTCGTTCTGATGGTATTTGCGATGGATGGGCTCGCGGGAGAAGTAGCCGAGGGTGTCGTGCATCCAGCCCATGTTCCACTTGAAGGAGAAGCCGAGGCCGCCGAGGTAGGGCGGACGGGTGACCTGGGGCCAGGCGGTGGATTCCTCGGCGATGGTGAGGACGCCGGGGAATTCGGTGTGGGCGGTGTGGTTGAATTTTTTGAGGAACTCGATGGCCTCAAGATTTTCGCGGCCTCCGAACTTGTTGGGAATCCATTCGCCCGCCTTGCGGGAATAATCCAGGTAGAGCATGGAGGCCACGGCGTCCACGCGCAGGCCGTCCACGTGGAAGCGGTCGCACCAGTAGAGGGCGTTGGCGAGGAGGAAATTGGCGACTTCGTAGCGGCTGAAGTTGAAGATGAGCGTGCCCCAGTCCTGGTGGGCGCCCTTGCGGGGGTCCTCGTGCTCGTACAGGGCGGTGCCGTCGAAGCGGGCGAGCGCCCAGTCGTCGCGCGGGAAATGGGCGGGCACCCAGTCCACGATCACGCCGAGGCCGGCGGCGTGGAGGGCGTTGACGAGGAACTGGAAGTCGTCGGGAGTGCCGTAGCGGCTGGTGGGGGCGTAGAAGCCGGTGACCTGATAGCCCCAGGAGGGATAGAAGGCGTGCTCGGCCGGGGGCATGAACTCGACATGGGTGAAGCCCTGGCGTTTGAGGTATTCGACGAGGGGCTGGGCGAGCTCGCGATAGCTCCAGGATTCGGTGGCGGATTTTTTCTGCCAGGAGCCAAGATGAATTTCGTAGATGCTCACGGGCGAGCGCAAGGGGTCGCTCTGGCGGCGGCGCTGAAGCCAGGGGTCGTCGGTCCAGGGGAATTTTTTCGTATCCCAGACGATGGCGGCCTGCTTGGGGGCGACTTCAAAGAAGAAGCCGAAGGGGTCGGTGTGGTGCTTGATTTGGCCGTGGGCGTCGCGGATCTCGAATTTGTAATGGGCGCCCTGGCCGACGCCGGGGATGAAGATTTCCCACACGCCGGAGCCATCGAGCAGGCGCAGGGCATGGCAGCGGCCGTCCCAGTGGTTGAAATCGCCGACGACGCTGACGCGCTGGGCGTTGGGAGCCCAGACGGCGAAGCTGGCGCCGGGCACGCCGTCCAGGACGCGGAGCTGGGCGCCGAGCTTTTCGTAAATGCGGCGCTCATCGCCCTTGTTAAAGAGGTACAGATCGGCCGGGCTGAGCGTGGGCAGAAAGGAATAGGGATCGCGCGTGCGGCGCACCTGGCCCCGGGCATCGGTGATGACGAGGTCATAGGCATAGACCTCCTTGGCCGCGGTGGTGCCGCCTTCAAAGACGTCCGTCTCGGGAATGCGCTGGAGCGCGAAGGCGGGGCGGTTTTTTTCATGCACGGGCTGGATCTCGATTTTTTGGGCGCCGGGCACGAGAGCACGAACGACCAGACCCGAATGATCGCCGAGGGGATGCATTCCCAGGAGCATGTGGGGGGACTGGTGGATGAGGCCAACCAGACTTCGCAGTTCGTCCTTTGTCAGTATCATGGCGAGGGGAATCTAATACAAAAACCCGTTTAAGCCATGGGAAACTCAGCGCGATTTTTGGGCGGGCGTTTTGAGCGGGTACAAACCGGGGCAGCAGCCGAAGGTCTCGTGAAACGCGGCGCTGAAATGGCTGAGGCTGTTGTAGCCGACTTCGAGGGCGGCTTCGGTGACGTTGTGGCGGCCGCCGCGGAGGAGTTCGGCGGCGCGTTCCATGCGGAGCTGGCGGAGATGCTGCGTGATGGTGTGGCCGGTCTGCGCGGAAAAGATGCGGCTGAGATAAAAGTGGCTGCAGCCGATTTTTTTGCCGAGTTCCTCCAGCGTGGGCGGCTCGGCGAGATTCTGTTTGAGGAGGAAGATGACCTGCTCGACGCGCTCCTGGGCGAGGCGCTGCTGGCGGGTGCAAAAGAGCTCCTGGTCCGGCGGCGGCTGGACGAGGAAAGTGAGCGCGAGTTCCAGGGCCTTGCACTGATACCACAGCGGCTGGGCGGCGGCATAGACGGGCGGCTGGCGCAGGGTGGCGATGAGCTGCTCGTGGGCCGAGGTGAGGCGCACGGTGGCGCCGGAGACGGGTTCGCAGGGGCACTCGGCCAGGGCGGCGCGCACGAGGGGATGCAGCATGGGCCCCATCTCCGCGAGATGCCGCGCGAGAAAGGGGCAGGAGAATTCCACGGTGAGGAACTGGTGCTGCTCATTGGCGGCGCGGCGGGCGGTGAGCGGTTCGTCCTGGCGATGGTAAAAGCCGACGGTGTTCGGCGCGAACTCCGTGCGGCGGTCGCCGCCGGCCACGAAGCCGCGGCCGTCCAGATTCAGGCACAGCTCCAGGCAGCCGGGATGGAAACTGGCGCCCCAGTCCAATTCGCGCCGGGCAAACAAATCGTGCCACTCGATGCTGTAGCCCGCGCCGCGGAAACTGCCGAACAAGGGCTGCCAGCCCTTGCCGACGTCGCGCCAGGCCCCGGCTTCGGTGAACGGACCGTTGTTTGCGCCATGATTCACGTTTGCGGGAATCCTCGGGGCACCGCCGGGAGGCGGGTCATGGTTCCATAAGCTCTTCGCCAAGCCAACATGGGTAAAGCTTAAACTGAAAACGCCTTAGGGACAAGTGGGACGCGATTTCAACTGAGCGGTTTAAATGCCAAAAAGATGGCGGCGAACGCCAGTTCGCCGCTACGAGGTGGGCTGGCCGGCGGCGCGGCGGCGTTCGCGGTCGGGATCGAAGCGGTCAATTTGCACGGGGATGACGAAGGGATTGGAGAGGGTTTTGACGCGGGCAAAGCCGACGTTTTGGGCGCGGATGAGCGAGGTGGCGAAATCGCGGAAGTCGTAATACTTGGCGAGTTCGTTGACTTCATTTTCGTTGTTGAGATGGGAGACGAGGATGTTCTCGGTGTTGGCGAGGATGTTGGGATGGATGGTGGAAACCTCCTGGGTGGCGTAAACAATGGCGAGGCGGGCCTTGGCGCCTTCCTTGGCGATGGTGGGCCAAATGTCGGTGAGAGCCTCGTTGCGGCCGATAAGGTTGTGGGCTTCCTCCACGTAGATGACGATGTGGGGCGCCAGGCGGCCGCTGTTGAAGGTGGCCATGGAGTGCCGCAGGATGTGCTGGGCGATGCGCTTGCCCAGGCGCTCGCGCTGCACCGGGTCGCCCACGGAGAGGTCGAGGATGACGATCCGGCCGGCGACGAGGTGCTGGTAAATCTCGTCGCAGACATCGGTGGTGCGGTTGGGCGCGTGATAATCCTTGTAGGGCTGGAGCAGGCGGAAGCCGGGGATGTAGGCGCCCTGATCGTTGCGCTGGAGGAGCAGGTTCATCAGCACGTTGGTGTCCGGGTCAATCCAATCGGCGCCGCTGGCGGTGATGAGTTCCTCCTGGATCTGGCGGGCGAGCTGGAACCATTCGACGGCCTGGACGGGAGTGAGGCCGGCGGCGGGGTCCACGTTGGGGTTGACCTTGTTGCGGATGCCGGCGCCGGCCTCGAAGGTGATTTTGAAACCGGGCGGCGGTTCGTAACCAGCGCGGGCCAGCACGGCCTGGTAGGCGGCAATTTTGCGGCGGAAATTGCCGAACTGGCGGTTGTATTCGGCATCGCTGCTGCATTCGTCGCGGCCCGGCTCCGAGAAATCCATGTTCAGGAAAGCCTCGAGATCGGCGGTGCGGTGGATCTTCCCGGCTTCAATCAGGCCTTTGAGCGTGGTGTGGCCTTCCGCGATCTGGGTGAAAAAATTGTTCAGGATGAGCTCGAAGCCGGGCGTGGGCAGCATGCGGTAGCGGATGGTATCGCGCGGGAACACCTCGGCGATGGAGCCCTGGTCCTGCTGGTTGGCGTTGGCGTATTCGCCGTTGAGGTCGTAAATGATCTGGCCGATTTTCAGGCCGCTGCCGCGGCTGGTGTGCATCACCACGGAAACGAGCTGCTTGACGGTGTTGGACTTGCCGGTGCGGGTCATGCCAAAGACGGCGGTGCGGCGGGCGAGGAAGTCCACCGCATTGAGGTGGAAAACGGCCTGCTGGCCGGGTTCGCCGCGGTGCAGGCGGTCGGTGGAAGTGTAGCGGACGGTGCCGATGGGAAAGCGGGGCAAGCCGCCCCGAAGTCCCAGTCGCCGGGCCTCTTCGCGCGCGGCGGCGGCGCGCTCGGGGCTGATATAGTTGACGATGGCCTCCAAGGCGGGGCCGGTGGGGCGGTAAACCGCCAGTTGCGGCGCCTGAAAATAGGATTCAATGTCGCTGCCCAGGCGGAGCTGCCCGTCCTGCAAATAAAACGTGCCGAGAATCCGGCAGCCGAGGCCGCCGAATTGAAAATCGTTGTCTGGTCCGCCGGCGGGCGCCGTTTCGGCCGACGGCGCCGGCTGCGTCTTGAGCTGGCGGATCCTGGCCTGCAAGACTTCGTCCTCCAGCGGCAGCGGCGCGGCGCCGGTAACGCGCAGCAGGATGACTTCGCCCGGGTCGGCGGACGCGGCGGGGCGGGCATCAAAGGCGGGCGCGAGGAGGAAACAATTGTGGGGCACACCGCGGGCGCGCGCCTTCCAGAGGTCGCTGGTGAAGACGACGGCCTGCTCGTAATCGAGCCGGCAGGTCCAGCCGATGAATTGCCCGGGCTGAATCAGAGCGGCCAGCGGACTGGGCGCGGAATTTTGCATGGCACAAGAGTCATCCTTCGGCGCCGGCCGTCAACACAATCCGCCGGCGGCGGCGCGGCGAACAGGTGGCTGACGGTTCAACGGTTCAAATTCTCAAAGACCCGCCCGGCCTGCCAGCGGTGGCTGGCCAGGGAGCCATCGGTCCAGAGGACAAAATGGGCGCGGGCGATTTTTTGGTCAACCGGCCACTGGGCGGCGAGGCGGCCACGGATCTGGGCGGGGGACCAGCCGCGGGACTGGAGCCGCTGCTGTTGCGCAGCCGGGGAACAGGCCACGCAGATGATCTGGTCGAAGCCCGTTTCGGCGCAGGTTTCGAACAGGAGCGGGATGACGACCATGCCCAGGGGACAGTTTTCGGCGCGCCAGATTTGGACCTGGGCCAGCCAGCGTTCGCGGATGCGGGGATGGAGGATGGCCTCGAGCCGCTGCCGGGCGGGGGGATCGGCAAAGACGCGCCGGGCCAGCTCGGCGCGTTTGAGGCGGCCGTCCGGGGCGATGACCGCGGGGCCGAATTCGCGCTGGATTTCGGCGAGGGCGGGCTGGCCGGGCTCAACAAGTTCATGGGCCAGGGCGTCGGTGTCCACGAGGCGGGCGCCGAGTTGCAAAAAGAAACCGGCGGCGGTGGATTTGCCCATCCCCACGCCGCCGGTCAAGCCGCAAAGTTTCATGGCCGTCCGGGCGCTATTGGAGCACGACGCGATAGAAGCGATAAGGATAACCCGACGCGTTGGAATCGGAGAACGAAGTGACGGTGGCCGCCGGCGCCGCGTTGGTGTACACGGGCACCCAGTTGACCAGGTTGGTGGACGCCTGGATGACGTAAGGCTCCTGGGTGAGATCGGTGATGGAGAACTGGAATTGATGGTTGCCGGGCATGGGGACGGCCGTCAACCGGGGCAGCGAGGCGGCGACGACAGTGATGTTCGTGGTGACGAAATCATCGGCGGGGTTGGCGTCCAGCGTGTCGGCGCTGGCCACGGCGTAGTTCAGCACGTTTTGGACGCTGAGGGGCAGCACGGTGAACACGAGCCGCGAACCGGTGTTGGTGTTCAAGTTCCCAAGATTCCAGATCAGCTCCCCGCCCGAGTGGATGATGGTGCCGGCGTCGGCGGAATCGGAAACCAAGGCCACGGAATCGGGCAAGGCATCGGAGACAATCGCGTTGCTGGAGAGCGAGGGGCCGAAATTGGTGACGGTGAGGGTGAAGGTCAAATCGTTGCTGACGACGACGGTGGACGCCGAGGCGGTCATGGCCAGGTCGAGATCGGCGGAGGAGCCGACGGGATTGGCGGTGGTGAGATTCAGAATCCAGCCGTTGGAAATCATGCCCGAATTCAGGACTTCGACATCCTGGACAAACAATTCCCAAGTGCCGTTGGGGTTGCCGCCGTTCAAGACGGAGAGGGTGGCGCCGTAGGGCGGAGGCGGCGGCGAAAGGTGCGTGATGGGATTGGTGACCACGATGAGCGACGTGGTCAGGGCGCTGATCAAATTGGTGCCCAAGGGCGCGCCCAAGCCGGTGCAAAGGTCGTAATTGTTCGTGGCGTAGAACAGGTTCGGGCTGCCGCTCCACGTATTATTTCCGTTGGTAATGTCGTGGAAGCAATAGGGGTAGTTGGTGCTGGTGCCAATCTGGTAGAGGGCGGGGTTGAGGAATCCCATCGAGTGCAAGCCGCTATTGGTGGCCTGCTGATTCACCAAAGCCAGGAAGGCGGCCCACAACGGCGTGGCGCAACTGGTGCCGCCGACGCCGGCGTATTCCTGCCCGCCATCGGCAATCACCAAAATATCGTCAGCGGTCATGGCCACGTCGGGGAAATTGCGGAAAGCCGCGGAACCGCCGCGGGTAGTCATATTGATGTTGGTTTGCCAATTGGGGATCGGGTAATAGCTGCTGATGCCGCCGCCGCTGCCCACGCCATCATAGTTGGTCCCGTAACGAATGTCCCAGTTCCACACGGTTTCGGACACATACGCCGCGCCCGCGTTAGCCATGGTGAGGGTGGTTCCACCCACGGACGTGACATACGGGTTGTCCGCCGGGGTGCCGGCATAATACGGGTCATCCACCGTGCCGGGCGGATAAGCATCCACGTCCGTGGAGGCCGTGAAATAGGTTTGCCCCTGCAAGGCCATCTCCTGAAAGATCTGGTCGGTGATCGGGCTCGGACCGCCGCCCCAAGACCACGATGCGCTGATTTGGCGCGCCGAGTTGTCGGTGGCGATGCGGTTCAACACGTCATTGGGCGAACCGTAGTACGGATTGCCCTCGTACACGATGATTTTGGCCAGGGCCGGCGCCATGGAAACAGCCATTTCGATATCCAGTGAAACCTCCACTTCACCGCCATTGCCGGTGGGAGCGCCGGAGAAACCGTCAATCAGCACATTTTGCAAAGGAATGTTGGTGCGGCCAGCCATGGTTTCGTAGGCCGCGATGTCGCTCGCCAGGTAGCCGTCAAATTCCACCAAGGCAACCGTCTCTCCGCTGCCCCGGAGGGTGACGCCGGGGACATAGGCGTTGCGAAAGTCATCGCCAATGTAATTGCCGAAGGGGCCGGAACCGGTGGTGGCACCGGGAGACAAGCGCGCCGCATCCGCCTGGGATTGCGCAAGGTCCGTCGGCGACTTGAGCCGATAATGGGAATACACCCGCCGCAGATTGTCCAAACCACCCACTTCCGCGATCTTCAGGCCGGCCGGGATGGACGCCTCGGTGTCGGGGGCAAAGAAGTCGCGATCTTCGTTGGGATGATGATAGGTGCGGAGGTTGACATGGAAGGCCCGCTCGACATCCGCGGCTTTGCCGGTGACGTCGAGCAGCATGCGGTTGGGATGCGTGGCGGTGATCTTCAACCCGCTGACCTGCGCGAAATTCTCGACGAGGCGGTAATCCGCCTCGCTGGGGGCGAATTGCTCGGTGAATTCAGCGGTGGTGAGGAAATGGTGGTAATTGGTGCTGGCGGGATCGTAGATCTCGCGGAGCAGGTTGGTGAGGGCCTCGCGGTTGCGGAGCGGCAGGCCGATGGCGAGGCTCAGGTTGGTATCCGCCGGGAGGTCACCGGTGGGTTGCATCCGGGAGACGGCGGCGGACACATAGCCATGCAGCGTTTCCAAGGACGCCCCGCCGGCGCGCGCAGAAGAAACCGGGGCGCCGGACAGAACGAGACCGGCACCCAACAGCAGAAATGTCCTCCACATACGAGTATTCAAAATTTGAGAAACTTTAAACATGGCCGGCTCCGGAGTGAATAGGTCTTTGATGGTTTTCATACCGGGTCAGGGGAAAGGCGTAATCGGGCTGTACGTGGTCGGCTTGTTCGTTCCCGTGACCAGCACGCTGTTGGCGGGCAGGGAGTTGGTGGCCAGATCATCGAAGGTCAGGGTGATGCCGGAGACATTCCCGTTCCCGGCGTGCCCCATAAGCATGGTGTCGGAGCCGGCGGGCGAAACCACCAGGGCTTCAATGTCTTTCGTGAAGCCGTGGTACAGGTTGGTAAGCGTGACCGTGGACCGGACGAGCACACCGCCGAGGTTGCTGACGGCGATTTCGGAGGGATAGGGTGAGGCAATGGCAAAGTCGTTGATGATGATACTGTTTGAATTATAGAACGAATTGGTCCAAGTGCCCAGGGTGTAGGTAAAGACCGCCGTGCCCAGGCCGGACGTGCCGTTGGTGAGCAAGAGCGTGGCGGCGATGGTCTGGCCATTGGTGCCGTGGGCGGTGAAGGTGAACGGCCGGGACACCGACGGGCCCTCGACAATCAGATTGCCATACTTCTGCGTGGGCGTGCCGTTGGGCGAGGTGGGCGAGGCCACCCCGTTGGAGGCCACGAGCGTGGCGGACAGGTTATTGACGTTGGTGCCGCCACTGGCGCGCAAGCCAAGCAGGAGAGTGACGGTCTCACCCGGATCAATAATGCCGTTGGTGATCAGGTTCTCGGCGATGAGGGCCGAACCCGCCGGCACGACCAGGCTGCCGCTGGTGTCGTGGATGGTCAACGTGGACGCATAGGGAGCGATCAGGAATCCATTCGTGGGACCGGACAATTGGAGCAGGACGGTCTTGTCCGGCTGCACTGCGGTATTGTCAATCACCCAGACGTCAAAGGACTGGGAGGTTTGGTTGTTGGTAAACACCATCAGGCCGTTGGTGGCGACATAATCCAAGCCGCCCACGGCCGTGCCATCCGCGGTGGAGAAATAGACGGAGGAATTGGTGGCGGTAAAGTCGGTACGCTGGACGGTGATGGGCGCATAGACGCCGGTCTTGAGCACCGTGTAAACCGGCGAGGAGAAGCTCAGGCCGGAGTTATGATCCACAATGGTGACGGTCTGCTCGCTGGGCGGCACCAGTTGCGCCGGCACGGTGGGGCTCATGAGGCTCACCGTGAAATTGAGATTTCCCACCACGCGGCTGTTGTTGATGATGGGCACTGCGATAAAATTGGTGCCGATGCCATTGGTGAAATAAAGCGTGCCGCTGGTGGCCTGATAATCCTGGCCCGCCAGCGCGGTGCCGTCCGCCGTGGCATAATGGACGCTCATCGGAATGACGTTGGTATTGACCAGGACCGGCTCGACGGCGGTGTTGGTGCAGACGACGGGGATCATGGCCACGCCGACGTTCTTAAGATAGCTGGCAACCGAGTTGGTGAAGCTGACGCCGGCGTCGGCATCCTGGATGACGATCACCGAATTGCTGGGGTAGCCGAGGAGCGTGCCGGCGCCCGGGCTGGACAATTGCACGGTCATCAGCAGATTGCCGGTGACCTTCGGATCATAAATCAGGGGCAGCGAGATGCCCGCCAGGTTTTCGCCGGGGGCGAAGGCGAGCGTGCCGGAAACCGGAGTGTAATTGACGCCCGGCAGCGCGGTGCCGGGGGCGGTGGAGTAATTGACCGAGGCGCTGTTGCTGGTGGAGCCCACCCGTTCCACGTAGATCGGGACATAGCCGTTGGTTTCCCGGACATAGTTGGTGGCGCTCTGGAAGAGGAAGCCCACATTGGTGTTGATGATGGTCAGGATGGTGTTGGTCGGGAGCGTCAGCGTGGCCCCGCCGCTGGGAGCATTGAGGTACACGTTGAGGCTCACGGGAGGCTCGATGAGGGAATTGGTCTCCACGCCCACCCGAATGATGGCGTTGGTGGCGTTCACCGGGAAGGTCACGCCGCTAATCGCGGGGTTGTAATTCACACCCGGCAGCGCCGTGTCTGGAATCGCCGTGGCCCCCACCGAGACGCTGACGCCGTCACCGTTGGTCCGCAAGACGGTCAGATAGGCATAACCATCGCCCGAGTAGGCCGTGAAATTCGTCTGGGCAAAATACAACTGGCCCGGCCCCGACTGGCCCTGCAGGATGGTGAGGAACACATTGGAGGGGGAAGTGAACATCGAGTAATTGCCGGTGAGGTTGGTCAGCACCAAGTTCACGGTCTGGTTGCCCTCGGTCAGCGTGTTATTAATGATGGGGACGTAGAGGTAGGCGTTCGTCTGGCCGGGCGCAAACGTCAGCGTGCCATTGGTGGGGTAATAATCCGTGCCGATGACGGCGGTGCCGTTGGTGGTGGTTTGATAATCCACGGTATTGGTTCCCACCGAACCACCCAAACGATCCACCTCAACTTGAGCCCGGCCGGTATTGACCGCCTTCTGCACCGTCGGGACCGCCGAGTCAAAGGCGATGGCATTGTCCACGTTGATGATGGTGAGGATGGCAGTGTTCTGGTTGCCGTCGGTGGCCGGCGGGGTGGGATTGGACAGCGCCAGATTCACGGAAAGGTTGGGCGTGATCACGGAGTCATGCAGCACATAAATCTGGACGTCGTCTTCCGTTTGACCGGGCGCGAAACTCAGGGTGTCCGAGACGGGGATATAGTTGACGCCCGGGACGGCCGTGCCGCCGGAGGCCGTGAACTGGACGGAGACAGTTCCGGAACCGTCGGCATTGGGGCCACTGAGGCCGCCGGTGCGCAAGACGGGGATGGTGGCCAACAGGCCGTCTTCGTTCACCTGGTAGGAAGCGCTGGCGAAGGTGAAGGCTCCGGAGCCGGTTTCGGAACCGCCATAGATGCGGGCGATGCCGGGCGTCGGCATGCCGTTATACTCCGTGAAGGCGCCACCGATGACGATGTTGTCGTCCGCCGGTTGCACGACGGCGGCATAGATGTCGCCATTGGCGCCACTGCCGAAATTGATGGAGCCATCCACGGCGCCGGTGGGCAACAAGCGGCTGATATGATTCAGCGTCACCCCATTCACGTGCGCAAAGCTGCCGGCCAGAATGATGCGATTATCGGGCTGGATCTGGAGGGCAAGAACGGAGGCGTCGGCGCCGGCGCCCAGGGCGGACAGGAAGCTGGCGTCCAGCGTGCCATTGGCATTTAACCGGCAAAGGTGGTTCGCCGGCGTGCCGTTGATACTGGTAAAGCGGCCGCCCACCAGGATTTGGCCATTCAACTGGATGGCCAGCGACTCCACCATATCGCTCGGGCCGTTGCCGAGATTGTTGACAAAAGTCGTGTCCAGCGAGCCGTCCACATTCAGGCGGATAAGGTTGGTGGCGGCGGCGCCATTGTAATGTGCGAAAGAGCCCCCGACGAGAACCTGCCCGGCAAACAGCGAATTGGTGGGATAGGCGGCCACGGCGTAAACCTGGCCATCCAAGCCGGAGCCGACGTTAAAACTGGGATCCACCGAGCCATCGTTATTCAGGTCGGTAATGTCCGCTTCCAGACGCACGATGCCAGGAGTGTAGGATCCGTTGAAGTAGATGAAATTACCGCCGACGTAAACCCGACGCACCCCGCCGATGAAGGTTTCGGAGATCGTATTGACGCTATTATCGGCGGCGCCACCGGGGTTGAAGCTGGTATCCAGGCTGCCATCCGTCATCAGGCGGGCGATATAACTGCGGGTGATGCCGTCCACAGAGGAGAAGCCGCCCCCAATGAGGATGCGTCCATCGCTCTGGACGGTCACGGCGCTGACCGGACCATTCGCGCCAGCCAGACCATTGAGGAAGGTGGTATCCAAAGAACCGTCGGTATTGAGACGGGCGACCTGACTTTCGGGCGTGGGGCCGACGGCGGTAAAGTTGCCGCCGATGACGATCTGGCCGTTGGTTTGCAGGGCCACGGCAAAGACATCGCCGTTGACGCCGTTGGTATTAAACAACGTATCCAAAGTCCCGGGCGCATGGCCAGAGGAGCCCACGATATTCACGACCGTGTTGGTGAGACCACTTGAACCGATCAAGGACGCATTGAAATAGAGGGGGAGCGCGCCGGTCGGGTCGTAGATAATCGGAACGGCAAAGCTGGTGCTGATCTGGCCCGGTCCGAGGGTCAGCGTGCCATTGGTGGCCACATAGTCGAGGCCGTTGGTGGCGGTGCCGTTGCTGGTGGCGAACTGGGCCGAGACGGTGCCCACCGAGCCACCCGTCCGGATCACGTTAATCGTGGCATAGCCGCCGTTAGAATTGACGAGGTAGCTGGGGGAGGCGAATTGCAATGTGCCGGCATTGTTGTTGTTGCTGATGACCAGCGTGGCGTTGGTAATCAGCCCGAACAGGGAAGGCGCACCCGAGCCGTTAGCAGTGGGATTGAACAGGCTGACGGCAAATTGCTTGTTGGTGCCGACGACGCCGGGGTTCAACAGCGGAATGCTGACGGCCCGGGGCGAGACATCGCCGCTGTTCCAGGTCAGCGTGTTGGTGGAACCCATATAATCAATGCCATTGGTGGCAGTGCCATTGGCAGTGGCATATTGGATCGTCAGCGTGCCCAGGCTGCCGGTGATGCGGCTGACGACAAAATTCAGCACGCCGGCGCTAATGGTCCCGGTGTAATTGCTGGCGCTCAGCGTGATATAGCCCTGGAAGCTGGGATTGATCAGGCGCAAGATGGCATTGGAGATACCAAAAGTGGCTCCCGGCGTGGTGGCCAAGTTGTTAAGGCTGAGGTTCACGGTTTTTTCCACGTTCGCACTATATCCATTATTTTTAATGGAAACCGCGAACCCATTCGTGGTCTGGTTGGGGTTGAAAACCATGGGTTGGTTCGTAAGCCCCACATAGTCGGTCCCCGCCAAGGCGGTGCCGTTGGTGGCCCAGTATTTCATGGTCACCGCGCCATACACGCCGTTGCTGCGCACGACGCTGATCTCGGCACTGGAACCGGTGCCGATGAAGGTGCTGGAGCTGAAACCGAACTGGCCCGGATAAGAGGTGTCGTCCACAATGGTCAACGGTGCGGAGGAAATGCCCAACGCCGTGCCCAGCGGAATATTCTCGCCGCCCAGATAGAAGGTGTCCGCATCGCTCGGGTTGGCCAGTTGGAACCCGGCATCGAGGTCGCCGGAGCTGAGCTTGTTATTGATGATGCTGACCGTGACCTCGGATGCCTGATTAAGGAGGGTATCCGACAGGGTCAGGAAGAGGCCATAGGGGTCTTCCAAAAAGCCGCTATTGCCGTACAGGCCGTCGCTGCGCTCGCGCGAGGGGTGGACGGTAAACTGGGAGGCCGTCCAGAAAATAGGCGGGGCGGCGTCATAGCCGTAATCCACGCCGCTCTGGGCCAAGTTGGGGATCACCCCGAAATTGACCGCGCCCGGTCCCAACAGGCCGTTCGTGCGCACCATGGCGACCGAGAGCGACGACTGGCTCTTGTTCGCCGAGTAGCTGGACTGGACGAAGCCGATGTTGCCAGCCCCGGGAGTGGCGCCGCCGATCAACCGGGCCAGGCCGGTGCGATTGCGCACCCCATCACGGCTCTTGGGCTCGACCCACAGGTTCGGGTCACCAAAGCTCGGGTAGATGTATTCCTCGTCGTCCAGGGTTTCGCAGACATTGGTGCTAGCCTGGCCACCACCGACCTGGTTGAAGGAGCCACCGATGAGGACATTCCCGTCGTTTTGGATGGCCGTGGCCAAGACGGCCGGGTCGTCGTAGGAGAAAACTCGCTTGAGGCCGGCAAACTGGTTATACGCCGTGTCCATGAAGGTGGTGTCCACCGTGCCGTTGGCATAGAGGCGGGCAAAGCCCAGCCGGTGTGTGCCGTTGATGGTGTCAAAGGCGCCGCCAATATAGATGCCGCCGGTGGCATAGGTATAATTGGTGAAAACCGTGCCCGTGATCGTGTTCGTGAAATAATTGGTGGAAGTCGTCACGGTCATGGGGTTGATGCAGAAGACCGTGGCGTCGGCGCCCGTGCCCATGAAAAAATTGGTCAGGTTGGGGGAACCGTTGGCGGAGAGTTGCGCGAAGCGGTTCATGGCAGTGCCATTGAAGTGTGTGAATTCGCCAGCCGCCAGGATCGTCCCCTCGTATTCGATCGCCAAGGAGTGCACCACGCTATCCGGCCCGGTGCCCGGATTGAAGGTGGGGTCAACGGCACCATTGAGGTTCAGCCGGGCGATATTCTGATAAGTCTGGCCAGCGACACTAAAACTGCCGCCCAACAGCACTTGCGGGCCGTTGGTGCCGCCCGGCTGCAGCGCCAGCGCATAAACCGACCCGTTGATATTATTGCCGGGATTGAAACTGGTGTCCACCGCGCCATTGGCCTTCAGCAAGGCGATATAATTACAGGCAAGGTTGCCCACCTGGGTGAAGTCGCCGCCAATCAACACCTCGCCATTGGGCAGCACCGCCATGGCGCGAACCGTCCCATTCGCCCCCACGCCGGGAGCAAAGGAACTATCAATGGTGCCATTCGCGTTTAAACGGGCAATGCGCCCGACGTTGGCGCCATTGATGGAGGTAAAGGAACCACCGAGGTAAAACTGGCTCCCGTAGCTGGCCACGGCGTCCACCGCCGCATTGGCGCCCGAACCCGGGTAGAAGGAGGTGTCGAGCTGGCCATTGGTGGTGACCAAGGCGATGCAGCTTTGGGATATGCCGTTGGCGGAAAGACCGTTGAAGGACTGGAAATCGCCACCGATCATGCATTCGTTATTCGAGAGGATCGTCATGGCGTAAACCTCACCATAAAGACCGACCCCGGGGAAGGGATCATTGGCCGGCACCGTCTGCGGGATGTTGGCGGCATATAGCGCGAGCTCGCTGTTGAAATCCGCGTTATAGAGCTCGTCCACCGAACCGGCCGGCGGATTCTCGTCGTTGAACAAGATGGTGACGGTGGTCTCGTTGATCATGCCCAGCAGGCGGGGCACAGTGTTGTTATTGATGCTTTGTTCCTGGTAGATCTGCACCTTGAAGTCCTTGTTGAACCTGGTCAGCGTGTTCGTGGGCACCGTGAACGTGATGGGCTGAAAACTATAGCCCGAACCGGAACTGGGAAAGCTGACCGTTCCCTGGGTCATTACGAAATCCGAATTCGTGCCGCGGATTGGGCCCACATTGGGCGGTGTGGGCACGGCATAATCCGAACCTGGCTGAAGCGGAAAATAGATGTTCTCTTCCTCTTCGACGTCCTGATCGCCGTCCAATACATTGTTAACGCGGTAATTGAACTGCTCTGCCGAACTATTCGTACCGAACCGCTCCACCCAGAGGGTCACTTGGTTCCACGGGCTGGTGGTGGGATCATTGACGTCAGCCGGCACGCGAAAATTGGTTTTTTGGAAGTTAAAAATGCAGTTGGTGGGAAAATCAGCCACAACGTTGTTGGTCACGTAATTGGTTGAGCCCGGGGGAACGGCGGTCACTGCGGCAACCATGTCCGGACCGTAAGGATCGGCATAGGAGTTCAGAATCCTGACCACCGCGGTGCCCAGGACCGGGTCCACGCGCGGGGTGGAAACGTTGCCGGATTCATCGTAATCAAGCTGCGGATTGCTCAATTGCACGCCAAAGACCCGGTTCGTTTGATCGCCCCGGACCTGACCCCGGTTGATAATCGGGATGAGAATGGTTTTGCTCATCTCAAAATCGTCAAATATCAGCGTCCCGGCGACGGGGATGTAATCCGTGTCAGCCACGCCCGGCTGGTCATTGAAATTCGCCAAGTTCGTGCCGTCAAAGGTTGAATAATCCACCCAGGCGCGACCGGTGGATCCGGCCACGCGGGTCACCGTCACAAGCACACCCGGCGCGTTGTAATTGTAATAGGTCAATACGACTGAATTTGCCGTGTTATTGCCGCCATTTACATATTGGCTTTCGGTCTCGGCGGCTTGGTAGAGCGGCAGGCCGGTGCCAATGTTCACCACGATCGCGTTCGTGCCCCTGCCGAGCGAGGTCGTCACGCCGCCATCAAAATCCTCAGAGGCAAAGCGAAACACGCCCGAAGACTGGTAGGCCCAGTTCAATACGAGCGGGCCAGCCGCCTGGAAGGGATTTTTGGGATCCACGACAATGTAATAGGTCTGGCCACCCACGGCGTTAAAACGCAGCCCGCTGGGTCCGTAGTAGGGCGGGATATAATCGAATACGTCGCCTCCGATGAAACCCTCCCCAGTGCCGTCGAAGTATCCGCCACCATTAAGCGGCCCAAGACCAATATAATCGGCGGAGTAGGACTCATTCACCAGGGTGGCGCCGGCATCCTGACCGGCCCGGCTGGTGCCATTGAGCGGGAAGAGGTCATCGTTGGCGGCCACCTGGTTGAGGTTCTGCAAACTGGTCCCCGTGTAAACCCCCAGCACCGTGTCAATATTTGCGTAGGAAGTATTGGTGGTGAACGTGTCGGAAGCCAGATTGGTGGAAAGACTGCTGAGAAGAATGTTGGTGGTCTGATAGCAACTGCCCACCGTATCCATCTCCACGACGCCATCCACAGGGGCGGTCCATTGATACCAAACCGGGGCATACGCGGTAGAGCCGGCAATGACCGGGGCGTTGCCGAAGGAGAGCCCGTTGGTATTGGAATTGGTGACGCTGCCCCAGTAGCCGGAAATCACTTGGGCGCTGGCGAAATTGGTTTGGGCCCGGCCGGACACGGCCAGGAACAGAGCCGCCCCCAGCGCCAATCCGGTTTGCCACCAGAATGCCTTTGGCGCAGCTTTCGTCCCAGAAGGCATAAAGTTCTTGATTTTCATTTTAACGACAATGTTCTGTGAACCCCGCCGCGGCGGGGCTTGAATAAACCACTTCCAAAAAATCATCCAGCCCGAACGCCGCCCTCCGGCGCCCAACCCCTCAATAGTATAAGCTATTGTTCGGATCCACCCGCAACTGATAAAAGCGCGCCTGGTTCGTCACGAGATCGAACATCAGGTTCGTGACGGGCCATCCGCCCACCGGCGGCACCGCCGCGGGCGAGACAAAGTTCGTGAGCAACTGCCAGTTCGGGCTCAACAGATTGGTCTTGTAAAAGACATAGTTCGTCGCGCTCGGGATGGAGTGCCAGGCAACGGCCAGCTTGCGCGGCGGCACATTGGTGACCGTCACGTTGAATTGCAATTGGCCGGCCAAAAAGAACGGCGTGGTGTCGTAGGCGTTGGGGATGCCGTCGCCATCGGAATCAATCAGGGAGGAAGCGGCCAGGGCGGCGTTGACGACGTTGGTGGTGCCATCGGGAGACACGAGATTCGTGGCGCTGAAATAGCCCGCGTACTGCGGCACCCAGCGCAACCGCCCGCCGTTGTTGCGTCCGGCCTTGCTGGCATCGTCAATCTTCTCCGCCACCGACACGCCATCGGCGATGGCCTGCGCGAAGTACACCATCATGTTGGGGTTGACGGACAGCCACTCGGTGAAATCATAGGAATTGTTGACGCCGTTGGTGGCCTGGTCCAGCAGGACCAATTCATCCACATAGAGCGCGTTGCTGCCGCCGGCGGAGGAGAACTGGAACTGGCTGGAGGTGCCCTGCGCATCCAGAATGAGGCGGCCGATGGCGGCATTGTTGGTGAAGCCCGCCGCGGAAACGCCGAAGTCCTGGCCGGCCCACACATTGGCCACCAGCCGGTTGGGCGCGGGCGCGGTGTTCGTAATGGTGGTTCCCAGCAGGCCGCTGAACGCCGGCTTGATCGGCAGCATGAGCCCGTTGCCGCCCGAACCGGTGGGGCCTTGCACCGACCAGACGTTGGGATTGGTCAATCCCGTGGTGCCGTTGGGCACGCCGTCGGTCAACAAGTTCGTCGCCTGCAGCGTCAGCGATTTGCCGGCGAGCAGCAGCAGGTTGCTGGTGACGATGCTGTCCGCCGTAATGGACACATCCCCGCCGGCGCAAAGCAAGCCGTTGGTCAGGGTGGTGGTCAGCGATTGGAGCGTAAAGGAATTGATGCCGTTGGAAACGATATCGTCGCTCAGGAAATTGCCCGCGTACATGACGGTGCCCTGGTCGGAGACGATGCCGTGGTTGATGAAGGCGCTGTTGCCAAGGAACTGCACCGTGTTGGTGGTGGCCGCCAAGCCGCCGTAAAGCGTGGTGTGGCCGCTCCAAGTCAGGTTCGTGGAGGTGGTGGCCGGCGTGAAGGCGATGGGATTGGTGTTGCCGGAGAGGCCGGCGATGAGCGCCGTCACGGTGAAGGCATGGTTGCTCAGAACCCCGGCCGTGACCCGCGGATTGGCCCGGGTGTTGGTGCTGTAGGCCGTGCCCGCGCCGCCGGCCCCGTTGATCGCGGCGATCAAATTGTCCAGGGTGGTGTCAACCGAAGACGGGACAATCAAAACTTGGTTGGCAACCTTGTTGGTGAGCGTGCCCACAAACATGTAATGGTTGGTGCCGATGGTCACCTGATCCTTCCTGACCACATTCGTGCCGGTTGCCGTTTCCGCCAGCGTGGCGGCGGCGGCCACCGGCGGATTGACGTTGGTGAGGAGCGGGTAGCCGAAATCCACGGCGTTCTGCGTGCGAATCGCGCCGTAATTGGTGAGATAACGCAGATTCGGCACCGAGCTCTGCCAGAAGATGCCCGCGGAATTGAGGTTCAATTCACCATCCGGGGACGTGGCCCCGTAGCCGATCAGATTGGTCGTGAGCGTGAGGCTTCGGGCGGTGGCGGTGAAGCTGCGCATGATATTAAACGTGTCGCTGATCACCGTGCTGTTGGTGTTGTACAGGGCCAGATCCTGCACCTGCGCGGGCATGGTGGGCGCGATCTGGCTGCTGACGATGAGCACGCGGAAATCGTTGCTGACGCCGGTGGCATCCACATAGGTCCAGAGCGTGTTCCAGGCGATGACGTTGCCGCTCCAAACGGGCAGGGCGGCCTGGATGGTATTGGTGACGTACATCGGGTGCGGGTAGCCGTTGGTGACGCCCAGATACAGGTCGGCATACGGGGTCTCAATCACCGCCCCGGCACTGCCGTTGAATTGGTTGGTGCACTGCACCGACAGGTAGCTCGGGCCGCTGATTTGCGCCAGCGTCAGGTCCATGTTGCTCAAACCGGTGAGTTGGACCCGGCCGGGCAGGTTGGTGATCGCTTGATTGGCGATGAGATTCGTGCCGAAGGGCGAAGTGAAGTTGGCGTTGACCACGTCGTACAGGTTGCTCACCACGGCCGGTTGGAACAGGGGGTAGAATTGGGATGGGGCGAAAGCCACATTCGTCAGCACGGGAGTGGTGCTGCCCGTAAAGATGAAATTGTACGGAATTCCATTCGCGGCGATCGGCAGAATATTGGTCTGCGTGCCCGCCGCATAATCATTATTCAGATAGAGATAGTTGGTGAAGGTGCGACCGGTGGCGTAATCCACATAGGAGGCCGCCCATTGGATGGTGACATCACCGAATCCGAGTTGGTCATCCTTCGGGAAAGGCAGTTGGCCAAAATAGACGTTAAAGGAAACATTGGAGCCGCTGTAATCCTCGATGAATACGGCGCGAACGAGGTTGTTGCTGATGCTGGAAGACGGGGCGACCTGATAATAGGGCGTCGAATTGGTCAGGAGCAGAAACCCCGGCGGAATCGGAAAACCCGCGGATTCGGCCTCGGTCGGGGTCAAGTCGCCCGCCGGAAACCAGACGTTCGTGCCAAAGGCACCCGCGCCGTTGGCATTGGCGGTGAGATTTTCGACCGTCAGCAGCGAGCGGACCAAATTCACGTTCAGGCCGGTCATCTGGATCAACCCGCCATCCGCCACGTCCACTTCGCCGGGGATGTCAATGTTGGTGGCGTTGATCAGACATTGGGCGACGCCCAACAAACCATAGATGTCGCCGTAGGGGGCGCTGGTATCGCTGGCGGGGTCGCAACCGACGAAGCCGGAATTATAAAAGCTGCCGGCCATGGTGCGCGCGCCCGTGGCGCTGGACTGGGTGTCAAACTGAAATCCCGTGTCCGCCACCAACGTCCCGCTATCGGTGTTGGTGTAATTCACCGTGTCGGAAGTCTCGTAATACGGGGCAATGATGGGGATGGTCTGGAAATTGATTTGGAACAGGCCGCTGTTGACAAAATTGGTGGCGTCAATCATCGGCGGAGCGGTTTGCGTGCCGGGATAAGTGACAATTCCCGCGTTGTCATAGTAGGCATCCGCCGCCGCCGCCCGAAAAGTTGCGAGCGCCAGACATGCGGCGAAGATCGGCCAGAAAGCAGGCCGGTGCAGGCCGCCCGCCAGGCGTGGGATGGGTTCCGTGCTGTTCATTGAATCGTAATCGAGTATAACCACTGGACGGAACGGGACAAATTATCCGTCAAGGTGAGGGTGAAGACAAAACTGCCGGACTGGGTGGGCGTGCCCGAAAGCACCCCGTTGGGCAGCAGGTTCAACCCGGGCGGCAAGTTGCTGGCCGACCAGGTATAGGGCTGCGCAAAGAAGCTGCTGGTGGCCGTGAACGTCACCGGATGATAGGCCACGCCGTTCTGCCCGCCGGGAACGGTGGTGGGCGTGACCGTGACCAGGATTTGGTAATCCAAGTTGTCAATGCTGGTGCCATTGGGATAGACCTCGGGCGCGTTGGTGGTGCCATCAAACGAGGCCCAGACAAAATATGAACCCAGATAATATTCATCAACGATATCACTGCCCGGGTTTTCAGTAAAATAGGGCGTTCCATTCATGACGTCGCCATAACTGTTGAAGTAAACGGGACCGCCCTTCTCGAAGGAAATGGTCGTCGGCGCGGTAATCGTCCCGGGCCCGGCCAAGCCCGCCGGCACGTCAGCCTGGTCAAAAGTCAATCCCTCCGTATCTATTCCCACCACGGGAATGCCATTGGGACCGGCAATCTGGTCCGAAGCCGAGAAGAGATAATCCGGCGTGGTGATGATCCGTTGCAGATACTGCACCTGGACCTGGTTATTGGTGACCACTTTCATCACGTAGTTGTTCGTGATGGGATAGAAATACTGGCCCAGGAGCGAGTCGTAATTGGTGCCGACAAACGCGATCTTTTCGATGCCTTCATACGTTCCCGTGGCGCCGGCTATGGTGGTGCAGGTGACGGGGTTGATGACGTACGAGTAATTGGTGAAATACGTGACCAAGTACACGTAGCTGGTGAGGTTGGTGGCCGTGGAAGTGCCGGCTGTCGTGGCCGTATTGGTGGCGGCGACGGTCAGGAGGTTGGTCATGGCCAGCACCGTGGGGATGGTGCCGAGGGGCAGAATGTCAATCGGGCAGACATTGGTGCCGAATTTTCCGAAGGCGGCATTGGTATAACCGTAAAACAATGGAAGCACGAAGAAATCGCCCGACATGGACGCGAGCTTCTTGACGGTGGTGTTGGTGCTCCCGGGCGAACCGTAAGGCGAGCCCACGGGCGCGCCCACGGTGACCGTGATCTCGCTCTCGTACGACTTCGAGTAATGATTGGTGAACACGTTGGCAAACGTGTAGTTATAAAAGAATTCAAACACCGGCGTATAATTGGTCTTCACCACCAGCACCGGCGGGGAACCGTACGGGGAACCCACGAGGGCGTTGGTATAATAGGCAATAATGGTGGCGTTCGAGCCCAGCTTCTCGCTCCAAGTGTACGAGCTGATGACCACGCCGGGATACGCCGCCTGCAAGGCCGCCGGGGGGTTGGTGGCGGCAAACGCGAGAAAGGCCGTCAAGTCGCCGTAGCCGTAACCGCCGTTGGTGTTGCCGCTGAAAATATAATAGCCGCCGTTGGTGCCGCTCACGAAATTGGTGGCCCCTTGCAGATAGGGCGGGTAAACCTCCGGCGTGTTCGTGTCAACGGTGACGCTGTAGAGCAGGCTGTCGGCCGAGACCGTTTCCCATCTGAGGGTGCTCGCGGACATCAGATGCTTCAACCCCGCCACGTCATCGCGGGTCAGACCGGTATAGTAGGTTCCCCAACTGGTGGCCGCAAAATAGGAGGCCACGGGGGTGTAAGGATTGGCCATGATATCCACGGTCTCCGGCTCAGCCAGGCGAATCGGATTGGGCCCCGAGCAATCCTCGAGGATCTGGTAGGTATAAAGCACGTTGTTGATGTAGGCCGAATACTGCAGTTGATTCTTCGGACTGGAGACGTAGTCAAAGTTGCGCTGCACCACCAGGTATTCCTGGCCCACCGGGCAGGCGATGGTTCCCACATGGTACCAGTCGTGGATGTTCCAGACATAATAGGTGGGATCGGCCAGCCCCAATTGCCGCATCATCATGCCCAGGGTATAGGATTTCAGGTCATACAAGCCGAGCACCTCCGCCTCGTAGTTGATGTGGCTCGAAGTGAGGGGAAATTCGGAGAGATTCTGGCTGTAACCATCCAAGCCGGTCGCATTGCCGGTGGGATTGTTCGTAAAGACATTGTTCAGCGTGGCGAAGGCGCCGTCCAAGGCGGCGCGCCCGTCCGGCCCAAAGTAATCGAGGAAATTGGCATCGCAGGCGTAATAAACCACCGGAACATTGCGCCGGTATTCCTCCCCCAGGTTTTTGGGGGCCACGAAATCGCGCGGCGTGCCAAAACCATCTTCCGGAACCTGCCAGGCGTCGCCGCCGTTGCCCACGGGGCCTTCGGGCGTGTAGGCCCACCCGGCCGGCAACCAGCAAACGGCCGCGGCAACTGTCAGCCAAAATGTCTTCATCACTCGTCGCATATGGATTCTCACTGGCGCAAGAGGTTCACCCGGTAATAAGCGGCCGGGGCGCCGCCGATATTGATGTCATCATTGGTCCCGGCCGCAAAGCGCGGCGAACCCAAATTGTTCCAAGCGGTGAAATTGGTCGTCACCTGCACCTGGTAAGTGGCCCCCGGCTGGGTGTTCCAGCTCAGAAACACGCCGGCGGCCGTCTTGGTCAACTGCTGCCGCAGCCAGGTGGTGGAATCCAGCGGATTCCCGCCGGCCAGGAACACCTGGTACAGCGAGGGCCCTCCGGGCGCCAGCGGGGCGTTGACGTTCGCCGGCCAATTCGCCACGTTCAAACCGTAATATTCCTCCACCCATTCCAAGGGCACCCCGTAGTAATTGGCCCCGCTCCACGTCGTCCCGCTGGTCGAGGGCGAAATGGGCGAGCGGCGGCCGTCGGTGGTCACGTAGTCCACCGCGAAAGAGTGCGTGCTGCTGGCGGCCAACCCGTTGGCCGCCGTCATCGTCCAGGAGTTGCCCGGCACGACCGCCAGCGGCGTGCTGGCGCCATCCACATACACTTCATAATTGGTGACCGACAAGCCCAGCAGCGGAGCCCACGAAACCACCAGTTCCGGCTGATACACATTGTTGCTGATCACAAACGGCGCCCAGACATACGGGGCGGACATCGGCTGCAAAATCGCCCCCACCCCGATCAATCGTTGCGCCACCAAATCGAAGCTGTACACGCTGCCGGTGTAGCTGCTCCACACCGCCATGAACTGGCTCACGCCATCGGAAGCCACCACCGGCTGCATCTGCTGGCCCACCCCGGGCACGTTCAAGTTGAGCTCCCCACCCACCAGCGTGCCGTCATTATGCACGAACTGGCCGAACACGCCGGAACGATAGCCGTCCTCTCCCAAGCTGGTCCAAACCGCCAGGTAATCGAGGTCAATGGCGCTCAGGTGCGGAAGATACTGGGTGCCGGGCGTGTAGGTATTCAGTTGCACGGTGGTGCCGCCCGCGCCGGCGCTCGAGAAAGGCCGGGCAAACACATCCCAGCCGTTCGTGATATTCGCCAGGTCAGCCGAACTCCAAGCCACCATGAAGCTGCCATCCGAGGCGGCGGCCACATCCGGATTGGCGCAAGGTCCCTCGCTGGTGTCCACCCGGAATTCATTTCCCAGCGCCACGCCATTGCTCTGGTAGAGCCGGGCATAAATGTTCGCGCTCGGCACCATCGCCGCCCCGGCGGAAATGTAGCCCGAAGCCAGACCCGCGGTGTTCGTTCCCAGTTGCGGCACCGCCTGCACTTCCTGCTCGGAGACCCACGTGACCACAAATCCGCCGCCGGCCAGCGCCGCCACGGCGGGGGTTCGCTGGTTGAAATTGGTGTACTGGTTCACCAGGAACTGGCTGTTGATCGTGCTGCCGGTGGGCGAAAGGATCTTGGCATAAACATCCAGCAGGCTGTTCGAACCGGCCTGGTTGAAGCTGGCCCAAGCCACCACCACGTTGCCGTCCTTCAGCACCGCCACCGCCGGATTCACCTGAAAACTGACCGTGCTGGGAAACGTGCTCACCGCCAGGTCGGTCGTGGTGAGAAACGTGTTGGTGGGCGTCAGAAAGCGCCCGAAGATGTGCTGGTAGCCTTCCTGGCCGCCCTGCCAGACAACGACCGCGCCGCCGTTTTTGAGCAACGCCACGCGGGCGTTCTCCTGGTCGCCGGTGGTGGTGTTATTCACGCGGAAGGTGTTGAGCGTGCCGGACAGGGTGGCGTCCAGCCGCCGGGCGCTGATGCCCCAGCCGCTGGGATCCGTGATGTTGTCCTGCCAGACCACGATGCCGTTGGTCGGGGAAACCGCCGCCGAGGAAAACACCTGGTCGCCGGGCAGGGAACCGATGATCGGATACGTTGAGCCGTTGTCGGCGTAGTAGTTGGTTTGAGCCTGGAGGGCGGGGGCCAGCAGGGAAACCAGCGCCCCAACCAGAAACAGGGCGACATTTCGGGCGGGGTTTTGGCGATACATACAAGAGCAACTCAAATGTAAACCATGACGCCGGATTTGTCGAAACAATCCGGTCTCTCTCGCCGGGCGGTTGCCCGCTCCGGCCACATTGTCGAACCCAGTGTGCAAATTCATGTTCAAATCAGCTCCGCCTGGCTTGCGGAGGGCGTCCGGTCCAGGCTTTCCATCATGCCTTTAAAGCCCCAGCGCCGGAACAGTTCCCGCAATTGTTCCCGTCGGGCCGGCTGGATGGCCAGCCGCTCCGGCGCAAACTCGCAGGCCACTTCCTGCAACTGCACCAGCCGCAAATTCCGCCGCACCACTGCCACCGACCCCTGCAAGGCGGCCCGCAACTTCTCCGATTTCACCTCGGCCAGCCGCTCCAGCAGCGCGGCCACCGAGCCAAATTGTTTCAACAATTCCGCCGCCGTCTTGGGCCCCACGCCCGGCACGCCCGGAATGTTGTCCACCGCATCGCCCATCAGCGCCAGCCAGTCGGCCACCTGTTCCGGCGCCACCCCCGCCTTGGCCACGACCTGTTCCCGCGTCCAAATGACCGCCGCCTTGTCGTTCGGGTTCCACAACCCGATTTGCGGCGAAACCAACTGCATAAAATCCTTGTCCGCGCTGGCGATCACCACCTGCCATCCCGCCGCCGCCGCCCGCCGCGCCAGACAGCCGATGTAATCATCGGCCTCGACGTTATCGGCGCAATAACTGGCCACCCCGGCCGCGGCCAAATACTCCACCAGCTCGTCCAATTGCGGCCGCAAATCCGCGGGCATTTCCGGACGCTGCATTTTATATTCCGGATGCGCCGCCAGCCGCTCGGGGCTCAGGCCCCCGTCCCAAACCACCATCAAATGCGCCGGCTGCAACGCCCCGCGCAGCTTGTCCAACATCTTGATGAACCCGTAGATCGCGTTGGTGGGCCGGCCTTCGGGCCCCCGCAGGTTGCGGATGGCATGAAATGCCCGGTACGCATAGGCATGGCCATCAACAATCAGCAACCGGTTCACTTGGGCAAGTCCGCCAAACCAACCGTCTTCTCCGTCGCCGCAGGCGCCACGGTTCCGGTCTGCACGGGAATCTCGGTCTGGGCAAACGGCAACTCGTCATCCGAGTGCACGCGGTTGCCCGCCGGGTCCACGATTGTACTGGTCACAAAAATCATCAGGTTGTCCCGCGCCGTCGTCTTGCTGTTGCTCTGGAACAGCCGGCCCACCAGCGGAATATCCCCCAGCACCGGCACCGAGTTCTTGGTGCTGGTCACCGAGGAGGTGATGAGCCCGCCCAGCACCACGGTCTGGTTGTCCCAGACGTTGACCGTGGTCACCACCTGCCGCACCGTGAAATTGGGCAACACCGTGGGCAACTGCACCACATTCAAGTTGCCCGTGACCTGCGGCAACGAGAACGTGCCGTAACCGGCAAATTCCGTGTCCGAGGGAATCAGCGCCAGGTTGATCGTGTAACCGTCCGCCAAGACGTACGGCACCACGTCCAGAATGGGCCCGGTCTCGATGGATTGGGTCACCGGCGAGATGGCTGAGACACCCGGCTGGAACGTGTTGTTCTGCGCCTGGAGGGCGGGCACCACCAGCAAGCCGGCACAGACGACGACCGGCACCACCGGCTTGATCGGGAAATTGAAAGATGACTTTTTCATTTTTGCTTCGTTGGCTTACGTTGTCAGGTAATCAGGGCACCGCACCACCCACACCCGCTGCCGTGGTTGCGGCAGGCGCCGCTTGAAAGTTCACCCCCACGACCACCGATTGGACGGAGGTTGCCCGCATCTGCGTCTGCCGGCCGCTCATCGTGGTCACTTCCGGCTCGCCCAAGGTCTCCACGCCGGTCCGCGATTGCAGCGCGTGCAGCACCACCTGGAAATTGGGATTCGTCATAATGCCCGTGATGGCGGCCGTGCTGGATCCCGCCGTGCTCGAGCTCAGGCCGCTGTTGAAAAGCGACTGGCCTTGGTCGGCAAGAACATTGGCCGCAGAGGCGCCCGGGAAGGCCCCGATCGGATTGGCGGCAGAAGTCGGCACCGTCAGCGAGCCGGGATTGCCGCCCTGCGCCACCGCCTGGTTCCCCAGGTTGAACTGGCCGAGATACCAGTCAAAACCCAGTTGGCTGTTGTCGTTCTGGGACACCTCGATGAAGCGGGCCTTGATATGCACCTGCGGGGGCACCTGGTTGAGCACCTGCAACGCGCGCTCAATCGTGTCCAAGTCCGACTCCGTGGCCTTGACAAAGAGAACACCCAGCCGGTCATTGAAGAACACCGACTTGCCGGGCGGAGCCAAAAGATTCACGCCCAGCGTGGTAAAGAAGGCCCGCGCCAGCGCGCTCGGCGTGGACGACGAGGTCTGCGTGGTAATGTACGCCAAACCGCCCTGATTTTGCTGGCCACCACCGCCGCCGCCGCCGGCACCGCCTGTGGGGCTCAACAAACTTCCGGAACCACCCTGCGAGCCGCCGCCACCGCCGCCGCCACCGCCACCGCCGCCGCCGGTATTGCGCAGGGAACCCGCACCAGAAAATGCGTTCACCACGCCCACCACCGCGCCGTTATTGTTTTGGCCCCCGCTGGAACCACCACCACCGCCGCCGCCACCGGAACTGCCACTGCCGGTGTTGTTAAGCGCGCCGAAGCTTTGGGCGCTCACGTTTTCCAAGCCGGAATAGAATGTGTTCGGGTCAATGCGGTACGTCCGCATGAAAAGCTGCGGCGTCTCGGGACCCTTGGCGGAAAACACCACCGCGAAATCCTGGATCGAATATTTGATCGGATGGTCACACACCAGTTGGATGGCATCCAGCACGTCCGCCAGCCGCACATCCGTCAGGCTGGGAATCTTGATGAGGAACGAGCCCACATCCTGCTGCTCGGTCGTCGCGTTTTCCGCCGCCGGCGAGACAGGCAAACCGGTGGTGGGATCCAGTTGGGGCGTGGGCACCGCCGCCGCGCCGCCGCCCGGGATGCCGCCCAACCCCATGCCCCCCACGCCCCCGCCGCCAACGCCGCCCACGCCGAAGGAGGTGGGCGCCGTCACCGGCTGGCCGGAAAGGTCGGGATTGTTGTTGATCAAAAAGTTAATGCCCTTGCGTTCCGGATCGCGCAGCCGGCACTGCTCGGACAACTGCTTCAACACTTCGCTCAGCGGCAGGCCATCAAACGAGACGTTGTCCAGGTGAATGCGGTCCAGCTTGGCCACAATCGCCTGCCGGCCCACGCCCGTGTGAATCAGCGTGTTGGTGGCATACGAGTTGGGCACCGGCAGGTCCACCGTGGCCTTGGGCAGAATCCACTGCTTTTCCACATGTTCCATGCGGATCTGCGTGTCCGTGTTGTGCTGCAAGGAATCGCGGTAAATCTTGTCCTGCTGAATCAAATTCAGGTAGTACGACGCCGTGGTGTTGCCCGGATCCAGCCGGATCGCCTCGTTGAGCTTGATTTCCGCCTCGTTGTATTTGCCCATTTCATAGAAGACCTTGCCGTCCTGCACCAGCGTGCCGGCGTTGATCCGGTCGGCGGCCATTTGCGGGACCTTGTCCAGCGTCTCCGCATCCGGCACGCGGCCCTTGCTGGCCGCCAGCAATTCGTCGTTGTGCCGCTTGAACGCCAGCACATCGTTCCCGTTGGGGGCCACCTTCAAGTCCCGCTCCGCCTGCAAAATCTGGGTCACCTGCGTATTCGCTTCGTGATAATCCCCGCGGCTCTGGGCGTCCCGCGCCAGCGCCAGGCGCGTGGCCGTCAACCCGCTCACCGCCTGCAACGCTTCCTCGGAAATGCCCGAACCGACGCCCTGGGCGGTGGTGCAGGCCTCCTGGTAAACTTTCGCGGCGCCTTCCACATCTCCCCGCTGCATCACGGCCTTGGCCTCCGAGAGCTTCTGGCGCAGCAGGATCGTGTTGGCCTGGCGCAACGTCGCTTCGGTGTCGGCGATGTTCAGGGCGGAAGCATCCTGCGCCGGAGCGAGGTTCGGAGCGAATACCAGCGCGGCAATTCCAAGGGAAATAAGGGCGGCTTTGGTCATGGCAAAATCAGTTTCGTCTCAAATGGGGCGTTGCAACAGTAAAATTTTATCAGTCAGGGGGCAAATGGCAAAGAGGTTTTTTTCTGATTGGATTTATCCTGCAAAATCAATTCGCCCTGGTTGATTTCCACCACCGAGTAATCCGTTCCACCAAAGGAAACCGGGCTTCCGACGCGCATATTGTGAAACACCCGCCGCTCCGGATCATACCGGAAATCCGCCGCGTAGCCGTCCACCCGCCGAAACGGCTGGTTGTTGGAAATCGTCACCGTCTCGCCGCTGTCGCCCAGCTTCAGCACCAGCCCGTCCGGACTCTCCGGCGTCCCTTTCACCTCCACCAGCCCGAAATCCGCGTTGGGCTTGTCGCCCTTGGACACATAATGGGGCACCGGCCGCCGCTTCGCCGGCGTGGCCGCCGCCTGCCGCTCCACCTTGACCACATACCGCACGCCCAGTTCGTTGGTGATCACCGAGTCGAGCGAGATGACCGTGTACAGTTGCGTGATGTTGGTCACCACCGCCACCTGCAAGCCCGTCTTCCTGCCCTTCAAGATCAGATTGTTATCCAGCCCCTTCTGCCAGTCCATGGGATTGAACACCTTGTTGGTGCTCTCCAAATCCAGGTTGTAGGGCACCGCCAGCCGCGCCGCCGCCCCGCCCAAAATCGTCAGGTCCAGATTCGACAGCGCCACCACCTTGGGATTGATGAGCTGGTTGCGCTTGCTGTTCATGTCCTCGGTGTCGGAGGCGATGTAGAACAGCATGAACACCAGCACGCCGATCAAGCCGGCCAGCATCACGCCCAGCAAAATCTTCTCGTAATGTTTTTTAAGGAAATCCATTTTAGCTCTTCGGCAGCAGTTTGACGACTTCGACTTCCAGCGTGATGCGGAGCAGTTGCTCCTTCAAGACCGTTTGCAACCCGCCCTTGCCCGCCGCCGGCGCCGCCGGTGCCGGTTGTTCCCGCCCCTGCATCCACGGCGGCCGCGCCATGCCCGGCCCGAACGGCGAACGTTCCGGCATTCCCGGCGCCTCGCCTTCCGCAGCCTCCCCCGTTCCACCGGGAGCCGCCGGCACCACGGACACCGACTTGACAATGAACGAATTGGTGGACGCCGCAAACCCGGCGAGCACCTTCGCCAATTCCGGCGTGAAGCTCTGGAACGTCACCACATACGGCGTCATGATCGCCAGGCTGTTCGTAATCGGCCGCTCCTCGATGTAATCGGATTGCAGGCCCCCGGCCACATCGTCGTCCGACACCCGCGGACGCTGAATGGCATCCAGGGCGTTGACCCGCGCCGCAAAGAGGATTTCGGCAATGGCCTTCACCTCGCCCAGTTGCTGCGCCAGCGGCTCCAGGCCCGAAGAAATCGTCAGCTTGGTGCTCTGGACCTGGAACGAGAAATAATACTGGCTGGGCAGGCCCACGCTGCTGTTTTTGGCCTCCTGCTGCAATTCATAGATGGTGGACCCCAGCGCCGTCGCGTACGTCTTGCTGGTCACTTGGCCCTGCGGAATCGGCGAAATGGGATGAAAGGACGCCGCGGCGTTGGTGATCCATTCCCGAAGCTGCTGCTCCTGGTCCTTGGCGAGCTTGATATTGTCAATCCGGTCGTTCCCCGGTTGCAAGGGCGACTGCGCCAGGGTTTGCAGGGTGTTGTACACCTCGTTGAGCTTGTCCGACGCCTCCGAGTTGCGGGTCCAGCTCTGGTAGATGAAGAATCCGGCCACGCCGAGCAGCACCACCGCCACCAGCCCGCTGATGACGAAGAGTAAATTGCGTTTGATCCAGCCCATATCAGAATGTCAGCGGTTTCGCGGGCGTTACACTCACCGTGAAGGTGAAGGTGCCGTTGGCGTCGTCCGGCGAAATCTCGCCCACCAACTGCGTGGCCTTGGCGTCCGGATTGACCATCGGCGAGGCCGCGATTTCATCGCGCACGGCGTACGCAATGTCCTTGTTGTTTTGCGAGGGATCCACGGTGAGCTTGAGGCTCACGGCCCGGCAGACGAGCTGGAGCGAATTGGTCTCGTCGGCGGCAGCGGCGGCGGCGCCGGCGCCGGTGGCGGCCAAGCCGGGCTGGGCGGCCGGGTTCTGCAGTTCCACCCGCGCCCCAAACGCCGGCCCCATCGCCGCGTTCGGCCCCGCTGTTCCGCTGGCCGGAGGCGCGGAATTGTTCAACTGCTCAATCCAGATGCCCACGTCCGCCCCGGGCTTTTGCGCGGCCATCTTCTTCCGCACGTCGTCCTCCGACCGGATCAACCCGCGCCGGAGCTCGCTCAGAAAATCACCCCAGTAATACCGGTCCTGCATCCAGGTGGCAATTTGCTCGGCATTCTTCTTGGTCGCCTGCATCTTGCTGTAGGCCGCCTTGAACACATCCATCTTGTGCGTGAGGGTCTCCGTCTGGGGCGTGAGCCGCTCGATTTCCGCCGTTTTGTTCTCCGCCAGTTTCTGGAACAGGAAGCCCACCGCAAAGGTCACCAGCACCATGCTGGCCACCGTGGCGATCAAATACGGCTTCTTCTGGTTGAAGGACTGCCACCGGAGCGTGCTGTCCGGCATCAAATTCATTTCCACCGGGCAGGTGGCCAGGTTCCGCAAGCCCAGCCCCACCACTTCCCCCAGCGAATGCGCCACCCGCGACAATTCCTCCAGGTTCACCGCCGGCGAAATCTGCACGTTCCGGAACGGGTTGAAATATTCGACGGGAACGTTGAGCTTTTCCGCAAAAAACTGGGCCGTGTAGGGCATGATCGAGGCCCCGCCGGACAGGAACAGCCGCTGCGGCGCCGCGCCGCCCTGCTGCCCGCGGTAAAATTGCAGCGTCTGGTTCACCTGGATGTGCAGCTTGGTCATGAACTGCCGCGCGATCTTGGAAATGGCCGCCTGATTGGGATTGTCCGGCTCCTCGTAGGCGCCGCCCAAACTCACAAACCCCTCGGCAATCTTGAGCTTTTCCGCGTCGTCAAACTTCAGTTTCGACTCGTTGGCAAAATCCTGCGTGATGGCGTTGGCCCCCAGGTTGATGCTGCGGGAGAAAACCTTGCCTTTCTCGAAAAACAGCAGGTTGCTGGTCTTGGCCCCGATGTCCAGCAGCAGCGTGCAGTCGTCAATCTCGCCATAATTATACCGGAAGGCGTTGCACAGCGCCGCCGGCGAGGCGTCGCACAATTGCAAATTCAGCTTGGCCTCGGCGGCCACCCGGAACAGGCCCTCGACGATCTCCGACTTGATGGCCACCAGCAGCACTTCCAGTTCGCCGCCGGGCGCCGAGCCCAAAATCTGGTAGTCCCACACCACTTCCGCCAGGGGAAACGGCACGTTCTGCTGCGCCTCGTACTGGATGATCTGGTCCACCTTGCCGGCATCCACCGGGGGCAGCTTCACGAACTTGGAAAAGACATGGAAACCCGGCGCGCAGACGTTCACGTTCCGCGCCTTGAAGCCGTGCTCGGCGATGACCGCCTGCAGCGCCGTCAAAATCACCTTCTCGCGCGTGGCTTCCTGCGACCCCTCGAGCCCCAGCGGTTTGATGACGAATTGGTTCAACCGCAACCCGCCCGACTCATTAAGCTCGAACTCCGCGACTTTGAGGCTGCCGGCCCCGAAATCAACGGTCAAAAATGACTTAGTGTTGAGCATGCTATTGCGCTTGCGCCATCGTCTGTTGCAAACTTTCTAATCCGAGATGGGCAGCCAGTTGATTAGGGCATATTTTCCTCCGGGTCAAACCAAAATGAAAAAAAATTCGTCCCGCGCCGAAAAAAGTTGCAACCCCCCGCCGCCTTTGGCTTCATCCACTCTGTGTCAAATGCCGCCAACAGTCCTTTACGCCGACGCCTGACTGTGGTTTACTCCGGCCATGTGCAAGGAGTCGGCTTCCGCTACACCACCAAAACGGTCGCCACCGGCTTTGACCTCACCGGCATCGTCCGCAATCTGCCCGATGGCCGCGTGCAGTTGGTCGCCGAAGGCAGCCCGCAGGAACTGGAGGCCTTTCGCGCCGCCCTGCGGGACGCAGGTCTTGCTGGATTTATCCGGGACGAGAAGTTAGATTGGGCGGATGCAACCAACGAGTTTCGGGGATTTGAAATCGTTCGCTAGTCAATGAAATACGCTATCATCGCTGATATTCATGGCAACTTGGATGCCTTCCAAGTGGTGCTGGACGACATCAAGGCCCAGCACGCCACACATATCGTCTGCCTCGGCGACATCGTGGGCTACAATGCGCAGCCCAAAGAATGCCTCAATATCGTCCGCCAAATGAATATTCCGTGCGTCAAAGGCAACCACGATGAATATTGCTCCACCGAAAACCACCTCGATGGCTTCAATCCCCACGCCGCCGAAGCCGTCCACTGGACCCGGCAGCAGCTCGCCGACGAGGAGAAACAGTGGCTCCGGGAACTGAAATACTCCCGCATGGCCGCCAATTTCACGATGGTCCACGCCACCCTGGACGCCCCCGAGCGCTGGGGCTATGTTTTTGACAAGCTCGCCGCCGCCGCCAGTTTCCCTTATCAAAACACCCAGATGTGCTTTTTTGGCCACACCCACGTGCCCGTCGCCTTCATGCGCGACACGGTGGTCCGCGGCGGCACCTACTCCAAGTTCAAGGTGGACCCCGCCAAGAAATATTTCATCAACGTCGGCGCCGTGGGCCAGCCCCGCGACAACAACCCCAAGTGCGCCTATGTGATCTACGACATGGACGCCCAGACGATCGAGCTGCGCCGCCTCGACTACGACATCGCCTCCGCGCAAAAGAAGATCCTCGACGCCGGCCTCCCCGAACGCCTCGCCGAACGCCTGGCCTTTGGCCGGTGATTAAAGCATGAAAAACGCCGGGTAAAGGCGGCCCATTTCCGACTCGCGGCCGTTTTTGTCCGCCGGTTTCATTCTGCATTCCGCCGTTGAAGATTCTCATCCTCAAACCGAGCTCGCTGGGCGACGTCATTCAGGCGCTGCCGGTCCTCCGTTTGCTCAAGCTGCACTGGCCCCACGCGCGGATCTACTGGTGGCTTGATTCCGCCCTCGCCCCGCTCCTGGAAGGCGACCCGGACCTGGCGGGCGTCGTGCGCTTCGAGCGCCGCCGCTGGGCCAAGCCCCGGCACTGGCCCGAGATGCTCCGCAGCATCGGCTGGCTCCGCGATCAGCACTTCGACCTGGTGATTGACCTCCAGTGCCTCGCCCGCAGCGCGGTCTTCGCCTGGCTGACCAACGGCAGCCGGCTCATCGGCCTGGACGAAGTCCGCGAAGGCGCGCGCGCCTTTTACGACTTTGCCGCCCGGCGCAAAACGTTCCACACGCACGCCGTGGACTGGTATCTGGCCGTGCTGCCGCACCTGGGCGTGCCCGTCCACAACCATTTCCACTGGCTGCCCGTCCGCCCCACGGTGGCGGCCGCCGTGCTCGCCAAATGGCCCGAGGCCGCCCCCGGCGCGGGCCCGTGGATCGCCCTGCAGCCGGGCGCCCGCTGGGACAACAAGCGCTGGCCCGTCGAGAATTTCACCGACCTCGTGCGCCTCCTGGCCCCCGCCCACCCCCGGGCCCGCTTTGCCATCCTCGGCGACAAACACGATCATCTGCTGGGAGAAATCATCTCCGAGGCCGCGCCGGAACGCTGCCTCAACCTGTGCGGCCAGACCTCGCTGCCGGAAATGGTGGAGTGGATCCGGCGTTGCGACTTCATGATCACCAACGACACCGGCCCCATGCACGCCGCCGCCGCGCTGGGCAAGCCGCTGGTCGCCCTCTTCGGCCCCACCGAACCCCGCCGCACCGGCCCCTACGGCCAGCTCGAAAACGTCCTCCGGCTGGACCTCCCCTGCTCCCCGTGTTTCAAGGCCCATTGCCACTTCGAACGGCCGGAAGAATGCCTGCGCGCCCTCTCCCCCGTCCAGGTTCTCGCCCGCGTCAACGGCCGGCTCCCCCCCGCCCCGCCGGCCTAGCCCGGATAACTCACGGCGGCTTAGACGAGCGCGGGCAAAACCGGCGTAGCGCAGGTTTCCAAACCTGCCGTATCGCCGATTTCCAAATCGGCAGGGCGTCGCAAGGTCGAGAGCGTTGGGAATAGAGATGGCCTGCGGGTTTAGAAACCCGCGATACAGCTTCGCGCATCATGGGTAATCATTTCTCTCTGGTCCGGGTGGCCTGAAGGGTTTTCTGTTCGATGACAATGCGAGTGCGCTTCGCCATTGACATTTCGTTGCCCCGTGGCTCAGTCTTCACCCATGGGCTTCTGGACCAACAAAGAACATCGCACCGCCTTTGATGATGCGGAAGACCTTGCCTATCCGCCCTCCGGCGGCCCCGTCAAAATGTGGCTTTTGGGCGTCGGGCTGGCGCTGGCTCCGGCCGGTTACGGCTTGAGTTGCCTGCTGGCTGGCCACGCGATTTTGCCCGGCCAGTACGAAAACCTCGATCTTTACGGCCCCGCCGCCCAGGCGCTGGCGGTCGCCTGCATTGCCCTGGGCCTCTTCATTCATGCCCATTGGTTTTGGGGCCTCCTACCGACATTTGAAACGGTAAGCCAAGTCCTCAAGCTCCTGGCCGTGGTCGTTTTCCTCGGCAGTCTCGGATATATGATGTACAGAATCGTCGCCTGACCGCCGGAGGCGTTTATCTGAGCCGCTTGGCCGGCGCCGGCGCGGAAGGCCGTTTGCCCCCCTTCAAATTAACAGAATTCACCTCAAGTCCGCCGCCGCTCCAGCCGATGCAAATGTTGGAATGCGTCCGCCCCCGTCCAATTCCTGCTGCGACCGCCGCCCCGCTAAATCAGCCCGCGCCGCCGCCCCCTCCACCCCCACCGGCCCCAAAAACCGCATCTTGTTCGTGGATGACGAACCCTCCCTCCTCCGCGTCCTGAAACTGGCCCTGCGCAGCCTGGACGCCACCTGGGAGATGGATTTCGCCAACAACGGCATGGAAGCCATGGCCCTCCTGGAGCACAAGGAGTTCGATGTCGTGGTCACCGATATGCGCATGCCGGGCATCAACGGCGCGCAATTGTTGAATCACGTCCTCCGCACCCACCCGCGCACCGTCCGCATCGTCCTTTCCGGCTATTCGGATCTCAGCGAAGTGGTCAATAGCGTGGGCCTCACCCATCAGTTCCTGGAAAAGCCCTGCAGCCTGGCCGACCTCAAGGACCGCCTCGAACGCCTCGCCGCCATGAAGGGCGGCCTGGAAAACGACGGGCTCTGCAATCTCATCGGCGGCCTGAAAACCCTCCCCAGCCTGCCGAAAGTGTATCTCGAAATCACCGACGCCCTCCAGTCGCCCACGGCCACCACCCAGCGCATCGCCGAAATCGCCTGCCAAGACCCGCCCATCTCCGCCAAGCTCCTGCAGCTCGCCAATTCCGCGTATTTCGGCTTCAGCCAAAAAGTCTATACCGTCGAGGACGCCGCGCAGCTTCTGGGCGTGAGCATCATCCAATCCCTGTCCCTGGCGGTCCCCATTTTTTCCGCCTTCTCCCGCGGCAAATGCCCCGACTTCCCCATTGACCAGATCTGGGAGCACTCCCTCCAGACCGGCATCATCGCCCGGCGGATCGCCGCCCACCACCTGGAAGACGCGGCCCTGGCCGAGCAGGCCTTCTGCGCCGGCCTCCTCCACGACCTCGGCAAAATCATCCTGGCCGACAACCTGCCCGCCGAATATGCCGCCATCCTGAAGAAGTCGCTTGCGACACACACGCCGCTGCCCGCGGTCGAACAGGAACATTTTCAAACTTCGCACGCGGAGGTGGGCGCCTATCTGCTGGCGCTGTGGGGCCTGCCCCTGCCCCTGGCCCCGGCCGTCGCCGCCCATCACCACCCGCGGGGTTGCGGCACGGCGCAACTCTGCCTGGCCGGCGTCATCCACCTGGCCAACGCCCTCGAACATGCCGCTGCGGTCCAACCGGACGGCATGCCCAGCCCGCTGGACGCGGAGTATCTCACTTTCGTCGGGCTGGACCGCCAGTTCCAAACCTGGCGCGCCCAACTGCTGGCCAAAGGCGCCGAAGCCGTGGCCGAATCCGCTTGCTAATCGGCGCCGGCCACGCCAGCCTGCGCGGCGATGAAAGCCATCGCCCTGGGCTGCTGTCTCTGCGTGGCGTTCCTGAATCCCGGCGCGGCGCAGGACGAGAAACCCAATCTTCCGCCCCCGCCTTCCCGGCAAAACCAGGTGGCGCTGTTCAACGGCAAAAATCTCTCCGGCTTCACCTTCTGCATGCGCCACGGCGCCGACCCGGCGCAAACCTGGTGCGTCACCAACGGCCTCATCCACTGCACCGGCCAACCCGCCGGCTATCTGCGCACCACCCAGAGCTACAGCAATTATTTCCTCACCGTGGAATGGCGCTTCGTGAAAGTGGCCCCCCGGGCCGACAACACCGGCATTCTCGTCCACATGCAGTTGCCGGACAATGTCTGGCCGCCCTGCGTCCAGGTGCAGGGCAAGCATGACCGCCAGGGCGACCTGTTTCTCATGGCCGGCGCCGAAGCCAAGGAACACCGGGGCCTGGACCAAAACACGCCCGTGGCCTTCCGCGGCCCCTCGCGCGAAAACCCCGTCGGCCAGTGGAACCTCGCCGAAACCATCTGCGTGAACCACAAGGTCGAGTCCTTCATCAACGGCTATTTCGTCAATGAAATCAGCGAATGCACGCTGAACGCCGGCTTCATCGGCATTCAAAGCGAAGGCGGCGAAATCGAAATCCGCACGATCTCCTTTTCGCCGCTCAAATACTGAGCTGGTTCGTCAGCCATGCGCGGCCAGTTGTCGTTTCACCCAGGCGCGCGCCTCGTCCGCGGATTGCAGTTCGTCCGCCAGTTGCCGCTCGCGCACTTCGTGCAGCAACTCGCCAATCCGTTTCCCGCGCGGAATGCCCAGCGCCAACAGGTCGTCGCCCGAGAGCAAGGGCGGCCGGATGCCGGGCTGCTGCCGCAGCGCCTCCGCCTCCGCCACCAGAAAATCATAATGGCTCAGGTCGCCGGCGGAGGCCAGGCAGTCCAGCCGGTGCAGTTCCAGCTCCAGCGGAAACGTCTCGCGCAACAGCAACCGCCGCAGCGTGGCCTTGCGCATCTGCTTCACGTCCTTAAACTGCATGTGATTCCGCACGCACGTCACAATCTCCTCCAGCTCCTTGTTCGGGAACCGCAGGCGTTGGAGAATGCCTGCCGCCAGCTCGGCGCCCACCCGTTCGTGTCCGTAAAAATGCACGCTGCCCACGGCCGGATCGCGCTCGGCGGTGAGCGGTTTGGCGATGTCGTGCAGCAGCACCGCCCAGGGCAGGGACTCGGGGGCGCCCGCCGGCACCTTCTCCAGCATCAGCCGGATGTGGTTGAACACGCTGCCTTCGGGATGAAAATCCGGCGACTGTTCGCACGCCACCGTGGCCGTCACCTCCGGCAGGATCTGTTCCAGCAAGCCGCTCTCGCGCAGCAGCACCAGGCCGCGGGCGGCGGGCGGCATGGCCGAATGGCGCCGCGGCGCGACCCGGCGCGGACGCCGGTCATCCCGCGGGTCGCCGGCCGCCGCGTCATCGCCGGGCGGACTGAACAGTTTGAGGAGTTCGTCCCGCACCCGCTCGGCACTGATCAGCTTGATTTTCGGCGCCAGCGATTGAATGGCCGCAAACGTCTCCGCCTCGATCTCAAATCCCAGCCGCGCGGCGAAGCGCACGGCGCGCAGCATCCGCAGATGGTCCTCCCCGAACCGCTCCGCCGGCGCGCCAATGGTCCGGATGATCCCCGCCCGCAGATCCTTCTCCCCGCCCACCCAATCGTGAATCTGCCCGGTCAGCGGGTCATAGAAAAGTCCGTTGACGGTGAAATCCCGGCGCAAGGCATCCGCTTCCGCGCTGGCAAATGCCACCTGCTCCGGGCGGCGGCCATCCCGGTAATCCGTCTCCGCGCGGAAGGTGGCCACCTGGAATTGCTGGCCCTCCGCCACCACGATGATCACCCCGAATTTCCGCCCCACGGGAATGGTCTTGGGAAACAGCGCCTCCACCTCCGCCGGCCGGGCGTCCGTGGCCACGTCAAAATCCTCCGGCTCCCGCCCCAGCAGATAATCGCGCACACACCCGCCCACCCAGAAAGCGGCATGACCGGCCGCGTGCAGTCGTTCCACAATGCGCTTGGCCGCGGCCCTGGGCGTTTCATTCGTCATTTATGGTTTACGATTTACCATTTGCCGGCGAATTTCCAGTCCCGTTCCGGATTATTTGCCGGCGATCCGGCCGCGCATTTCAGGGCGGGGTCAGGCGGAAATACTGCGCCGGCGCGGCGAGCGGCACGCTCACGTTGAACTGGCCGCCATTGCTGCCCACGGCGTTCGTCACGGGTGTCCACACGACCGGCGGCGTGAGATTGGTGGCGCTGTACAGCACCCAGTCGTCCGCCCAGCCCGGCCAGTTCAATCCCAGCGCGCCCGCGCCGGCATTCAGGCCCAGCGCCGGCAGGGGCAGATCCACCGCCGCCGCCGTGGAATAGGACCCGGCGCCGCAGTCATCCGAGGCCGTCACCGTGTAATAATTCGTCTGGCCGTTCGCGGCGTTGGTGTCCACGAAGCTGCCGCCCGTCAGGCCGGTGGCCACCGCCTGGTAGCTGGCCCCGCCATTGGTGGAACGCCACAAGTTGTAGCCGGCCGCGCCCGCGATCAGGCTCCAGTCCAAGGCGATTTGCCGGTTGCCCGCCAGCGTCGTCAAAATCACCGGCGCCGCCGGCGTGGCGGAGCTGGTGAACCCGTATTTGCAATCCAGCGCCCGTTCCTGGCCGGTGCGGTCGGTGTCCGTCAGTGCCGAGTTGTAGATTTGCACTTCGGCAATGTCGCCATTTAGAAAATTGTCCAGCGGGGCCTGCGCGCCCAGCACCAGGAAATTGGGCGCCGTCAACGATTCCGTGCCGGCGATGGCCGACGCCAACAGGACGCTATTCACGTAAAGCTGGATGAGTCCCGAGGCCTTCGTCCGCTTGAACGTCACCACATACGGCCGGCCGTTATTGTGTGCCCCCGTCGAAACCAGGGTCGTGTCCGGTTCGCCCGTGCCAGCCAGGATCTGGCCGCTGGCGTTGAGCGACATTCCGAAATCCGGCACCGTGCCCGATACTTCGCCGTTGACCAAGCCCGCCCCTTGCCAATAACTCGTGCCCGTGCCAATACCCTGGCTGCTCTGATACACCAGGATGATCGTGAAGTCGTCCTGCACCGGGCGATAGAACCAAAGATAGCTGCTGTTGGTCGTATTGAACCGCACCACCGGCAGGCCGTTGAGGGCGCCGGCCACGTAGGTGGGTTGGTTGGTCGAGGTCGTCTGCCAGGCATTGTAGCCGTTGCCTGTCGCGTCGGGCCAGACCGACAACGGCGCGCCGCTGGCCACCCCGGTGATGGCGTCGGCCTTGAACCAGGCCACCAGCGCCAGCGTGTTCGCGCTCACGGGGCTGGAATTGGTGCTTTCGCCGTTGGTGTTGACGGCCGAGACCACGTAGAAATACGTCCGGTTGTTCACCACATTCGTGTCCGCATACGCGGCGGTGGCGACATTGGTGAGGAGGGTGTAAGGCCCGCCGCTCAGCGACGAGCGTTTCACGTTGTAGCTCGTCGCGTCGGCCGCGGCCGCCCAGCTCAACTGCACTTGCGCGTTCCCCGCCGCCGCCAGCAGGTTCGTCGGCGCCGCCGGGGGGGGAGAAACGATGCAGCCGTACAACGCGGCCACTTCACTGCTGCTCAAGGCGCGGCTGAAAATCTGGACCTCATCCAGGCTGCCGTTGAAATAGTGGCTGCCGCCGGAGGCGATCTCCCCAAACAAGAGTTTGGCGGAGGCGTTCTGCGTATTCTGGCCGGCCTTGCCCGTGGCCTGCAAGGTGCCGTCCACATACACACTGAAGGCGCCCGTCGTCTGGGTCCGCGTCGCCACGCACTGGTGCCACGCCCCGTCATTTATCGAGGTCGTGGAGAGGATCGTCGTGTCCGGGTTCCCAATGCCAAACGCAAACTTGCCGCCGCACATCGCCGTCCCAAAATCGTTGGCCGTCATCGGATAGTCGCCATCCACCAACCCGACGCCGTTGTACCATTGGCCCGTGCCCGCCGTCTGCGTGGTCTTCACCCAAAACGCGATGGTGAAATCATTGCAAACCGGATTCGTGATCTGCACCGAGCTGCTGGTGCCGTTGAAAACCAGGCAGCCATTCACCCGCCCGCTGGCGCTCCAGCCCGCCCCGGTCACGACGCCGTTGTTCCCGGCGGCGGACAGATCGGCCGTGGTGCTCCCGTTGGTGGCGTCCAGCGGCCAATAGCCCACGTAATCCGTGGCCACCGCCCCGGGCGAGCTGCCCTGCGTGGGGGCCGCCGCCTGCAGGGCTGCATAGGAGGAAATGCAGTCCCACGCATAAAAATTCGTCCCCACCGGACTGGCTCCCGGCCACTCGCACCACGACAAATTGTCCGCCAGCCGCCGCCCGGTCCACGCCACCGCCGCATTGGTCTGCAGCCACGGCTCATACAGCGGCTGCAAATTGCGGCTCTTCATGAACCGCGTCATCCAGCGCAAAAAAATCGCGTTGAAACCCGAATTGTTGTTGGCGATGGGATACACCGGCAGAATCCCGCCGCCCGACATGTCCATCATCGTGAAATTGGCGGCCAGCATCGCGTCGTTGGTCTGCCCGAGAAAATTCGCCGCCCCCAGGAACGTGCCCTGGTTGTACGTGCTGGACCAGGTGTTGATCGCCCCGTTGGTGCTGATGCTGTCGTAAATCGCGCCGGAGTTGGTGTTGAACAGGACCGCCCGTTCCCAATTATAGATGGCGAGCGACTTGGCCAGATAGTTGGTGTCGCCATAAATCTGGTACAGCAGATACGCGGCAATGGCTCCCGGTCCGTTGACGCAGGCATTCTTGCCGGCATTTTCAGGATATTGCCAATACAGTCCGCCACCCAGGTTGGTGTCCCACCCGCGGGCGTACACCGCGTCAAAATTGTTCTTGGCGATGAGGCAAAAATTCGCGTTGCCCACGTCCTGCCCGGTGCGCGCGAACGCAATCACCGCCCAGAGAATATCGTCGTTATAGCCGTCCCCGGTCCACGTGGAGCCGTTGTTCGCAATGAAGCCGTTGCACAGGTTGGTCATCATCACCCGCGCCGTGGCGTTGGTGTTCCACTCGTACGTGTCAATCACGCACTCCATCATCTCGGCCTGGCCCCAAAAATACGTCGGGCTATTGTCCGTCTGGGTGTTCTTGAAATACCCGCTCGTGCCGCTTTGAATGTAAAAGCTCGAATTGAACGCGGTGAAGATTGTGTTGGCGTCCCGGGCCGTAAAGGCCGGAGCCGAAAACGCCGCCAGCCCGAGGCCTAGAAACACGAGCCGAAACAGTTTGCTTGAGTGCATATCGGGAATAACTTCTCCCCGCCGGCACCCGCATAAGCGCATGGATAGACGGAGTTGGTAAGTATTTTAACACCCTAACCTCCGTCCGTCCTGTGGCATGAAACGGCCACACGAACCCCATCCGCCTTTCAATCCCAACTCAATCCCCTGAACCGGAGTGCATCCAGCGCGAGCCAATTGCCGAGACGCGGAAACGAGTTCTCCCTCTCCCCGGGGGAGAGGGCCGGGGTGAGGGCGAGCGTTAAACCATTTAAATACAGTGCTTTCTATGCCCGGAGATACCGCCCAGATATTCCATTGAATCCACTTCGGGAAGCTCTGCAGATTGGTCAGCCATCCCGTTGCCCGGAGCCATTTCACCGAAAACAACCAAGGATCAAGTCCGGCCCTCATGCCAGCCAAGAATTGACGGAATGCCTATATTTGGAAATGATTTACTGAAATGGCCGACGCAAATTCAGCAAAGCAGCCTGACGACAAACCCAAATCGTTTTGTTCGTTCTGGCGGTATGGATTTAGAAAAGCCTTTAAGGGATCTTGGGGAAAATACGGCAACGCGCTCATTGTTTTTGGTCTTTTATACGCATTCACGGACGTTTGTTTCCGCAACTGGGCTGATTCAAAAATTTGCGGGTATGACGTGAGTCTTTGGATGCAATTATTGTTGCCGAGCGCGCTCCTGCTCGCATTCCTAGCGTGGAATCTCGGCCATGCGCCCTATGAAATTTATAAGGAACAGCACGAAGAATTCCAAAAGCAGTTGAACCAAAGAGACGGAAAAATTCAATCGCTGGAGGAGAAACTAGAAGCAGCACTAGACACCAAACTGGCCAGCACCAAATTGGAGTTGGAGAGGCAGGATAACAAGAGGCTGCTCCATGATTCGATTGTCCAGTTGCAAAATCAAATTAGGACATTCAATGGCGCAAAGCGTTATTTTGAAATCAAAGGCGAGGACCGGAAACAGTCTATTGATTTAGTTGAGCATATTTACAACCAACTTTATGTTAAAATCGGCGCGGATGCGGCAGCGCTTTTCAGCGCGGCAACATCGACACAAAAGAAACTGGAAAGGTTCGGGTTTTGCGCATCGCATCTCGACTTTGAATGGACACGCCACCTAGATTTCCTCGATGCCCACATTGATTGCCTGAAAACCATTATCGAAAAGCAAATGTAATTCTTCAGAAATCGCTCTGCCCGGCACGCGCGCACCCCCCGCCGCGAGCCTATTCCTCGCCCCAAATCGCCTTCAAGTGGGCGATGCCGCCCCGCACCGCCTCCACCGGCAGCTTCGGGTTCAGCTCGAACACCTTGATGTGCTCCGGCTTCACGAACGGCTTGAGCGCCGCAAAGTCAATGTCGCCCCCGCCGGGCGGGAAGTGGTCGCGCGCCGGGAATTTCACGTCGTGAATGTGGAAGCCCGCCAGCCGGTCCGCCCGCTCGCCCAAAAACTTCGCGTGATCAATGAATCCCAGGTCGTGCTTGATTTGCGCGTGGCCGGTGTCATGCCAGTAATTGACCGTCGGCCCCGGGAATTCCGCCAGCAGCGACGCGAAATCGGATTCCACCGGCAGCTCCTCCACCGCCTCGCGAATTTCGATCCCCAGCTTGAGGCCGCGGGACTCCGCCTGGCCCACCAACTCGCGCAACGCCTCGCGCGAGTGATCGTAAAAACGCTTCTTTTTGGCGTCCCGCGCCGCGCTGGCCTCCGCCGTGAGCTTGCGAAACTCCGGCGTGCCGCGCTTGCCCCGTTCGAGCAATTCCTTGAGCTTGCCGGTGTAATCCTTCAAATCCATGCTGCCAAAGTGCAGCACCACCAGCAGCGCCCCCACGCGCGCCGCAAAATCCAGCGTCGTCAGCGTGTGTTTCAGCGCCAGTTGCCGGTCCCGTTCCCGGTCGGACGAAAATTCGTAGAGGTTCGGCGAGGGGCCGCTGACGCCCACCGGCAGCGGACAGAAATTGTGCAGGGTGGAGATCTTCATCTCGCCCGCCTTCACGGCGTCCAAGATGCCCGGCACCAAGCTCAGCCGGATGCCATGGCTCAGTTCGGCATGCCCGAAACCGAGCTCGCGGATTTCCCGCAGCATCGCGCGGCCATCCGTATGCCGCGCGGAATTCCAGCAGGTGGACAACGAATACATGGGGCTAAAATAGGCTGGGGAGAAAAAAAGTTAAAGCGTTGAAGTGTGACACGCTCGCGCGGTTCACCCCTTCAACGCTTCAACAAAGGAACACTCTAATCGTCCGCGTGGCGGGCGGCGAGCATGGCGGAGAAGCGCGCAATTTTTTCCTTGCGACGGCGCACGGCGCTGGGCTTCTCATATTGCCGGCGGCTGCGAACCACCTTGAGCGTGCCTTCGCGATCGACTTTTTTCTTCAGTCGCCGCAACGCACGATCCACTGGTTCGCCTTTTTTTAATTTGATCTCTGTCAATGCACTCACTTCCTTTCCGGGAGCGGGCCAACGCTGCCTCGCGGCAGTTCCCGCAAAATTGGGAACGCTTAAAATATCGCCTCCCCGAATGAAGTCAACGCATTAAAAAAGGGCGCGTCCTAAGCGGTCAAACAATTTTGTCGCACGCCCAGGCGGCAGTCTGGCTGCGACCAAACCCGGGCCGCAGAAAAAAGTTCACTTCCGCCCAAAATTGCCGATAAAAAAAGTGGACACAGTCGTCGTATTTTGAGACAATTGGGCTGTAATCCACGCAGCACCGCCTTGTTGTAAGGCACATTAGTTACGGTAGTTGCAATCATTTATGGAAAATCTTGGCAATTTTTCCGGCCGGGCCGAACCCCTGCCCATGGCCCCCGTGGTGGCCGTTCAACTCCTCGACCTCTTCCGCGATCCCGATCACGATATTGACCGCATCGTGGATTTTATCAGCCAGGACCCGCGGCTGACCGCCGAGACGCTCCGGCGCTGCAACAACGTCATCTTTGCCGGCACCCAGCCCATCACCGACCTGTTTGAAGCCGTCAACCGCCTCGGCTTTTACGAGCTTTACGACGTCATCGCCAGCTCCCTTGGCACGCAGTTGCCGCCCCTGCCCTCCCGCCTCCCGCCGCGCGACTGACCGCACGCTATCCCTTTTGGCCGTCGCAGCGCGACGCCATGAAAATAGCCGGGCGTTTTCAACGCCCGGTTGGAATTCGGCATGGCCAAAGTCCCGCAGGGACGGCTGAATTATCGCCATGTCCTCCTGTGGAATCCGTCTTCCCAAACGCCTGTTCGGCTGAACGCCAGCGGCGTTCCAGAGATTAGCCTTTTTTTAGCCTTCAGCCTTTGGAATTTAGCCTTTTGCTGCTACCCCCGGAAACCGACCCCGATTCTCCCGCACCCCGGCAGGCGGAGCCAGCAGCGCCCGCTGGAAACCCCTTTTTGAACCAAATATGGAGATGGACATGTTGCCGCACTCCCCCTGACGCTCCGCGCAATGACGACGCGCCCGCCAATTCCGTTCGCGTCTTGGACTGCGCCGGCAAAGCGCAGCGGCGACGGCGCTTTCGCCCGCACGCGCAACCCGCAAGCTTTTGAGAACCATCGCCCGCACGAAAGCAGCGTGGCGCTTCCCGCCGCAGCCCATGACGCCCCGCGTAATTCCGACGCGCCGCCCCGACTCGTCCTGTTTCCCTCTCGATCAAAATTTCCCCAACCGAAATTGTCGCAGAGCGACAACGGACATAAGCCAGCTACGAAGTGGCCGGTCTCGCGCCAAACGAAATCATGCGTCCTGACGGGACGCCGGATTTCCGCCGTCACCATCCCCATTCCCCCGCATCTGCCCATCACCACAATCGGCACCAAACCGTGGCCGTGTCTCGTGAGAGCACGGCAAACCCAATCCCCCCGGGAAACAGCCTCCCCCTTCCCCGCACCTTACACCTATCTTGCCACGCAGATGTACGACCGTTTTGGCAATCCCAAAGGGATTGAGTCCTCCAGCCCGGGGTTGGCGAGTCCGCGAGCCTACCCCGGGTCTGTGTCCAAACCAAAACATCAACCGCAACGCGGTTGCGGCCTTTCCCCTTTCCGGCCCCTCAATTGCTCGTAGGCAATGACGCCATTCAACTCTATCCCGGTAGGAATTGGATCATCCAACGCGGCGCTGGCGCCCCGGCACCTATGCCGGGTTTACCGATCAAAATCCCCCCTATCCGGCAAGCAGGTGGTGAATGGTGGAGTCGAGGAGGCGCGCACCGAGGGTGCGGGTTAGGTGCAACTGCGCTTCCAGCGTGTCGCACCACCGCAGCAATTCCTCCACCCGCGCCACGATCCGTTTTTGTTCGGCCAAGGGGGGAATGGCAACTGGCAACATTCCTATGCCCTCCCGTGTGATGTTCTTCATCGAACTGCTAGTCCCAGATGAGGCCTTGGCGTAATAAGCGCGAGCACACAGGCTATTGTTAACCAAGTTGACGAAACGCTTATTGGTATACTCCGTGAAGTGAACGCGTAGCGTTTTGTCGTTGAGTAGTAACCTTGAAGGCGGTTTGTGAGCGATGACGCTTTTGGCGACGAGTTCAGCAGTGTTGGCTCTCGACATGAGGAAGTCGTCATCTCGAACTTCAAGTCCTTGACGCGGTTCGACGTCCGGTGGTAACGCCTTATTTTCTTCGGGATCAAATTTATCCCAAGAAACGGCGCTGATCTTCAGCACGCCCCATTCGTTGGCGCTCCTTCGCCGCCCCTCGCACTGAGGGCTATAACCAGCCTCGATGTTGATGGTGAGGTCACCAAGGCGGGCAACCACCCAAGCCGCTGGGAACGTTTGTTCCACTTCATGCGGCTCGACTCTGGGCCAAACCTTCGGCGGCTTCTCCCCGTTGACCCTGGCAACCTTCTGTTTGGCCGCGTAAACGTGTTCGAGAAGCTGTACGGCTGGTTCGTCTTTCGGATTCTGAGGGACGAGACGGCCTTGGACGGCGAGTTGAAGGATGGCTTGGCGGAGTTGTGGGATGGCGTCGGGGGTGTCGTGGAGGAGGTGGAAATGGTCGCGCACGCGCTGCCAAGCGGCGGCAAAGGTTTTCGGCTCGCGGGCGGCCAGCAGATGATGCAGTGCGGATTGTTGGAGGATGCCGCCGGCTTGTTGCCGCGCCTCCTGCCGCTGCTCCAACTCGTCGCACAATGCCATTAACTCCTCCACCTTGGCCACGATCCGCCGCTGCTCGGCCAATGGGGGAAGTGGAATTGGGTAACCTAAAACCGTTGAAGTCGCCAATTCCGTTTGTTTTGTTGAGCCAGATGCCTTTGCATTGATCTCCTTCTGAACCTTCGGACCAGCAAACCAAAGAAAGAGATAATCGGGTACGACGTTTTTTGATGGCCTAATTACAGTAACATGGGAATCAGCGACAATCCTTGGATATCTACCTTTGAACCGTTCCCTGAAAACAATAATTCTCCCGAGAGTTCCCAGCCCCGTTGAATTCCACAATAAGTCTCCGTCCAGTACAAAGCGTTCATCTGAATATGATTCCAAGCTTGCCGGTTCAATAAACTGAGCTTTGTGAAGCTCAAATCCGTGCCATTGGATGCATTTTTGGGCTATTACAGGAACTTTTTGCTCCATGCTGTATTTGGGAGACTTTCCGCGCTGAACGTAAGTGGTAACGTGTTGGGTTCTTACCCAGCCCCATCCTGGCGGGACATCAAAGGCTATTTCGTCCGAGAGAACATTCGGTAAAGCATCCGTTTGATTCTTTGAATTCTTTGCCAATTTATCTTTTTCCTGATTAATGCGGCTCAGTAAATTGGCGGCGGGTTCGTCCTTTGGGTTTTGTGAAACGAGTTTGCCTCGAACGGCCAGTTCCAAGACCAACTCACGCATCTTGGCAACAGCGTCAGGGTGGTCAGCCAACAACTCGAAATGCTTAAAGAAAGTGGCGCGGTTCATGGCCGTGTTGGCGCTTCCGTTGGGAAATGGTAGGATTTGCCTTTGACGATGCTCATCGCTCCAATGCCTCCTGCAATTCACGTTTCAGTTTCTCCCGCGTCTCGTTCACGGCGGCGACCAGTTGTTGATATTCGGCCAGCAGTTTGTCCGGGTCGGCGTGGCCGGGATCAACTACGTTCGGATTTTTGATGTCCAAGTTGTAGCCGGAATCGCGGATTTGCTCAATCGGCACGCGCCACGCGAGTTCGCTTTCCTTGCGCTTGGACGCCTGGCCGGCTCGGCCCCACCAAGCTTTCTCCGCCTTGAACTCGTCGATGTGGATGGGCTTGGTTTTGTTGTAGGACTTCACGCCCGGCGGATAGGGGTGTTCGTAATACCAAATTTCCTTGGTCGGTTCGCCCTTGGTGAAGAACAGCAGGTTGGTCTTGATGCCGGTATACGGGGCGAACACCCCATTGGGCAGGCGGACGATGGTATGGAGATTGCACTGGGTGAGCAGTTCCTCCTTGATGCGGGTTTTGACCCCCTCGCCAAAGAGCGTGCCGTCCGGCAGCACAATCGCCCCGCGTCCGCCGTCCTTCATCAGGTGCATGATCAGCACGAGGAAAAGATCGGCGGTTTCCTTGGTGCGGATGGTGGCCGGGAAATTCTGCTCGATGCCGTCCTCTTCCATGCCGCCGAACGGCGGGTTGGTGATGATGACGTCCACGCGGTCCTTGGGGCCATAATCTCGGAGCGGTCGGGCCAAGGTGTTATCGTGGCGAATCTGGCTGGGCACTTCAATGCCGTGCAAAAGCATGTTGGTGGTGCAGAGCAGATGCGGCAGCGGTTTCTTTTCCACGCCGTTGATGGAGGCTTGCAGGACTTCCTCGTCGGCGGGGGTCTTGACGCCCTGCTTGCGGACGTGCTCGATGGCGCAGGTGAGGAAGCCGCCCGTGCCGCAGGCGGGATCGAGAATGCGCTCGCCGAGCCGGGGATTGACCATGTCCACCATGAACTGGGTGACGGCGCGGGGGGTGTAGTATTCGCCTGCGTTGCCGGCGCCTTGGAGATCGCGGAGCAGTTGCTCGTAGATATCGCCGAACAGGTGGCGGTCGCTGGCGGAGTTAAAATTGACTTCGTTGATCTTGTTGATGACCTGCCGCAGGAGCGTGCCGGACTTCATGTAGTTATAGGCGTCCTCAAAGGCCGTCCGGAGCACGGCGGCGCGTCCTGTGGTGGCGGTGAGGTTCTTGAGGTTGCGGAACAGGTCGTTATTGACGAAATCGGTCAGTTCGTCGCCGGTCATGCCCTCGGCGTCGGCGGCCCAGTTGCGCCAGCGCAGGCGCGAGGCCAGCGGGGATTTATAATTGTCGCGCAGGACTTCGAGTTCGCTTTCGTGATCGTCAAAGATTTTCAGGAACAACATCCAGGCGAGCTGCGAGATGCGCTGGGCGTCGCCATCGACGCCGACGTCCTTGCGCATGATGTCTTGGATGGATTTAACCGTGGTGGAGAGGGACATTTGTCAGGGTTTCTCGTTTTCTATATCTATGCCAAAAGCAGTCAGAAATTTTTGTTTGAATTGATCTCTCCAAGGCTGGTAAACAGGATTTGGGTCGAGAAGATTTATTATAAATCTGTCAAAAGCCAAAATTGTATCTCTAAATAACAAGTGGGGGTCAATCGCAACAGTCAGACACTTCCTACCGTTAGCGTATTTAGTGCATTTTGCTTTATAAAATTTAAATCGTTTTCCATTCAGGCCGTAAATACCAGCATATAAAGTACAATGTGCCTCGTGAAGGATGCCACATCGATAAGCATGGTAGATGACATCTTGAAGGCTATGTAAAACGTACGACCTCCCAGAATCGTGGCGGTAATGAGTAATTACGGCTGGCAGAGGTTCGGCAAATCTTGGCAGATAGTTTTTTATGAATTCTTTGAATTCGTGACCAGATGGTTTCGGCCCTACCAACATTGGTTGAGGAAAATACTGACTTAAGGCATCTATCAACAAACACGTAAGCCCCGCTACTGGGAAAGAATGATCGCCACATTTTTGAAGGGCTTTTATCGGCTCAATATACCAGACATTTATTCTTTCTCGGAATTCTTGAACCACAACATTAAAATCATTCCAATCAATCTCACTATATCTTTTATCCTTATTGAAATAACGGCTCTTTTTTACGGGTTTGTAATACAGAGTAGCCATAAATTCTATGTTGTGTAAATTTCGATCTCCAACTCCCGCACGGCTTGCAGGTATTTCTCACGCCCGCCGAAGACCCGCACCAATTCAACCGGGGTGCCGAGACGATTGAACGGCTGCACCTTCAACACGTCCACGGATTCGACCGGCTCAAGTCCTTCGTCCGCGTATTTATCGAGCAGCGCGTTGAGCACGGCGCGGGCTTGCTCGCCGTATTTGGTGAAATAATTGCGTTTGCGGACATTCGCCGCCCGTTCCTTGCGGGTGAGCGGCGGCTGGTCATAAGCCACATGGCAAACAAGATCGAACGGGTCGTAGGCCAGACCAACTTCCTCGGCCAGGGCTTCCAGGAAAATTCCCCGCGCCGCAAATTCCTCAACCAGCACGCGCTTTTGCTGCGCGTGGCCCCAGTGGTCGAGAAACTCATCCAGGGTGGTGAAATTCTTGCGAACGGCTTTGCGCGTGTAGTCCTTCAGCGATTCGGTAATGGGTTTGCCGTCCTTGTCAAAATATTGCACGCGTTCGCGCAGGACCATGACTTCGACATTATCCACCACGTATTTGACCCGGCCGTTAGGCGGGCTGGGAGGAAGCGGATCAATCGCAACAGGCCCCTCGTCCGGCGGTTCGACGGGGTCTTCGGGGCCCGGTTCATAAATCTGGATGGGCGGACCGTCGAAATCGGGATCGGCAAACAACTCGGTGGCTTTCTTGAAATCCAGGATCGTGAACCACAGTTTGCCGTAGTCCTCGTTGATGCGGGTGCCGCGCCCGATGATTTGCTTGAATGTCGTCATGGACTCGATGCGCTGGTCGAGCACGATGAGCTTGCAGGTTTGCGCGTCCACGCCGGTGTTGAGCAGCTTGGAAGTGGTGACGACGACGGGATAACGCTTTTCCGGCAGGATGAAATTATCCAATTCAGCTTTGCCTTCGGGGCTGTCGCCGGTGATGCGCATGACGTACTTAACATCCTGGGCGATAAGGTCGGCATTTTCGTTCACCAACGCCTGGCGCATGCGTTCGGCGTGGTCAATGTCTTCGCAGAAAACGATGGTCTTGGCAAAGCGGTCGGTGGCCTTTAGAAACGCGGTGATTTTTTGGGCGACCAGTTGGGTGCGCTTTTCCAGCACCAGCGTCCGGTCCATGTCGCGCTGGTTGTAAATGCGGTCCTCGATGGTCTGGCCGTGCTTGTCCCGCTGGCCTTTGCTCGGTCGCCAGCCCAGCACGTCCTTGTCGATGTCCAACCGCACGACCTTGAACGGCGCGAGGAAGCCATCATCAATGCCTTGCTTGAGCGAATACGTGAAGATGGGGTCCCCGAAATAATCAATGTTGGATATTTTCTCGGTTTCCTTGGGCGTGGCCGTGAGGCCGATTTGGGTGGCGCTGGAAAAGTATTGAAGGATTTCGCGCCATGCGGAATCTTCCGCCGCGCTGCCACGATGGCATTCATCCACCACGATAAGGTCGAAGAAGTCCGGCGAGAACTGCTTGTAAATGTTTTGCACCTCTTCCGTGCCGGTCACCGCCTGGTAGAGCGAAAGGTAAATTTCGTAGGACTTGTCCACCTCGCGGTTGGTGATCTTGGTCAACGCCGCGCCGAAGGGCTTGAAATCATTGGTGCGGGCCTGATCCACCAGGATATTGCGGTCGGCAAGGAACAGGATGCGTTTGCGGGCCTTGGATTTCCAGAGTCGCCAGATGATTTGGAACGCGACGTAAGTCTTGCCGGTGCCGGTGGCCATCACGAGCAGAATGCGGTCTTGCCCCTTGGCGATGGCCTCGACAGTGCGGTTGATGGCCGTGAGTTGATAGTAGCGCGGCGTTTTGCTTTCGGGGCTGGGATAATAATCCTGCGTGACCACCGGCTGTTCAGCGGCGGAAAGGCCCCGGCTGGCGCAGTAGCGCAGCCACAATTCTTCGGGCGAAGGAAATTCATCCAGCGTGAGCGGCCTTTCCACCGTCCCGGATTTCACCGTACGGTCATGGAAGAGGAAGCCGTCGCCGTTGGAACTGAAAATAAACGGCACATCCTTTAGAATATCAGCGTAGCCCAACGCCTGCTGCATTCCCGCTCCGACAACATGGTTGTTGTCCTTGGCTTCGATGATCGCCAGCGGCAGGTTGGGTTTGTAGTTCAGCAGATAGTCGGCACGCTTGGGTTCGCCACGGTGGCATATGCGCCCCGAGACAATGACGCGGCCCTTCGTCAAGGTGACTTCCTCACGAATTTGCGTCTGCAAATCCCACCCAGCTTTGACCAGCGCGGGTGTGATGAATTTGGTGCAGATGTCGCGCTCGCTCAAATGCTTTTTTGCGGAGTCGCCCATGCGGAAGGGCAATCGTAAGACGAAGGCGGTTAAATGCAATCGCAAACCCCTTGCGCAACACTTTGCCGAGCCGTCGCGGACTGGCAGTCAGCCCATGGATTAGTGGGCCAATTCGCGAGATTCGCGTCAAAACCTCTCCCCATCCTGTCCATCCTGTTCATCCTGTCCATGTGCTTTGGTCCTTCCCCTTCCCGCTTAAACTCGTTTCACCACAGGGACACAGAGGCGCAGAGCGGCAAAGCCTTTTTTTGCTTCTCAGCGTCTCTGCGGTTTCTGTTTCTTCGTGTCCTTCGTGCCTTCGTGTGAGCCAAAAATTCGCGTCAATTCGCGAAATTTGCGTCAAAATTTTCCTATCCCTCAACACCTTACGTCATTCCCGTTAGCCGCTAACTTTGTGAAATCCGCCAACCCTGCTAAAATCGTTCCGGTTGGGAAACCGCCCCCGCCACGATGAGCCACCATGCTCACAATCGAGTCCGGCCCCGGACGGTTCGCCCCCTCGGCATCCGCCCGCCGGAATCCTTTATCCCGCCATCTCTTTTCTCATGACCAAGAACCGTCTCAGATACGCTGCGACCACTCATCGTCACCGCAAGGTGCCGACGCGCCCGCCCCATCCTGTGAATCTGGTTAATCCTGTCAGAATTGCCCCCCTGCGCCAGGTTCCCATTCCCGTGAATTTGTGTGATTTATGTCCAATTTTCGGGCAGAATTACTCCGAAAAAACCCGCGATTTCCTTCGCCAAAATCCGCGAAAACCCCAGCAAAAACCCACATCGTCAACCCTCGTAAACCCTAAAAACCTTGGCCGGGGCGGCGGCGGGCCGGAGCGAGACAGGATTTACAAGATTTACAGGATGAAATTCCGGTCGATCCCCAATCCACGATCCTGTCCATCCTGTTCATCCTGTCCAGGTTTTCAGGTCCCTCGCTGTCCTCCCGGCCAGGGGGAACAGGGGCGGCGGATTTATTTTTTTTGGAGTGCGGCGACATGTCGCCGCTTTCCCACTGGCAGACATGTCTGCCAGTTCCAAAGCGCGGACATGTCCGCGCACTCCACATCGGCTTATGTCCGGCACGCCATCCTCCATCCTCGTCGGGCGTCCCGCCGAAACGGATTTGCTTCTCCCCGGCCCATTCGCCATGCTTCCCCGCCATGAGCCTCTCAGAACATCGGCAGTCCATTGACAAGCTGGACGCCCAAATCGTCCGGCTGCTCAACGAGCGCACCCGCCACGTGCTGGCCATTGGCGAAATCAAGCTCAAGGCCGGCGAGGAGATTTACGCGCCCCACCGCGAGCGCGCCGTGTTGGACCGCGTCTGCGCGCGAAACGCCGGCCCCATCACCAACGAGCAGCTCCGTTCCATCTACCGCGAGATCATGTCCAGCGCCCTGGCCCTGGAAAAAACCATGACCATCGCCTATTTCGGGCCGGAAGCCACTTTCACCCACCAGGCGGCCCTCCAGAAGTTCGGCGCCAGCCTCAATTATTCCGCCCAAAAAACCATCGCCGACGTCTTCCTGGAGGTCGCCAAACGCGCCGCCGATTACGGCGTCGTGCCCGTGGAAAACTCCACCGAGGGCGTCGTCACCCACACCCTCGACATGTTTGCCGACAGCGATCTCAAGATCGTTTCGCAGATCGTGCTGCAAATCCAGCAGTGCCTGATGGGCCACTCGCCGGTCGCGAAAATCCGGAAGCTGTACGTGCATCCGCAGTCCCTCGCCCAGTGCCGCGGCTGGCTGGCCAAACACCTTCCCGCCGTCGAACTCGTGGAAGCCTCGTCCAACGCCCGCTCGGCCGAACTCGCCGCCCGCGAGAAATTCGCCGCCGCCCTGGGCGGCGCCCTGGCCGCCGAAAAATACGGCCTCAAGATCCTCGCCCACGACATCCAGGACAGCACCGTCAATGTCACCCGCTTCATCGTCCTCGGCCACCAGTGCAGTCCGCCCACCGGCAACGACCGCACCAGCCTCATGCTCAGCGTGGCCGACCGCGCCGGCGCCCTCCACCAGGCCATCGCCGCCTTCCGCAAATTCGGCATCAACATGACCCGGATCGAATCCCGCCCCAGCAAGCGGAAGGCCTGGGAGTATTACTTCTTCATTGATTGCGCCGGCCATTACCAGGACCCCCGCGTGGCCAAAGCCATCCAGCAGCTCGGCAAACACTGCAATTTCGTCAAAATCCTCGGCTCCTATCCGGACACAGATTGACTTTGACATTTCCGCGGTTCGTTGCCAGAGTGGGACCAGATGGAGGATGGCTTATGGCGGCACAACAACTCGGCGACATCTATCATATCTGGGGCGTGGACGATTCGCCCTACGGACCGGTCGAACTGCCCGTCCTGCTGGATTGGGTCAGCGACGAGCGCGTGGCGCCGGACACCTGGGTTTTCTCGCGCCGCGCCGGCACCTGGCTGCGGGCCGCCGAACTGCCCGAACTCAAAAACCATTTTGCCCTGAAGCTCACCGCCACGCCGGACGCCCCGGCCCGCCTGGGCATCAAGCCCGGCTCCCTGCGCCGCATCAAAATCCTCGCCGACCTCAAGGACGCCCAACTGGCCCACCTGGCCGAATACCTGGAATTGCAGGAAATCCTCCAGTGGGCCGTGGTCTTCCGGCAGGGCGACTGCGGCGATTCCATGTTCCTGGTCCTGGCCGGCGAACTGCGCGCCCGGACGCTGCTGGACGGCCGCGAAACCATCCTCGCCAGCTTCAGCCCCGGCGATTTCTTCGGCGACATGGCCCTGTTCGATCACGGCCCGCGCTCGGCGGACGTCGTGGCCAGCACCGACAGCACCCTGCTCAAGCTGACGGCCATCGCGTTCGACCGCCTGACGCGCGAGGCCCCCGCGCTGGCCACCCCGTTTTTGCAGGCCACCGCCCGCACCCTCTCCGCCCGCATCCGCGCCGACAACCAGCGCCTGGCCCGGGTCACCCAGCAATACTCCGCCGGCGCCGAACTCCGCTGACGCGCTTCCCCATTGAATTCCGGGCGCGTTGCGGGCAAGCTGCCGCCTGTGACGTACATCGCCCAAGCCCGCAAAGTCTTCGACATTGAAATCGCCGCGCTCAAATCCGTCCGCGCGCAACTGGATCCGGCCTTCGACGCCGCCGTCAATGCCATCATCGAAACCCTCCAGCACCACGGCAAGATCATCGTCGTGGGCATCGGCAAGTCCGGCAACGTGGGCGCCAAAATCGCCGCCACCTGCACCAGCACCGGCGCCACCGCCGTGGTGCTCAACAGCGTGGACGCCCTCCACGGCGACCTGGGCATCGTCAACGACGGCGACGTGGTGCTGGCCCTCAGCTATTCCGGCGAATCCGAGGAACTGCTGAACCTGCTGCCCGCGCTCAAGCGTTTTCTGGTGAAAATCATCAGCATCACCGGCAATCCCAAATCCTCCCTCGCGCTCCACAGCGACATCGTGCTCAAGACCCGCGTGCTCAAGGAAGCCGGCCCGTTCAACCTCGCGCCCACTTCCAGCACCACCGCCATGCTCGCCATGGGCGACGCCCTGGCCATGGTGGTGTTGCAGGCCCGCGGCTTCAAGAAGAGCGATTTCGCCCGCTACCATCCCTGCGGCGCCATCGGCCGCGCCATGCTGCTGCACGTGTCCGACATCATGCGCACCGGCGAGCGCAACGCCATCGCCCGCGAGGACATGACCGTCAAGTCCGCCCTGCTCGTCATGACCAGCGCCAAGTCCGGCAGCCTCGCCATCGTCAACGCCAGCAACAAACTCGTCGGCGTCTTCACCGACGGCGATTTCCGCCGCCGCATGTCCACCGACGACCAAATCCTCGACCGCCCGCTCAAGGCCGTCATGACCCGCAAGCCCATCACCGTGCATCCGGACGCCCTCGCCAGCGAGGCCCTGAAGATTTTCAACGAGCGGAACATTGACGACTTGATCGTCGTGAACGCCCAGCGCGAGCCCGTGGGCCTCGTGGACTCGCAGGATTTGCCGAAACTGAAACTCATGTGATCGGCGGCCGGGCTCGTGAGGCCGCGGCACCCGCTTAAAAATGAAAAAAACCATCCTTCTGCTGGCCGCGCTGGTGGGTTGCACTCTCTCCGCCGCCGCCCAGGACCCCGCCGCCATGAAACCCGGCCAAACCGCCCAAACCTTCCACCTCGAGCGCACCCAGGTGCTCGCCGCCAACTACCTGCTCTTTCTGCCGGACGGCTACGGCACCGACGCCGCCAAGCGCTGGCCGCTGATCTTCTTTCTCCATGGCGCCGGCGAGCGCGGCACCAACCTCTGGCTGGTGGCCAAGCACGGCCCGCCCAAGGTGGACACCTCGGCCACCAATTTTCCCTTCATCGTCATCTCGCCCCAATGCCCGACCGGCCAGCACTGGTCCGACGAATCGCTGCTGGCCCTGCTGGATTACGTTGAAGCCACCTATCCGGTGGACCCGCACCGGGTGTATCTCACCGGCCTGAGCATGGGCGGCTTCGGCGCCTGGAGCCTGGGCATCAACCATCCGGAACGCTTCGCGGCCATGGCCCCGATTTGCGGCGGCGGCAATTTCATTGACCTCTATTTCGCGGCGGAGGAACACCCGGCCGCCCTCGCCAGCCTGCCCGTCTGGGCCTTTCACGGCGCCAAGGACCCCACGGTGCCGGTCACCGAATCCCAGCGCATGGTGGCGTACCTGAAAAAACTCGGCGTGCGCGAAGTGAAACTCACCATCTATCCCGAGGCCCTGCACGACAGTTGGACCCAGACCTACGCCAACCCCGAGCTGTTCGCCTGGTTTCTCCAGCACTCGCGCTAAATGCCCTATTTTGCGCGGCGGCGCGACCGCTCCACCACGCCCAGCGGATCAATTTTGACCCACCGCAGCCAGATCAGGACCTTCAGCCACGAGAGCGGGTCCCGGATCATGCGCACTTTCTTCCCTTCCTGAAACGACCGCGACCGGTAGTTCACCGGCAGTTCGATGGGCCGATACCCCTTGCGGACGAGCTTGATCAGCAGCTCGTAATCGAAGTCGAAGCGGTTGCATTCAAATTCCAAGCCGGTCAGGCAGTCGCGGCGAAAGACCTTGAACATGGTGAAGGGATCGCGCAGCCGTTGCCGGAAGAGCACGTTGACGAGCGTGGTGAAAGTCCAGTGGCCGCAGTTGAGGAACAGGCTCAAAAAACGCTGGCCGGTAAACTGCCGCATCTTGAGCATGTTGCGGCCGCCGTGCCGGGAGCCCAGCACGAACGCCCCGCGACCGGCCAGCAGTTGTTCCAGCAGCGCGTCGTAATCTTCCAGGTCGTATTCCAAATCGGCATCCTGGATCAGCACATAATCGCCGGTGGCCGCCTGCAAGCCCGTGCGCACGGCATGGCCCTTGCCCTGCGGCCGGTCCTCCAAAATCACCTTCACCCCGGGGGTGTGCTCATATCTCCGGACCGCTTCGCGCGTCCCGTCGGTGGAATTGCTTTCCACCACCACGATCTCCATCTGGAGGCCCGGCAATTCCTTGTGCTGGAGGGATTGCAGCAGGGTCTCGCAGGTCGCCACTTCATTATAGGCCGGCACAATCACCGACAGCACCGGTTGCGCCCGCAGCGGCGCCTTGCGCGCAAAGGCCATGATGCCGCTGGCCACGACCCGATGCTGCCGCGCCTGCAGCCGCCGCGGCAGCAGGCGCGCGGCCAAATTCAGCAGTGGCATCACGACCGGAACCGGCGCCCGCTCGAAATGCTTCCGGATGTAATCAAAATTGAGGATCTTCCAGCCCGGCTGCACCACCACCTCGCGGAACCCCGACCGGAACAGCGCCGTTTGCAGCGTTTGCCGGTCGAAATACGTCAGGTGCTCGGCCTTGAATTCCTCCATTTCTGCCGCAACAGGCGGGCCGACCAGGAGTCCAGCGACGGCGTGGCCACGAACAGCGTGCCGCCGGGCTTGAGCACGCGGTGAATTTCGCGCAGCAGCTCCAGCGGCGAGCGCACGTGCTCCAGCACGTCGGCAATCACGCACAGATCATACTGGTCGGGAGGCAGCTTCAGGCCCGCCAATTCCCCGCACCGCACTTCGCCATTTTTCAAGCGGCCCTGCGCGGTGGCGCAGGCGGCGGCCGTATATTCGACGCCGGTCACCTGCCAGCCGGCCGATTCCGCCTGCACCAGGAAGTCACCGTTGCCGCAGCCGATTTCCAGCAGCCGGCCGGTTCCGGCCCCGTGATAGCGGCGGATTTCCGAAAGGTACAAGCCCGCCGTGGCCCCTTTGATCTCCCGCACCGCCTGCCGTTCGGCGCTGTTTTCGCTGCCCAGAAAATAGTCCGCCCCGTAAATCCGGGCCAGCTCCGCCTCGCTGGGCTGGGGATTTAAAAACACCAGACCGCAATCCTGGCACCGGACCGCGCGGTAATCAGAGGTGGAAAAGAGGTAATAGATCTTGTTCCCGCCACAAACGTGGCAGGCCTTGACCAGCGGCCGCTGGGTCGGCTGGAAGTTCAGCTTCGTGGATGGAAGGTCCGGATTCATGATTCTCGATTTGCCCTGGCTTGGCGCCGGTCCCGGCGGGCGCATACGAGCCCGGCGATCGCCAGCGCCGCCGCGCCCGCCGCCGCCAGCCAGAATAATATGCACGCCGCCCGCCAATGCGCCGGCCGGTAGGTGAATTCAATATGATAATCACCCCTGCGGTCAAGATATACGCCCTTGAAGGCGCGGTTGACTATCAGCACCGCCGCGGGTGCGCCGTTGGCCGTGGCCGTGAACCCCTTCGCCTGCCCTTCCGTGAGACAGACGATGCCGGCGGACGGGGCGTGGATATCAAACGCCGTCGAGTTGGCGCACAACTGGTAATTCGTCGCCGCAAGCACGACGGCGTTCGTGGTGGCCGTCAACCGCCCCAGGCCCGGCTCGGTGGCGATTTCCTCCGGCGTGAGCGCCGCCAGCGGCTGCCGTGCGTCCGCCGCCAGCCGCTGGATGAATTCGGCAGTGGTTGCGATGGATTCCACCCGGTCCGTGAAATACGCGCGCGGCCACACTTCCAGGTTTTCCATCACCGTAAAATCGCTCCGGTCCGTCATGCGCCAATCGGCGCCCGGCGGCGCCAGATTCGTCGGGCCGAGCAGATATTTCACGTTCAACAGATTCAGCAGCGGCTGGGCCGCCACCGGATCCTTCACCTCGAGGATCCACACGTAGGCGAGCTTCATCCCGGGAAAGTTTTGCAGCAAATCCAGGTAGGCGCCGCTGGTCAGGGGGGCGCAGGAACGGATGTCTTCCAGCCCGTAAACCGCCGCATAATCCCCGTACAAATTGTATTGCATCCCCACCACGCGAAACGGACCGGACCGGTCGCTCTTGACGCGGTCAATCGCCGGGCTGGACGCGTCCAGCGCCAGCCGCGGGCCCACCAGCATCAGCAGGCTTTTTTCACCGAAAGCATAAATCCCAAACCGAAATTGGGCCGCCAGGCCGAGCAGGATAATCACCGTCCAGCCCGCCGCAGAGATCCGCAGTCCGCGGCTGTGCCACCACGCAAACAGCGCCGGCGCGCCCAGCGCTCCCGCCCCCGCACCCAGAAAATAGTGCCAGGGAATCGGCCGATGCGAAACGCCGAAATCATACGCCGCCAGCATCCCGGCCAAGACCAGCGCCACCCAAATAAAGTCCAGCGCCACCCGCCGGACCTTCCGCTCCTGCGCCAGCGCCTTGAAGCCATAGGCGGCTTGGAGCGTGAGATGAATCACCAACACATACGAAAAATCCACCTCGGTGTGCCCGTCCCGGTTCAAAAGCGGAATCCGCACCAGCAGCGAGGCCGGCACCCAGCCAAAAATACAGCCGGCCCACAGGACCAAGGCCGCCGTGTTCACCCAGAAGAATGGCTCGGGTTTCAGTTGCCGCCAGCGCCGGACCGACAGCACGCAGCCGCACAACACGAGCAGGCTCGTCCCCGGAGCCACGGCTGGAAAGTCATCGCTCGGCCGCAGCAGCAGGTACAGCAAATCGTCAAATGCGCCCGCCAGAAACCGGGCCGGGAGCTGGTGGACGCGCGCTTCCGCGTGCCCGTTGACGACGGCGCCGTCCAGCGCCCCAAAAAACGACATCCAGACCGGCGCCGTGAGCCCCAAAAACAGCACCGCGGCCACCGCCATCCGCCCCAGCACCGCGCCGCACTCGGCCGCCCGGCGGCATTCCGCCAATGCCCAAGCCACCGCCGCCAGGTTCAGCGCCCCAATGACCAGCACCGCCGGTTCCACGTGCCCGCCGCAGAAACAGCCGACGTTGGCCCACAGCCACACCAGCCCCCAGTCCAAGCCGCGGCCCGCTTTCCGGTCCAGCAATTCCAGTGCCGACAGGAGGACCCACGGGGCATAGCAAAAGACAAAAAAAACCGGGTGGTTGTTGACGTAAAAAAAAGCCCCGCAATACGCCGCCGTGGCCGCGAATATCAGCGACAATCCGGGGCTCCCCAGCCGCCGCAGCACCAGCAGCCCGAACCCGGCGCAAAAAAGAAACTTCGCGATGAGATATTTCAGATCCCATGCCCACGCCGCGCCACGTCCGAAAATCACCACCAATTGCAGCGGATCGCCCAGCATCGAAATCGCCTGGCCGATAAACGTGGTGCCCGCGTGCCCGTAACGGTTCCACAGGGGCAATTCCCCGTGCGGCAGGGTCCGCGATTCGATGAACCCCTCCGGCACGCCCCCCAGCATCATCGCCGGCGTGTCGCTCCCGTGGACCGACAGCTCGGCGCCCGGGGGCAGTCCCGGAAACAACGGCGGCCATGAATAAACCAGCACCCCGGTGCTCGCCGGCGACACAAAACTCCGGCCGCCAAAAATCACCGGATGGCAGTTGATGACCACCGCCAGCAGCGAAACCAAGACGATGGCCAGCACCGGATGCCGCGCCTGCCACGCGGCTAAAATTCCAGCCACGCCCGGCTTTTGCTCTTTGGACGCCAAATCTATCAAAGTCTGGTTGGGTTGAGTTGCTTCAGATCGTTACACCGGGCCGTTTGGCGACGGCATTTTAGGTGCGGGATTGGTCAGCGTCAAAAACATACCTGATCGGCGTTTAAGCATCGCCCGTCAAGGCGGCGGCAACTCGTCCGCGGGAATCCGCGCGGCGCTCTTGGGCAGCTGGCAGGCCAGCGCCGCCGCCGCCAGCAACCCCGCCCCCAGCACCGTGAACGGCACGGTGACGCCGTGATATTCCTGCTTCAGCCAGCCCACGATCCACGGCCCGGCAAACCCGCCCGAGTTGCCCAGCGCGTTCACCAGCCCGATCACCGGCCCAAAAACCGCCCGCGGCATCGTTTCGGTGGGAATCGCCCAGAATGGCGCCAGCGCCGCAAACGGCCCCGGAATGGCCAGGCACAGGAACACGTACGACGTCCAGAAGTGGTCCCGCGTCAGCACGCTCAGGATCAGGCTCGTGCCGCTCAACACATACACCGCCGCCACATGACCGCGCCGCTCCCCGGTTTTGTCCGAGTGCCACGAGTTCACCACCATGATGACCGCCGTGAGGGCATACGGCGCGGCGAACAGAAAGCCATGCTGCACCGGGGTAAAATGCCGAGAATCCAGCCCGTCGGAAAAAAACGTCATGCAGCCGTACGCCGCCGAGTTGTGGAGAAAATTCATCGCAATCATCACCAGGATTTCCGGCCGCCGCAGCCGCGGCCAGAATGGCACCTTCACCGCCGGCTCCAGCCGGGCGGCCTCGGCCTGCAACGTGATCTCCAAATGCGTGCGTTCCGCCGCCGGCAGCCAGCGCGCCTCGCCCGGGTGATCGCAGATGAAAAACCACCACATCGGCAGCCACAGGAACGGCAGCGCCCCCTCGAGGATCAGCATCGTCCGCCAGCCATACGCCCCCAGCAGCCAGCCCGTGACCGGCGCCGACGCCACCACCGCCAGCGGTTGGCAGAGATTCCACAAGGCAGTCGCCCGCGCGCGTTCCCCACTGGGAAACCAGTGCGCCAGCAACACCAGCGTCGCCGGAAACACGCTGCTCTCCGCCACGCCCAGCAGAAACCGCGCGGCCTCGAATTGCAGGAAGGTTCTCGCCAGGCCGCAGCCCACGGCGCACGCGCCCCAAAAGATCAAGCACAGGCTGATGAGCTTTTTCGCGCTCCATTGCCCGGCCAGGTAACCGCCCACCATCTGCAACAGCACGTAGCCCAGAAAGAAAACCCCCGCCGCCTGCCCCTTGGCCCGGTCATCCATGGCCAGATCCCGCAGCATCGTGGAAATCTGCGGGTTCAGCGCCAGGGAAATGTTCGTCCGGTCCACATACGAGATCGTGTACATGACCAGGGCCACCGGCACGATGCGCAGCCACCGTTGTTGGAGCATGGCGCCGATGGTGTCCCATGCGGCCGCGGCGCGCAAAGTTTATTGCCGGCTTTTGCCGGCGCCGGATGCGTTCGCGCATTGAACCCCTGAACCGGGGTAGATCCAGCGCGAGCACATCGCCGCTTCGCGGAAACGAGTTTCCTTTCCATGAACCGTCTCTCTTCAGGCCTTTGCAGGCTGGAGGCGAAAATGATATTTGCGGGCCAGCTTTTCGAGCAACCATTGTTCGGTTTTGGCCGCTTTTTCTTCGTACTTTTTGAGCC
>Ga0181520_10000836_pt1 | contig 66469 bp, 63 predicted proteins | sample PEATcosm2014_Bin_29_FD_132451 | JGI IMG/M metagenome (GOLD analysis project Ga0181520, IMG submission 132451) | Peatland microbial communities from MTU Mesocosm Facility, Houghton, MI, USA - PEATcosm2014_Bin02_30_metaG | ecosystem: Environmental > Terrestrial > Soil > Wetlands > Peat | place...
CAAACTCAACGCTTCTGCTCGAACCATGCGGATCATCACTACCCAGCATGACCGCCCCTTCAGGCTCATCTTGTATTGGAATCAAAGCCACCCTTCAGGCTCATCTTGTATTGGAAGAGAGTTTTGCTTTACTTCCTTTCCGCTTCGGGATAAATTGTCTGCGACGCTCGAAGGGGGTTGGAATGCTCGTCTCTATTCAAGATCTTCAACTGTCGCAGGTGATTACAGCCATTGGCGGACTGGGCACGGCGGCCTTTGGTTTGCTGGACGCGATCAAGCCGGTCTTTCCCTTCATCAATGGCATCGGGTATGGCCGCATCGAGGCGGCGGCCAAGCCGCTCCTTCCCCCCGACCCCGTTGCCGCCGCCGGCCAGCCGCAGAATCTGCTGACGCAAGCCAAAATTCTCGACACGCTGCGCGCCAACTGGATCAATGGCATGGAACTGGGCGCCCAGAAGGATGCCGCCCAATCCCTGATCCGGCTGCATCTGACCGCCGGGAATGCGGCTACGGTGGCGGCCGAGTGCGGCGTTGATGGCGCTCAACTTGCCGGGATCGCTACCAGTCTGGCCGCCGGGACCGATCTGACCGAGCAGCAGCAGGGCGTCAGCGCTCGCTTCGATCAGGTGGTCACGGCGCTGCTCAGTGAGGCGTATCAGGCCTCCGATCACGACTACCGCAATTGGACTCGCTTTTTCGCGGCGCTCCTGGCCATTGCGCTGGCCGTGACCGGCGGCTGGACGCTGGCCGGTGACAAGCCCTACTGGACCAGCATCGATGTCTGGCTGGCGTTTCTGGTGGGCCTGCTGGCTACGCCTCTGGCGCCCATCGCCAAAAACATCACCAACGCATTGGCCACCGCAGTCAACACTTTGCAGACCGCAAAGAAGGGCGCGTAGTTCCGCGACCGTGAGGTGCAGTAAGGGAATTCGATTGAAATGGGTACCCCCGCTCTCGTTTTTGAGACCGGGGATATTCTCCCGCACGACATGGTGCTGGGAATTTCGCATCGTTCGCGCGGTGAGATGGAAGCGGAAGGGGATGTGGAAAACTTTATCGCTTTTTCTTCGCCTTTTCATCTGGAAATATTGTATTCTGGCTGCGCAACGAGGAGGTTGCATAAATGGATATTCACCAGGAAATCATTGCCGAATACGACCGTGAAGTTGCCAAAACCCGCAGAGTCTTCGAGGCCATCCCCGCCGACGCAGACCTTGCTTACAAACCCCATCCCAAATCGATGAGCCTGGGCCGTTTGGCTGGGCATACCGCAGAGACCGCCGGCCTGTGGGCCAGCAGCACCCTTAATTTGGACAAGATGGAATTCCCCGCCGATCACAAATTCGAACCCTATATTCCCGCCGACAAAGCGGCGCTGCTGGAGCAGTTCGACAAGGAAGTGGCCGAGGTCAAGACGGCGCTGGCCGGCTTCGCAGTCGAGAAGTGGGACGATAACTGGAAGTTTGTCGCCGGCGGCAAGGCCTGGATCGACGAGTCGAAATATCTCGTCTTCCGCAACTGGGTTCTCGATCACATGATCCACCATCGCGCGCAATTGGGCGTCTACCTGCGCCTGCTCGATGCGCCGGTGCCGGGAACCTACGGGCCTTCGGCGGACGGAATGTGAGACGAGGGACAAGGGGAAAGGGGTTAGGGGTTAGGAAAGACAATCATTCAGCCGCCTTATCGGTGAGGGTGCGAGTCTGTAAACTAGCGTTCCCTAACCCCTAATCCCTAACCCCTAACCCCTACTTCGGCTCCTCCCGTTCCTGGTTCTTCTCGTCTTTATGGGTCTTGAAGTACTCGGTCTGCTCCTTGAGCAGGGCAGTTGCCTGCGTGGTCAGATCCTGGGCGCTTTCGATGGAATCCTTCTGGGTCAGCTCGAAGGCGGGCTCGGGGGGGAAGGCGTGCAGCGCTTCCAGCCAGTGCGGCAGGGCCTCGCTGAGCGGCTTGAGGGCGGGGCGCAGGTCGGCCTTGCGGTCGCCGTACTGGTCCAGATTGGAGGCCAGTTCGTCCAACAGCGCGGTGAAATCCAGCAGTTCTTCGTGAATGCGCTGGGCGCGGGCCGAGGATTTCAAACGCTTGTTGAGCGCCTTGAGGGTTTCGGCGTGCTGGTTCAGGTATTTCGTATAGAGTTGGATGCGCTCGCTGGGATTCGTGCCGGCCTCGCGGATCTCTTCGATCTGGACTTCGGTCAGAGGCTCGCGCTGGTTCTTTTGCGCCAGCAGGGGTAGGGCAAATAGAAGGCAAGCAACAACGGCGCTCCAGCGGCGCAATGCAGCCAGTTTCATGCTCCCTCCGCGGCTCCTATTGAAGCACAACCCCCGCCCCACGCAAAGCGCAAAGAAGCATCGGGAACCGTTCCCGCGTTCCCTTGTTCCCTCGTTTCCTTGTTCCCTGCTACTTTCTGAATACCTCGAGCATGGCCTGATTTTGAACCTGGTTGACCTGGGCCAGGGTTTCGGCGACAAGGGGCCGGTCTTCGCTGCTGGAGGAGTGCAGCATCTCGTTCAGGCGGAAGGCCGTGTGGCGCAGCAGGATCTCGGCATTCTTGAGCCGCTTGTTGTCGTCGGCCAGGGAGAGATGGATCTTGCGCGAAAGCTGCTGCACTTGCCGGAGCAGTTCGTTGGCCTTGTCGAAATTTCCCATGGCGTATTGGCGCAGGCTGAACTCGGTCATCTCGTGGACCAGTTCGGCATAGAGAAAGCACTGCTCGCGCGGCTGCGCCTGGCTGGCCCGGAGCTGCAGGGCGTCGATGCTCAACTGATCGAAGGGTTTGTCGTCGAGTCCGGCGGCGCGGGCGGGCAGGGCGAGGGCGATCAGGAGGGCGGGGACGGCGAGGGGGATGAGAGATCGCATGAGGAACCTCCGCTGCGACAGCAGGACCCTTGGCCGTGATTATGGGACGATTGCGGAAAAATGGCAAGCCCACTCCGAACCAGAGAGAGGCAATCGTTTTATCAATGCAGTGTTTGGCTGGAGTCGGTGACCAGTCCCTTCGCTTGGCGTTTACGGAATTGGGCAATCTCGTAGAGCTGGGATTGAAAGTAGAGAAAGGAGAAAAAAAAGGTCATCCACGGGCCAAGATGAAGACCAATGGGCTCGCGCTCGTTGTAATGACGCAACAAGTCGCTGCGAACCATGTAAATGGTGACTAGCCCAAGAATGGTGGAAATAGTCGTAAGAATATCGCCGATGAGTTGCAAATGCACGGAAGGATGTTGAGCGATGGAGATCGAGGCGGCCGCCATTTCAATGATGACAAAGGCGTCACACCAGAAGGCGCTGCGGGAATTCTCATCAAGACGGCGCATCCACAAGCAGAGATAGAAAGCCCAAGCGTCGCCCACCAGGCTATTCAATAAGTCATGGTAACGATGTGGCGTCAGCCACATGATCAGAGCGTTCCAAACAATAGCAACCAGTAACAGAACAAACCAATGCACGTTTGGCGGTGGTGGGTATTCCCGTGAAAGTCCGAGAGAGGATGAATCAGGCTGTAGGTTCATGCGGTTCTCTTCTTCAAAATAAGGTCACTCAGAAGATAGCACACAGGCTGGCGAAGGCCTCCAGCTCGATCAGTTGCTGTCCTTCCGGCGCGGGGTCGAGTTCGGCGTGTTCCAGCACCCAGGTGTCTTTATGGAAGAGGTGGACGGCGTGCAGGCCGGCAGCCAGGGCGGGATTGATGTCGCTCTTGGGACAGTTGCCGATCATCCAACTGGTATGCGGCTTCAACTCGTGGCGCTCGATCACGGCGCGATAGGTGGGCGGGTCTTTTTCCGCGACGATCTCGACGGCGGAGAAATAAGAGGCCAGCCCGGAGCGGCTCACTTTGTCGGCCTGTTCGGCCCGATTGCCCTTGGTCATGAGGATGAGGCGGTGGCGTGTGGCCAGTTCGGCCAGCGTGGCGGCGACGCCGGGCATTAACTCAATCTCCTGCTCGGCGATGGCGTTGGCGAAGCTGGTGATTCGCTCGCGGTGCTCGGCGGTGAGCGGAGCGGGGCTGAGGCGGGCGAAGCAGTCGATCAGGGAGCGGGTAAAGCTGGTCAGTCCGTAGCCGTGGGCCAGAATGGTCTCGCGCTCGACGGCGTTGAGCGCCTGGCGCACCTCGGCGGGGGAATAATCCTGGTGGTTGAGGTAGCCGATGAAGGCGGCGATAGCCCGCTCGAAGTAGATGTTGTTCTCCCAGAGAGTGTCGTCGGCATCAATCAGCAGGGTCTGGCCAGGGGCGATGGTGATCATTTTTTGATGGTAGGTGCTGGGGGCGGCGCGGAGCAAGGTTGAGACGCTCCGCAACCTGCCGCCAAGATTGCTCTCGTATAATTGCGGCGGAAGTGGAATCCCTTTATGACCAGTCGCAAAACCCTGCTCTTATCCTTGGCGCTGTCTCTTCTCATCTCGCCGAGTTTGTTCGCCGCGCCGCCCGCGGCCGATTCTGGCGCAACCAAAGCGGCGTCTGCCGCGGCATCGCCGCTCATGGAGACCATGGCGGCTGAGATGAACCGCGCCCTGGCCGCGTTGCAGAAGGGCGCGCAAGAGAACCAGCCGGCGCCCTACTATATCAGCTATCTGGCGCACGACTCCGCACAACTGAACATTGTCGCCGAGCATGGCGCGATCCTGCGCTCTTCTTCCGGCCACCGGCGCAGCGCCGACATCACCCTGCGCGTGGGCGACGCCAAGGTCGACAACACCCACGGAAACCATCGCACCAGCGCGCTGCACACCATCGAGCTGCCCCTGGCCGACGACCGCACGGCCATTGCGCGCAGTCTCTGGCGCGGCACCAACGCGAGCTACTCGAACGCGCTGCAAGCCTTTCTCAAGGTGAAGTCGGAGCTGGCCGTTCACGCCAAGGAAGAAGACACCTCGGCGGACTTCTCCGTGCAGCAGCCGGTCAGCGGCACGACCGCGGCGCTGCCCATGCCGGTGCTGGACAAGGCGGCCTGGGAGGCGCGGATGCGGGCGCTCAGCGGCCTCTTCCGCTCTCATCCCAACGTCCTGTCCGACTCGGTGAGCCTCTCGGTGAGCACCGGGTACGACACCTTTGTCTCGTCGGAAGGGTCGCGGCTGGCCTTTCCCAAGCAGAACTTCCGCATCGTGGTGCTGGCCACCACCCGCGCCGACGACGGCATGGATCTGATGCTGGTGCGCACCTTCGAGGGCCGAAGCGAACAGGATCTTCCGGCCCAGGCCCAGTTGCAGAAGCAGATTGGCGAGCTGATCGCGCAACTGGATACGCTGCGCACCGCTCCTCCCGCCGAGCCCTTCGAGGGGCCGGTGCTGCTCAGCGGCCGCGCCGCCGCGGTCTTCTTTCACGAGGTGCTGGGCCACCGCCTGGAAGGGCAGCGCCAGCGTGGCGTGCAAGAGGGCGAGACCTTCACCAAGGATGTGGGCAAGCCGATTCTGCCCGCCTTCCTCTCCGTGGCCGACGATCCCACCCTGGAGAGCGCTGCCGGCGTCCATCTGAACGGCTTCTACAAATTCGACGAAGAGGGCCAGCCGGCGCAGCGGGTCGAGCTGGTCGACAAGGGCGTGCTGCAACAGTTCCTGATGGCGCGCATGCCGATTGCCCACTTCGACACCTCCAACGGCCACGGGCGCGCTCAGGCGGGCAGGATGCCCACCGGCAGGCAGGGCAATCTGATCGTCACCGCCGCCTCTACCAAGCCCGACAAGAAGCTGCGCGAGATGCTGATAGAAGAGATCAAGAAGCAGAAAAAGCCCTACGGTCTGTACTTCGCCGACATCACCTCGGGCTTCACGCTGACCCAGCGCTTTGCGCCGCAGTCTTTCCAGGTGATTCCCCAGTTGGTCTACCGGGTTTATGCCGATGGGCGGCCGGATGAGCTGGTGCGCGGCGTCAACATTGTGGGAACGCCGCAGGCCTCGCTACTGAAGATTGTGGCCGCCGGCGACAAGCCGGAGGTCTTCAACGGGGAGTGCGGAGCGGAGTCGGGCAGCGTGCCGGTCTCTGCCGTCGCTCCGTCGCTGCTCTTCAGCGAGATGGAGACGCAGAAGGCGTCGCAGGGCAATGCCCGCCCGCCCATCCTGCCCTCGCCGGTGGCCGATGAGGCCGTCGTGTCCAAGGAGGTCAAATAGATGCGCCGACTGACCGTTGTTTCTCTAGCCGCCCTTTTGGCCGCGGCAACTGTGCCGGGGATCTCTCTCAGCGCCCAACAGACTCCTTCTGCAACCACTTCCGAAGCCTCTGCCGCCGCGCGCGCCGATGCCGAAAAAGACCCCATCCTCAAGGCCATGCTGACCGAGCTCGATCGCAATCAGAAGCGCCTGGAGTTGAAGGACTCGGCCAAGCCGTACTTTCTGGAATTCCGCATCGACGATACGGTCGAATACAGCGCCAGAGCTGCCTGGGGAACCCTGACCGGCGAGCAGGAGATGCACAGCCGCATGGCGCGCGTACGGGTGCGGGTGGGCGACTACAAATTCGACAACTCCCGCGTCAAGTCCGACAACCAGTTCATGATGATGCTGCAGAGCTTCGGCCTGGGCGGCGACGGCATGATCGCCATCGAAGTGGTGGACAACGACCCCGTGGCGCTACGCTTTGCCCTGTGGTCCGCCGCCGACGCAGCCTACAAGCTGGCCCTCGACGACCTGGCCAAGAAGCAGGCCGAGTTGAAGAGCGTGCAGACGCCTCCCGAGGCCAACAGCCTCTCCCAGCAGAAGCCGGTGATTGTGCTGGAAGAGGGACGAACCCTCAAGCTCGATCGCGAGGCCTGGAAGAAGAACATCCAGGACGGCGCGGGGCTGATCTTCAACGACCCCACGGCCAAGGGCTTTGCCGCCGAGATCGAGGAGTCCACCGGCGAAGTCAAGGGCCACGTGCGCACCGCCTATCTGGTCAACTCCGAGGGGACCATCGTGCGCAAGAGCAACTCCGACTACCACGCGGAGATCGCCTTCAGCGCTCAGGCCCCCGACGGCATGAAGCTGGAACGCTCCTATCCGGTCAGCGCGACGGCGGCCGACGGATTGGGCGACGCGGAGCACTTCCTGCGTGGCACGCTGCACGCACTTCAAGGCCTGGACGAACTGTGCAAGGCGCCCTTGGTAGACGACGAATACCACGGCCCGGTGCTCTTCTCCAGCAACGCTGCCGCGCGCAGCTTCGACGATCTCTTTGCCCGCGCCATCGAGGCTCACCAGCCAGCCATGGGCTCGACGGCCCGCACCACCGGGGCCTTCGCCTCCAGCTACCAGGCGCGAGTGCTGCCGGAGTTCCTCACCGTCATCGACGACCCTACCCTGACCACCTTTAACGGCAAGGAACTGGTCGGCGCATACCGTGTGGACGACGAAGGTGTGCTGGCGCAGAAGGTAGTGGTGGCTCAGGATGGAAAGCTGGTCAGCTATCTGCTGGGCCGCGAGCCGATCAAGGACTTCCCCGAGTCCAACGGCCACGGGCGGGCGGATTCGGGCAAGGCGCCCTCGGCCACCATCGGCGTCCTGAAGGTGGAGGCCGCGGGCGGCGTCAGTGAAGATGAGCTGGAGAAGAAGCTGATCGCCATGGGCAAGGACGAGGCGCTGAGCTTTGTCTACCTTGTCCAGACGGTGAGTGGAAGCACGCCGCGTACGCTCTACCGCATCAATGTGGCGGATGGAAAGCGCCAGGTGGTGCGTGGCGCAAAACTGGGCGACTTCAACCTGCGCACCTTCCGCAAGGGAATTGTGGCCGCCGGCGATCAGCCCTTCGTGCGCAATGAGTTTGGCGATGTGCCCACGACGGTGATCGCGCCCGCCTTGCTCTTCGACGATGTGACCGTGAAGCGGGGCGAAGAGAAAGACGCCAAGCTGCCCTTCTATCCGCCGCCCAGCGAATAATCCTACATCCGGCGCTTCCTTCGCCGTCGGAGGCCCGATTTGGAAGAATAAGCAATTCGTAATCAATCAGTTGTCATCCTGAGCGCGGCGAAGGATCTGCGGTTTTACGCTCTCCCATTGGGCGACACCGGAAACACAGATCCTTCGCTGCGCTCAGGATGACAAGTACTTGGAATGATGGATGTTATTGGAAAAGGAAAATCCTGTACATGGGGGAGACTGCCGATTTTAGGATAATCCAGGCGGAGAAAAACAAGGGGCCGGATCCTTACGATTCGGCCCTGTAAAAAAAGAACTAGGTGCCTTACCCTTGCCGCTGTCATCCTGAGCGAGCGCAGCGAGTCGAAGAATCTGCGATTCGTTCTGTTGCGGCCAGGGTGGGATTCAACGCCGAATCGTTTCGCGCTGATTCAAGAGGCGGCGCTCAGCATTGCTGGTCGAACCATGCGACCGCTGCGCCCACCAGCGGCGCGTGATCGAAGAGCTGGGCGATGCGCAGTTCCAGGCTCGTCCCCGCCAGTTCCTGCTGCGCCTGCGGCAGAAAGAGCTGCGCGGAGCGGGCGATGCCGCCGCCGATCACCACCACCTGGGGCGCAAAAACGCTCATCAAGGTGCGTAGCGCAACACCCAGATGGCGTCCGAACGCAGCATAGACCTCGGCAGCGGCGGTATCGTTCACAGCCAGCGCGGCAATATCGCAGCATTCGAGCAAAGAACCGGTGCGGCGCTGGTACTCGGCTTGCAGTGCACGGGTCGAAAGGGTGTCTTCCACGATGCCGCCGTTGAAGGGCAAATCCCAGATCTCGCCGCGGGGAGGAACCCCAGCGCCTGTGGTAACGATATGGCCATTCACCGCGAAGGCCGAGCCGATGCCGGTGCCCAGGGTGATGCCGACGCAGCGCTCGACGCCCTTGGCCGCGCCCGCGCCCACCTCGCCCAGCAGATAAGAATCGGCGTCGTTGAGAAAGCGCACCTGTTCGGGCTTCCAGCCAAAGTGTGCGGCCAGCGGGTGGCGCAGATCCACGCCCAAAAGGCTGGGCAGTTTGTGCTCCATGCGGCTGATGCCGGCGGCGTAGTCGAAGGGACCGGGAAAGGCGAGTTCCGCTCCCAGAACGCCGTTGGTTCCGTTCATGGCCTGCGCGCCGAGAGAGAAGAGAAAATCGAGAAAGGCCGCGCTGCCGGTTTCGGCCGGGTGGCACGCCGTAGCAATGGGGCCAAGCCGGTAGGACTCTTCCACGCAAACTGCGGCGGAGACATGGCTGCCTCCCACATCGAAGACGAGGACAGACTGGGGGGAAGGGGCGGCCACGGAAACCTCGTAAATGGTATCGTTCTCAATTGTACCATGGAGGGGTTGATGGCCTCGATTCGATTTTAATCAAACGTTTGATTTAAAGAGGTTATGCCTCTCGACCAGGCTCCCGCACCGGCTCTTATCAGGTTGTGGCAATGTTGCACGTTCCCTGCAAGCGATTCCTGACTTTCCTCTGGGGCTCAGGGCTTCTTCTCCAGAATCAGAAGGCGCTGCTTTGCCTGCCACTCCTGGTCCGGATACTTGCCCGCCGCCGCATCCAGAAAGTGGTGATAGTAGGTCACCGCGGGACCCTTCTGGTGCAGCTTGTCGTAGGATGTGGCCCATAGAAAGTAAGTCGAAGCCACTTCGGGGAGATACTTCGAGCGCATGGTCAGCGCGTGCAGCGTAACCGCGGGTTGCTCGGTGCGCGAGGCGGCAAAGGCCAACCCGCTCCAACCGTCCGCATTGGCGGGGTCCAGTTGGGTAGCCTTATCAAAGACCGTGAGGGCCTCGGCGAATTTGAGCTGGCGCACCAGGTTCTGCCCATGACTGACCAGCAGGCCAGGGTCGCTCGGAGTAGCCGCAAGCAGCGCGATATAGAGTTGGTCGGAACCGGCGGCGTCGCCCGCCTGAGAAAGCAACTCGGCCAACATGCGGGTGATGGCCTCGTCTTTAGGATGCTTCTCATGCAGCTTTTCCACCAGCGGCAGGGCCTCCGCCTTGTCCTGCTCCGCCAGCACGGTGGCCAGTTGCGCGGTGAGCACGGTATCTTCCGGGGAGTGCTCCAGAGCCGCCCGCAGCAGCGTTTCGGCCTCCGGGTACTGCTTCTTGGCGATCAGCAGGTGCGCCAATCCGGCTTCGGCAGCGGCCGATTGGGGATCTCTGGACAGAATGCGGCGATAGGCGGCTTCGGCGGCGTCCTCCTGGCCGGTCCGTTCGGCGAGCGTGGCCGCCAAGAGCGTGTCGGCGGGGGTCTCGGGGGTGAGTTTCAGCGCCTGCATCAGCTCTTCCGAGGCGGCGGTAGGTTCCGAGGCGCGGTCGATCTGGGCCAGAGCTCGCCAGGCGCGCGCCTTGAGGGCCATACCGGCCTCTCCGGGGTCCAATTGCGTGGCTGCCGCCAGTTCAGGCCGCGCCTCGTCCATCTTGCCCATGCGGGCCAGCAGCAGGCCTAGGGAAAGCCGGGCCTCGAAGCGCTGCGGATCGGCCGTTACGGCGCGGCGATAGAGCCCAGCTGCCGCCTCCGTCCGATTCTGGGCATCGGCCACATAGCCGGCGTCGAAGAGGCCGCGGGCGTCATTGGGATGAGCGGCCAGCCAGGCGTCAAGCTGGGTTGCCGCGCTCTGCCAATCGGATTTGACGATTGCCGCCTCGGCCTCGATGACCTGCGGCGAGGGCAGTTCTGCGGCAACCGGCGCTTGCGCAGCCGGAGTCTGTGCTCCCGGCTGCCCGGAATCGGCAGTCGAGCTTTGCGTCCATCCCGCCACCGGGACCAGGAGAAGAACGAAAAAGAAGAAACGAAACACGCAATACCTCACTCCCCAGTGTACCGGGCGGGAGCTTGTTCGCGCCCAGCGGCGCGATCTGCAACCAGCGCTATCCCATGAATCCAGACTGCTGACGAAACTGGTTCCGCTTCCTTTCGCGCCGAGGGTGCAATAGTGGTCAGCCCCTGCCTCAACATCTGGAAACTGGCTGGTTCCGATTCCATTCGCGCCGTAGGCGCAATAGTGGTCAGCCCCTGCCTCAACATCTGGAAACTGGTTGGTTCCGATTCCATTCGCGCCATAGGCGCAATGGTGGCTAGCCCCTGCCTCAACATCTGGAAACTGGCTGGTTCCGATTCCTTTCGCGCCGTAGGTGCAATAGTGGTCAGCCCCTGCCTCGACATCTGAAAACTGGCTGGTTCCGATTCCATTCGCGCCGTAGGCGCAATGGTGGCTAGCCCCGCGCTTCAGCGTGGGGAAACGGGCCAGAAAGATCGAGTTAGCCCCGTAGGGGCGGTGCAAAACGTCAAATTCATCATCGGGATTACATTGGAGCGATTGTCAGAGTCCTACGCTCTTTCCGAATCGGCCCGGCTTCTGATTCGACGCGCCCGCAAAGGGAAGGAAATCGGCTCCCGGCAAAAACTCGCTGGGGTTCACTGCCTGAATCATGTACAGTCTTTCTTTGCGGGAGGTTGCGTGCGATCTCGATTTTTCAATCTCAATAGCCGCGGTGTCGCCATGATTGGGCTGCTGGCCGCGCTTTCTGTCCTCGCACTGGCGCAAACGGCGCAGCCCGCACCAAAGCCGCCGGCCTCAGCCGTCCCGCAAACCCCCGCCGCCAAGCCAGGGACTACGCCAGCCGCGCCCGCTCAGGCTGCGCCGGGACCGGCGAAAGCGCCCGTTGCACCTCCCGCCGCGAAGCAGCCCCCGGAACCGCCTCCGCCCCCGCCGATCCCCTCGCCGCTGCCGCCCTTTCCCAATATCCCTGCGGCGCAGTTGCTGTGGTCCACAGTGCTCGACAAGGATGCGCCCGCGCCCCTGCTGCCCGACTCCGAGGCCGCCCGCATGCGCAGTGCGGCTATCGCCGGCGACCGCGCCGTGGCCGTCTTTGAAGCCCATCCCGAGAGTTCGCGCGGAGGCCGTCCCCTCACCACCTATCGCCTGGCCACCGTCGATCTGGCCACCGGCAAGGTGCTGGCCCAGCAGGATCTCCCCGGCCAGGCCCGGCCAGCTCTATTTGCCACTGACGATGCCCATCTGATCTTGCAGCAAGCCACGCTCACCCGCCTCAATCCCGACCTGACCGAGAGCGGGGAGAAGTTCGGCGACCCCGGCAAAACCTCTGGCCGCCGCGCCTTCCTGCCCGCTCCCGACGGAACCGCGCTGGCCTATTCCTGGGATTCGACCACGCTCTTTCTCGACGCCCACACTCTCGCGCCCATCGGCCCGCGCATCAGGAGCCCACTGTCCACGGCGGCCGGCAAGAGCAGCCTGCTCTCCACCGAGCCGGTCTGGTCCAACCAGTTTCCCAAGGATCTGGGCTTCATCGCGCTCTACGACGGCCGCTCGCCGCGCCTGCTCTATCGCGGACCCTGCGCCGGCCACCCGGTCTTTTTGAGCGCCGACAAGATTCTCACCGTCGCCTGCGCCAAGGTCACCATTCTCGACCTGGCTGGGCGGGTGCTCAAGGAACTGCCCGTGGGCGCGGCCTTCGGAGCATTCGCCGGCGTCTCCCGCGACGGCTCCCGCTTCGCCATCGAGTCCTCCGACTACCCCGTCACCGACCCCTCCTACAACGCCACGGAGTTATTCACAATTTACGACGCCGCGACCTTTCTCCCGGTAGCTACGGTCACCCCCGACTCGCTGCCCGACGCCCGCTCCTGGTCGGCCTTTTCGCAGGACGGTAAGTCGTTCCTCAGCGGCAGCGCGCGCAAGGTGAGTTTGTACAGGATTCCATGAAAAGTTTTTGGCTTTTCGGGTGGTCTGCGAGTGTCTTGAGTCCGATATTCATAACGCACTGTCATCCTGCGCATCTTGACTCGCTTCAGCAAATTACGGCTAGGAAGAAACAATCGTGGACCGGGAGGTCCACGATCCAGCCGGCCGGGAGGCCAGCGCTACAGTTTCATGCCCTGCAGGTCGGAAACGCCAGTGGGGAACTACAGAGAGACAAAATGCAACTTCAAAAAAACAAAGGAAAATAGAAAAACGTCAGTTTCATCCACCATGGGTCGGTAACTCCGGTGGGCGACTGAAATGAACGATGCAATTCGCCTCCCGGAGGGAGGCCGCGAGAATAGCCCAGGGTGGAGCGCAGCGGAACCCTGGGACAGTGGCAAAAAATCAACCTCGCGCCCTGTAGGGGCGCGGTGAAAAGCCGCATTTTCGACCTTGTTCCTTAAGAGCCGGACTTGCTCAGGATGACAGTGCTTTTTTGTTGCCCACTTTAAACCGGGGAGAGCAGACTAAAGCGGAGGAGATCAAGATGACAGGCATGTTCAATCCCGCGCATCCCGGCGAGATCGTTCGGGAGTCCATGGAGGAATTGGGGTTGACCGTCTCCGCACTCGCGGCTCATCTCAAGATCACCCGCGCCAATCTCTCCCGCATCGTCAACGGCAAGGGCGGCATCTCGGCGCAGATGTCAGCTCTCCGAAGCCTTCGGCACATCGCCGGACCTGTGGCTGAAGATGCAGGTCAATCACGACCTGTGGATCGCCTCCCGCAATCGCAAGGTGAAGATCGCCCCGATCCAGAAAGCGGCTTGATTTCTGGACACTGCGGCGTTTACGGGGACTGATCCTGCCGACCATGTGCTTCTTCCTGCCAATTGAGGTCCGCGGTCTCTCGATCACCAAGTGTTAGGGACCGAAGCCACCCGCCAGTCCGTACCTCCCCTCACTAGGTGAGACCTTTGAAGTTCAAGGAAGCGCTAAAGCTTCCAATCATCTTCAAGCGTCGTTATCTCCATGGGAAACGCGAGTGCCTTTTCGTCGTGTGCCCTACGGGCTTCTTCTCGATGCATTCCAAGAAGCAGGTAAATTATGGCTGCACGCACCAGCTTGAAGAGCCTCAAAGTTTTGGCGTTTAGATCGCCACGAGTGATGGAGTAGGCCAGACGGTTTGAGAATATCTCCAGATCGGAAGACAGCCCCGCTGCGAAATCTTCGTAGACCCTGAGGCTACTGTGTTCTAGGCGGTTGCGAATCAAATAGAAGTCTCGCGCTTCCGGCTCGATGACATCGCTGTACTGGTCGTCGAACAAGTCTTTCGCTAGCCAAAAGAGGCCGCGGAGGGGCCAATTGTCCAAGTTAGTGAACGCCGATCTAAGAGGAAAAGGCTTTGCGCTCCGGTGCTGATACCAGAGAGTCTTGAAGTAAACGTCACGGTCGTTTATCCCAAGCTGAAGGTATTCGTTCAAAAAGAAAGCCAGCTTGTCGAAAAGTGAATATGCCATTCGGAATGCGATTTTGGTTTTCTCAACTGAAAGAGCGTGGCAAGTGTAATCAAGTGTGTTGTACAGGACGACCTCGCGGTCGGAGAAATGGATCTTGTCTGTCCGAGTACCCTCATGAAGAAGCCAACGCGCCGACACATACTCTTGCTTCAGTTGGTTGAAGAAGCCCACCAGCGTAGGGGGTTCATTTACCTTCGTTTTGAAGGAAGGCAACATCAATACGTCGCGATTGGCGATCGAATGAGGTCCCAGGTCGTTGAGCGGATTCAAGAATAGCCGATTCTCTAGACACCAAGCTCTATAGCTTCGCTCGGCTTCGCTTCTGCCCATGGAATGATCGTGAAGGTTAATTTTCCCGAGATTAGGTACTAGTCCTTCAATACGGTTCTTGACGGACTCAAAGTGAACCCGAGCCTGGGGATAAACCCCGTCGTACAGGACATCCTTTCCAAGTGCCCGCTTGACAGCCGTGTGGGCGAACTTGACGAACAGCATTTGGTGACCAGGGTCGTAAAGAGCCCTGGCATAGTTCTCTAGCCCGCTTCCTCGGTTGCCAATTGCCATGCCAAATTGGGGCTCTAGGATGAGTGCTTGCCCCCAATATTCCTGTGCTTCGATGAAGCGCCCAACCGTGTCCATGCAGTTACCAAGGTTGGTGAATACTTGGCAGCGGCGCAGAACTTCCAGTTTGGGAAACCCGGCGTGACAGATGCACTTCCGAAGATGGAAGATTTGTTTGCCGAGTGCCGGGTGTTCCCAATCCCATACATTGGCGGTTTCGCACCGCTGAAGGACGGACCAAGCATTTGCCCGCAAATACTCCAGAAGGGCTGCATGCTCTTCCGGGAGTTTGGTAGCTTCCAATAGGCCCGACAACTCCAAGGCTCTTCGTGCGCCGTCAGGTTTTCCGAGGTCATCCGAGAGGTCGATTAGACTTCCGACGATTCTAAGAGACTCGACACTGCTTAGACCTGCCAATTCAGCTGTTATCAGTGCCGCGTACAGATCCGCAGGGTTAGAAGGATTCGCTGCCATACCGTCTATGCTAAATAAGTAGAACGCGAAAGCACAATTCTAGGAGGCTAGACGAGTTTATATGAGTTCGAACGACCCGATTGACGCACATCTTGAACTCGCAAAGAAGGATTTGGACTTCGGGATCACGGACGATCTCTCGGCAATGACTGTGGTCGGCATTCTTTCGCTAATCCCCGTCGCTGGATCAGCTATCCAGAACCTTCTCGATGGGAAAGCCCGGGCGAATGTAGAACGACGCTGGTTAGAGCTCTTCATTGAGATGCGAAAAAGAATCGAGGAGGTGGGGGATCATATCCCTGATGCTGCCTTCTACGGGTCCGAGGAATTTCAAACACTGCTCGCGCTGGGGCAGGAGCAGCTCTGGACAACGCACGACAAGAAGAAGCTAAAGTTGCTCGCGGCAGCGCTTGCCAATAGTGGAACCGAACTGTTTCGATACGACGATAAAGAACTCATGCTCAGAACGTTGCGTGCGGTCAGCCCAAGCGATCTCGAAACCCTCAATCATCAGAATTTAAAGGGCTGGCTGCCCCTGACAAAACGGATAGAATACGGGCCTGACGTATTAGCAAGCCTGTCCAGGCTTGCCAGCCAGGGCCTCGTCATGGAGAAGTTTCTACGCCCCAACCCAAACACCACCAACGAACAGAAGCTCGCTTCAGTTGCAGAGCACGGGACTCGGCGTACGTTTCAGCTATCCCCGTTCGGAGAGCGTTTCCTCAAGTTTGTGGCATTAGGAGAAGTTGACCATCCCCGCGCGTAGATACCGGCGTTTTAGTCCGACCAATCCTCAAATTAGTCCCTGCAAATCGCCCAGTGTCCAGTCTTCCCCCTTCTCGATCCCTTCGCCTGGCCGCCCTATAATGGAGACTGCCGGTATTTGCGCATTTGGCTCTGAAAAAGCCTGGGGCAGCGCCGGCAAGATCATCCCGGTGCCTCCCCTTGAATGACGTCATTTTGATCCGCGGTGCGCGGACGCACAATCTGAAGAACATCGACTGCGAGATTCCCCATGGGAAGCTGACGGTGGTCAGCGGCGTCTCCGGGTCGGGCAAAAGCTCGCTGGCCTTCGACACCATCTACGCCGAGGGGCAGCGGCGCTATGTCGAGTCGCTCTCGGCCTACGCGCGGCAGTTTCTGGAGCGCATCGAAAAGCCCGATGTGGACCTGATCGACGGCCTGGCCCCGGCCATCGCCATCAAGCAGAAGAACACCACGCGCAATCCCCGCTCGACCGTGGCCACGGCCACCGAGATCTACGACTACATGCGCCTGCTCTACGCGCGCTGCGGCACGGTGTACTGCGTCCATTGCGACGGCCTGGTCAAGCGCGACTCGATGGACGAGGTGGCCGAGGCTGTGCTGGCGCTGGGCGAGGGAACCCGCCTGCAAGCGCTCTTTCCCGTCCGCCACGCGCCGCCGGTCGAAGCCGCCGAAGGCAAGCCCGTCAAGCGCGTTACCAAGCCTGGAGCAAAGGCCGGCGCCAAGCCCGCGAAGCCAGTTCCCGAGTCGCCGCTGACCGAAGCCATGAAGGCGCGGCTGGTCGAACTGCGCCAGTCCGGCTTCAATCGCCTCTACCAGCGAGGCGCGATCTGCGAATTCTCGACGCCGGAATCGCTGCTGGCGCTGGACTTTACGCTGCCCGTGTTCATTCTTTTGGACAGGATTGTGGTGAGCGCGGACAACCGCGCCCGCATTGTCGACGCCGCCGAGATCGCCTACCGCGAGGCCGGCGAGGTGATCTTCGAAGAGGTTCCGCGCGGCGAGGCCCGTCCAGAGAACGCCGGGAATGGGTCCGAGAATGGGCCTGAAGAGGTTGACCGCCGCCGCCACCGCTTCTCGGCCGCCTACGAGTGCAAGAGCTGCCACCAGGCGGGCAAGGAGCCGGAGCCGCGCCTCTTCAGCTTCAACAATCCCTTCGGCGCCTGTCCTCGCTGCCAGGGCTTCGGCAATACCGTGGACTTCGACCTCAATCTGATCATTCCCGACAAGAACAAGTCGCTGGCCGACGGGGCCATCGATCCCTGGAACCGTCCCAAGTACCGCCCCTACTACACCGACCTGCGCAAACAGGCCGCGGCGCTGGCGGTGCCGCTCGATGTGCCCTGGCGCGATCTGAGCGACGAGGCGCGGGAGACGGTGCTGCGCGGCAAAGGCAGCGGGAACGGCGCATTCGAAGGCGTCTTCGGCTTCTTCGCGCAGATGGAGAAGAAGAAGTACAAGCTGCACGTGCGGGTGATGCTGAGCAAATATCGCGGTTACGCCGAGTGCCCCGATTGCCGCGGCCAGCGCCTGCGCGCCGAGGCCCGCTCGGTGCGCATCAACGGTAAAAACATCTGCCAGGCGGCGGCGCTGACCATCGCCCAGGCCATGGCGTTCTTCGGCGCGCTGAAGCTCTCTGCCATGCAGGAGGCCATCGCCGGTCCGATTCTGGAAGAGGTGCGGGCGCGGCTGAGCTTTTTGGATGCCGTCGGCCTCGAATACCTGACGCTTGACCGTCTGGCTTCGACGCTGAGCGGCGGCGAGGCGCAGCGCATTCAATTGGCCAGTTCGCTGGGTTCGCGGCTGGTGGGCGCGCTCTATGTGCTGGACGAGCCCTCCATCGGCCTGCACACCCGGGATACGGCGCGCCTGATTCATATTCTGGAAGAGCTGCGCGACCTGGGCAACACCATTCTGGTCGTCGAGCACGACGCCGACGTGCTGCGCGCCGCCGATCATCTGCTCGACCTGGGCCCCGGCGCCGGCGAGCATGGAGGCCACTTGCTGGCCCAGGGCGTTCTGGCCGAGATTGAAGCCAATCCCAACTCGCTCACTGGACGCTATCTCAGCGGCAAGGTGGTGATTCCCGTGCCTACGCGGCGGCGCGCTCCGGGGCGCGAGAAGCTGGTGCTCAAGGGCGCCCGCGCCAACAACCTGCACGGCTTGGACGTGGAGATTCCGCTGGGCCTGCTGGTGGCCATCACCGGCGTCTCCGGCTCGGGCAAATCGACGCTGGTGCATCAGGTGCTCTATCGCGCTGTGGCCCGCGCGCTGGGGCAGTCGGACGGCGCAGACCCTTCCAGTGTTTTCACTTCGCTGACGGGAGCCGAGCGCCTCAACGATGTGGTGCTGGTGGACCAGACGCCTATCGGCCGCACCCCGCGCTCCAATCCCATCACCTACATCAAGGCCTTCGATCTGATCCGCGACCTTTTTGCCTCGCAGCCCGAGGCCAAGCGGGCTGGGCTCACGCCGGGGCATTTCTCCTTCAACGTTCCCGGCGGCCGCTGCAATACCTGCGAGGGCGATGGAACGGTGACGGTGGAGATGCAGTTCCTGGCCGATGTCGAGCTGCCCTGCGAGGACTGCGGCGGCACGCGTTACCAGGCGAAGGTGCTGGCCGTGCCCTACAAGGGCAAGAACATCCACGAGGTGCTGCAGTTGACGGTGAAAGAGTCGCTGCGCTTCTTCTCTGGTCAGACGCGCCTGCTGGAAAAGCTGGCCGTGCTGGACGAGATCGGCCTCGGCTACCTGAGGCTGGGCCAATCGGCGACGACCTTGAGCGGAGGCGAGGCGCAGCGCGTCAAGCTGGCCGCGCATCTGGCCCAGGTGCGCGCCGCCAACGCCAACGCCAAGCCTTCGCAGGCCAGCCGCGTCCTCTACATCCTCGACGAGCCGACCACCGGCCTGCACTTCGACGACGTATCGAAGCTGCTGACTGCCTTCCGCAAGCTGATCGACGGCGGCGGGTCGCTGATCGTCATCGAGCACAATCTGGATGTGATCAAGAGCGCCGACTGGGTGATCGATTTAGGCCCTGAAGGTGGCGAGGGCGGCGGCAAGATCGTCGCCGAAGGAACGCCGGAAGAGATTGCCGCCAATCTGCTCTCGCATACCGGCAAGTGGCTGGCACGGGTGCTGTAGAAACGGCGACCACTGCATTAACCGGCGACGTGGACCTGCCACCAGGTCGGCTTTTTGATAAAAATCGTCACCTGACCCGGAACTGGTTTCAGTTTGCGACTCACCTTTGTAGGGCACCAGATATTTCCGTCACCACTTGGATTGCTAATGATGCCCATCGACAAGATTTCTTGTAAGGTCATCGACCCCATTTCACCGCACTCCGTCTTGGCGTAGGCGTTTCGTTCCCAGTCATGAGCCGAAACATCGATCTCAATTCTGCCATTTTTGCCGCATTGAAACGGAACTTCGGCAATACCGGTCCGGTCGGTGATCACTTTGCCCGATGTAGACTGACCTTGGCCTTCGCAAAAAAATCCTACAGTTACTTCTTTCTGAGGCTTGCCATTCAATGCGTCGAGCACAAGGACATTGAACTTTTGAGCAGCTAGAGCATCAGGAAGAACAACACCCAGTAAAAGCAAGAGTTTTAGCGTTTGTAAATGACTCATCATATTCGGTTCCTTCTTCGGGAAACAGGTCACATTCATCGATCTATACCTGAATGACCAATTCACTATATTGTCGCAACCGCGAATCGGCTGTCAGTAGATGCATCGGTTCGCTGATGGCCTGGGCAACCAAAAGGCGATCGAAGGGATCGGAATGGTGCATCGGCAAATTGGCAACAAGCAGCGCATGTCTCGACAAAACGGGTAATTCCTCGAAGCCGTTAACGTCAATCTGATCGAAAAGCTCCAACGGGTTGGCATTCATTTTTCCCAGTCGAACCTTGATTGCGATTTCCCAAATGGAGGCTGAAGAGACAAAAGTCTCCTCAGCACCGCGTAGCACTTTGAAAGCTTCGTGGGAAAGCCGCTCTGGCTCATAAAACCACCAGCAGAAGATGTGCGTATCCAGCAGGAGTCGCATTACCGCCCCTCAAACTGCGCCAGAAGCTCGTCTGGTAGCGGGGCATCGAAGTCCTCCGCGATCCAGCCCTTTCCTTTGAGTGCACCAAGTCCAGTGAGGCGCTTTTTCTTTCTGAGACTGGTCAAACGTGCCATGGGGATTCCCGCGCGCGCGATTACTACGTCTGTTCCAGAAGAGGCCAGATCGACGAGTTTGGAGAGCTGCGTCTTGGCTTCATAGATGTTGACGGTCGGCATGGGGACCTCCAGACTTGACCAAGTCTAGTCTACTCCGGTTGCAGACGGCTAAAACAGAGTTTTCGCGGAGATTGTCGCGCGGGCAAAGAGGTAATCCCGCCGGATTCTACCGTCGTACCTCCATCCTGCGATGTTGGCGATCGATGGTGTCAGTTACCGCAGTGATGTCAATCTTTACCTTTTCCCGGCCTGCAAACCAGCAGATCAGCTCCCGGTAGTCTTATCCGGGCTCGGGTTTTCTGAGTCCATCCCCAAAAAGGCGGTCAGTCCTTCAATTCCGATCTTCTTCAAAGAGGGAGTCGTCCATGGCATCTTCAAATCAGAAACGCACTCTTGCCCACGTTCCATTACTCTTGCCTCCAATCGATACGAACTCTAATAGATACCGATGTTCCAAGTGCACGAAAGCTATCACGAGCCAGCGCGATTTGCAAGCACTCTGTACAAAAATATTTCTTTTTCAAAGAGGTAGACTTAGGGTGGTCTTACTGCCTTCCTCCCGCGCGGAAGTCGGCCAGTATCTTCAAATAGGCTTTGGCGGTGGCGGTGATGGTTTCGGGGTGGCCGGCATCGACGGCGGCCAGGTTGACCAGATCGCTGCCCACGCCCAGGGCGCGCGCGCCGGCCTGCAAAAAGCTCTCCGCGGTCTGCACCGTGACGCCGCCGGTGGGAATCAGCTTCAGGCGCGGGAAGGGCGCCAGCAGCGCCTTCAAGTACGGCGCTCCGCCCATCGCCGAGCAGGGAAAGATCTTGACGTAATCCGCTCCCGCGCGCCATGCGGTAATGACTTCGGTTGGAGTCAGAGAGCCGGGAATCGAGAGCTTGCCCAACTGCTTGGTGCGCTCGACGACGTCGGGGTGGAAGCTGGGGCTGACGACGAACTCCGCGCCGGCCTCGATGGTGGCCTCAGCCTCGTCGGCGGTGGTCACAGTGCCGGAACCGAGCAAGAGATTCTCTCCGTATTCCTTTTTGAGCGCCTGGATGACGCCGACGGCGCCCGGCACCGTGAGGGTGACCTCGACGACGGTGACGCCGCCGGCAATCATGGCCTCGACAATGGTCAGCGCCTGCTTTTCATTTTTGGCGCGCAGCACCGGGATCAGTCCCACGCGCTCCAGGGTCTCTTGTACGGTTTCTTGCATCTTTATCCTCATTCCCATGGGTTGCGAGCGGTCGCAAAACCATGGCCTTTCAGGCCGTGCCCTTTCAAAACATATCAAGAAGTCCAAATGCGATTTCCCGGGCGAAGAGGCGGCTCAATTCTGGTCGTCGCGGCGGTGCAGGGTGGGCTTGTCGTCGCCGCTGCTGTCTGTGCTTTTCGTACTGCTGGAATCGGAATCGCTCTTGTCGTCGGGGTTATTGCTGGCGCGGCGCAGGGAGGGCTTCTGGCCGCCCTTGGAGTCGGTCAGGCGGCGCTTGTTCTCGATGCGCGCCAGCCGCGCCTTGATGTCGTCAAACTCTGAGGTGGTCACGGTGTACTCGTCGCGGGCCGGCAGAATGCGGGCGATCTCCTCCTGCGAGTGCAGGATGCGGTCGGGGGTCTGGGGGTGGTCGCTGAAGGCCTTGCTGACCATCCCCGGCTTGCGTTTCTCCAGCGCCTGTATCTTCTCGAAGAAGCTGATGAAGGCCTGGGGATCGTAGCCGGCGCGATACATGTACTGCACACCCAGGTAGTCGGCCTGGGCCTCGAAGTCGCGGGAGAACTTCAAGAAAGCCATCGGGATGAACAGTTGCGAACCCTCGTAGATGCCGTAGCCGGTCCAGCCGCCCACCAAGATCATCACAGGGATCATGCCGATCTGCGTGTAATCCCCGCGGGTCATCTCGCGCACCGCGTGGTGGGCGCAGACGTGGGCCGTTTCGTGGGCCATCACACCGGCCAGCTCCGCCTCTTCGTCGGCGTTGAGAATCAGGCCGGAGTTGACGTAGAAGAATCCGCCCGGCAGCGCCATGGCGTTGATCTCGTCCGAATCGATCACCTTGATGGTGAAGGGAACCTTGCAATCGGAATTTTTAACGATGTTCTGGCCGACGCGGTTGACATACTCGGTAATGATCGGATCGGTGATGAAGCGGACGCTCTTCTCGATCTCCATGGAGTACTGCTTTCCCAACCGGATCTCGTAGTCGGTGGAGTACCAGTTCATCAGGCCGCGGCCGCCGATGTCGCGATTGCCCACTGCGTTGACGTCTTCGATCGAGCCCGGCTTGACGTTGACCTTCTGGCTGCCCACCTCGACCACCTTGTTGGGATCGACGGCGGCCGCGGGCACATCGCCCTCGACCGGCGCGGTTCCCGGCGCGGGCTTGTCTTTGGATTTACCAGCCTTATCTTTGCCGCCGGCTTGGTCGCTGGCCGCAGCCTTGTCCCTGTCGGCGGAATTGCCGGCAGCGGTCGCGGGTGTGTCGCCGGCCACCGGCGTCGCTCCAGGAGCAGTTTGCGCCTCTGGCGCAGGGGCGCTCTGGGCGGCAGGCTGGGCGGCAGGGTCCGTGGGCGTGGTCGCCGCCGGGGCCGTTGTCTGCCCAGAGGTCGATGTGGAGGATGGGGTGGAGGATGGGGTGTTGGAAGGGGTGGACTGCGCCCGAAGCGTGCCGGTCAGCAGTGCCGCCCATCCCGCCAGCGCCAGAACGCTGAACACTTTGCAAGCTGTTCTCATGACCAAGACCTCTCCAGCGAGCGCGTGTTGGCCCAGCCAAATCGCCTGACCGCTCCGCTTCGCTCCACTCTTTAGACGTTTGAATTCGCCCGTTCGACAACACGGGAGAAGATTTTTTCCACAGCCGTCTGCGCTTTGTCCGCTGGTTCTCTCCTGTCCAGCATACCTGTCTTCGGGCCAGCGTGTTTTTTGCCTCAACCTTTGCGCACCGCCGCCGGGATGGAACGCAGCGGTTTGCGTTACAGTGAAGTACGAGGAAACCAAGGGGGGAGTTTTGCGCCGAGCGATTGCCGGGTTAGCTTTAGCGGTTCTCTGTGGGGCGATGGGTTTGACCGCCCAGCAGCCCCTGGGTCCTGCGCTGGGCCATTTGCTGACGCCCAAGACGCACGGCCACTCTTCCGTGCCCCTTGCCCCGCGCACTCCGACCGTGGTCTTCGACGCTACCAGTCTGGGTTCGCCGTTGCATCTGGACAGGAACTGGAGGGTCGGCATCACCGCCAACCCAGAGGCCGGCGCAACCGATTTCGACGACTCCGCCTGGGCTCTGCGCGATGCCGGCGCCGGCTTTGCCGATTTGCCCGACCTAGACCATCCCGCCGCCAGCGATACGACTCCGAACGAGGGGAAGAAGTCGATCGGCCAGACCGGCCCCCCACCGGGACACAAACGCCCCTGGGTCTGGTTTCGTCTGCATCTGAAGCTGGCGCCGGAGCATGGGCCGGTGGCCCTGATGGTGGAGCTGCCGGTCACCCAGACCACCAACATCAACAGCTCGACCGATCCCGGCGTGGAGATCTTCGCCAACGGGCAGCCGATTCACCCGGAAGGCCCCAACGGGGTGCAGCCGGAGTATTTTCAGGCCATCTCGCGCATCTACGACCTGAACGTCCCGTCCTCGCAGACCGAACTGACGCTGGTGGTGCGCACCATCTATCTGAGCCCTGGTCCCCATGCGTATGACAATTTCCTGAAGGCGCACCGCTTTCTGCTCGGCAACCGCGAAGACCTGGACCGCTCACTGGAGCTTTGGACCATCCACATGCTGCACGAGCGGCTGCCGCGGCTGATCAACGCCATCCTCTGCACTGGACTGGCTCTGTTTTTGCTGGCCCTCTACTATACGCAGAAGGGCCATGTGGAGTACCTCTGGCTGGCCCTGCATGAGCTGCTGCAGGCTCCCATCGGGTTTGTGGATCTGGCGGGGAGCTTCGCGCGCATCGATCATTTCTGGCACGCTGCACTGGTCTTGCAGATGTTTGCCATCTCGGCCTACCTCTATTTCGAGTTTTTGGTCTCTTTCCTCGCCCTGCGCAAACGCTGGTACATCCATGCGCTGCGCTGGTCGGCCATCGGCCTGGCCGGCATTGCCCCCATGTTTCTGCAAACCGCGGTCCACGGATGGATCGGGGTGGCTGTGCTCGCCGTCTTCGTTTACTTTGGCTTGTGGACCGTCTGCTGGTTTGTTTTCGTCTTCGGCACCCTGATCTCGGCCACCATCCGGCGCAACTTTGAAGCCGGTCTGCTGCTGATTCCCCTGATTCTGACCGTGGTTGGCTCGCTGGAGCCGACCGTCACCGGGCAGATGGAACATATGGGCGGGCTTCCCTATTCCTCGCCACTGACCATTCAGGCCGGCCCCATCCCGATTCACTTTACTGCCATTGGCGAATTTGCCGGCCTCGCCGCCATTCTGCTGATCGTCTTTGTGCGCTTCCTGCGCGTGCAGCGGGACCAGGAGCGCGTTTCGAATGAACTGGCCGCCGCGCGCAGCGTGCAGGAACTGCTAATTCCCCAGGAGAAGGTGCAGACCCCCGGCTTCGAGGTGGACTCGATCTACAACCCGGCCAACGAGGTGGGCGGCGACTTCTTCTACGTGCGCCCCACCAGCGACGGCGGATTGCTGCTGGTGATCGGCGACGTGGCCGGCAAGGGATTGAAGGCGGCCATGAACGTCTCCATGCTGATGGGCGCGTTGCGCAGTTCCAGCGAACGCCGCCCGGCAAAGGTTCTGGAGTCGCTCAACCGCGTGCTGACCGGCAGCGAGAGCTTCACCACCTGCCAGGCGGCCTGGTTCGGCGCCGACGGAGAACTGCTGCTGGCCAACGCCGGCCATCTGCCCCCTTACCTGAACAGCCAGGAGGTGGCCATCCCCGGCAGCCTGCCGCTGGGCGTGACCGCGCAGGTGAACTACGACGAGCTACATCTTTATCTGCACCCCGGCGACCGGCTGCTGCTGCTCTCCGACGGGGTGGTCGAGGCGCGCCGTCCTTCAGGCGAACTCTTCGGCTTCGACCGCGTGCACAATCTGAGCAACCAGAGCGCCTTCTACATCGCCGACGCCGCCCGCTCCTTCGGGCAGGAAGACGACATCACCGTGGTGACGGTGCGCAGGCTGGAACAGGACCCGGCGTAATCCCATTGCAACGAGAGACAACCGCAGATCCTTCGCTGCGCTCAGGATGACAAGTCGCTTGGGATGACAAGTCGCTCAAGATGACAAGTCTTGGTTGAATAACGCAGCAAGGCGGCCCATTCTCCCACAAGAATGGACCGCCTGTTTGCCTTCCGGCGCGATGTTGCATCTTGCCGGAATTCCGTCGATCTTTACAGCGTTCTCTTGAACAACGGCGTGGCGATCAGCAGCGTGCCGATGCCGAAGACAGAGAGAAACAAGAGATCGAATTGAATGGCCGCGAAGCCGCCATCCTTGAGCAGAACTGCTTTGAAGCCGTGAATGGCGTAGGTGAAGGGATCGATTACCGAGAGCGCGCGCAGCCATGCAGGAAATGCAGCCACAGGATACATAGCGCCCGATGGATAGAAGAGCAGCACATTCAGCACGCCGAACATGGCCCTCGGCACCAGCGGATCGTCGACCCGCACCATCAACAGAAACATCATGCCGTTGAAGGCCATGGATGTGGCCAGGATCAGGCAGAGCAGTTGCAGCATCATGACGGGATGAAAGATCACTCCCAAACCCGCCATCAGCGATCCCACTACGCACAGCACAATCCCCGAGAGCGTGGCCTTGATGGCGCCGGCGATGTTCATGCCGAAGACCAGCTCCAGCTTGGTGATAGGTGTGACTAGATAGCCCTCGTGTACGCCGCGCGCCTTGTCGTCGATGTACAACATGCCGCCGCCAATCATCACCGAGATGTACATGGCCATGGCCACGGTGGCCGGCAAAAGAAACTTGAGGTAGTTGACATAGGGATAGAGTTCGACGATCTCCAGCGCGATGGACTGCACCAGACGCGGCTGAATCTGCGGCGTGCTCAGGGCAGTGACCACCAGTTGCATCTCGCCTTCAATGCTGCCGCTGGTGAAGGCGTCGGAGTTATCCACCACCAGGCCCAGACGCGGCGCATCCTGCGCGTATACGCGGCGCGAATACTGCGCGGGAATGATCACGGCAGCATCGATGCGCCCGGTGCGCACATCTTCACGGGCCTTGACCTCGTCGCTGTACTCGACGGTGGTGAAGGTCTTGATGTTGACAGCGATGGAGTCGAAGGCTTCGCGCACCTTGACGGCCTGCGGGCCTTTGTCGTAATCCACAACGGCCACGCGGGTTCCCACGATCTTGCCGCCGAAGGCGTTGCCCATAATGACCAACTGCAAGAGCGGCATCATCAGCGACATGATCATCAGCGTCGGTGAGCGGAAAAACTTGCGCATCTCGCGCTCGATAATGGCAAACATTCTGTTCATGGACGTACTCCGGGGCGCGGCGGCATGGTAAACGTCGGCTTGACCTGCTCATCGCGCAGTTGGCGGCCGGTGTAGTGAACAAAGACATCGTCGAGCGAGGTGTTCTGCACGCTCAGCGAGGTGAGCGTTTCGCCCAGGCCAGAGGCCATCTCCACCAGTTGCGTGGTGGTCTGCGAGCCGTTCGAGGTGAGCACGCGATAGACGCCGGCCGATTGCGACTCGACCTCGGTGACGCCGCTCAGTTGCTTCAAACGCGCGGGCCACTCCTCGCTCTCGCGGGCAAATTGCACTTCGACAACATTGGAGCCGGGAACGCTCTGCTTCAACTCGACGGGCGTGCCCAGCGCCACCAGCGTGCCGTGATCGACAATGGCGATGCGGTCGCAGAGACGGTCGGCCTCTTCCATGTAATGGGTAGTGATGAGCATGGTGAGATTGCGCGTCTTCTTCAGGTTGTTCAACATCTCCCACACCGCAATGCGCGAGACGGGATCGAGGCCGGTGGTTGGCTCGTCGAGAAAAAAGATGCGCGGATTGTGCACCAGGCCGCGGGCTATCTCCAAACGGCGGCGCATGCCGCCAGAGAGCGTTTTGGTCTGCGCATCGCGCCACTTGGTCAGATCCACAGCTTCCAACACAGTCGCAATGTTGCGCTCGCGCTCGGCGCGGGGAACGCTGTAGAGCTTGGCGTAGATGCTGAGGTTCTCGCCTACCGTAAGGTCGTTGTCGCTGGTCAGCGCCTGGGGAATGACGCCGATCATGCGCCGCACTTCGTCGGGATCGCGCGCCACATCGAAACCGCCAATGACGGCGCGGCCGCTGGTCACCGGGATCAGCGTGGTCATCATGCGAATCAGCGTCGACTTCCCTGCCCCGTTGGGACCGAGCAAGCCGAAGATCTCGCCCTCCGCCACTTGAAAATCGACACCCTTGACGGCCTCGAAATCGCCGTAGCGCTTGACGATTTTTTCTACCACAATGGCCGGCTGAATCGCGCCATTCGCGCTCTGCACGGCTGCACCAGGACGGCTCATTTTTTCACCAGCCATTCTTTGGGCACGTACACTTCGGCCGTCATGCCGGGAACAATTCGCTCGCCTGGATTGTCGATGAGCAGCTTCAACTGCACGGTCTTGATGTCGCGCTTCATGCTGCCCACATCGCGCTGCGTTGCGAAGTCGGCTTCGGTGGCCTTGTTGATGATCTTCCCCTGTGTTGCGGCGCCGCTTGGCAAAACGACGCGCAGCATCTCTCCCAGCTTGACGCTGTCGGCTTGCGTCTCGGGCAGCGGCGCATAAACCCAGGTCTCGGTCAGATCCATGATGGTGACGATCGGCGCGCCCGCAGCCACCACTTCGCCTTGGCGGGCGGCGCGCACATTGACCCGTCCGCTGACCGGAGCAAAGATCTGCGCATAGCCCACTTGCACCTTGGCCTGATCGGCAAGGGCCTTGGCGTTGACCACCAGATCGCGCGTGGAATCCACGGTGCGCGCAGCCGCGGCGGCCTGAATCTCATGCGCCTTGGCCTGACGAACGCTCGCTTCTGCTGCGGCAACATTCTCGTGCGCGGCCTCGACGGCAGCGTCGGCTGCATGAAGGCTGGTGACGGCCTCATCGCGCGCCTGGGCGCTGTCGATGCCCTGCTCGGCCAGCACTACGATGCGGCTGGTGTCGGCTTTCTGGTGCTCGAGCTGCGCCTGGGCCTGGGCCAGCGCGGCGCGCGAGGCGCGTAGTTGCGCTTCCGCATTGATGGTAGCGCTGGTGACTTCGCCGCGCGTCTGGCGCTCGGTCTCGACGGTCTCACCCAGTTTGCCCTGCTGGCTGGATGCATTGGCCTCAGCGGCCTTATGCGCGGCGGCCAGATCGTCACTCTCGATGATGGCGATCAGTTGCCCGGCCTGCACCTGCTGGCCCTCATCGACAGTCAACGTTTGAATGCGGCCCTGGATCTTGCTCGACACCACCACCTCGTTGGCGTCGACCGTGCCGATCAGTTGCAGATCGCCGCCCTGGCGCACGGTCAGCAGATACCAGATCAGCGCGCCGACGGTCAGCAGTCCCAGAAGCAAAAAAACTCGATTGCGTGCGTTCACATTACCCTCAATCTTCCTGGCTCGGCCAGGCTCAACGCTTTACGAAAAATTTGTTTTTGCCGCGCAGTCCGTGCATCGCGTGAACACCAAACTCCGCGCACTCCGGCATGGGCGAGGCGGCCAGAACCCGCTCGGCAACCTCGGCTCCGTGCGCGCGGTCGATAAAGAGCGCCTGGCCGAGAAAGCGAATCGAGGCCGTGCGCCGCTGCTCCATCGCCGTGCGTTCCAGCGGGTCCGACCCCAGCAACGCTTGCATCATCGGAGCGGAGAGAAAGTACAGTACGTTGGCGCCCATGGCGGAATAGTGCATCTGCAAGGCGTCGGTGTGGATCAGTTCGCCCGCGGCAATCCCCTCGGCAACCAGCTCGCCGATGCGCTCCATCAGGGGACGGAAGACCCGCACGACGATGGGGCTGAAGGCGTCCGACTCGCCGCGATGCAGGCGGATCATCTCCTGCTGCATCAGGCTCTGAAAGCTGCGGTTGGTCAGGATGCGGTCAAAGTGCTGAAGCACCAGGGCCACAAAACGCTCTCCTGGAGAAGTCTGGCTCTCCAGCACCGCCAGATGGGCGGCGCGAACCCCATCGGCCACCGACTCGACGGCCGCCTTGTACAACTCGTCCTTGCTCTTGAAGTAGTAGTAGAGCAGCGCCTTGTTGACGCCCGCGGCTGCGGCGATCTGCTCGGTGCGAGCCCCGGCCAGCCCGTTTTCGCTGAACTGGCCGATCGCGGCTTCCAGGATGCGGGCGCGGGTTTGATCGGCGCGTTCGGCCTGGGTGCGGGTTGGGAGAGTGGTCTTCATGGTTTGTTAACTAACTGGTTAGTAAATTATCAGGTCCGAAGCCGGATTGCAATCTGCTTCCGTAAAAAGGCAATGAAAATCCCTTTCCCTCGCTCGACGCAGGGCAATCAAGATGGATGTACGAAGGATTGGTGTATTTGGTTCAGGCTGTAAGCAGGAATCTCGGTCCGGGACAAAAAGACGATCAGGCGAAACAATTCAGACGGCGGCCGACTTCGCTCTTTCCGCTGCGGGTATAGTGCGGTCCGGCGATCTCGTCCTCGTCGTCTGCGGATAGGTCGTCTGCCTCGTTTTGCATGCCGCCGCGGGACTCTTCGTGTTTGGCGGAGTAGGAGCCGCTGCCAATGCTCACCAGATCGTCGATATCGAAGACAGGAGCGGTCTCGCCCGCGACCAGGGTGCGCTGCACCATGGGCATGAAGCGGATTCCGGGGATGGGCGCGATTTCCATCTTGGCTCCAGAGAGGGGTCTACGCCCTCCTGTCCGGCATATCGGCGCAGGCTTGAAAAGCATGAATAGATTTATGAGCGAGTGTGCGTTTTCTGGACAGTAGAAGCATTTTGCCGGGCGCAGGGGCGGCGAAATCGACCTCAAAGCGGAGCAGATTGGAGGGAAAGAACCGGCTTTCAGCGGGATTTTTAAGAGTCGATCAGGCGAAGAAATCGATCAGATTCACGAGCCTGTCTTCGACTCTTCCCACCGTCGGCGCAGCCGAGTTGACGCCCATGAGATTGGAGACGCTGCCCTCGTATTCGCCATTGATATGTTCAACATCGCCTGAGAATGTCTCGCTGCCCACGCGGGCGCTGAAGGGCACCGCGAGCACCGAGTTGGCGCCCGCCTTCGCCTCGCTGGAGGCCGAATATTGGGATGGTTCCATGCTGGACGCTGCGGCAATCTGCATGCTCATCTGCATCCCCCTTCCGCGTGTGCCTTGAAGAGGCATATCGGCGCAAGGAAGATTAACTTGAGCTAATTACGAATGGTTTTCTTGTCCGATTTCGATACACGGCACTGAGCGGTACGGGATGAGTTCAGACTTCCACCGCTGCGATTAATTGGGTAGGTGCAGATAAACCGCCGGCTGCAGCAACGCGGTGTTGGAGTCGCTCTGGAGCAACGCCAGCCCCTGGGCCATGCTCATGCCCGCGGTAACGGGCTGAAAGCCTCCGCGCACCTCGCTGGTCTCACGGGCGATGGTTTTGAAGAGCAGGGCGCGGCCATTCATATGCACCTCCAGACGCTCCGTCTTCCAATCGGTGGGGGAGGCGGCGGTGCGCTGCAAACGGAACCATCCGCCCTTATAAATGCGGCCCAGAATGCCGTAGCCGAAGTCGAGGTTTTCTTCCAGGTGGCCGTCGAGCCGGGCCAGCCGCTTGGAACGAATACTGAGCCACAGGTCGCCGCTCATGGCGTGAAAGACGCGGGCCTCGACGGAGTGTGCGGGGTAATTGGGATTGGGCCGGAAGCGGAGATGGGTGCAGCCGTTCTCATCGCCTGCGTACTGATAGAGAAAAGCATCGGGCAGCAGAGCCAGAATGCGGCCAATACGCTTTTCGTCTTCGGCGTACTCCTGGCGCTGGCGGGCCTGTTCGGAGGGCGAACCCAGCAGATGAGCGAGACGGGCCTGCTCCTGACGGGTAGCTGCGGGGTCGAGCGGGCGGCCGTTATTGAGGGTCAGGCGCTTGACCGGCCCGTCGACGGTCTCCACCTGCTCTTCGCGCTGGGTCTGCTGCTGATTGTGGTGCTCGATCCAATAGCGCCAATAGCCATGACGGTCGTGGTCGTGGAGTTCGTTGTAGACCACCTCGCGGACCAACTGGCTGGGCGGAATGGGGGGCTGCGGCTCGAGGCAAAGGGCGGCGTGCGCCCCAACCAGTATCCCTGCAATCGTCCACAAAAAACGCATCGTCTGCCTCCGGAAAAACTGAATACGGAGCTGGCGTACGAGTGGAGTATGGCTCTAAAGCGATGAATGGGACGCGAGAATTTGGTGAAAGGAAGGAAAATAACCGGAGAATTCCCGAAATAAACCGAAAACTTCCCGCGTGCGAGATGCAGACGGCGCGCAGTTGTAACTGAAGAAATTGCAAATGGGCGCTCCCGCCGCGGGGCTCCTTGCTACACTGGGGCCATGATGGACGAACAGGAGTTTCGCCGCGCGGCCGACGCCGCCCTTGAAGCGCTCAAGCAGTATCTTTATGCCCGCGAGGAAGAGAGCGACGCCGGATTCGAGGTCGAAGAACAGGGCGGGGTGCTCAACGTGGTCTTCGATGCGCCGCCGGGCAAATTTGTTCTCACCCCCAACGCGCCGGTGCGCCAGATCTGGATCTCGGCGCTCTCGACCAGCTTCAAGCTGGATTGGGATGCGGCAGCCAGGGCATTCGTGCTGCCCAAAACCGGCGAGCTTTTGCAGCCGCTGGTCGACAGGTTGATCGAAGAGCGGCTGGAAGGATAAGCTGCGTCGTTACTTCAGCGTCAGAACAGCCAGGCCGGCATCTGTCTTATAGGTCAGCCCCTGATTGGTCTCGAAGCCTTTGAAGCCAACAGGTGCTTTGACGATCCATAGCTTCTTGTCGAGAAAGCCTTCTTTCGAGACTCCGCGAATGAGATAGACATAGATCTCGTCGCCCACCCAGGCGGCGAGATAGTTTTTGCTGGGATCCTCGCGCAGTCCGCCCGCCGCGATCTGCCGGATGCGCGAGAATTCGAAGCTCCCGCAGTCGTGTTGATTGGATGGAACTTTCACTCCACGCATATCGATGAGCGCAGGCAGGCCTTTCCGGCCGTCCATATAAAAGAAATTATCGTAGAGGACAAATCCATTGAAACCGCTCTTCCTGGCAATTCCGTATACCGATTCAGGCGTGGCATGGTCTGGTTTAATTTCGAAATCGACGGCAAGCCCGGCTGTGTGCGCATCCAGATATTCGCCGGAAACTTTCTGCAAGGGGCCCGGCGCGAGCCCTTCCGGCACACGTTCAACTTTCAAATCCGAGTTGACTCTATAGATCAGAATGGGCGCCGATTGCCGGTAATGGGGATAAAAGAGAACAACAATTTCCTTGACGCCATCGTTATCAATATCGACATCGAGAAAACCTTCGATGCGCGTTTTATAGGGAGAATCCGCGAAGACCTCCGGGTAGTCCTTTTCAAGGATGTACTTCTTGAGCGCGTCTAAACGCGGATTGCTCTGCTGTGCGCACAGGCATTGAATCAACAGGCCAAAAACCAAAGAAACAGTCAATCCAATTTTCATCTTCGCTTACCTTTCATTTTTCAACTCGACGAAGAGCATAAAAGAAATCCATGAATCGCGCCAGAAGCAAGCTGGACTTTTATTGAAGCCGATCGGCTCCTATTTGCCATTGTTGGTGGCGGGCTATAGAATGCTTGCAATTATCTATCATCGGAATGCCCCGCCGCCAGCCGGATTGCGATTGCAAACGGCCTTGCTTGTTCTGTGTTCATGCAGCGAGCTTGACACACGCAGCCTGTTTTAACGAACAGTCGGCGCGAGGGCGAGTAGTACTGCTGCCGAAGAAAGAGGATTTCGTGAAATACCTGGAACGGTCCAAGAAGAGTGGCTACAAGTCCGTATTCGAGGAAAAGGTCGATCGTGGCTTCGGGCACTACCAATCCCATGAACTCAAGATGCTGGTCGGAGGTATCGACTTTTACCTCCAGAACGAAGCTAAACCGTCATCCTGCCAGTTTTACATCCAACAAGTGGACGAATATTTCGAGTCGTGGAGACAGAAAAACCCTCGAGAATTTGCCGAGCGAACCGGGAAAGATAAAGTCGTCGTGCAGGATTTCCTCGATGAGATCACCAAAATAGCAAGTGATTGCATGGTTCAGTTGGTGCCTAGTACCCATATGCCACCAGCGGTGGAGTTTAACCGGCATATGTCCATGGCCGCGAACGCCGTTCAGCAGAACATCGCGGACAGGAACAAGGCGCTCAAAAAGAACGCGCTTCGCGCGGAATCTCTGGCGACAAAGGGTATCAGCGCCGCTCAGTATGCGACCCACAGCGACGGGGTCGCGGGGTTGACGTACGCCGCCATGACGGGCAAAGGCGCAGTGGCAGCGGCGGCCCTGGGCGCGAGTGCAACGGGGCTTGGTCTCATCGCCGTGGCCGGAGCAGCGGCGTTGGCCGAATCCGGGCTGGCCATCAAGTCCGCGCTCAGCACACATGAACATTTGTTGCGACTGATGAAGATTCGCGAGCAGTTGGATTTGTATAAGGGCAAGTGCATCGAACTTCCTGCTCCTGCATCCACTTCGTCCTCGCAGACCTCGATCTTCTCGAAAGAATCACACCGGATGGTTGAAGGCGTACTTGATTACGTCATCAAACAGAAGGGTCAGAAGTTCGACAAGAAGGTGGCCAGCAGCATCCCCATCCTAGGCGGGGCTGGCGTATTCTGCTATAGCGCCACGAGAAAGGTGTACAAGATCTTCGGTGGGGGCGGGGGAATGGGAGTCGATCGCCACAGGAACGCCCACTGGCTCGCGAGTCACCTTTGCCGCTGCAACTGCGCGCTCGCGGAGGAGATTGTCTCTGCCCTTTATAGCGTGGCAGAGATGCGCTGGCTGCAGATGAATTGCGAATACGAAGTGATCGCCGGCTGCCTTGCGGACAAGATGAAATCGGTCTAGTCTTCAGGCCGTGCGATTCGGTCATCGCTCTTGCAGAAGCGCGGACGAGGACGTCCGCGTTTCAGCCGGCCAGGAGGCCAGCGCTACAATCCTGCTCTGCCCCGGCTCTTCGTTCCCTCTTCAACGCAAACGAGCGCCCAGGAGTGATCCCGGACGCTCGCTAAGGAACCTCTGATTCAGTGCTTTTCGGAAAAGCCGGCCTTCCCTCAGTGGCTAAAGCCCATTGATTTCTCTGGCCTTATGTACGGGCTAAAGCCCGTACCCTTCAAATCTTGGACCTTAACAAAGGCTCCCGAAAAAAGCACTCACTCAAGCAAATCAGAACTAGTCTGAATAGATCAGGCGAGCCAACAGGTTTTCAATCTGCTCCTGCTTGCCCGAGCGGGGTTGGGGGTTGATGCCGTTCTTGAGAGCCAGGGCCTCGATCTGATCGAGGGACAGCTTGCCGTCCAGCATAGCCACCGCCTCGGGCGACTTCCAGCCCGCATAGCGCTGCTCGAGGATGGCGTCGTAGCGGCCGTCTTCGATCAGTTTGGCAGCCGTCAGGAAGGCGCGCGCACAGAGGTCGGCGCCGCCCACATGGGCGTGGATCATGTCTTCGGCGGTAAAGCTCTGACGCCGCACCTTGGCGTCGAAGTTGCATCCGCCCTGGTTGAGGCCGCCGGCCTTGATGACGTGATACATGCTCATGGTCATGGAGCCCAGTTCGTTGGGGAACTGATCGGTATCCCAGCCGAGCAAGGCATCGCCGCGGTTGACATCGAGCGAGCCCAGGATTCCCAGGCCGCCGGCGGTCGAAATCTCATGCTCGAAGGTGTGGCCGGCGAGCATGGCGTGGTTGGCCTCGATGTTGACCTTGACTTCCTTTTCCAGGCCGAAGCGCTGCAGGAATCCAAAGACGGTGGCCGTGTCGAAGTCGTACTGGTGGGTGGTGGGTTCCTTGGGCTTGGGCTCGATGAGGATCTGGCCTTTGAAGCCGATCTTGTGCTTATACTCGACGACCAGCGTGAGGAAGCGCCCCATCTGCTCGAGTTCCTGCTTCATGTTGGTGTTGAGCAGGGTCTCGTAGCCTTCGCGACCGCCCCAGAGCACATAGTTGGAACCGCCCAGCCGCTGGGTGGCGTCCATGCAATTCTTCACCGTGGCCGCGCACCAGGCGAAGACCTCGGGATCGGGATTGGTGGAGGCGCCGGCCATGAAGCGCGGATGCGAGAAGAGATTCGCCGTTCCCCACAACAACTTGGTGGAGTAGGTGCTCATCTTGGATTCGAGATAATCCACCATGGTGTGGAAGTTCTTCAGGGTCTCGGCCAGCGTGGCGCCGCCGGGCGCGATGTCGCCATCATGCCAGCAGAAGAAGGGCAGGCCGAGGACGCGGAAGAGCTCGAAGGCCGCATCGGCCTTTACCTTGGCCTGGGCAATGGGGTCGCCGGGAGCGAACCAGGGACGCTGCAGGGTGCCTCCGCCAAAGGGGTCGCCGCCGGTTGCCGCGAGCGAGTGCCAGTAGGCGACCGAAAAGCGCAGATGATCCTTGAGGGGCTTGCCGAGGACGACGCGATCGGCGTCATACCAACGGTAGGCGAGTGGATTCTCGCTGGCGGGGCCTTCGTACTTCACTGTTTCAAAAGGGCTAAAGATTGTTTCGACCATGGCAATTCTCCTATCGCTCCACAAAAATCAAATTGGTCCCGTGCACCGGCTGAACTCCATCGATACAAAAAACAGCGCCGTTCGACGGCAATTTCTCAGTAAATCGCTTTTTACGCGCAAATTGCGGCAATCTCTGTGGACATTAATGTTGTATCACAGCGCCCGCCCGGATGCCCAGATCCCCCCTTTCCAGATGCAAGCCGAGCCGCTTCCGGCAATCTTTTTTGGGAATCCTTTTATGTTATGGGAGCCAAGAATCGTTTCCGGCCGGCGACGGGGCGTCCTGTATACTGCTTTACGTTGAACGCGCGGCGGTGTATGCTGAGGCCATGATTCGGAGTTTCGGGGATCGCGACACCGCGGAACTGGCGCAGATCGGCGCCAACCGGCGATGGCGCAGCATCGAGAGCGTGGCGCGGCGAAAACTGAACCGCATTGAAGCCGCGACCCGGCTGGAAGATCTTCGCGAGCCGCCGGGAAATATGCTGGAGCCGCTCGCAGGACGCCGCAAAGGGCAGTTCAGCATCCGCATCAACCACCAATTCAGAGTCTGTTTTACCTGGAAAGAGGATGGAGCGTATGGCGTCGAAATCGTCGATTATCACAACGAAAGAAGATAGCGTCCCCCTGGTGCGCCCGGCAAAGGGCTGGGATTACCAATACGTGACCACCTCGCCGGGAGAGATGCTGGCGGAGGAGTTTATGAAACCGCTCGGCATCAGTCAGAACTTTCTCGCCATGAGCATTCATGTTCCCACCACCCGCATCGGTGAGATCGTTCGCGGCAAACGCGCCATTACGCCCGATACCGCGTTGCGCTTGTCCCGATTCTTCGATAACAGCCCCGAGTTCTGGCTGAATTTGCAGCAGATGCACGACCTCACCAAAGCCAAGCTGGCGCTCAGCAAGAAGATTGAAGCCGAGGTGCGTGTTTATAACTGCAACGGTGCTTGAAACGGTTTCGGAATCGTTACCCTTCAGGCCAGGAACATGCAGTCGCCGTAGCTGAAAAAGCGGTAGTTTTGCTCGACGGCGTGGCGATAAGCGGCCAGCACATTTTCCCGCCCGGCGAAGGCGCTGACCAGCATGAGCAGGCTCGATTGGGGCAGATGGAAGTTGGTCAGCAGCGCGCCGGCCAGTTGAAAGTCGAAGCCGGGCGAGATGAAGATCTCCGTCTCGCCGCAGTGGGGCGCGAGCGGTTGACCGGCTGCCTCGCGGGCGCAGTGCTCCAGAGTACGGACTACGGTTGTGCCCACGGCCACAATGCGGCGGCCCTCGGCATGGGCGCGGTTGATGGCGGCGGCAGCGGAAGCGCTGAGCGAATAGCGCTCGCGGTGCAGGTGGACCTCGTCCAGGCGCTCGACACGCAGGGGAGCAAAGGTTCCCAGGCCGACATGGAGGGTGACGCGCGCCGTTACCACGCCCTTGGCGGCCAGTTCATCGAGCACTTGCGGGGTGAAGTGCAGGCCGGCGGTGGGAGCGGCCACCGATCCGCGCTCGCGGTTGAAGACGGTCTGATAGCGCTCGCGGTCTTCGATGGCGTCGTCGCGATGGATGTAGGGCGGCAACGGCATGTGGCCGATGCGGTCCAGAACAGCGAAGAAATCCTCGACCGGAGCGAAGCGCAAGAGGCGCGCGCCGAAATCGCCGCGTTCCAGCACCTCGGCTTCAAGGACGATCTCGCCGCTCTGCGTAAAAAAGGCTAACCGCTCGCCGACAGCTACCTTTTTCCCCGGCTTGACCAGGGCGCGCCAAAGGTTGCCTTCCAGGTCCTTGACTTGCTCGGTGAGAAAGACCTCGACCATGGCGGTTGGCTCCTGGCGTTCGCGGATCACGGTTCGCTTGGCATACAGGCGTGCGGGAATCACCCGCGTGTCGTTGAGCACCAGCAGGTCGCCGGGCTGGAGCAAAGATGGGAACTCGGCGAAGACGGTGTCGCGCAGTCCGCCGGCGGAGCGGTCAACCGTCAACATGCGGCTCTGGCCACGCTGGGCGGGCGGCTGCTGTGCGATCAGCTCCTCGGGCAGATGGAAGTCGAAGTCGGCAACACAAAGAGCGCTCATCGCCCTGCCTTTCCGGACGACCCAATTGACGTGCTCTGCACTGCGTTTTTCATAGGTGTACAAGGTTGAGCTTCCTGCTCGCCCACCCTAGCCGCAAAAACAAGGTCGCGGCGAGGGTGGGGCACCCAGTTTCTCAAGGTAGATCGGAAAGACAGGCCGCTCATACTTGCGCCCTCTTGAAATACCCGTAGGAACGCAGGCGGGCGCGTTCCAGGGCGGCGTTGAGCTCTTCGCGCTTGGGCTCGAAGTCTTCATTGGCCAGATCGGCAGGGACATGCGTCCACTGCGCCCAACTGACGCAGATGCGGGTGAAGGGCTTGGGAATGAGAAAGCGGTCCCAGGAACCCATCGTCCAGGCGTGCTCGGGTTCGAGGTGAAAGACGCCGATGGGTGCGCCGGTGGTCTGCGCCAGCTTGATGGGGCCCATCTTGGTTTGGTAGATGGGGCCGCGCGGGCCGTCGGCGGTGAAAATCGCCGTCTTGCCGTCGGCGATGGTGCGCTTGAGGCCCAGCAGGCCCTCCTTGGCGCCGCGCGAACTGGAGCCGCGCACGGCGTCGTAGCCAAACATCTTGAGAATGCGGGTGATCAGCTCGCCGTCGTAGCTGCGGCTGATGAGAATCACGGCGTGGCTATGGCGAAAGTAGACCGTGCAGGGCAAGACGCATTGGTGCCAGAAGCAGTAGATCTCAGGCCCTGGCTTTTGGCCGTAGAGCACCGGCACAACGCCTTCTTCGGCGATGACCTCGAAGCGCCAGGTGCGGCTGACGATAGCCAACAAGGCCCAGACAATGCGGGGAACTACGGCCAGAACAAGGCGCTGGGCGAGTGTAAAACGGGGATAATCGGCGCTGGTCACAGTTTCGATTTTAGCGGAGCTAGCGGAGTTGGCGGGGTTAGCGGAGTTGGCGGGGTTGGCGGCGTTGGCGGCGTTAGCGGGGTTGGCGGCGTTGGCGGGGTTGGCGGGGTTAGCGGCGTTCGCCTCCGATACGGTCGGGGTGCAATGGGAAGGGACCTGCTCGGGCGCCGGGAATCTATGACGGCCGAGGGAAGAAAAGCCTCTGGGTCCAAACGCTAACTCCGCTAGCTCCGCTTCCGTCAACATTTTTAGCTATAGCGCAGCCAGCGCAGCAGCTCGGGCAGGGTGGCGCGCTTGCCGTACATGAGAATGCCCACGCGATAGAGCCGCGAGCTGAACCACAACACTCCCCAGATGCTCAGGACCATCAGCACCAGCGAAAGCGCCAACTGACCCAGCGGCGGCGTCTGCAGGCCCAAACGCGCCACCATCACGAAGGGCGAGGTGAAGGGAAAGAGCGATGCGGCCACCGACCACTTGGAATTGGGATCGTTGAGCAGAACGGGGAGAATGCCCATGCTGGTCCAGACAGGGAGGATGGCGATGGGCGTATACATCTGCAGATCCTGGGCCGTCTCGCAGGTGGCGGCCAGGCCGGAGAAGAGCGAACTGTAGAGCAGGAATCCCAGAACAAAGTAGACCGGAAAGAGAATTCCCTCGAGCAAGCTGAAGTGAATGGAGAGATTGCCGGTCAGGATGGAAGCGGCCAGTGAAGTTCCGGTCACCACCGCGGCCATCAGCACCCAGATCGCAACCTGGGTCAGACCCACCGCGCCCACGCCGAGCAACTTGCCGGTGAGCATTTGCGAAGGGCTGGAAATGGCCAGCATGACCTCGAAGATGCGCGAGGACTTCTCTTCGATGATGGAGCGGGCCATATCCATGCCATAGAGCAGCACCGGCATGGTGAGCAAGAAGACCACCATCAAGGCTTTATTGAAGGGCGCCATGCCGGCGCTCTGGCCCGACTTGCCTTCTTTGTCGAGTTGTTTTTCTTCGACGGGAATGTCTTGGAAGAGGGCGTCGGCCTGTGCTGGCTTCATGCCGCTGTTGAGCAGGCGCTCCTCGGTCCAGGCGCGGCTCAGCGCCGATTTGAAGCGCCCGGTGTTAATGATGCCGCCGGTGCGCGAGGTGTAGACGACATGCGCTGTATCGATGGCCGCGCCATCCAGATCGAGCATCCCGTCGAGGGCCTTGGCCTGCACCTGCTGCAAGAGCGCGGCGCGGTCCGCGGCAGAAGCGGGCGCAACCACATCGATGGTGTAGTGCGCGTCCTTGTCGGTGAGCAGGTTGCGGCGCACGTTTTCGGCCAGGCGGGGGTTCTCGGAGGCGATGGCGATATGGCGGCCTGAGCCGATCTTACCGGCGTTGCGCTGGGTCAGATAGCTGCCGCCGAGAATGGCGACAATCATCAGCGGCACCAGGATGGTGGAGAGACGGAAGGAGCGGCCGCGGATCTTCTCCAGGTACTCGCGCTTGGCAATCAAAAGGATATTACGCATCGGTCTTGCCTCCCACGGTCTGGATGAAGATCTCTTCGAGCGATGGCTCGACGAGTTCGAAGCGGTAGATGGTGGCCATGGATGCGGCCTGCTGCAAGAGCCTCTGTGCATCGCCGTGCGGATGCAGCTTGATCTCGGCGCGGCCGGAGTAGTTCTTGACCTCGGCGATCTCGGGACTGCTCAAGAAAGCGGAGCTGCCTTCAAATTCGATGTTGACGCGGTTGCGTTCGTAGCTGCTCTTGATCTCGCGCACCCGGCCGCTGAGCACCGCTTCGCCGTTGTCGATCAGGCAAATGGAGTCGCAGAGCTTCTCTACCTGGTCCATGCGATGGGTGGAAAAGAGGATGGCCTTGCCGCGGTCCTTCAGCTCCAGCAGCGCATCCTGCAAGAGCGCGGTGTTGACCGGATCGAGGCCGCTGAAGGGCTCGTCCATCACGATCAGCCCCGGATCGTGCAGGAGCGAGGCAATGAACTGAATCTTCTGCTGCATGCCCTTGGAGAGTTCCTGGGTCTGCATGTCGAGCGCATCGGAGATCTCCATGCGCCGCGCCCACTCGATGGAGCGCTTGCGCGCCTCGGCGGCGTGCAGGCCGTGCAGTTGGCCGAAGAAGACGAGCTGGTCGAGGACCTTCATCTTCTTGTAGAGGCCGCGCTCTTCGGGCAGATAGCCGACGCGGTCCAGACTCTGGCGCTCGAAGGGCTTCTCGAAGAGGCGGATCTGACCCTCGTCGGGCAGGGTGATGCCCATCATCATGCGGATGGAGCTAGTCTTGCCGGCTCCATTGGGACCCAGCAAGCCGAACATCTGACCGGCTTCGATGGATAGACTCAGTTGATGGACCGCAACCTTGCTCTCATAGGCCTTGGTCACTCCCGCGAGTTCGACAACCGGCATGGATTCTCCCGCAGTGCTGGCTGGATTTTTTTATTTCTGTTCCATCAAAGGGTAAATAGCTCGCCCCCTGAGCGCCAAGTGGAGAAGACGCAGACTTCCCCTCAACATCCTTCTACGCTGAAGGACGGACAAGAGTTCCCGCAGAGTTTCATTTGGGCTTTTGGATGAAATGCAGAGAGCCGCGGGGCCGGTTCAGGCGATTCCCTGCGAGGCGCTGCTCTGCTCGACGAGGGCTTCGGAGCCGGCCAGTTTCAGCAGGCGATGCAGATAGGCGCGCGAGATGCAGAGGCTGCGCGCGGCCAGCGTCTTGTTGCCGCCATGGTCGCGGACTGCGCCGACGGCCAGCTTGATCTTGTAGTCGCGCAGCAACCGCTCGAAGGAGCCGGCGGGGTGGTAATCGCCGATGTCGACCACGTCGTCGAGGGGGCTGAGCTCCTCGTCCTGGGGGGCGATGGAGAGGTCGTCGCAGCCGATTGTCGGCCCTTCGGCGAGGATGAGGGCGCGCTGGATGAGGTTCTCGAGTTCGCGCACATTGCCGGGCCAGGAGTAACTCTGCATCAGCTCCATCGCCTCCGGATCGAAGCCCCGCAGCGGCTTCTGGAAGACGATGCCGTAGTGGCGCAACAGATGCTGGGCGAGGGCGGGAATATCTTCGCTGCGCTCGCGCAAGGGCGGCGCATCGATGCGCATGACGTTGATGCGATAGAAGAGATCCTGGCGGAATTTGCCCTCGGCCACCAGTTGGCCGAGATCGCGATGGGTGGCGAAGATGAGCCGCGCGCGCAAGGGGATGAGCCGGTTGCTGCCCAGACGGCTGAACTCCATCTGCTGCAAGACGCGCAACAGTTTGACCTGGGTGTAGAGGCTCAAGTCGCCGATTTCGTCGAGAAAGAGGGTGCCGTCGGCGGCCTGCTCGAAGTAGCCCTCGCGCGCCCCAACGGTGCCGGTAAATGCGCCTTTCTCGTGGCCGAAGAGCTCGGCTTCGATCAGCGTCTCGGGAATGGCGCCGCAACTGACGGCGACAAACGGGCAGCTCGAGCGGGAGCCGAGATTGTGGATGGCGCGGGCGATCAGTTCCTTGCCGGTGCCGCTCTCGCCGGTGATGAGCACGGCGGCGCGGATGCTGGTGACGCTGCGCACCAGCCGGTAGACGCACTGCATGCGCTGGCTGGAGCCGATGATCTTGTCGCAATTGCCGGGCTGCTCGGGCGTGGGCTGTGCATCCTGCTCGTCGTGCTTCTTCGCGTTGCTCTCGAAGGCCCGGGTGAGCAGGGTTCGGAGTTCGCGCATGGAGGGCGGCCTGCGGCAGCAGCCGAAGGCGCCGCGGCGCACCAGTTCGAAGGCCGTCGAGCGCAATGCATCGTCGGTAAGAATCACGGTGGGAAGATCGGCCAGGATAAGGCTGCGGGCGAAGGCAATGCGGCGGGGCAGTTCGTCGACGCGTTCATTTAGATCGAGAAGGGCCACGTCGCAGTCGGCGGGCAGATCGTAATCCCCGATCTCCTCGTTCTCCGCTTTGGCGATTACCGAGAACTCGCTGCCCAGCGCCGAAGCCAGCAATGGCCGCAAGGTGTGGTCCTCGGTATAAAGCCCGATTCGAATCATGAGGCCAGAACTCCCGTACTGCTCGGCGCTTGCTCCGCCTCGTTCACATTCCCAAAAAAGACAGCTTGTTCACCGCAACTGCCGAACCGCCGCGATGATCGAAAAACAACGACCTGAATAGGACGAACGCGGCCCACAGTCTCTCTAAAAACCCTCTCGGAATGCGGCTTCAGCAAGAAGCTATCCGCTTTATCGGTAGCATTCTCCCGGCGATCAATCTGTTCCAATCCAACGCGGCAAAAGTAATCTTAATTTCCTTTGCAACCGGGATGAGAGCGCTTTTCTAACGCACGATTGCATCGAAACGAGACAAAAAGCCACGCTGTCCGCAAGAGGCCCTCGGACAGCGTGTGCGTATCGACCTGCCGCACGCAGGCCTGTCGCAGGAGGAGACCGATGGTCGAGGTGTTTCGAGGAGGAAGCCGTTCACAGAGCGCGATGGCGGTTCCCTCCCGTCAACCCCGGAGAGCTGGCGCCAAGCCGTTACGGCTCGGCGGGTGGGTCAAATCGAACCTGTAATGGTGGTGAGCTCGCCATTGAGGGCCGTGGCGATACTGCCGACGCCGGCGATGGCGGCCAGAGCGACCAGGGCGATGAGCAGCGTGTACTCGACCAGATCCTGGCCTTCGTCGCCCGCCGCGAGTCCACGGAACTTCGCAAACAAATTGAAAAGCATGGAATTCATGGCATTTTTCTCCGCTGACGCCCAGCGCCAGCACCGGTTAAAATCCCGCGCCAAGCCGGTGACGGCTTCGGGAGTTCACACTACACAGTCAGGGCGCCCGTCTACGCCGGCGAACCGGCGTGGGCGATGCAAACTCCCGGTTGCAAGGGTTCCGCTTTGTGCGCCGGCGCAGGCCTGCCCCCTCGTCCGGATTCCGGCGAGCCAGAGCAGCCTGCCGCGGCCAGGCGGCGGATGGAGCTAGATGGAGCCGGCGATGCTGGTGAACTCGGTGTTGAGTGCAGTCGCCACTTTGCCGACGCCGACGATGGCCGCCAGAGCAACCAGAGCGATGAGCAGGGTGTATTCGACGAGGTCCTGTCCGTCTTCCTGGGCCTTCAATTCCTGGAATTTCACATACAGCTTGAGGAGCATGGTGTTCATGGGTATCTCTCCGTCGATTGAATTCCCCGCCTGAACAGGGTTGCCCTCTCTAGTGCAGGTGCCGTGCCAATCTCGACGAAAAAACTTTCTGCTTTGCAATCAATCATTTGACAAAAGCACCTTGTGGGCGCAGGAAAGGCAGTGAAAACGCCTGTATACACTTCCGGGCGAGGTGAGAGGCGGGGGTTACAGGGGATCAGGGAACAAGGGAACAAGGGACCAGTGGTCAGGGGTAAGGGATCAGGGAACAGGGACTAGGGACTAGGGAATAGGTAATTGGGATAAGAATCTGGCGGAAGAGGTTGCGGCTGAATCGTTGGCGGCCCCTGGAAGGGGACTGTGGCGAAGAGTTCCGCCCACACCACCCAGTCGCCCGCGCCGTAGGCGCAGGGTTTATTAGCCCAGCGCTTCAGCGTGGGGTGAGCAAAAGCAACTGTTCCTTCGGAGCCCCGTGAGGGACGGCGCTCATGCTCCGTACCCCTTTTTCGCTGTTGCGAGAAGAATGAAAAGAACAAACGAGGAGCGGCCTGTAATCCCCCATTCCTCGGCTCAGTCCTCCCCCTCCGTATAATGGCGGTGATGACGAGCAGAACCGATCCACCAGCGGCGGCCAAGGGCGACTTCGCGGATTTTACGCTGGCCCTGCTCTGCGGACTCTCGCTGACGCTGATCCTGGTTTTCCTGTGCATCTTGCCGCTGATCGGCAGGATCGCCGGCAGCCGCGACTTCGTCGTCTACTGGGCCACCGGGCAGCAACTGCTGCACCACGCCAACCCCTACGACGCGGCGGCGATGGGGCGGCTGGAACACGAGGCGGGCTTCACCGGCGTGGGCTCCTATTACATGCGCAACCCGCCCTGGAGCCTGCCGCTGGCGCTGCCCCTCGGCTTGCTGGGAGCGCGGGCCGCGGCGCTGCCCTGGTCGCTGCTGACGCTGGCGCTGCTTTGGGTCTCGGTGCGCCTGCTGTGGTCGACGCTGGGCCGGCCGGCCAACCGGCTGCACTGGCTGGGCTACTCCTTTGCCCCGGCGCTGCTGTGCGTCATCATGGGCCAGACCTCGCTCTTTTTGCTGCTGGGGATGGCGCTGTTTCTGCACCTCTATCGCACCCGGCCCTTTCTGGCCGGAGCGGCGTTGTGGTTCTGTACCCTGAAGCCGCACCTGCTGCTTCCCTTCGCCGTGGTGCTGCTGGCCTGGATTCTGCTCTCACGAAGCTACCGGATTCTGCTGGGCGCGGCCACGGCCCTGGCGGCGAGCTGTGCGCTCACAGCCGTGATTGATCCTTCGGCGTGGCGGCAATATGCCGAGTGGATGCGCACTTCGGGCATCGGGCAGGAACACATTCCCTGCCTGGCGGTGGCCCTGCGCAATGCGATCGATCCCGCCGCCGGCTGGATCGCCTTTCTGCCTGCGGCATTGGGCTGCGTGTGGGCGCTGATTTATTATTGGCGACGCCGCCGGCACTGGGACTGGATCGAAGATGGCGGCGTGCTGCTGCTGGTTTCGCTCGTGGTTGCGCCCTATTGCTGGCTCTACGACCAGTCGCTGGCGCTGCCCGCACTGCTCTTTGCAGCTTTTCACACCCCCCGGCGCTGGCTGGTGGCGGCGCTGGCAATGGCCAGCATCGTCATCGAGGCGCAGTTCTTCCGCAGCATCGGCCTGACCTCCGCCTGGTACCTGTGGCCCGCACCGTTCTGGTTGATCTGGTATCTGTTGGCCAGGGGCAGTTTTGGCGACGGCCGCGGCGCTGAGCCGATGGGTTGAAGGGGAGTAATGGATGATGAAATAATAATTGCCGGGTTGCGATATGAGGTATTCTGATTCAAGTATTAACGGTGACGCCCGGAGGGAGGTTTACCGTGTCTTCGCTGTTAACTCGCCTCTTCAAATACACACCTCGTGCTGGCCGTAAGCCATTAGAGGACTTCCTGACCGAGTGCCTCTGCTATTTCTTGGAGCGGCTGACGACGCTAGACAAGCCCTCGCTTGAGCGTTTCATTTCCGATGTCCTATGCGGACCGAAGGTTCCGTCGGCCTTGCGAGTAAAAATCTCCAGCGCCCGAAGCCTAACCTGGAGGACTCAACAGCCAATCCGTCACGCTGGCAAGCTTGGCTATTTGGACATCTCCCTCAGCGCTGATGACAACCTAATCCTCGTAGTCGAGAACAAAGTGAATGCGGAGTTTACAACACGTCAGATCCCAGAGGCATCGGAGGAGAGTGTCGGGGGTCACGAGAATGAAGGATGGGATCAACTCGATTTTTATGAGAGATATCTCCGCAGCAAGGGCGTATTGGCAGGTCTCATTCTTTTGACTCACATGAGACAAGCACCCATATCGTTTCTTGAGGGACAAAGAAGCGAAAATGAGGACGGGATTGTGTTCCGCCATGTTTGTCGTTGGGCCGAGGTCTATGAGTGGTTGGCCCAATGGCAGTTATCTGCTGCTTCTCACCTTGCAAGAGATTCTGAGGGAGCCTTTCTCATTAGGCTTGCGAGAGAGATCTCGGGATTCCTGGAGGACCGACAAATGAATGTTTCTAAATTGAGCAGTGATGATCTTAACCTAATGAAAGCGTTCTATGCTCAGGATATTCCGAAGAAGATGAGTAATCTTCTTCTATCAGTGCGCAATTCTATTTTGGCATTGCGTACTTTGGTCACGCCCTACGGGGCGGCACGAACGACCTTTGACACAACGAACCAGATCGTGTGGGATTGGGTTTATTGCTTTGAACGAGAATTGGGATGGTTTATCTGTTGGGGCATTGCTGGCGCTGGCCGGTATGGACCAATAAGCTACGATATTGAGTTCGAGGAACCGTTACAGGCTTTTGTTGTGATTGGCAGTGACAAACGCGAAATCGCTGCGCCATGCGAGCTACTTCAATCATTCGAAAACTCTGGCTGGCGAATACACGAGTTACTTGGTAACCAAAAACTGCGCTTAGTGAAATCCGTTAGCCCGGAAAACCTTCTTCAGGCCGGTGAAGGCTTCAACCTTGCCTTTGAGAATTGGGCGACCCGGACCGTCGATGAGGGACTTGCGATACTCCACGCCGCACATAAAGAGATCGATAAGAGCACGTGCTTGGCAGACCCCGTTCGCTCTATTGAAGGAACTCATTAACTCGGATCAGCTCTGCTAGCCAAAAACCAACTTTAGCAAACGGCCCTTACCACATGACGACTCCGTTTGCGGTGGATTTCCCTCTCAGGTCGGTTGGTCAGCAACCTGAAAGTCAGAATTCTCAGACCCCCATCAGAGGCTAAAGCCAGCGTTTTTCTACCGCACTTATGGCACGGCTAAAGCCGTGCCCTTTCAAAACACGGCCAGCAATGTAGTTTCTCCGCAGTCCGTTCACCGCGAGCGGCTGAGCCAGCTCTTCTTTTTGGCTTCGGCGGGAGCGCCGCAGGCGTTTCTGGCCATCTTGTCGATGGCCCTGGCAATGGCCGAGTTGGCGGGGGCCAACTGAGCGCTGGCGTTCTTTACCCGCTGCAACGTCCCTACATCGCTGGGGATCTTCCATTGCACCGGCTTGGTGAGGGCCTTGGCGATCTGCTCCTGGTCGATGCCGAAGAGATTGGCGGGATATTGGTTGAGCACGATCTGCAAGCGCGGGCCGCTGGTGATGAAGAAGCGCATGACGATGCGGTTGGCGTTGCGCAGTTCGGCGATGCCTACCTGGACGACCAGGTAGATGGTCGCCGCCTCCTTGAAGACCGCCGCGGCCTTGAGATCGGGGCGCGATCCGGCATCGACCACCACGTAATCGAAGCTCTGGCGGGCGACGGTGAGCAGCTTTTCGATGGCCTCGTCGGAGACTTCGGTCTGGCCGAACTGGCCGGGAGCGGCCAGCACAGATAAACCGGTGTCGTGCTGGACGATGAGGCTGGAGAGCATGGTGGTGTCCAGCCGTCCGTAGTCCTGCAGGGCGTTGACGGTGGAGTGGTCGGGGCGCAGGCCGAGACTGATGGCGGCGTCGCCCAGGGGTAGGTCGAGGTCGATCAGCAGGGTGGGCTGGGCCGAGGCGCGAGCCAAGGCGGCGGCAAAGTTGCAGGCCAGGGTGGTGACGCCCGATCCGCCCTTGGCGCCGGTAAAGACCAGCAGTTTGCCGGGGGCTTTCTGCGCGGCGCGCTGCGAGGGGCGGCGGTCGAGAGCCCGGCGCAGGGCTTCGATCATGGTGGAGGGCGCCACGGGCAGGGTGAGGAACTCGCGCGCCCCGGCCCACATGCAGCGCACCAGCAGTTCGGGATCGGCCTGTTCGGTAAAGACCATCACCGAGGCCTGGCTGTGAGCGCAGAGGCGGGCTACCAGTTCCAAGGCGAACTCGCGGTCGCTGTCCAGATCGACGGCGACGATGTCGAAGCCGCGCGCAGCCAGCAGGGGAACATCGTCGAGGCTGGCGGGATAGGGCAGGCCGTCGTGACGCTGGATCATGCCGCTGGCGGCAAAGGACTCGGCAGCGATGTTGCGGCGCTGCTCGTCGGGTCCAACCAGGACCAGCGAGAGCGATGCCGCCCCGGCGGCGCTCGGCGCTCCGCCCGGCAGAGTGGAATCATTCTTCTCCTGCGTCTTTCCCGCTGTAAAGCCCTGATCCAAGCGATCTTCCTTCTTCCTGTTTTCCGTGGCGAACGCATTTCCCGGCGCTTCCGGCTGGGCCACGTTGGGCAATTCGAGCTGCGCGGCGATCTCGTTCCACAGGCGATCATCCATGATGGCACCTGGGATTGCATCTGGGGTTCCAACCTGGATTGCACCGGCGCTCGGGCGTTGCTTTCATCCTCAAGGTTATCGGCGGCTTCGGCAGGGGGATGAGCCGGGCGGGGGAAATCCTTTGTTTGGAACCCGTTGCGGCAACCCTCACTTTTTGGCGGTAAGGGGTGACCCGCGCTAAAACAAAGGCTCATGCCGCGGCCCCCGGCTGCCGATTCATAGAGGATGGATTCGAACCTCACCCAGACCGCGCCCGCCCAGCCCCGCGCGGAACAGGAACCGCACGGCGAGATGCGCTACGTGGCCCGCCACCCCATTCTCAACCTGATGGGGCGGGTGCACGGATATGAACTGCTCTTCCGCCGCAGTCCCGAGCTGGGATACGGCGGCGACAGCAAACTGGCTACCCGCACCATCCTCGACGACACGCTCATCTTCGGCATCGACAAGCTGACCGGGGGGCTACCGGCGTTTGTCAACTGCACCGCCGAGTCGATTCTGGAGCAACTGGTGGAGGTGATGCCGCCCAGCATGACGGTGATCGAGATCGACGCGGCGGTGGACTTCTCGATTCATCTGCTGGCCGCCTGCCGGCGTTTGAAGGCCATCGGCTACCATTTGGCGCTGGACGGCTTCGTTTGGGAGACCAGAATCGAGCCGCTGACCGAGATTGCCGACTACGTGAAGGTGGACTTTCTCAAAACCCGCACGGCCGAGCGCAAGGAGCTGCTGCTGCGCTTCCGCAACTCCCCTGCGGCCATGATCGCCACCAAAGTGGAGACGGAGGCAGAGTACCGCAAGGCCAAGGAGGAGGGATTCACGCTCTTTCAGGGCTTCTACTTCTGCCATCCGGAGCTGCTCTCGAACGCCAAGGTGCCGGCCAACCGGCTGATCCACTTCCAGATTCTGCAGTGTTTGTATCGCGATCCGCTGGACTTGCAGCGCATCGGGAAACTGGTCAAATTCGACGCCGCGCTCACCTACCGGCTGCTGCGGCTGGTCAACTCCTCGGCCTACGCCATACGCCAGGAGATCAGCTCGATTGAATCGGCCATCATGGTCATCGGCGAGTCCATCTTCCGGCGCATCGCCACGGTGGCCATTCTCAGCGAGTTGAACGCCGGCAAGCCGCCGGAGATTCTGCGCATGGCCTTCGTGCGGGCGCGCTTCTGCGAACTGGCCGCGCCGCTCTGCGGGCTGGCGCCGGACGAGCAGTACCTGCTGGGCATGCTCAGCCTGCTGCACGCCATGCTGCGCCTGCCCATGGAGGCGCTGGTGGCGCAACTGCCCCTGCGCCACGAGATTCGCCAGGCGCTGCTGGGAACCGCCAACGCCGAACGCTGGCTGCTGCGCTGGCTGGAATCCTATGAGCGCGGCGAATGGGAAGAGGTAGATGCGCTGGTGCAGGCCTCGACGCTGCGCCAGCAGCAACTGATTCAGTGCTATACCGAAGCGGTGGCCTGGGACGGGGGCGCGCCGGAGGCCGCCGGGTAGGGCGCTCCTTTTGCTGTATACGCCCTATTGCACTCCGCCGGACAAGCGTAAACATCTGTACACAGCGCACTGGTCAGATCGCCAAAGTCTCCTCGATTTTTACGTTATCTTATTTACTTTCATAACTTTTCATCGAAATTGCATTTGGCTGGGGAATTGCTGTGAGGGAAGCGTTGCACAGTTTTCCGCAGTGAGGAGCCCGCAGAATGCATTCCTTCGCATGGTGGCCAACGCTGGCCGTTCTGAGCATTGCCACCTTCACCGATCTGCGTTGGCGGCGCATCCACAACTGGCTGGTGTTTCCGTTTATGGCCGCCGGAGTTGCGGTATGCGGCTGGCTGCACGGCTGGCAGGGCGTGGGCGAAAGCTGCGCCGGGCTGGCGCTGGGCGGCGGGATTTTGGGGCTTCTCTTTTTGATGGGCGGAATGGGCGCCGGGGACGTCAAGCTGTGCGCCGCCATCGGCGCCTGGATCGGCCCCGCGCAACTGATGATTGCCCTGGTCGGCGCTGGATTGGCCGGCGGGGTGATGGTGCTGGGCTGGGCGGCCAGCGATGGCTTTTTGGGCGAACTCTTTAGCAGCACCAGCGAGATGGCTTTGGGCGGAAAAAAGAGCGGTAGGAGTGGCCCGGCGGAAAACAGAATCGCGCGGCGCACCATGCCCTATGCGCCAGCCATTGCGATCGGCACATTGCTTTCGTTTTTTGCGAAGTGAGTTGGACAGAGATCAGGGGCAAGGGATCAGGGGTTAGGGGTTAGTTGTCAGTCTTTGACGAGAGCAGGTAGAGCGTGGAATTGCCGAATCTGGAAACCTACAAAGCCGACGTTCACCGCATCCTGCTTTCGCGGCTGGATCTGGAGAAGCTCTCGCACGTCGATAACAGCCAGGCGCGCCAGGCGGTCACGGTCATCGTCAAAGAGATCATGGCCGAGCAGCGGGTTCCGCTGAGCTACGACGAGCAAGAGAAGATTCACGCCGAGTTGCTGGACGAAGTCTTCGGCCTGGGCCCGCTCGAACCGCTCTTGCGCGACCCCAAGATCAGCGACATTCTGGTCAACAACAGAGATCATGTCTTCATTGAAAAAGGCGGCAAGCTGCAGCGGGTCAGCACCAGTTTTCGCGACGACCGGCATCTCATGCAGATCATCGACCGCATCGTTTCACGCGTGGGCCGGCGGGTGGATGAATCCTCCCCCATGGTCGACGCCCGCCTGCCCGACGGCTCGCGCGTGAATGCCATCATTCCGCCGCTGGCGCTGGATGGTCCTTCGCTCTCCATCCGGCGCTTCGGCACCGGACCGCTGGCGGCCAATCAACTGGTGGAGATGAAGAGCATCTCGGCAGAGATGATGGAAGTCTTGCAGTCGGCGGTGAAGGCGCGCATCAGCATCATCGTCAGTGGCGGCACGGGCGCGGGCAAGACGACATTTCTCAATATCCTCTCCCAGTACATTCCCAACAACGAGCGGCTGGTCACCATCGAAGACGCCGCCGAGCTGCGATTGGCGCAGGAGAACATAGTGCGTCTGGAGACGCGCCCGCCCAACATCGAAGGCCAGGGCGCGATTCGCCAGCGGCAGTTGCTCATCAACAGCCTGCGTATGCGCCCCGACCGCATCGTCATTGGTGAGGTGCGCGGCGAAGAGGCCTTCAACATGCTGCAGGCCATGAACACCGGCCACGAAGGCTCGATGACCACCATCCACGCCAACACGCCGCGCGATGCCATATCGAGGCTGGAGTCGATGGTGGCCATGACCAACATGAATCTTCCCGAGAAGTCGGTGCGCCAGCAGATTTGCTCGGCCATCACCATCATTGTGCAGGCCAGCCGCATGAGCGACGGCACACGCAAGGTGACCAGCATCTCCGAGATTACCGGCATGGAAGAAAGCATCATCACCATGCAGGAAATCTTCTCTTTTGTGAAGAAGGGCATTGGCCCCGACGGGCGCGTGCTGGGCGTCTTCAAGCCCAGCGGCATCCGGCCGCGCTTTATCGACCGCCTGCGCGTGGCGGGCATTGTTCTTCCCCCCAGCACCTTTGAACGGGAATTGCAGGTCGGTTAAGGGATCAAGGGTTAGGGATTAGGGGTTAGGGGTTAGGGGTTAGGGAGCAGCACCATGGAATTGGCGATTGGATTGATCTTTCTCGGAGTCTTCGCGGTGGTGGCTTTGGTGCTGACTGCCAGCGGCGGCGGCTCCGCGCGCGACGCCAAGCGGGTGCAGTCCTCGCTGGAGTCGGCGCTGGCCACGGAGAGCCAACAGACGCGCGAGCAGATCGTCAACCTGCGCAAGAACGAGCAGTTCAGCGCGATCCCCTGGCTCAATGAAAAGCTCTTGAAGTTCGAGCTCACGCCCTATCTGCACCGGCTGCTGCAACAGGCCAATCTCAAGTGGACGGCGGGCCGATTGCTGACCATGACCGCGGCCTGCTTTGCGGTTCCCGCGTATCTGGTCTATCTGCGCACCGATACGTTAGGCGCAGCCATCGGCATGGGCATTGTCGCCAGCCTCGCGCCTTTGGGATGGGTGCGCTTTCAACGCGGGCGGCGCTTTCAGAAGTTCGAGCAGATCTTCCCCGAGGCCATCGATCTGATGGTCAGCGGCTTGCGCGCCGGGCACAGCCTGATCGCCGCCATGGGCCTGGTGGCGCGCGAGTGCCCCGAGCCCGTAGGCAGCGAGTTCAAGATCTGCTTTGACGAACAGAACTACGGACTCGACTTGAAGATCGCTCTCGACAACCTGATCTTGCGTATGCCGCTGCAGGATCTGCGCATCGCCGTCATCGCCATCCTGATTCAGAAAGAGAGCGGCGGCAATCTGGCCGAGTTGCTGGAGAAGACCTCGCACACCATCCGCGAGCGCTTCCGGTTGAAGCGGCAAGTGCTGGTGCATACCTCGCAGGGACGCTTGACGGGCATGGTGCTCACCATGCTGCCGCTGGTGCTGGGGGTGGTGATGTATCTGGTCAATCCGGCGCTGATGAGCGTTCTGTGGACCAGGCCTCTGGGTGTGAAGCTGATGTGGATCGCCTCGGGCATGATCGTGCTGGGCGGCTTGGTGATTCGCAACATCGTCAACATGGAAGTTTGAAGGCAGGCAATGGGAATCGCTCTGGTCATCTTCGCCGCGGTCTTTCTGCTCATCGTGAGCGGAGGGCTGCTGGTGTTTTATCGCCAGACGATGATGCAGCGCATTCAGGAAGCCATCAATCCGCGCCCCAAGCAGAAGACCCTGCGCAGCGCGATTCAAGAGACCGGGCTGAGCATCGGCGGAGTGGTGGAACGCTTCGAGAATGTTCTGCCCAAGAGCCAGGCAGAGGTCTCGGTAACGGTGCAGCGGCTGACCCGCGCCGGCTTCCGCGGCGACTCGGCGATGAAGATCTTTTACGGCTCGAAGGTATTGACGCCGATTCTGCTGTGCGTGGTGGTGCTGGTCACGGGATTGGGCAACAGCAATCCCATGCTGTGGCTGGTGGGCGCGGGGCTGGGCTTTCTGATTCCCGACTTCTGGCTGGGAAGAAAGATTGCCGCCCGCCAAAAGAAAGTCGAACGCGGACTGCCCGATGTGCTGGACATTCTGGTGATCTGCGTGGAGGCCGGATTGGGCCTGGATCAGGCCACTGCACGCACCGTTGCGGAGATGGACAAAGGCTATCCCGAGCTGTGCGACGAATTGAAGATTGTGGTCTTGGAACAGCGCGCCGGACGGGCCCGCTCCGAGGCCTGGAAGCATCTGGCCGACCGCACCGGACTCGACGCGCTGCGCAATCTGGTGTCGATGATGGTGCAGTCGGATCAGTTCGGAACCAGCATTGCCAAGACGTTGCGCATACAAGCCGACACGCTGCGCAGTCAGCGCGTGCAGGCCGTGGAAGAGAAGGCGGCAAAGACCTCGGTGAAGCTGGTCTTCCCCCTGGTGCTGTTGATCTTTCCCGCGCTGTTTCTGGTCATTCTGGGACCGGCCGTGATTCTCATGATGGAGTCGTTCGCTACCCTGCAGCACTGATGGGGAGCGAGATTTGGGGGAAGGAGGAATCGCAATGGACGGAGCATTGATTTTCCGCATCGTAGCTGGCGTTCTGTTTGTCATCTGCCTGGCGTTCTTGATTCAGCGCCGCCGCACCCGCGTCAGGTAAGCGGAAGCAAGCGCAGGAGCGATGCGGGGCAGGCTGGCCCGCGTTGCGTGCAACGCCGGCAATCGCGCGAACTACAGCAAGAACGATGCGCGGGAATTGCACGGCAAGGAAGAAACACCACCGGGCAAAAGGAGATTCGATATGGACGGAGCATTGGTTTTCCGCATCGTAGCTGGCGTTCTGTTTGTCATCCTTCTTGGAGTTCTGATTCAGCGCCGCCGCACTCGCGTCAAGTAAGGACGCGGGCGCGCTCAGAGCAGCGGCGCGGGCCATGCGTGCTCGCGCCGCGGAGGGCTTGCAGCGCCGCAACAGCGGCCGCAAGCGAAACCGCGCAGGCGGGCAGCGTTGGTGTGTCCCGCGCGAGCGGAGCTTCACGCGTTGCGCAAGAAGATGCAAAGCACACCGTAGCGGCAACTCCGCGCCGGGATGCTGAAGGTTTGTTTGAAGGATTGTTCAAGGAGGGAGGCATGATGAGTTCACGGCAATACTGCGCCTACAACCTGACTCGGGAATGCTTCCTGGGCCTGCATGTGACCGCGGCCGATCTGCAAAGCGCGAAGCTCGGAGAGGTCTTTGCAACGCTGGCTTTGCGGGCCGACGAGGGCCTTTGGTTAAAGCCCTTTCGGGGCATTCCCAACAACGAGACGCGGGTGGCGCACGATCTGGTCTTTCTCGACCGCGATCTGCGCGTTCTTGGCGGGGTGGAGTGGTTCCCGGTATTGCAGGGCGACCTGGTGCGCCCACAGGCAGCCAGCGTGCTGGTGCTGTCGAGCAACTCGATCTATTCCTCGAATACCCAGCCGGGCGATCAGTTGGTGCTGTGCGCGGCAGAAGAGATGTGCCGCAACCTGGAGCGCGGTTCGAGCGCTCTGCGTGCAGAAAGCGCGCGGCAAAGCAGGGCCGCTCTTGCGCCGCCGGAAGCGGGCTTGATGAAAGCGTCCAGCGCGGTGAGCGAAGCCGCCGAGCCGTGGCACATGAACTGGCCGGCGCAGGATCGCCGCCGTGCAACGCGCGAACCGGCCGAAGGTCTTGCGGCATTCTTCTGGTACGGCTCCACGCCCGAGATGCGCGCCATTCGCGACATCAGCGCCACCGGCCTGTATCTGATCACCGCCGAGCGCTGGTATCCGGGAACGCTGGTGCAGGTGGCGCTGCAGAGCAAAGAGGGCGAAGCCGCGGACCGCACCGTCGCCGTGCAATCGTGCGTAATGCGCTGGGGCAAAGACGGCGTGGGATTGCAGTTTGTTCTCTCTGGAAACAACGATCGTCAACCCGGGCATGAGAGCGCCAATCCACAGCAAATTCGCGAGCTTTTACAACTGTTGCAACAGAACAACGGCTAGATGCGCTGTGCGCCGGAGGTAAAACGATGATGAAGAAGAGCGGCGCAATGCGGCACAAGAGATTGCAAGCGAACGCAGCGCAACCGGCGTGTGCGCTTAACGATCGCGGCGTTTCACTGCGCCAGTCAGCCGTCACGGCTCTGAGCCGTTTTTGGCGCAACGAAGAGGGCGCGGCGCTGGTGGAGATGGCGCTATCGCTGCCGTTGATGCTGATGCTGACGCTGGCCATGTTGAGCTTCGGCATCACCATGAACAACTATCTTCAACTCAATGAGGCCACCAGTTCGGGCGCGCGCTATCTGTCGGAGAGCGCCGGGGTGGCCGCCGATCCCTGCGCCACAACTATCGCGGCCATCACCACCTCGGCGCCCGCGCTCAATGCATCCAATCTGAAATACACCTTCAGCTTCAATACCGGATCGAGCACATACAACTACAACGGCGGCAATACCCTCTCCTGCACGGCCGCGTCGGCCTATCTGGTGCCAAGCCAGTGGGTCAGTGTAACGGCTACCTACCCCTGCAACCTCGCGGTCTATGGGGTGAACTATGCACCCAACTGTGTACTTACGGCCACGATGGCGGAGGTGGTGCAATGAAACGTGAATTGCAATGGATGCTGCGGCGATTGGCCCAGGACGAGAGCGGCCAGGCCATCTATTGGGCGGCGGCCACGCTGGTCATGATGCTTACCATGACGGCCTTCGGCCTGGACTTGGGACACTCCTACTATTGCTATCGCCAGTTGCAGGCGTCCACGGATGCGGCGGCGATGGCGGGCGCCTCGCAACTGCCCAACTACACCGCGGCCGTGGCCCAGGCGACGGCCTTCAGCTCGGCCAGCGGCGCCAGGAACTACTCGGCCTCGCTGGGCAGCGCCGCGGTCACCACCAAAGCGTTGTGCCTGACCTCGCTCCCCGGCCTGCCCCTGTGCTCCGCGTCGGTGACGGCCAACGGCATCAACGTGAAGCAGACGGTGTCCGTTTCCACCTTCTTTGCCGGCATCATCGGCATCAAGACGGTGAGCATGACGGCCAGCGCCTCGGCGGCCATGCGCGGCGGCGGCCCGCGCGACCCATACAACGTCGCCATTGTCATCGATACGACGGCCTCGATGGCTTCTTCCGACAGCAACAAGAACTGCTCCGGCACGCGGATCTCCTGCGCGCTGGGCGGCGTCCGCACCCTGCTGCTGGAGCTCTCGCCCTGCATGTTGAGCCTCTCCTCCTGCGGCACGGCGACCAACGGCAACGTAGCCAGTCCCATCGATGAAGTCACACTCTTCACCTATCCCGGCCTTTCCAATCCCTCGGCAGACTATACCTGTCCCGGTTCGACGCCCACGCCCAACGAGTATCCCGACGCCACCAACGCCACCTACGCCACGCTGCTGGCCAACTACCAGGTGTTGGGAGCGATGAGCGATTACCGCCTCTCCGACACGGCGACCACGCTCAACTCCGCCTCGGAGTTGGCCATCGCCGCCGGCGCCGACAGCCTCTGCAAGGGACTGCAGGCCAAGGGCGGAGAAGGCACCTACTTTGCCGGCGCCATCAATGCCGCGCAGCAGTATCTGGCCATTCGGGCGGCGGCCCGCACCAACTCGCAGAACGTGATGATCCTGCTCAGCGACGGCGACGCCTCCTCGACCGCCAAATTCTCCGCCGCCACCAAATACCTGTACACCACCGGGGCCTACCCTTCGGCCAATAAGGAGATGTGCGAACAGGCCGTGAATGAGGCCACCATCGCCAAGAACGCCGGCACCAAAATCTTCACCGTGGGCTATGGCGCTTCCACCTCGGGCTGCAACACCGATGTCAGCCCCTACAACAATCCCTGCTACACGTTGCAACAAATTGCTACTTCAGGAGAGACGTTTTATGCCGATCTGTCGAGTAGTTGCACCGGGGCGCAGGCAACGACCACGCTGAACGGAATCTTTTCGGCAATCGGTGGAGAACTTTCGCTGCCGCGGCTGATTCCAGACGGAACATCCTAAAGCGGAACTGGGAATGCCGCTTGCGGGATCGCTTTTCCCTTCTTGACCTGCGGCCCGGCGAAGAATCGCTCCGGGCCGCTTCGTTCGATCGCAACTGAAGTAACCTGTGGGTGTGGCCGGAGGCTAGAGCATTTTCCCTTTTGCTGTATCGTCATCCCACCCTAGCCGCAAAAACAAAGGCGCGGCGAGGGTAGGGCACCCGATCTCTACATCAATGGGAGAAATGCTCTACCAGCCCTGAACCGGCCGGGCGGAAACGCCGGGAGACCATCATGCGCTGTCGCTCTTTGCTGCTCGCTCTGCCACTACTCGGCCTGCTGCTGCCGCTGACGAGTTGCGAAGCCCCGGCTTCCCTGTCTTCGATTCAGGTCAGTCCCGCCACGCAGTCCATCGCGGCCGGGGCCACGGCTCAATTCACGGCTACCGGAACCTACACTCATGGCAGCCATCCGGCACAGACCGAGGACATCACCAGCCAGGTGAGCTGGTCCTCCAGCGCCGCCAGCATTGGAACCGTCAGCGCCTCGGGGCTGGCCAAGGGCGTAGCCGCGGGCAGCGCCACCATCACCGCACAATTGAACGGGATCAGCGGCAGCGGAGCGCTGACCGTCACCGCCGTGGTTGCGCCGGAGCCGCTGGTGTCGCTGGCCATCGTTCCCGAGACGCAGACGGCGACCACCCTCGATCAGACGGTGCAGTTCATTGCCATCGGCACCACCTCCTCGGGCGCAACAGTGGACCTGACCAACCAGACAGCCACCATCGGCACGGCGACGATTGCCGCGGCCACGTGGAGTTCCAGCAGCGCCGCGGTGGCCTCGATCAACGCCGCCACCGGCCTGGGCATGGCGCTGACCACGGGCGCTACTACCATCAGCGCCATCACCAAGAATCCCGACGGCACGGTGGTCACGGGAACCGCGGCCTTCACGGTGAACATTGCGGTCTCCGAGCCTCTGCTGGCGATGACGGTGGTTCCTGGCACGCAAACGGTGGCTTCGGCTGGGCAGAGCAGCCAGTTCCTGGCCATCGGGACCTTCGCGGCGAGCTCTTCGACGCCGGGCAATCAGAATATGGCCAATGAGAGCGGCTACACGGTGCAATGGAGCTCCAGCAATCCACAAGTGGCCACCGTCAACGCCAGCACCGGCCTGGCTACCGCGGTGGGAGTGGGCGCAACCGCCATCACCGCCGTCGCCACCAACAACACGGACAAGAGCGGAGCCACGGCTTCGGCGACCCTGACGGTTACCGGGCCGGCCGCCGAACCGGTCTCCGCGCTCTCGATTTTCCCTGGCTCCCAATCGGTGACGCTGGCGGCAGTGGGAGCGCCGTCGCGGACTGTCCAATTCATCGCCATCGGCACCAACGGAACCACCAGCTTGCAGACCAACGTGTCGAGCCAGGTGGCGTGGAGTTCCAGCAACCCGCAGGCGGTCTCGATCGGATCGAGCGGCCTGGCAACGGTGCTCGGCGCCGGCACGGTCACCCTCACCGCCATCGCCACCAATCCCGACAACAGCCTGGTGACGGCCACCGCGACGCTGACCGTGTTGAACGTCACCGAGCCGCTGCAATCGATGGTCATCCTGCCCAACGCGCAGATTGTGGCCTCGCCAGGACAGACCAGCCAGTTGCAGGCTATCGGCACCTTCTCGACCGCCCCCTTCACGCAGAATCTGACCAGCGACGCCCCCGCTTCCAGCTACCCCATCAAGTGGAGTTCGAGCAACACCGCGGTAGCTACGGTGGGCAGCCCGGAAAAAGCGGGCACCACGCCCGGCCTGGTGACGGCTATGGGCCAGGGCACGGCAGCCATCACCGCCATCGCCAGCAACTCCGACGGCACCCTGGTCACCGCGCCGGCCAGCTTTACGGTGGTGAACTCCATCACCGAGCCGATCACCGCGCTGACCATCGTTCCCAACTCCCAGACGCTTGCAGCGCTCGATCAAACCGCCAGGTTCATCGCATTGGGCACCAGCGGAAGCACCGGCCTGCAAACGGATATGACCAGCCAGGTGACCTGGACGGCTACGGTTCCCTCGGTGGCCAATATCGTCACCGGGCAGCCGGCGGGCTCCGGCGTGGCCACGTCGTCGAATGCGGGCAGCACCAGCATCACCGCGGTTTACACTAACCCCGACCACAGCGTGGTCTCCGCGACCCCGGCCAGCCTGACGGTGACGGTCTCGGCTGCGCCGGAGCCGGTGCTCTCCATTAACATCCTGCCCAACACCTGCTCGGTCTTCAACATTCTGGATACCTGCCAGTTCCTGGCCATTGGCACCGGCAATACCACGCCCACGGTCACGGATGTGACGGACTCGGTGGTCTGGACCACGAGCAATCCCGATTTCTTCCCCATCAACACCTCGGGGAGCAAGGGAGGCCAGCAGCCGCTTCAATCCAATGCCCAGGCCGGTCTGGCTACCGCGGAGGCGGTCGGAACAGCCGTGGTCATTGCCGAATTCACCAACACCGACGGCACCGTCGTGACCGGCACGGCTACCTTCACCTGCCCCTATGGGGAGTGTTCGAGCGCCGCGCAGCAGCCGCTGTTATCGACGCTGACCATCTTTAACGCCGGGCAAAACACCACCAGCTGGGAGATTACCGCTCCCTCCAACACCGGAACCGCGAACCTGATTCATTGCGGCCCCGGTTCTGGCGCCGGCAACTCGGTCTGCGTGGCGACCTATCCGGTGGGCACGACCGTGACCCTGACGGCGTCTCCATTCAATGGCAGCTTTGGCGGCTGGTCGGCCAACTGCGACGCCACGCAGGGCGTCCCCGACACCGCCGCGACCTGCACCCTGACGCTCACCACCAACGAGACGGTGGGGGCCATCTTCAACTAAATCCTGACTCTATGATCTTGTGCGTGGTAATGGAGTGACACGCGTTCCACCCTGGGCGCAGAAACAAGAACGCGCCGAGGGTGGGCACTCGGTTTCATCCCCCCGCAGGTCAGCAAAGCCGGTAGACGATTGACACAAAATGACCTTCATTTCCGGGGAAGAGACAAGTCCTGGGCGGCTTGCGCTTTCTTCTCGAAGGCAGCGGAATAGAAGCGACGCTTCCGGTCGCAACTGGTAACCACATAACGATAGGTCCCTGGGGGGACCGGTCCGTCGAGATTGCAGTTGGCCATGCACTGCGACGAGCAGTAATTGCCACGCCAGGGGACAGGCCGCAAGCTGGCGTTGGCAGCCAGCAAAACGCAGGCCGGCGCCGGGCTTTGCGTGCACGAGGAGATCAGATAGAGATTTGCGACCGGCGTCTGCTGCCACTTGCCGTCGACCATCTGCTCCACCTTGACCTCGGAACTCAACTGGATGGCAGCCCCGCGATTGACCAGTTGGATTTCCCCGAAGGTCTTGGAGACTTCGATTTCCACCACCTGACCGGCAGCCGCAACCGTCGACAGCGCCACGGCTGCGCAGGCCAGTACGGCTATTGCGTGATGTCGAAGTTTGCCCACACCTTGCTCTCCTTCACGTTGGGGTTGTTGTAGGAGGACTGCGTCATAAGGTTGCAATTGGGCGTTCCTGGCGCGGTGACGATGCCGGCGAATCGCTTGTCGATGGGGGGACCGTCGATGATCTGACTGACGTGCGCCATGTTCCCGAGACCGCCGGTGGTGACGATGCTCCATGGGGCGGCAAGGTTGGCGAAGTTGCTGGGCTCAAAGGTGGCCTGCCAATGCACGTTCCAGTAAACGCTCTTGAGATGCTGAAAGATGCCGGCGGGACTGCGCAGCGAGAGAACAGTGCAGAAGTGCAGTTCGGTCTGGGCTTCGCGCAGAAAATTATCCTTGCCGGTCAGCCCGTTCTTCCGGCTCAGATAAAAAGAGCGCGACGGCGCATCGGAAAAAGCCGCTGACATGGCCAGCGGAAGCAGGGAAGTTGCAGCCGCTACTGTCCTGTCGAGCCCTGGATTGTTATCGACAAAGATGGCGCCTGCGTTGATCGTATCGCGGCAGCCGCCCGTGGGCAGCGCGGGAGGGCGCGAGTATTGCAGAAAACTGCTGCCATCCAAATTGGATTTTCCCCGATAGTAAGCCCAATCCGTATCGACAAACTTCAATTGGATCAGGCCCAGGGTCCAACCTGCCGGATTGTCGCCCTTGTCGCCCGTGATTTTACATGCACCCTCAATGCTGATGGGCCGACAGGAAAAATCCATGAAGGGACCAGCCGCATCCAGCGCGGGTCTGTTCACCGAGGGGTGCAAAACAATCTTGATGGAAGCGGTACCAGGAACGAGACTAATGGCCATGCGATACCTCCTAGAACTATTTAGAGCGGGATCTCCAATCCGATCTCCCGGCGAGCAGAATATATCACAGAGATTGTGGCGTTCGCCTTGATTTGGATTTGCGTCAGGGTCTTCGCATCGATTTTTTATGCCGATTTGCTTAAATTATCCCGGTCGGCGGGCGCGGGCAGAAGCTCGATCAGGTCTCCTACCTGGGTGCGCGAGGCGTGAATGCTGCCCGCGGCCAGCTCCAGCACGGAGTGAGCGAAGAAGCAGGCGGAGAGCCGATTGGCCGGGACCGCGGCGCGCAGCTTGCGCACCCGATGCTTACGGTCCAGGTAGACCAGATCGATGGGAAAGCGCATGAAGAAGGTGTGCACCGCCTCGCAGGGGACGATCCACAGGCCTTCGCCGGGACCAAGATCCGCGCGCCCCAGCAGACCCTTGCGGCGCGAACTAGCTTGGCGAGCGACCAGCACATCACCGGCCAGCAGCGTTCCCCTGGTCTGGTTGGTCACTTGCAGGTGCAGCGGCAGAACGGCGCTGCGCAGACGACGCCAGACGAGACGCCACGCATCCTGAATGCCGCTTTTCCCCATGAGCTGTTCCCTTCCCTGTTGCGCTGGCCGTTCTCCTGGTTTCTATGAGCAAACGCCTGGATCATCCCTGTAGATCAACCCCGGTTTCCAAAAGCGAGGGCACTCTCAGCGGTACAACACGATGCAGCCAAAGACTTAGAGTCCTGAGTCCCTCGTTCATTCACAAGAAAGATTGTCATCCTGAGAGCAGCGAAGGACCTGCTTTTGTCCTTTCTCCGCATGGAAAAGGGAGTTTCGCCGCGCCCTTACAGGGCGCGAGGTTGGTTTCGTCATCCTGCCCAGGGGTTCCCCCTTCCCCTTCACTGCGTTCAGGTTAAGGGTTCACCCCTGGCTACTTTCATCACCTCCCTGCGGGAGGCACAAATCGAAGGAGCATCCCAGGGCGTCAGGCTCTGGGAGGCTCAAATGGGCGGGTCATCCCTGTGCATGACGCAACAGGGCGAACAGGGATTCTTTTTACGGTCCCTGATTTGCCGGCGCAGCGGGCGTGGCCGGGGCCGAGCCGCCGGTGGGAGCCGTCTTGTTGTCGTCGAGTTGCAGCGGCGTCTCCGGCTTCATGCTGTCTATCAGCTTCTCGACGGGCAAGGCAGCCGGGGCGGGAGCGGGGGTGTTGGCCGGGGTCTTGGCGTCGGGCTGGTGCATGTCGATGCTCGAGTTGGGCGGCAAAAAGCCCTGGGGATAGTTCAACTTGGGCAGCGGCGCTCCGGCGGGGATGGGGGCCACGATCTCCGGGGTCACGATCACAATCAGTTCGGTGTTGGTCCGGCTCTTGGACATCGACTGGAAAAACTTGCCCAGGATGGGAATATCGCCCAGGAAGGGAATCTTCTGGAAGGTCTCGGTCATGCGGTTGTCGAGCAGGCCGCCAATCACAAAGCTCTGCCCGTCGGCCAGTTCGACCTCGGTATTCACCTTGCGGCTGGTGATGGCGGGAACTTCGAAGCCGGAGATCTCGATCTCGTTGCTGAAGTCCAGGGCGCTGACCTCGGGCGCAACCTGCAGGCGGATGGTGCCGCGCGGCGTAATGGTGGGGATGAAGTTGAGGCGAACGCCGTAGTCCTTGAACATGATGGTGATGGTGGGCACGCTGCCGCCGGAGCCGCTCTGCACTACCGGGTAGGGGTATTCGCCGCCGGCCAAAAAGCTGGCCTGTTTGCCGTTGGCGGCCAGCAGGTTGGGCTCGGCCAACACCTCGGCCACACCGGTGCTCTCCATGGCCTGAATATCGACGCCCACGGGGAGCGCGCCGGGTTTCAGGGCGAGAATGTTCAACTCATTGGAAAAGGTAGCCGCGTTCCCGGTGCTGCTGCTGGTGATGGTGGGCGGCGAGAACTGCCCGGTGGTGATGCCTCCCAGAGTGTTGGCCAACCCCAGGCTGAAGATGTTGATCCCCATCTGCGAGGCCTTGGTCAGGTCGATGCTGGCAAAGTGCACCTTGAGCAGGATCTGCGGCTCCGCCTGGGGCACATCCACGTTGAGCAGGTTGACCACCTTGCCGGCAGTGGAGGCGATCTTGACGGCGCGGTCGGCGGCGCTGAGATCCTTGACTGTTCCGCGCAGAAAGAGCGTGTCGCCCTCGCCGCTCACTTGCAGCTTCTGGCCGGGGAGTTCGAGAGCCAACTGGCGAAGAACGGCTTGCATACGATCGGTCTGCAGTCGATCCACTTGCGAGGCGCCGGCATGGACGCTGAGGTTGTAAAACTGCCGCCCGCCGTTGATGTCCCAGAGAATCAGACTGGTCTCTCCGGCGGCCTTGCCGTTGACCAGGATCTCGGTGTGGGAGATGGCGGTGGCCTCGGCGATCTCAGGGGCGCCGACGGCGATTCGCTTCACCGGCTGAAGGCCCTCGATGAGAATGGATTTTCCCACGGCGAGGGTGAGCGGCTGGGCCGCTTCCTGCCCGGAGATCTGGGCGGCAGGGGGCGCGGTTTGCGCGGAAAGTCCGGCAGCGCTCAAAAGCAACGCACACAGAAGCAGTGGGACGAGGCCGCGGTAGAGCTGCGCACAGCCTGGCAGAAGCGGAGATACGAGAGCCTTGGTCTTCACTTTGCCCCCTCGGAAGAACGGATTTTTTCGGTGGTTCTTTTGGCGCCGTCGATGATTTCGATGGAGTCGTCCTTGGGCGCGACGTGGACCGCCTTCGCCGCCGGCTTGGCAGCGCTCTCCCGGCCGGCAAAGAGGTCGCCCAGGGTGGCTCCGGGGACGTCGGATACTTGCGTATCCATGGGGTTGCGCAGCACCAGCCGGATGCGGATCTGGTTATTGGCCAGGCTGAGGGTCTGCGCCTGCTCGGGGGTGACCAGCAGGTTGACCACCTGCACCGGCAGCGCCTTGCCCTCGGCGTCCTTCTGGTAGTCGGTGCCCGCGGAGAGCACGCGGATGTTCTGCAAGACGGTGCGGGAGACGGTGTCTTCATTGGCCGCCGCCCCGCCCGGAGGGGTTCCGGTAAAGACCACATCGACGCGGGTTCCGGGGGTTGCGAAGCCGGCGACGCCGACCACGTCGTCGACCTTGACGGCGCAGGCACGCAGGCCGTTGGGGATGGTCGAGGCCAATCCGCCGCCGGAGCCGGGAGCGGCCAAGCGGCTTTCGAGAATCGCCTCGCCCTGATAGAGTTCCGAGGTCACGCCCCGGCCCACGGCGTCCTCCGGCTTGAGGATCGCGCCCTTGGGCACGGCGCCCACAATCTCGGTGGTGGTCAGATTGGCGGGGGTGAGAATGGTTCCCAGTTTGATGTCCGTCTTGGCCGCCACCACTTTTTTGGACGCGCCCTGGCCCGCCCCGGAGATGCGGCTATTGAAAATGCGCAAGACCAGAAACGTACACACCAGCGCGATGATAAAAGCGGTAGCGAGAATCGTGAACAGCCTTCGACCCATGAATCTGACCGTTGGAGCGGCGCGTTGCCCGCTCTACCTTTCCGCTCCCCACGGGGAACGAGCCTATTCAAGGCTTGTTGCAATTCAATGGCCCAAGCGCGCAGGGGGAGGGATTGCCAGAGAAAAATTCCCTTCCCGGTACTCCTTACCCTATCGACTGAATGTGCGGCGCTATGAGGGAAAAATAGCAGGATCGGGCCGGGGAATCTGCGCCAAGTGCTTGATTCCTTCGATGATTGTGGGCGCGTTTCCGCAAACGAACGAGCCGTCTCCAGAACGGAACGGATGGTGCCGAAGAAAGAGGTTGCGCGATTGCAGCCTTCGGATTCACTTTCGAGGAGCGCAAATCGATCTTGCCGGGGGCACACACCGGCGTCGACGGGAGTACACGGTCCGATTTGTGATATGCATCACCGATTTGTCTCTTCTGCGGGTGAGACGATGCAATCTGTCCCTCTACTGAGACGATCTTTACCCTTTGCAGGCATTCCATTATGCAACCTTGCGTCAAGCTGGACCCCACGGCGTTCGTCGCCGACCGCGAATTGATTGAGGCGCTGGAGAAGCGCTCCACCCCCGTGACCTGTGCGGAAGACAGCGTCCTGTTCACCCAGGGCGACGCTGCCCACGGACTTTATATCCTGCACGGCGGCGATGCCTTTCTCACCATGGCCGGCCCCAAGGGCGAGCCGATTCTCTGCATGCAGCCCTTCAACGGCTCGCTGCTGGGCCTGCCCGCGCTGATCGGCAACGAACCCTACTCGCTGACCGCCAAGGCCCTGAAGGGCGCCGAGTTCAGCTACGTCAAGCGCGACGACTTTCAGAAGCTGCTGGAAGATGAACCGCAACTGCCGATGCGCATTCTGCACGTGCTGGCCGCCGAAGTGCGCGCCGCCCGCCTGGCGCTGCTCTAGCACCTGCGGTGCGGCAGGCGCCTTCGGCCCAGCCCGCGCCAGAAGAAAGACGCGGGAGTTGGATGATGATGAACACAAGCCCGCCCTTCTTGGGGCGGGTTTGCTCTTTTAAGAGAAAATCATTTAGCATTTGCGCGCACTCTATTTCGAAAGCCCGATAAAGCACGGAACGAGGAAGATAATGGCCAGCCCCGAACATCTTGCCAAAGTGAACGACCACCGGCTAATAGCCGGTGGCTTCGGGTTACGGCTGGAAGCCGGATTGATCGGCCATGCGGCCGATTACACCACGTTGAAGTCATCGTCGGGAGCCGGGGGCTTCTGCTCCTC
>Ga0181520_10000837_pt1 | contig 66464 bp, 58 predicted proteins | sample PEATcosm2014_Bin_29_FD_132451 | JGI IMG/M metagenome (GOLD analysis project Ga0181520, IMG submission 132451) | Peatland microbial communities from MTU Mesocosm Facility, Houghton, MI, USA - PEATcosm2014_Bin02_30_metaG | ecosystem: Environmental > Terrestrial > Soil > Wetlands > Peat | place...
GGTGGCCGTAAAAGCCGCATCAACACAGCACAAACCTGCATTTCAAACCGATTTTCACTCAACAATCGCTTGAAACGAAAATGAATGACTGTGCATCAGGTGAATTTCAACAAGTTCCTAGGAGTAAGGAGTGACGCAAACTGGGTGTCTGCTAACGACGAGCGACAACGAAATCGGGAAAATTGGCCCCGTCCCGCCGGGTTGCGGCGAAAATCCGGCCATACTTCATTCTCGCCCTCGACGGTGGATCCGCCACAGCCTTCGGGCTCGGCTTCGTCTGGCCGGATTTTCACACGCAACGCTGGCCCTGGAGATTCGATGACAGACCCTATAATGGCCGTGGCAAAATCAATCATCGGCAAGACAGCCGTGCTGGAGGGGCTCGCCGAGCATCCGGCGATCAAGGCCATCCTGGCATGGAAGCCCGAGGCCCTGACAGACGCCAACTTCGATCGCGGTGAACTGACGCTGACGATCGCCGCCGAAGAGATTTGCACGGCTGCGGCCACGGTACAGGCGGCAGGCTACAACTTCTTCGAGGACGTGACTGCGGTCGACTGGTTCCCTTCCTCGCCGCGCTTCCAGTTGAGCTACCACATCCTATCGCACACGTATAAGGAGCGCATCCGGCTGCGGGTGATGCTCAACGGAGCGAATCAGGACGGCGAAGCTCCATCGGTTGCGTCGATCACTTCAGTCTGGCCGGCGGCGAATTTTTACGAGCGCGAGGTCTTCGATCTCTTCGGAATCGTTTTTGAGGGGCATCCCAATTTGCGCCGCATCATGATGCCCGACGATTGGCAAGGACACCCGCTGCGCAAGGACTATCCGGTGGAGGGGTACAGATGACGGAGACAATTGGCACCCCCATCCTGGAGGCTCCGGCGGCCACGGGCGCTCGCGATCAGCACATGGTGCTGAATATGGGGCCGCAGCACCCGTCGATGCACGGCGTTCTGCGCCTGGTGGTGGAGATCGACGGTGAGATTGTGGTTCGCCTCTATCCGGAGATCGGCTACCTGCACACCGGCATCGAGAAGACCTGCGAGGCCAAGTTTTATCAGCAAGTGGTTCCGCTGACCGACCGGCTCGATTATCTCAGCCCGATGGCCAACAATCTTTGTTACTGCCTTGCCGTCGAGCGGCTGCTGGGGCTGGAGATTCCGGAAAAGGCGCAGTGGCTGCGCGTGCTGCTGGCCGAGCTAACCCGGTTGAATTCGCATCTGATCTGGCTGGGCACGCACGCGATGGACATTGGCGCACTGACGGTTTTTCTTTACACCTTCCGCGAGCGCGAAGAGATTTTGCGCATCTTCGAGGGGCTGGCCGGGCAGCGGATGATGACCAGCTACTTCCGCATCGGCGGACTGGCGATGGAGCCGCCGCTGGATTTCTTTGCCCGCGTGCAGGGATTCATCAAGACATTTCCGGAGAAGATCGACGAGTACTCGAATCTGCTGACCGGCAATCCGATCTTCAAGAGCCGCTTGCAGGGCGTGGGTTTTCTTTCGGCGGCGGACGCAATCGCGCTGGGCGTGACGGGGCCGAATATGCGCGGCTCCGGAGTTGATTTTGACCTGCGCCGCGATATGCCCTACTCCGGCTACGAGAACTTTCAATTCAAAGTGCCCATCGCCACGGAAGGTGATTGCTGGGCGCGCTATGTGATTCGGCTTCAGGAGATGCGCGAGAGCGTCGGCATTATTCAGCAAGCGCTGGACGGAATGCCGGAGGGCGAGATCAAGGCCGACGCGCCGAAGATCGTTTTGCCGGATCGCGAAAAGATGAAGACGCAGATGGAGGCGCTGATCCATCACTTCAAGATCGTGACGGAGGGTTTCGCGGTGCCGGCCGGCGAGGTTTATCAGGGAATTGAATCGCCGCGCGGACAGATGGGTTACTATATTGTCTCCGACGGCACGGCGAAGCCTTACCGCGTGCACTTCCGCAATCCATCGTTCGCGACATTGCAGGCGCTGGAGACGATGTGCAAGGGAAGAATGTTGGCCGACGTGGTGGCGGTGGTGGGATCGATTGATATTGTGCTGGGGGAGATCGACAGGTGAGAGGAGGTTGCGATTGGTTGATTATGCAAAGCTGGCCTTGGATGCGAAGCTCTCTCAGGAAGCTGACCGTCTCGCCGTCGAGCGGCACAGAAGCCTGAATTCGGACCCCTGTTCATTTTTTGAAAATGTGAGGAATCATCTTCTTGCTGAGATGAACAAAGCGAATGTGGAACTGCGCAAGAGAGGCGCTGATATCTTTGACCGGAATCACTTGCCGGGCTTCTCGCACGAGGTTTTTCTCACCTTCGGAACCACTACGCTCTGCCGTGTGGGACTGAATGTTCATGGAGGCGGATGCCGGCTTACGGCGGTGCTTAGTGGCCCGCCGAACGGATACGAGCTATCGCGGAAGGAATACGTGTGCAATCAAGACGAGTCCTGCAAGGTGGTTCTTCCTGCCAGAAAAGATGGAAGGCCGAGTAAGCCGAGCCGTCCTGAAGAGATCGCAGTAGACATCATTTCGGGCATACTGCGGGGCAGTTTCGTTTGAATGAGTCCGGCTGGCAGCACGCGGAAAGAGCACGGGGGTTGAAGCAATGAGTTCGGAAACCATGAGCGTCTTTTCGCCTAGGCTGGCGGCGCGGCTCGATGCGCTTACGGCAAAGTATCCCGTGCGCCGCTCGGCGCTGGTGCCCATGCTGCTCTATGCGCAGGACGAAGCCGGCTATCTCTCCGACACAGTAATCATAGAAGTAGCAGACAGAATCGGAATCACTGAACTTGAAGTGCGCAACGTGGCCAGTTATTACTCAATGCTGCGCTTCAAGCCGGCGGGCAAGTACAACATCCAGGTCTGTACCAACATTAGTTGTATGTTGCGCGGAGGCAATGAAATCTACGAAAGGTTCCAGGACGAGTTAGGCATCGGACACAAGGGAGTTACCGCCGACGGCGTTTTCTCGCTCGAAGAAGTCGAGTGCATCGGAGCTTGTTGCTGGGCGCCGGCGATTCAGGTCAACTACGAGTTTCACGATGAGTTGACGCCCGAGCAGGTGCCCGCAATTTTGGCCGGTTATCGGGGGAAGGAAACGGCTCATGCCTAGACTGGTCTCCCATCCCGATGAAGTGAAGATCGTCACGCGGCGCTTCGGCCAGGGCGCGGCTGAGATTGATAAGTATATTGAACTCGGCGGCTATGAGTCGGCGAAGAAATGTTTGGCACAAGGGTCTGACTGGATCATCAACGAGATGAAGGCCAGCGGTCTGCGCGGTCGCGGAGGCGCTGGTTTTTCGACAGGCATGAAGTGGTCGTTCGTGCCCATACACTCCGCCAAACCGAAGTATGTGCTGGTCAATGGCGACGAGAGCGAGCCGGGAACCTGTAAGGATCATCTAATTTTCTTGCACGATCCTCATGCGGTCATCGAAGGCACCATCATCGCCGGACTGGCCATCGGCGCCAAGGTGGGCTTCATCTATCTGCGCGGCGAGTATCGCTATCTTCTGGAAATCATGGAGAAGGCCGTCGCTGATGCCTACGCGCGCGGATTCCTTGGCAAGAAGATATTCGGTAGCGATACCGAATTCCAGATCATCACGCAGACCGGCGCGGGCGCTTATGAAGTGGGCGAAGAATCGGCGCTGATGGAGTCGGTCGAAGGCAAGCGGGGTGTGCCGCGGATCAAGCCGCCCTTCCCTGCCGTCGTCGGCCTCTACGGCGGGCCTACGATCATCAACAACGCCGAGACCATCGCCACTGTGCCGCACGTAATCGCGATGGGCGCGGCGGCTTACGCGGCCGTTGGTTCGGAGCGCAACGGCGGAACGCGTTTGTTCAGCATCAGCGGCCATGTCGAGCGGCCCGGCGTTTACGAGCTGCCGATGAGTTACAACCTCAAGAAAATGATCTACGAAGTCGCGGGCGGCGTGAGGGGCGGACGCGGGTTGAAGGCCGTGGTTCCCGGCGGTTCGTCCACGCCGGTTCTGCTACCGGAAGAGATCGACATCGGTATGGACTTCGACCAAGTGGGCAAGGCTGGTTCGATGCTCGGCTCGGGCGGAGTGATTGTGATAGACGATCAGACTTGCATCGTCGAATTCGCGCTGAGGACGATCAGCTTCTATCAGCATGAAAGCTGCGGCTGGTGTATTCCCTGCCGCGAAGGAACAGACTGGCTGAAGAAATCGCTGACCCGCGTTCATGCTGGATTTGGCGCGACCAAGGACATCGACAACATTCAGTACATTGCCGAGAATATGCTGGGCCGGACCTTTTGCCCGTTGGGCGACGCGGCGGCGATGCCGATTCTGGGATTCGTGAAGAAATTCCGCAAGGAGTTTGAGGAACATTTGGACGGGAAGGCTTGCCCGTTTGTTGAGCATGTGGATTTGGCTGTGATTTAGGGGCGCTGGAGACGAATGGCAGACGTAAGTTTCATTGTCGATGGAAAGACGCTGACGGCTCCCACGGGAACGCTGCTCATTGACGCCTGCCGCAAGGCGGGCATCGAGATTCCGGCCTTCTGTTATTACCCCAGCCTCAGCTTACAAGCCGCCTGCCGCATGTGCGTGGTGCGCCAAGAGAAGGTTCCCAAGCTGCAAACCGCCTGCACCACAACCGTCGCCGAAGGACAGGTCTTCGTCACCGAGTCAGAGGAGATTGCTCAGGCGCGCAAGGCGACGATTGAGTTGCTGCTGGGCAACCATCCGCTCGACTGCCCGGTCTGCGACAAGGGCGGCGAGTGCGAGCTGCAGGACATGACATTCAAGTACGGAGCGGGCGAGAGCCTCTACGAAGAGGCCAAGGCGCATCGCGAGGAGCAGCAGTGGTCGCCCGCCGTCTACTATGACCGGCCGCGCTGCATTCTCTGTTACCGCTGCGTTCGCGTCTGCGGCGAGGGCATGGACGTGTGGGCGCTGGGCGTGCAGAATCGCGGCGTCAACTCGGTGATCGCGCCGAACGGAGGCGATCATCTTGACTGCGAACAGTGCGGCATGTGCATCGACATCTGCCCGGTGGGCGCGCTGACCTCGGGCAGCTATCGCTACAAGACGCGACCGTGGGAGATGAACCACGTGGCGACCGTCTGCACGCATTGCGCCGACGGCTGCAAGGTGACGCTGGGTGTGCGCCAGTCCAACGATGGCAGCGAGATCGTCCGCTCTGACAATCGCGACAAGAGCGGCATCAATGGCGACTTTCTCTGCGCCAAGGGTCGCTTCGGCTTTGACTTTGTCGAGAGTCAGGATCGCCTGACCAAGCCGTTGGTGCGCAACCGTGAAGGCAAACTGGAAGAGGCCACCTGGGAGCAGGCGCTGCACCTTGCCGCGAGCAAACTAAAAGAAGTGCGCGACAGCAAGAGCGGCACGGCTGACAGTTCGGCCATTGGTGTCGTCGGCTCCAATCGCACCACCAACGAAGAGAATTACCTGCTGCAGAAGTTCGCGCGCACCGTGCTGCAAACCAACAACATCGACCATGAGCGAACTGCGGATTACGCAGCCTTTGCGCGCGCATTGGCTGGACAGCAAGGCAAGGCCGCGAGCCTGCGCGATACGGCGAAGGCTCCGGCGATTCTGCTCATCGGCGGCAATCCGACCGAAGAGCATCCACTGCTGGCTTGGAATCTGCGGACGAATGTGCGGCTGAATCGCGCGCGGCTCTATGTGGCCAACGCGAAAGCCATCAAGCTGGAGCGCATGGCCAAGGCAACGCTGCGCCTGCCCGCCGATGGCTACTCGGCCCTCACCGCGTATTTCGGCGACAGCAATGCGGTCATCAGTAACAAAGCCTTTCGCGAGGCGGTGTTGGCCGAGGAGTCGTTGCTGGTGGTCTTTGGTCCCGAGTACAGCGGCGCGCAGATTTCGGAGCTTGTGGCCTGGGGACTGAAACGCGCTAATGTGCGTTTTGCCTTTCTCGGCGGCTATGCGAACTCGCGCGGCGCGGCGGACATGGGCCTGCTCCCTGACCTACTTCCCGGTTACGTGCCGGTGAAGTCGCCCGGCGCATTCGCCGAGTATCCAGGCCTATCCGCAACTGCTGGTAAGACGCTCAAGGATATCTTCGCGGCGGCCGGCAAAGACAAGCTGGGTGCATTGCTGGTAGTCGGCGCGGACCCGGTTGCAAGGCTGGGCATCGATCCCGCTGCGTTGAAGAATACATTTGTGATCGTCGCTGATCTGTTTCTCACTGAGACTGCTGCGCTGGCCGATGTGGTGCTGCCGACGGCCAGTCTCTACGAGAAGAGTGGCACCGTGACCAACGCCTTCGGCGATCTGCAACTAGTGCAGAAGGCCGCTGATCGCGCGGGAGTGAAGCCGGAGTTCGAAATTCTTGTGCGCCTCGCCGGAGCGATGGGCGCGGACGTGAAGACACTTGTTCCTTTCGGCAAAAATGGCACCACGGCTGATCTTGGTCAATCGCGCGGCGCGCAGGCAGGCGAGGCTGACCGTCACGCAGTGTGGCTGGCGGCGAATGGCCTTGAGCCAAAGCTCAGTCCCTTCGATCCGCTAGCGGTTCTCGACGAAATTGCCCGGCAGGTTCCGGGCTACGCCCCGATTGGAGCGAGTCTGGATCGCGTGAATCTGTTGAGCGGCAACGATGTGCTGACGGAGCCAGGCTTTGTGACTATTGGCGCGCAGACTGGAAGAGGCGAATTCACGCCCGCTCACGATGGTTTGTTTACCTCTGGAACGCTGGGAGAGCACAGCCTGGCGCTCCGGGAACTTGCGCGGCATCAGGCTTCGATGCTGGTGCAGATAAGTACGAAGTAGGGCGTGAAAAGATGAGCGAGATACAACCGCAGGTCCTTCGACTCGCGTTGCTCGCTTAGGATGACAGATTTATTGGGAAGCTCAGAATGACAGCAATAAACAGAAGAGGCTGGATTCAGTGACGATTTTGCAATTCATTTTGTGGAGCGTGCTCAAGGTTGCCGTGGTGACGGTGGTGATGCTCATGGGCGTCGCTTACACTGTGCTGCTGGAGCGCAAGCTGGTGGGCCGCATCCAGAACCGCTGGGGTCCCACCCGCGTAGGACCCTTCGGCCTTTTGCAGCCGCTGGTAGACGGGGCAAAATCTTTTCTCAAAGAAGACATCATCCCCACAGGCGTTTACCGGCCGCTCTATCTGATCGCTCCCATCATTGCGCTGGGCTGCGCGCTAATTTCTATTGGCGTCGTTCCCTTCGGCGAGCCGGTCTCGATTGCCGGAAGTCCACATCTGTTTCAAATCTCCGATGTGAACATCGGCCTGCTGGTGATTCTCGGCGTCACATCGATTGGCGTCTATGGCATCGCGCTGGCCGGCTGGTCTTCGAACAACAAGTATTCTCTGCTGGGCGCTCTGCGCTCCTCGGCGCAGTTGGTCAGCTACGAGCTTGCGTTGGGTCTCTCGCTGGTAGGAGTGGTGCTGCGCACCGGTTCGCTCAATCTGCGAGAGATCGTCGAGCATCAGGCGACCCACGGCATCCTCACCTGGAATATCTTTGGCGGGATGCAGTTTTTCGCTTTCTTCATCTATTTGACAGCCGCATACGCTGAGACCAACCGCTCGCCCTTCGATCTGCCCGAAGCGGAAAGCGAGCTGACCGGCGGCTATCACACCGAGTACAGCTCGATGAAATTCGCCATGTTCTTCATGGCCGAGTATGCCAACATGATCACGGTCGGCTGCGTGGCCACGCTGATGTTTCTCGGGGGATGGACCAGCTTCTTCGGTGATCTGATTCCTCCGCCGCAAAACCTTTTTATTCATGCGTGCCTGCCCATTTTTTGGTTCGTACTCAAGGTCTTCTGCTTTCTCTTTCTGTACGTGTGGGTGCGGGGAACTCTGCCGCGCTTCCGCTATGACCAACTGATGAACTTCGGCTGGCGCTGGCTTCTGCCGCTGGCGATGCTGAACATTGTGGCGACAAGCCTGTGGCTGGCTTTTCGGCCGATTCACTGAGTTACAATCGGGCTTGCCCGGAGGGTGTGATGCACCTGATTCTGTTTATCGTATTTGCCGGATTCTGCCTGGCGGGAGCAATCAATCTGCTCCTCCAGTCGCATCCCATCACGAGCGCTCTGTCGCTGATAGTGGTGATGGTATCGCTGGCCGTGCTTTACCTGCTGCTGGGCGCGGAGTTTCTGGCCGCGGCGCAGGTGATCGTCTATGCCGGCGCCATCATGGTCTTGTTCACATTTGTCGTGATGCTGCTCAACGCCGGACGCGAAGAGCGCACCATGGGCAGCCGCGCGGCCCGCTCCGTGGGCTTTCCCGCGGTGGTTGCGATTCTGGCTGTGATTGCTACCGTGATTTTGAAGGCACAGGGATTGGGCGCGGCAAGACTCAGCGATGGACTCACCGACGTGAATGGTCAAACGAATCTTGATCTACTGAGCACGGTGCTCTTCACCAAGCTGCTGCTGCCCTTCGAGGTCACATCCGTGTTGATCCTCATTGCGATTCTGGGCGCAGTTGCCCTGGCCAGTCACGAAGGCAGCATGGAACAGGGATCGGGGATCAGGGATCAGGGATCAGCCGTTGCCTTGGTGCGTCACGGCGATGGGGATGGCGAAAGGAGGGCCGATCAATGAGTTCTTTTCTCGCGCAGGAAGTTCCGCTCGCCTGGTATCTGCTGTTGAGCGCCGTCTTGTTTTCGCTCGGCGTCGTCGGCTTTCTCATCAAGCGCAATCTGATTACCGTCTTCATGTCAATTGAGCTGATGCTCAACGGCGTGAATCTTTCCTTTGTCGCCTTCGCGCAGCAGTGGCATGAGGTGAAAGGACAAATCTTCGTTTTCTTTGTGATGATGGTAGCCGCGGCGGAGGCTGCCGTGGGCCTGGCCATCATTATTGCCGTCTTCCGCGCCCGCGCAACCCTGGCCGTCGACCGAATCGACCGGATGAAACTATGAACGTATCTCTGCATCTCTGGCTGATTCCGCTGCTGCCGTTCGCGGGGTTCCTGATCAATGGAATCCTGGGGCGGCGGCTGCCTAAATGGCTGGTGACTACGGTTGCCCTAATTGCGCCTCTCGGTTCCTTCTTGCTTGTTCTGTGGAATACTCTTGCAGCATTCGCACCGATCGAAATCATTGCATGGAATGGTCCTGGTCCGCTTCCGCGTGAGTTGACAAGGATGCCATGGGTCGAGACCTGCCCATTCACTTGGATCTCCGCAGGCGCGCTGCACATCGATTTCAGCTTCGTACTCGATCAGCTTTCGCTGGTTATGCTGTTGGTCGTTACCGGCGTAGGCTTTCTGATTCACGTCTACTCGGTCGGCTACATGAAGGACGACGAGGGCTATGCGCGGTTCTTTTCTTATCTCAATTTATTTCTGTTTTTCATGACGGTATTGGTCCTCGCCGGCAATGCACTACTGATGTTCGTGGGCTGGGAGGGCGTCGGCCTCGCTTCGTATCTGCTGATCGGCTTTTACTTCCAGAAAAAATCGGCGGCGGATGCGGGCAAAAAGGCCTTCATCGTCAACCGCATCGGCGACTTCGGTTTTCTGATCGCGATGTTTCTGCTGGTCGCCAACTTCGGCACGCTCACCTTCAGCGAGATTGCAACCAAGCTCGCGTATCCCGGCTGGCAGGGCGGCGTAGTCACCGTCATTGGGCTTTGTTTGTTATTAGGCGCGGCGGGCAAGAGCGCGCAGTTGCCGCTCTACATCTGGCTGCCCGACGCGATGGAAGGCCCCACGCCGGTCTCCGCGCTGATCCACGCGGCCACCATGGTCACGGCCGGCATTTACATGGTCGCTCGGACGCACGTTTTATTCGACCATTCGCCCTTCGCGCTCGGAGTCGTCGCCACCATCGGCGCGCTAACAGCTCTCTTCGCCGCGACCATCGCTCTCGTCCAGAACGACATTAAACGCGTGCTAGCCTACTCGACAATCTCGCAACTCGGTTATATGTTTTTAGGCTGCGGCGTGGCGGCTTACTCGGCGGCGATCTTTCACCTGGTCACTCACGCCTTCTTCAAGGCGCTGCTCTTCCTCGCGGCGGGCGCGGTGATTCACTCGATTGGCGGCGAGCAAGACCTGCGCAAGATGGGCGGTCTGTGGAAGAAACTGCCGATCACATTCGCTGTCACTACCGCGGGCGTTCTGGCTATCGCCGGATTTCCACCCTTCGCCGGATTCTTTTCCAAAGATGCAATCCTCTATTCGGCATTTTTGCAGGGGGCGGGCGGCAAGATTCTCTGGTTTGCCGGTGTCGTCACGGCGCTGCTGACTTCGTTCTATATGTTCCGGCTTTGGTATTTGGCATTCCTGGGAGAGTCGCGCAGCAAAGATGTTCACCCGCATGAAAGCCCGTGGACGATGCGCGGGCCGCTGCTGATTCTGGCCGCTCTCTCCGTCTGCGGCGGCTGGATCGGTATTGAGAATGTCGGCAACTTCATGGCACCTTCGGTCGGCGCACTCGCCACCGACGCAGGCAGTGCAAGCTTAGAACATATGCTGATGGTTGTTGCCGTTGCAGCCGCGTTGTTGGGCTGGTATATTGCCGACCGGCTCTACCGGCAGAAGCCGGCACAACCGGCCGAGCTGGCGACGACATATCCGGAGAGTTACAAACTGCTGGCCAACAAGTATTTCGTCGATGAATTCTATGGCGCGGCGGTCGTCAAGCCGCTGCTCAACCTCTCGAAGTACTTTCTGGAGTGGGTCGTCGAGATCGGCATTCTGGGCGGCGCGGCCTGGCTGATCGGCGGCATTGCGAACTTTGCCGGCACGATTTTGCAACGCTGGCAGTCGGGCAATCTGCGCTCCTATGCGGCCTGGCTGGCCGCGGGCGCGGCGGCGGTTCTACTCTTCCCGCTACTTCAGTCGGTCATGTTTCCGATAATCCATCATATGTACATCTATCGATGGGGGCATTGAGAGAATGAACGCAATCAACAACTCGATTCTCACCCTCATTCTTTTGCTCCCTCTGGCAGGAGCGCTGGTTGTCATGCTCGCGCCTGACCGCAACAAGCTGCCGAACTGGATCGCGCTGGGCATCTCTCTTGTAACCTTTGGCCTGACGCTGCACCTGCCCGCGCACTTCGACAAAACGCAAGCCGGCTTCCAGTTTGAAGTCAATCGCCTGTGGATTGAGAGGCCCGCGATCTTCTATCACGTAGGCGTGGACGGCTTGAGCCTGTGGCTAGTAGTGCTGGTCGGCTTGCTCGCGCCCATCGGTATCGTCGCCAGTTGGAACGCCATCCAGTCGCAGCGCAAGTTTTTCTTCGCGCTCTTTCTTGTTCAGCAGACGGCGATGTTCGGCGTTTTTCTTTCGCTCGATTTGATGGTTTATTACGGTTTCTGGGAGCTGTCGCTGGTGCCGATGGCAATTCTGATTGCGATGTACGGCCGCAGCAACGGACCCAAAGCCGCGCTGAAATTCTTCCTCTTCACCTTCATTCCTTCAGCGCCGCTGCTGGTCGCGATTCTCTGGCTCTACTGGCAGACCCACAGCTTCGACTTCACTGCCCTTCACAATTACATCGCCCTCGGATTGGTCCCAGCAGGCCCGTTGTACTGGGCAGCTCTCGCATTTCTCTTCGCCTTCGCCGTCAAGGTTCCCGTCTTCCCGCTCCACGGCTGGCTCGCCGACACCTTCAGCGAAGCGCCTGTCGCGCTGGCGATGGTCGTCGCCGGCAAGCTCGGCCTTTACTCGATGCTCCGCTTCCACATCGGCCTTTTTCCCTCGCAGGCGCGAGCAATCGCGCCGCTGCTGGTCGGCCTCGCCGTCGTGGGCATTCTCTATGGTGCGTGTCTCGCTCTCGTGCAGCGCGACTTCTGGCGGCTGATGGCCTTCGCCGCGCTGAGCCATCTGAGCCTGATCACCCTCGGCATCTACGGCATGACGCTCACCGGCTGGGAGGGCGCTGTTTACCAGATACTCAATCACGGCGTGGTGGACGGCGCGCTCTTTCTGCTGCTCGGGCTGCTCTACGACCGCTACGCAACCAGCCAGATCAACGCCTATGGCGGCCTGGCCGCAAAGCTGCCGCACACGGCTACCTTCTTCGTCATCGCCTCGCTTGCGATGATCGGACTGCCGATGCTCGGCGGCTTTGTCGGCGAGTTCCTGATTCTCCTCGGCACCTTCACCGGCGTCAGCAAAGGCTGGGCCATCGCCGCCACGCTGGGCGTGATTCTCGGCGCGGCTTATATGCTCTCGCTAGTGCAACGGCTCTTCTTCGGGCCGGAGAGCACGCTGGCCGCCTCAAAGCCGCCTGACGATTTGCGCGAGGGACAATTGGCCGTACAGTGGCCTCTGGCCGCGCTGATGCTGGTGATGGGAGTGGCACCGATGCTCTGGCTCCCCACTATCGAGAAGGGCGCTCATCCTCCGCTTCTGCAAATGCAGCTCAATCATTCTTCGTCGCAAAGGGAGGGCCAGCGGTGAATCCTGTTCCCGACATTTACCGAATCCTTCCCGAGGTCATTCTTACGCTGACCGGCGTGGCTCTCATGCTGATCGACGCCTCGCTGCCGCCGCGCTCGCCGCGCCGTCCATTGGGCGTAGTTGCGGCTTTTGGAACCTTGCTCGCGCTGTGGGCCAGCTTGGGCCAGCTCGGTCTGCCGATGGGAACCGGCTTTTCCGGCACCATCGAAACCAGCGCCTTCACCGTCTTCTTCCACGTGCTGATCTGCGGCCTCGTGCTGGTGACTCTCTTGCTCACGCTGGACACCTTGCCGGAAGACAGCCATCACCAGGGCGAGTTCTACGCGCTGATCGTCTTTGGAGCGGTGGGTATGTGCCTGCTCACCGGCGCGGTCGAGCTGCTGCTGGTCTTTATCGCACTGGAAATCTCCTCCATCGCGACCTATATTCTGGTTGGTTATCGCAAGCAGACCACCCGCGGACCGGAAGCCGCCATCAAATACTTTTTGCTCGGCTCCTTTGCTACCGCCTTTCTGCTTTACGGCATTGCGCTGATCTTCGGCGCCACCGGCACAACACAGATTTACGAGGTCGCGCTGCACGTTCCCGCCGCGCAGAATCCCGCGCTGATCCTGGCTGGAATGGGGTTGATGCTGGTGGGGATTTTGTTCAAAGTCTCCGCCGCGCCGTTCCATGTTTGGACGCCAGACGTTTATGAAGGCGCGCCCTCGCCGGTGGTGGCGTTGATTTCCACCGCCCCCAAGGCCGCGGCTTTCGCGCTGCTCTTGCGCGTGGTCTACGAGATGCTTCCCTCGATGCGCTCTGTCTGGCAGCCGCTCTTGTGGGTGGTGGCCGTGCTCTCGATGACCGTAGGCAACCTGGCCGCGCTGCGCCAGACGAACGTGAAGCGTATGCTGGCCTACTCCTCCATCGCTCACGCCGGCTACCTGCTGGCCGCCTTGGCCGGACTCGGCAACAGCGGCATCATGGCCGCCAGCTTTTACATCGCGGCCTACGCGGCGATGAACGTGGGCATCTTTGCCGTCGTCACCTTGGTCAGCGGTTACGATGAGAAGCTGCCGTTGATCGAGGATTTTCGCGGACTCATCTATCGCTCGCCGCTGCTCGGTTCCCTGCTGATCTTCTTCCTGGCCTCACTGATCGGCATTCCCTTCACTGGCGGATTCTTTGGCAAGTTCATCTCATTCTCGACAGCGATGGATGCCGGAGCCATTTGGCTGGTCATCATCGGCCTACTGAATTCAGGCCTGGCTGCCGCCTACTATCTGCGCCTGGCTTTGGCCACCGTGCAGAAACCAGGCCTAGAGGGCGAAGCAAAGTCTGCCACACGGCAGGTGTCGCAGCAAGTGGGCATTGCCGTGGGCGCGGCGCTGATCTTTGCGGTTGCGGCGACGCTGGTTCTAGGTATTGTTCCCGGCCATCTGCTGCACGCGGCAGAGGCTGGCGCGCATACGGTACAAGCGCCTACCACGCAAACCAGCGCACCCAGCACTATCGTGGAAACGCAGCCCTGATTGGCTAAATCTAAGACTTCAATACGCTTTTTCCTAAATCGGATTGAGCGCTGAATCCGCGGAAACCGTCCCGATTCTTGCACTCCTAGGCAGATTCCGATCAAGAAGCGTCTGGTAGTAGCGCACCGTACGGCCCAGCACACTCTCATTCACATAGTGGTTGAGAACCCAGGCGCGCGCCGCTTGACCCATGCGCCAGCGGCGCTCCGGGTTGTTGAGCAATTGCATCACGGACTCGCGGATAGCTACCGGGTAGCCGGGAGGAATCAGCAGCCCGGTCACCTCCGGCACCACGGCGTCGCGTGAGCCGGTGCACAAAGTGGTCACCACGGGAATCCCGCTGGCTGCGGCCTCCAGAATGACGTTGGGAAATCCTTCACGCCAGGTCGGCAGGACCATCACATCCATTGCGCGGTAATAGGGCGCGGTGTCGGCGACAAATCCGGTGATATGAATCCGCGGATGGCGCTCGATACGTGCGCGCAGACGGCGGCTGAGCGCATCATCGGCCGAGTCAAACCAACCGACCAGAAGTAGATGCGCATCCGGTTTCGCGATCAGAATCCCGTCGAAGGCTTCCACCAGTTCCGGCACCCCTTTGTCGCGAGTCAGTCGCCCGACAAAGCCCACCACCGGTGCGTTCGCTGGCAGCCCAAGCCGCTCACGCAGGTCATTCTCGCCCGGCGAAAAACGATCAATATCGACGCCGTTGCTGCTGCCGCCTCCCAGCAGGCGCAGCTTGCCCTCCGGCGCCACGCCCAGAGCCAGCGCTTCGTTGCGCAAACTGTCACTGTTGCACAGCACGGCATGAGAACAAGCCGAGGCCAATCGCTCCGCGGCCAGCAAAACCATGCGCTTGAATCCTGTCGATGTCTCCAGCTTGAGTCCGCGCAGAAGATAGACCCGCGTCGGCACTCCGCAGAGCAAGGCGGCAATCGAACCCAGCAGCCCGGCTTTGGGCGTGCTGAACTCCGTCATTTCGGGCTTGAGCAGCCACAGCAGCCAGCACAAACGCAGCAGCGACCAGAGGTCCGCGAACAGCGCCACCTCCCGCCGCATGGGAATCGCTACCGACTCGACCCCTTCCAGCGCGGCTGTTCGCGTCAGCAGTTCGCCGGGGCTGGAAACCAGCGTCACCCGAAAGCCCGCCTCGCGTAGTGTATGCAAGCGGCCACTAAGAACCAGACAGCTTTGCGAGCTGGTTATGCCAACGACAATGTGGGGGCTTTGCGGCTGATTGGAACGCCGCACAGGGCGAGCTGCTGAGGGTGAAAGGCGGTTGCCCACAGTGAAGAATGTCGGCAAAAGGGTAGTATCTGCACAACCAAGGCTGCGTCTGAACACGAGTCCCTCCCAAAAAGGACCTTCGCGTCCCGATTCAAAACTGATACCGGAGACGCGCTAGGAAACGTGCTCGACGGGATTCAGGAGCTAATGCTTACAGGTCGCTCTACCGGGCAATTTTCGCCCGAGTGCGCCCACTCCCATTCTCCGCCTCAGCCGCTTCCCCGTGACAACGCAGAAGAACCCTATAAGAGAGGGTTCTACCACTGGAGATAAGCAGATTCAGTACTCTCAGGAAACATTAGTTGGCTTTAACCTGTCAAGTGGAAAACTTCTTTAGGGAAAATGGGCATTAATTGAAGATATTCAACGGCTTTGCTCTATACTCTCTAAAATCCTTGAGGTTTTCCACATGCCCGCCAAACCACGTCCAAGGATACTCATTTTGATTCCCCATCTGGGCGGCGGCGGAGCGGAGCGCGTGGCGGCACTGCTGGCGCGAGGCCTCTCTGCCGAAAAATACGCGCTGCATCTGGGCTTGATCACTCAGTCTGAGGCAGGCGCGGCGGAAATGCCCTCGACGCTGCAAATCCACGCGCTGGGCGCTCCCAGAGTGCGTGCCGCAGCCTTCGGCTTGCTGCGCCTGGTCCGCCGCTTGAAACCAGACCTAATCCTCTCTGGAATGTTTCACTTGAATTTTCTCGTGCTGCTGCTTCGTCCATTTTTCCCGCCGGCAACGCGCGTGCTTGTCCGCCAGAACGGGACCGTTTCCGCCGCCCTGGCTTCAGGAAACCAGCCTTGGTACACTCGCCGATTTTACCGGCTGCTCTACCGCCGCGCAGACCGGGTGATCTGCCAGACGCAGGCGATGGCCGACGATCTGGCCCGCGAGTTGAAACTGCCTGCAAACCGGCTGATAGTGCTGCCCAACCCGGTTGATTTGCAGGAGATTCGCAATTCCATTGGCACGAATTCTGCGCCGCAAACCGGTACTGACCCGCATCTACTGGCCATAGGAAGACTCTCGCGAGAAAAAGGCTTCGATCTGCTGCTGCGGGCAATGACCCAGGTCGAAAAGCAGTTTCCCGGCGCTGACCTGCTGATTGCCGGCGCAGGCCTGGAAGAATCGGTGTTGAAGGCCGAGTGCCATGCGCTGGGACTCGACTCTTCGGTGCGCTTTGCCGGCTACCTCACTTGCCCCTGGACGCTCTTCCCAGCGGCCACGCTCTTTGTGCTCTCCTCGCGCCACGAAGGCCTGCCCATCGCCCTGTTGGAAGCTGCTGCTGCTGGGCTGCCCATTGTGGCCTTGCCGGCCTCTGCAGGCCTCGTGGAACTCCTGCGCGGCCGGCCCGGCATCTGGCTCGCCTCGGCAATCACTGAAGACGCGCTGGCCACCTCCCTGCTCGCCGCTCTTGGCAGTTTGCAACCGGGCGAGCGCTTTGCCCACCCCTTTGTGGAAGCCTTTGGCATCGACCACGCCATCAACGCGTACGAGAGCCTGATCGACGAAACCCTTGCGAGGAGCGGGAATAATTAACTCTTACCGTGACTGCGGATGCGCAGCTTGCGGCGCTTTCTGGCCTGGGAGGCTTGGGCTCGCCACAACGCATAGGCCTCATAGAGCCGTTCTGTCAAGCCGAGGCGGGCGGGTTGAAACTCGTCCAGTACGCGGTCTACTGAGGTGAACTGCGCGGCATGCCGGCGAAGAAAACTGCAAAGCTGCTCAACCTGGGCGGCGTTGGAAAAGTTGCTATGCATACAGATGGTCCAAAGTCCTTTGGATTTATCCACTGGACCCCAAAGCTGCTGCGGAATCCAAGTGAGTCCTCCGCGCGTAAACGGAATGCGGGCAAAGCCGTCCGAGAGCACCCGAATCCCCTCGGTGCGTAGCGCACGCAGCGTGGAGCGATCGAAGCCGTGGCGCGGCGCAACCCAAATCTTCGGGTTGAGTCCCTGGCCGCGGAGAATTCCCAGCCCCTCGCGAATCCATTGCCGCTGCGTCTCCTCCGGCACACCAGAGAATTCTGTCCGCTGATGTAACGGCAACAGACTCCTGCCTCGGCTGTCGGCTAGATGCCGATAACCATGCAGTCCAATCGCGGCGCCGGCCGTTTCCATCGCCCGCATCCGGGCCCAGAACTCCGTGTCCGGCGGTGACAGATTCAGTTCCTTGTCCTGGTTGTCGGGAATCACGGCTAGAATCGGCCGCAGGCCAAACTCCTCGATCAGCGGCAGAAAGCGCTGCCATCGGGATAAGCTGACGGTAGGACAAAGATCGTCGAAGCGCAGAAGGTATTGCGCCGGCCTGGGAATCATACTCCTCCCCTTCGCGCTTCCTCGTCCTTCCGGAACTGTTTGCGCTGTTGTTCAGGTCCCGGCTCGATCAGTCTACGCTCTTTGCTGGGATGCCTGCGAAAGCAGCTTCCGACTCCAGTACCAGAGAAAAAAGAAAGTACTCACCGTCCAAAGCGACGTGGCCAGCGCGATTCCCGCCACGCCGTACCACCGCATCAGTATCAGATTCAGAACCACATCCAACGCCAGATTCAGAGCGCCACAATAGAAAATCAGGTCCGTGCGGCGCATGGCAACCAAAAAACGATAAAAGACGCGGCTGGAGACAAAAAAAGGAATCTGAATCGCATACAGGGCCAGCACCGGAGTGACCAGGGCCGTGTCGCGCGGCCCAAAGACGCCATGTTGAAAGGTGATGCGAATCAGCAAATGCGCGCCCACGATCAGCGCCACCGCAATGGGCGTTGAAACCAGCGCCGTCAGCCGCACCCAGGTGCCGAGCGTGTGCCGGCATCCGCCCCAATCCTTCTGCGCGATCATCCGCGAAAAATGCGGCGTCACCGCCGATGAGACCGCCCCGGCCAGCAGCGTAATCACCACGCTCACAAAGCGGTTGGCGTAGGCCAGCGCGGAAACGCTTCCGGCCGGCAGCATCGCGGCCATCGATTGATCCACCAGCAGTCCGCCGGAGGCCGCCACACCGCTCAGCAGCACCGGCCCATACTGCCCGGCCACCTCGCGCGTAGCCTCATCCGCCCCGTGCCACCAAAGTCGAAAGCGATAGCCGCGCACATCCATCATCCAGGCCACTGCGCCGGCATGAATCAGAGCGCCGGCCAGAGTCGCGTAGACCATCGCCCAAATGCCGAAGCGGCTGCCCAGCAGCAACGCCCCCAGGATGATCGCCACCGGGGTCGCAATCGGAGCCAGAGCGGGCAAGGCAAAGCGGTCAAAAGTGTTCAGAACGGCGGTGCAGTTGGTGGCGATGCCGGTGATCAGCACCACCGGCAACAGCGCATAGAAGAGCCGTATGGCAAGCGCCAGCTTCTCCGGCGGAAAGTGCGAGGCGATCAACGGAAAAAATCCGCGCGCGGTGAGAGCCATCACGACGGAAGCCGCTGTCAGCAGCAGGCAAACCCACAGCATCGAACTCGATAGAAGCTGCTGCGCGCGCGCGTGGCCCTCGCGCTCGCGAACCCGAATCAGCGTCGGCACCAACGCCTGGTTCATTGATTCCGAAATCAGATTGATCAGCAGGTTGGGAATCAAAAAAGCCGCCAGAAATGCGTCCATCGCGTCCGAGCGCCCATAGACCCCGGCAACGGCAAACTCCTTGAAGGTAGCGACAATCTTGACCAGAATCCCCGCCGCCGTTACCGCCGCCGCCGCTCTCAGAATGCGCCGGTTGACGCTGCCGCCTGAGAAGAGCTTCGTGATTTGAGGAATGAAGATCATGCTGGCTGAGTTACTCGTCAGTCTACCAGCATCGCGCAAGATCGTTTACTGATTAGGTATCTGCGGGGTTATGAAAATAAAAAAGGGGGAAGGGACCTCAGTGGACAGTGAACAGTGGCCAGTGACAGCCCGCGGCTTTACAGCATTTTCGATTCTGCTGGATGCGGAATCCATGCAGTCGAGTGGCTTTATCCTTAAGAAAAATCCACATTCTATGCACTCCTGATGTCAACCGTGAAGCGAAAATACTCTAGAACAACCCACCGTGATGCAGGTGCGCAGCAATCGGTATCCATACCTACTTTGAATGAGATGGTAAGGGATATTTTGTTTCATCAACAACCTCATCTAAACGGACAGTCCTCCAGTCAAAGTGGTCTACCTCTCTGACTTTGCGGCCAAGAAAGTCACTGTGACAATAAAGTCCCTTGACGGGCATAAACCTTAAATAGCCGTCTGCAAGTCTGGAGAACCTTCCGACCATGGGATTCGATGCGCCTGCCTCGATACACTCAATTCCCAAAGACGGAGAGAACAGCACTTTCAGCGCCATGTCGCTGAACTGGAAAAAGTGCCATGGTCTTTCATGAGATCCGTAGGATAAGTGCGTTTCAACAAAAATAATCCCTCCGAGTTTTAACAACTTCGTGATTTCCGTCGCAACAACCCAGGGCATTGCAAGATGCTCAAACACCGCGCTTGAATAAATAAGATCGAATTTCTGATCAACGAAATAACTTGATAGCTTGTGTGCATCGCCAACGACATCAACATTCGGCCCTGGGTAGAAATCAAAACCAACATATTCAGCATTTGAAAATCTATTGCGAGCATCTGACTTGCCCGTCACTTCACGGCTACCAATTTCTAGAATTCTGACGCCTTCACGATTTCCAATCTCTGCCAAATACTGCAAATAATTCGCGTGGCAAGCAATGCGTGACATAGGAACCTTGCGATCCAGAAACATACGATCGGCATAGGAATTCAACAAAGCACCAAACCGGTATCCTGCGAACAACGCTTTCTTAACTAAATTAGTCACCACAGTCTCTCCATCATTTCATCTCAGATTGCCGTGCGCCCCATCCTTGCGCCTTATTTCTGGCGCAAGAGTGGGAAGCCAATGCCGTTTGACTTACACTCCGAAGAAGTAATCCACAACAGGTGGTCAGGCGGCCAGCGGCATGATCTTTGGCCGCTTCTTCTGCGATTCGATCCATAGATCGTACTGGAGTTGCGCTTTGGAGAAGAAGTCGGGAGAAAGCCCAAGAGCCTCGCCCAGTCAGATGCTGAGGTCCATCGTTACAACGGTATGGCCATTGAGGATACGCGAGATGGTGGCGCGCGCTACTCCGATATGCTGTGCAAGTTCGGTTGAGGTCACCGCGCCAAGGAACTCCCTCGGCAGTTCCCTTGGGCGGGCCGGGTTGTGAATCATCGTCAAATTCATGGCCCCTATTACAGCTTAACCGGAAACTGACCTACTGCCCGAGTTGAGTGCGGGAAAGCAGCCGTCCAGCCCCTCGCATTCTTCAACCCCCAGGCGGCCAGACAGCGCGATCAGAGCCAGCAGCAGCCAGGTGGTTCGGCTCTCTTCTACTGTAGCCGTCAGCGAAGTGATGGACCAGACCACGAGCGAGATGGCCAGCGCCCAGCGCAGCGGGCCGCGGGTTTGCGTGATCGACCAGGCCGCCGCAACCACAATGGCCGTAGCCAGAAAGAGCGCAATCAGGCCGCCGCCGACGGCAATCGACAGAGCCGTGTTGTGCGCCGTATCGATGGGCGCGGTACCAGCCGCCGAGACAAACGAGCCGGCCCCAGTGCCGAAGAAGGGCGCGCGGTGAAAGGCCTGCCAGCCTGCCTGCCAGATATTCCACCGCTGATTCAGGTCGCCACCCTGGAGCTGCTCGGAGATGGTGGCCAGGCGCTCAAAACTCCCTCGGGGTATGGTGAACCAGAGTACCGCTGCAATGGGAGGCAACGCCATCGCTCCGGTCATCACGCGGCGCGGATGGCCATAAGCCAGAAGAAAGCAGCTGCCGGCCAGGCCCGCCACGGCAGCCAGAAATCCGCTGCGCGAGGCCGTGAGCAGGACGGCAATCAAGCCCACGGGCAGGTAACCGACGGCCAGCAGACGCCAGAGCTGGCGCTGTTCGCAATGGAAGAGCAGGGCCGCCAGCGGAAAGCCGAGATCGAGAAAGCGGGCGACGTCGTTCGGGTCCTGCCCTGCGGCGGAAAAGCGAATCTGGGCGTTGGCAATCGCATCGGCAGAGGCAAAATTGGCCAACGTGAGCATCGCCAGCACCCAGGAACCAGCCACAGTTGCCCGCAGCAGCGCGCGCAGATCGCCGGCGGTTTCGGCAAACTCCCAAACCAGCCAGACGATCATCATCTCCTGGAAATAGGCGCGCAGCTTGGCTGTGGTCGCCAGCGGCTCGATGGTCCAGAAGTAGGTGCAGCAGAACCAGAGATAGAAGGCCAGAACCAGCCACTGCATCGCTCCTGGAAGACGCAGGTGGCCTGCCTGAAGAATCGCCGGAATCGCCACCAGTAGCAGCAGCAAACCAGCTATGCGCGCGATGTTGCCCAGCGGCTCGCCCAGGTCCAGGGAGTATTCCCAGGGAATCGCGAAGGCGAAGAGCAGCAGCAAAACCGAGGCAATGCGGCGCATCACGGCAAACCTCTCAGAAATCCGAATCGGAAGAAAATAACCGCGCGGGAATGAACTCGCGCCGAAGAAAAACCGCCGGAATCTGCACTGTCGCAAACCAGGCAAGCGCCAGCGGGAGGCTGATCACTCGGAAGGCAAAGAGCGGCAAGCTGACGGCCAGCACAATCAGGCAAAAGTCAGTGGTCCAGCACATCAGGCCAAGATTCTTGAGCCGCCCCTTTACGCTGGCGATCCACAGCGCGCCAACCAGAACCGAGACGGCATCCAAGGCAATATCCCAAGGCCACGACTTGAAGCCGCTGCCCACGTCGCCGCGCAACAGAAACAGAACAGCCCACACACCGGCGATGAGCAGGATATGAATCGCAAACTCGAAGTTGCCGACGGGCGCCTTCCAGCCGGCTGGTTGAGTCTCCGTCAAACCGGCGGCCGCTTTCACTCCAGCTTTCGGATGCAGTAACTCTTCGAGCCTCACTTCGCTGGGGAAAAAGACCATCAGAATTTGCAGTGCGGCAAACGAGATCAGTGCCAACGGAAAATCGATGACCTTGAAGTAGACCGGCAGAAAACAGATTCCCGGCAAAACCAGGCAGTAAGGAATCGACGCCCAGCGCGGCAATCCCGCATCGAGCAGGCGGCCTTCGACAATATAAATCCACATGAAGCCGATGATCGCCAGGCCTACGCGCATCTGCCATAACGCAGGCCCTGGGCCAGTCTCTTCCTGCAACTGGAAGAGCGCTGCGAAGAGCACGGCCAGCAGAAAAAGCCGCAGCAGAAACCGGGAACGACTAACTCGCCGGTTGTAGGCGACATCGACGCGCGCGCCTCCGCGGCTATCGGGCAATGGCTCCGGCCTGCTGGGAAAAAGCACCGTCGGAAGCTGAACGATGACAAACAGCGCGAAGGTCCGCGAGCCATCGGTGAGCTTGAGCGCAAAGGCCGCAAGGCACCCTGTAAAAACAACAAGAAAATATGGCCAGAATAGCCAGCGCGGCAATCTGGCATCCTGCAAGCGGCGCTCGATGCTCCTGATCCAGATGACGAGGAGGAGAATCATGCCAAAATCCAAGGGATGGGTGATGTTTTTGTTGTCGGGATGGTATTGCGCCAGTTGCAGTGCATCCCCGCACAGAGCCGCCACCAGCAAGCACGTCAGCGGGAAGGTGATGCGTCCGAACTGTTTGTATAAACCTGAGTGAGACAGCGCAAACTCCTTTCTCCGCGATAATGGAAGACCATCTCCTTTCCGTCTGGCGATAGCAGCTACTTCCACTGCGAATAAACCAGCGCGGCATAGATTGGAACGCCGGCTGCCGATTGGGCGGCCGACTCGAGGAACTTGTTCAAGAGATTCTTGCCCATCGAGTCGGGCACAAAAAGAATATCGCGGTCATGGACCGGCTGGTCGGGGTCCTGGCCGTGAATCATGCGCTTCAGGTTGAGGGTGGTGATGGTACGTCCGCCTTTTTGCTCGCGGATCAGCAGAGCCTTTCCGGTGGCAGCGTTCTGCATGGAGCCCCAGGCCAGCGAGAGCGCCTGCACCACGGTCAGTCCCTGCGCCGGATCGACCGGGAAGCCGCCGGGACGCACCACATCGCCAACAACATAAACCAGACCGGCGCGGCTGACCTGCACCGTATCGCCGGGAGAGAGCTCGGGATTGTGATCTACGCTGGTGTCGGTGCCGCTAGGGTCCAGCACCATCGGATGGGGCGTCTTGGGATCGTCGCGATGAAAGACGTTCACGAGGCGCCCTGCATTGGGCGAGAGGCCGGAGGCGGCGGAGATCAGGTCGAGCAGGCGATGGTGCAGCGTGTAGGGATAGACACCCGGACGGGCCACCTCGCCCAGCACACTCACATCCTGGCCGGCATACGAGATCACCAGCACCGAGACCTGCGGATGCAGCAGCATACCCTGAGCAACCAGCGCCGCCTCGATGGCGCGCGCGGCGCCTTGCTCGTCCAGCCCCTTCAATTGCACCTCGCGGATCATCGGTAAAGTGACCGTGCCCGTGGGCGAGACGCGCACCTGGGAATGAAACTCCGGGGTATGAACTTCGCTAATATCGAGAAAATCGCCGGCCGAGATGGGCGCGGACATCGGAGTTGCCGACTGCGTACTGGCCGGCGTCAGCCCGCCCTGGCTTGCGTTGGGAATATCCCACACCAATGGAGCATCCTTGGGATTGGGCAGCTTCTGCACCTGCTGCGTGTCGGGAAGGCGGACAACGCCGCCGGGCATTCCGGCGGTGCTGGGAGTGGGCGTCTGCGCCGGGCTGATTGCGGCGACGAGAACAATCGCAAGCAGCGCGGCAACTGCGCGAGTCACCGTGGGACGAATCGACTCCATCAGAAACGCGCCTCCTATCGCAAGCCACAAGCTGGCAAAGAGCGTAATCGCCATGTAGAGCGGCAGATCGGGCGCCACCGGCTTCACCGGCTGGCGCGCATAGTCCACCACTGAGATGTTGGAACCCTGGCTTCCGGCGGCCATGCCCGCCTCTTCCACCTTTTCCAGCACCCGCACATATAACTCATGACTGGCGTTTTCCTCCTCGCGCATCGCCGCGTACTGGGTGGCCGCTTCATTGGCCTTCAAGGCTTCGCCGGTCAGCTGATCTAGATTGTTGCGAACCAACTGTTCGCGGTCGGCGGCTGTCTGCCACGCGCTGCGGAATCGCTCGAGCAGCTTGGCGTCTTCGACTTTCTTCTGCTGCTCGAGGTCCTGCAACTGGCGGCGAACCTCGATGACGCGGGGAAAGTTGGGGCCGTGTTCGATGATGAGCTGGGTCTGTTCCTGCTCCAGATCGCTCTTGCGGGCGTGAATCTGCTGGATCAGCGCGGTGGCAAAGTTGCCGCCTTCGTCTTGCAGGTGCGGATCAGAAGCAATCACCAGCTCGGGATCGCCTTGCTGCGCGGCGCGATACTGGGCCTCACGCAGAATGCGGTCAGCCGAGGCGGTCACCAACTGGCTGCCCAGCTCATCAATCTCCAGCAAGGCCGTGGTGTGCTGGCTCTCGCCAGGTTTGCCGTTGGCCAGCGTCTCGGGGGTGGTCAGCAAATTGTGCTCCCGCTGGAAGACTGCCAGCCTCTGTTGATCTTTCTCGACGCGTGCCTTCAACTCCTTCAGTTGGCCCTCCAGCCAGCCCGAGGCTTGCATGGTGGCCTGCACCCTCGCATCGCTCTCCTGCTGACCGTATACGGCAATCAGCGCATTCACCACATTGGCAGACAGCGCCGCATCCCGCGAGCGGAAGCGAATCTGAATCAGCAGCGTGCGCGGCAGCGTCTGCACGCGCAGCCGCTTCTGAAATCTTTCCAGCAGCCAGGCCTGGGCGTCAGCAGCCGGCGCATCCGGTTTGAAATCGGGAAACTTGCTGGGAAAGCGGCCCATGAACCCCGGCGCCTGGTAGAGCTTGAGGCCGGCAATCACCCTCCAAGCCAATTGGTCGCTGCGCAAGACGTTGGCCAGCGTCTCCTGCTGCACCGGCGCGGAGAGAATCGAGGCTGAGCTAAACGGCTCGGTCACCTCGAGGCTCAGCGCCGAGGCTGGTGAGGTGCGCAACGCCACGCTGGCCACGGCCTCGTATTGATTGGGAGCTATCAGGCAATAGAGCAGGCAGACCAGCAGCAATCCCCCCACTACCGAGCCAACCAGCTGGCGACGGCGAACCAGCACCGCCCAAACCTCGCGCAGACTTCCAGGGGAGCCGCGGCCACCGGGGCAGGGCCTCGCCTCGGGCTCATCGTATGCATTGGCGTTAACTTCCGGCACGGCTAGGTAACCTCGATTCCTTCATCGCAAAGGCGGAGGCAAACCTGGGATTCAAAACGAACAAATACAGCAAATGAAATCTTCGCCAGTGTGCTTCATTGAAATCCATTCCGTCAATAGATTCCATCACGCACAAAAGTCGAAGCCAAAGAAACGCTGCATACACCACCGCGATTACTCCCCACCGCCGCCCCGGTACCACTCGACGGTGCGGCGCAGGCCCTCGCGGAAATCCACAATCGGTGCGTAGCCCAGCAGTTCGCCGGCCAAGCGAATATCGGCCAGCGAATCACGAATATCTCCGGCGCGGGCTGGCGCGTAGACGGCTTGACCGCTGTAGCCGGTCAGCTCGCGCAGAATCTCGAAGGTCTTATTCAGCGTGATGCGGCTGCCGGTGGCCAGGTTCATCATCCGGCCCAAGACCTTTTCCGCGGGAGCGGCCGCAGCCAGCAGGTTGCCGTGGACCACGTTGTCGATGTAGGTAAAGTCGCGGCTCTGCTCGCCGTCGCCGAAGATCGCCGGCGGCGGCGAATCAGGAGATTGTTTTGCGGCCAGCATCCGGCGGCTGAAGACGGCCAGCACGCCCGAGTAGTGGGAAGTAGGGTCCTGATAGGGGCCAAAGACATTGAAGTAGCGCAGCACCACCGTCTCGAGTCCGTATGCTCGGGTGAAGGCGCCCATGTAGTGCTCGCCGGCCAGCTTGGCCACGGCATACGGCGAGATCGGCGCAGGCAGCATCGCCTCATGCTTGGGCAGCGTCGGGGTATCTCCATAAACCGACGACGACCCTGCAAACACGACCCTCCGCACTCCAGCGGCGCGAGCGGCCACCAGCAAATTCAAGGTGGCGTCCACGCAATTGACGTTGGTGCTAACCGGGTCGGCCACCGAACGCGGCACCGAAGCCAGCGCCGCCTCGTGAAAGACAATCTCGACGCCCGCGCAGGCGCGCTCACAGGCGGCAGGATCGGCCAGATCGCCCTCGATGAATTCCATCGCTTCCAGGCCAGCCAGATTGGAGCGCTTGCCGGTGATGAAGCTGTCAATGCCGCGCACGCTCTCGCCGCGCCCGAGCAACGCCGCGGCTATCGAGCGCCCAATGAAACCCGCCACTCCGGTCACCAGATACTTTGCCAAAGAAATCTCCCCAAAGATTGCCTGCGGAGTCAGTCCACCCTCCGCAATGAAAAGGATACAACCGCAGGCATCGCCTAGTAGCTGCGCTGCGTCACAGCCGCCGGTTAAGGATTTGGCTCTACAATCAAAAACATGAATACTGCGACCGAGAGCCGGCTGGCTGGGCTCAAACAAGCAATCGAGAGCCGCAAAGCCCGCATTGGCATCGTCGGAATGGGTTATGTGGGCCTGCCGCTGGCACTGCAGTTCAGCGGCGAGCGCTTCCATGTGACCGGCTTCGACATCGCCGCGGACAAAGTGGCCACCCTCAACGCCGGCGGCTCCTACATCGTGCGCATTCTGCCCAGCGAGATTCAGGCGGCGCAAAAGGCCGGCTTCCGCGCCACCGCGGATTACTCCCAGATCGCCCAGATGGATGCAGTCATCATCTGCGTCCCCACCCCGCTCAACGAACACCACGAACCCGATCTAAGCTACGTCACTGGAACGGTCGAATCCATCGCTCCCTGGCTCCAGGAAGGCCAACTCATTGTGCTGGAAAGCACGACCTATCCCGGCACTACTGAAGAAATTGTTGTTCCTCTGCTCGAAGCAGGCAACCCAAGCGACCTGAAGGTCTCGCGCTCGCTCCTCCAGCCCGGAGTGCATATCGCCTTCTCGCCCGAGCGCGAAGATCCCGGCAATGAGACGGTGGCCCGGCATGACATTCCCAAGGTCATCGGCGGCTGCGGTCCGGCGGCTACCCAGTTAGCCACGGCCCTCTACGGCTCGATCTTCCGCCGCGTAGTGCCGGTCAGCAGCCCCTCGGTGGCCGAGATGACCAAGCTGCTCGAGAACATATACCGCTGCGTCAACATCGCACTTGTCAACGAGCTGAAGCAGCTCTGTATGCGCATGGGCATCGACATCCATGAGGTGATTGACGCGGCACGCACCAAGCCCTTCGGCTTCCAGGCTTTTTATCCCGGCCCCGGCCTCGGCGGCCATTGCATCCCGATTGATCCGTTTTATCTCTCCTGGAAGGCCAAGCAATTCGACTTCCGCACCCGCTTTATCGAGTTGGCCGGCGAGATCAACATCAATATGCCCTACTTTGTGATCGATCAGATCGCCAACGGCCTCAACGAGCAGCGCAAATCCCTCAAAGGATCGAAGGTACTGGTGCTGGGCGTGGCCTACAAGCGCGACATCGACGACCTGCGCGAGTCTCCCTCGCTGACCATCATCGAACTGCTGCGCGAAAAAGGCGCCAGCGTTGCCTATAACGACCCCTACTTCCCCACCGTGGGCCGCGGCCGCCACTACGACCTCAACATGACCAACACCCCGCTCGACAACCTCGCCCAATACGACGCCGTAGTCATCGTCACCGACCACTCGGATTACGACTACAAGGCCATCGTCGCGCAGTCGCAGCTGGTCGTCGACACCCGCAACGCCACCAAGGACATCGACTCGCCCAAGATTGTGCGCTGCTAGCAGAATCTATGCTGTTCGCTGTCAGGGCAATTGCATTTGAAGTATTGAAGGGTACGGGCTTCAACCCGTACATTCATGCGCTGAAAAAGAAAGTGGCTTTAGCCCCCGAGGGAATCAATTGCATAAGTGCCAGTTTGTTCTTTTGATGAAGATGCACCGAGCAAGACGCAACAATCGAGAACAAATCGGCGCAAGGACTGTCCCTCAGTGGCTAAAGCCTCGCTGATTTGGCAGTTTTCATGTACGGGCTAAAGCCCGTACCCTTCATTCCTCGCCCCTGTTTCAAATGCGATTGCCATGACAGTTCGCCATGCGGCGCGACAGCCCCCCAGCCCATCGTGTATCTTGGCTTCGGCTTCTTATGCTCCTGTTCACCGCAACTCTCGCTGAACCGCGACTCTTCTCCCTCGCCGAGAAACTGCTTCTCGTCGTGCTCGTTGCCGCCTCAGCCACCGGATTCTGGCTGCGTTTCCGCGTCGTCCTCGGCAAAATCCTCCAATCCAAGCCGGACGTCAGCTTCCATCTCTTTCCCATCGGCAAACGTATCTGGGAATTTGTCTGCGAGGTCCTCTTCCATGCCAAAGTCATTCGCCAGCGTCCGCTCCCCGGCCTGGCCCACGCTTTCGTCTTCTGGGGATTCTGCGCCTTTGTTCTTGTCACGCTCAACCACTTCTCCGTTGGCTTCGGAGTGGGCTTCCTCGACCCAACAGGCCGCTTTGGCCGCTTCTACTTCGATCTCGCGGCGGTCTTCGCCGTTGCCTGCTCGGCGAGCATTCTCGGCCTATTCGTTCGCCGCTTCCTCATCCGCCCAGAGTGGCTCGGAGAGCAGCTCTCTTACCAGTCCGGCGTCATCGCTTTTCTAATTTTTTTGCTGATGGTCACTTACCTGGCCTCGTTCTTTGTCGCCGAAGCCGACCCAGCCGCGCGCGTCCTTTGGTGGGTACACACGCTGGCGCTGCTCGCCTTTCTCCCCATCATTCCCCACACCAAGCACCTGCACCTGGTGCTCAGCCCCGCCACTGTCTTTCTCTCCCGAGGCAGCTTCAGCCGGATTCCCCCGCTGGCTGGCGACGAAGACTTCGGCCTGATCGACGGAACGGACCTCACCCGCCTCGTCAGCCTGCAAGCCTACTCCTGCGTCGAGTGCGGCCGCTGCACCGAGCACTGCCCCGCCGCCGCAACCGGCAAGCTGCTCAACCCCAAGGAAATTATTCTCGGCCTGCGCGGCTTTTTGAACGATCTCGGGCCAACGTCGGAAGAGCCGCTGCTGGGCAAATACAATCCCCCGCAGGCGCCCTTCCAATGCACCACCTGCGGCGCTTGCGAGTTTCAATGTCCGGTGGGCATCGAGCACCTGCCCATCCTCGTCGGCCTGCGCCGTGGCGCGGTCAACACCGGTACCTGGCAGGATGACTACGGCAGCAAGCTCTTTCTCGCTCTCGAGCGCGGCTCGAACGCCCACGGCCTTGCCACCTCCGAGCGCGATAAATTTATTGAAAAAGTCGGCCTGCCCATCTTTGACGGCACGCAGGAGTATTGCCTGTGGCTGGGCTGCATGGGCGGCTACGACCCCAAGGGCCGCGAAATCATCACTGACTTTGCCCGCATCATGAACTACCTGGGCACAAGCTACGGCGTTCTGCGCAAAGAGAAGTGCTGCGGCGATCCCGTCCGTCGCCTCGGAAACGATCTCGTCTTCCAGCAGCTTGCTGAAGCGAATCTCCAAGCCCTGGCCCAAACCAAGACCAGAAAAATCGTCTCCATCTGCCCGCACTGCGTCCGCACCATTCAAGAGGATTGGCGGGAATTCGGCGCGCCACCCACAGTCGAGCATCACAGCGAGTTCCTCGCCCGTCACGCCGACCAGCTACCTCGCCCTTCCACCATTTCCGCTACGAATTCCGAGAGCTTTGTAGCAGGGCACGACTTCAGTCGTGCCGCAACTGCCCCAAATTCACCGGGGGCTTTAGCTCCTGCGGCTGAAACCATCGTCTATCACGACCCCTGCTACCTGGGCCGCTATCGCAACGTCTACGACCAGCCGCGCGCGCTCGTCAACTTAGCCGGAGAGTTAGTCGAGACCCCGCGCAACCATGAAAGAAGTTTCTGCTGCGGAGCCGGCGGCGGCCTGGTCTTTCTCGGCGAAGAAACCGGCGAACGCATTGGCAAGGTACGCGCCGACGAGTTAGTCGCCACTGGAGCCAAAACCGTTGCCACCGCCTGCCCCTTCTGCAACAGCATCTTCCGCGACGCGCTGGCGGAATCTGGCGATGCCGCGCCGCAGTTGCTCGACATTGCCCAGTTAACCGCGCGAAGATTGCCTAAGATCGAGAGAACAGAATCATGAAAATCATCGTCGCCATCAAACAAGTCCCCGAGCGCGATGCGCAGATGCGCATCAATGCAGCCGGAAAGTGGATTGAAGAGTCCGGCCTCCAGTTCGCGCTCAACGAGTCCGACGCCTACGCCCTCGAAGAGGCTCTCCAGCTCAAGGAGAAGCATGGCGGCGAAGTCATCGTGCTGACCGCAGGCCCCGAGCGCGTCGGCCCCACCATCCGCGAGGCTCTGGCCAAGGGAGCCGACCGGGCGATTCATATTGACTGCAATGATCTCGGCGCGCGCGACGCTCTTGGCGTGGCCCGCCTGCTGGCCGAAGCCGTCAAGCCCGAGAGTCCCGACCTGATCCTCACCGGCCTGCAATCCGACGACCTCGGCCAGGGACAAACCGGCGTCATCCTCGCCGAACTCCTCGGCCTGCCCCACGCCTCGCTGATCTTGCACGTCGACAAAACCGATGCCGGCCTGACCGTCAAGCGCGAACTTGAGGAAGGCTGGTTTCAAACCATCGACCTGCCCACCCCCGCCGTGCTCACTATCCAATCCGGCGGCAGCAAGCTGCGTTACGCAACGCTGATGGGCATCAAGCGCGCCAAGACCAAAGAGCTGCACACGGTTGCGGCGGCTGAGCTGACCGCGCCAGCCGTCATTCTGGAGCGGATTGCTCTGCCGCAAAAACAAAAACCCACACAGATTCTCAGCGGCACTCCCAAAGAAGTCGCGGCAGCACTGGTAGAGAAATTGAAATTCGAAGCGAGGGTGCTATGAGCGGCATTTGGATCGTAATCGAAGCGCGCGATGGACGCGTGAGCCGCATCAGTTGGGAGGCCGTCTCCGCCGGGCAGAAGCTGGCCGCGCTTACCAATCAGGATTTCAACGCCGTTGTCATCGGCGCCGGGACGGAAGGCCTGGCCGCCGAAGTTATCGCCAAAGCGCTGGGCAAAATCGTGCGCATCGAGCACCCGAGATTGGCCGCATACACGCCAGACGGATTTACGCTCGCCCTGCAGCAATTCATCGAGAACGAACGTCCCGCGCAAGTGGTCTTCCCGCACACGTATCAAGTGCGAGACTACGCCCCCAAGCTGGCTGCGCGTTTCGGCCAGGCGCTGATCGGCGACGTGACCGCTATCAGCGAAGGCCCGGTCTTCACCCGCCAACTGATGCAAGGCCGCCTGAATGGCTCCTATCGCCACTCCGGCGATGGCCCTTGTTTTGTCTCGGTGCAAGCCGGAGCCTTCCGGGCCGATGCTGTCCAATCCGGCGCGGCAACCGTCACAGTCTTTACGCCCACGATTGAAGCCGCACAGATTCGCACCCGGCACAGCGAGTGTTTCCGCGGCGCGGCGCAAACCGTGGACCTTGCTTCGGCGCAGTTGATTGTCGGCGTCGGCCGCGGCATCCGAGACCCCGCCAACATCCCCTTGGCGCAGGAGCTGGCCACGGCCCTCGGCGCCGAGCTGGGCGCATCCCGGCCCATCTGCGACGCGGGCTGGCTTCCCATCGAGCGCCAAATAGGCAGCTCCGGCCAGACCATCGCGCCCAAGCTCTACCTGGCACTGGGCATTTCGGGAGCCATCCAGCACATGGTCGGCATCAAAGGCTCACAGTGCATTGCCGCCGTCAACAAAGACCCCGACGCGCCCATCTTCGAGGCCGCCGATTACGGGATCGTCGGCGATCTGATGGAAGTCATTCCCGCGCTGACCGAAGCCGTCAAAACGGCAAAGCAGTAACCAGTGCGTTCAACGCGTCACTTCCCTGCCCGCCACAAAGACCTGCGGCCTTGCGGGCGCAGCAATAAAGTAAGCCAGCTCGCGGTAATCGTCAAACTCGTGTATCAGAAAATCCGCCTGCTTCCCGGTCTCCAACGAGCCTACGCAATTACCAAGCTCCAAGCTCCAGGCCGCGTTGATGGTAGCCGCGGTGAGCGCCTCGGCGGGCGTCAGGCCCATCTGAAGGCAGGCCAGCGAGAACACAAACGGCATGGACGCAATCGGCGACGAGCCGGGATTGAAGTCTGTCGCCACCACTATCGCCAATCCCGCATCGACCATCGCGCGCGCCGGTGGATATTGCGTTCGACCAAGTGCAAAGACAGAGCAGGGCAGAAGCACAGGCTGTGTACCCGTTGTCCACAAGTGATGAATATCTTCATCTTCGATAGCTTCAAGGTGGTCGGCTGTGGCCGCACCCAGCTCCGCAGCCAGTGCCGCGCCTGTGCCAGACCGGAACTGCTCGGCATGCACGCGCAGCCCCATCCCCTGCCTTCGCGCCGCTGTCAGAACCCCGCGCGCCTCGTCCACCGTGAAGGCGTGGTCGTCGCAAAAAACGTCGCAGTATCGCGCCAGCCCCGCCGCAGCCACCTCGGGAATCAACTCCTCGGCAACCGAGCGCACGTACTCATCGCGCCGCGCGGCAAACTCCGGCGGCACGGTGTGCGCGGCCAGCAGCGTAGGAACGATTCTCGCCGGCCCCTCCTCGCCCAACCGCGCAATCACGCGCAGCATCTTCATCTCCGTCGCGCGCTCCAGCCCGTAGCCCGACTTGGCTTCAATCGTCGTGGTGCCTGAGCGCAGCATCCAATCCCGATGACGGCGCGCCGCCGCCAGTAACTCATCTTGAGAGGCCGCGCGGGTCAACGCGACGGTGCGCAGAATCCCTCCACCCGCCGCCGCAATCTCCTGGTAACTCGCTCCTGCAATCCGCTGCTCGAACTCCAAAGCGCGATTGCCCGCAAAGATCAGGTGTGTATGCGCGTCCACAAATCCCGGCGTCACACATCGTTCCTCGGCATCGATCACAACTGCATCCGCCGGAATTTTGCTTCGCAGCTCTGCGTACGGTCCAGCCGCCGCAATCCGCCCATCCCACACCAGCAGCGCGGCATTGGGAATGATGCTCAACTCGCGCAACTCCCCGCCGACACGCGGACGCGACGGTCCGGCTAGCGTGACTAGTTGGCCGATATTGACAACCGCGAGGACGTCGCTCAAAGCTGTTGCCCCGCCATCGGAATCCGAATCCCTTGCTCACGCGCCGTCCTCTGCGCCAGCTCATACCCCGCATCCGCATGCCGCGCCACGCCCAGCCCTGGATCGTTGTTCAGCACTCGCGCAATCTTCTTGGCCGCCAGCTCCGTTCCGTCGGCCACCGTCACCTGTCCCGCGTGCAGGCTGTATCCCATGCCCACGCCGCCGCCATGATGGAAGCTCACCCACGTCGCGCCCGAGGCCGTATTCAGCAACGCATTCAGAATCGGCCAGTCGGCCACCGCGTCTGAGCCATCGAGCATCTTTTCCGTTTCGCGATAAGGGCTGGCCACCGAGCCTGTATCCAGATGGTCGCGGCCAATCGCAATCGGCGCGGAAATCTCACCGGAGCGCACCAGCTCGTTGATCGCCAAGCCCATCCGCGCGCGCTCACCGTAACCCAACCAGCAGATGCGTGCCGGTAGCCCCTGAAATTCAAAACGCCCCCGCGCCAGCTTCAACCAGCGCGTCAAGATTTCGTTCGCCGGAAACAGCTCCAGCGCCAACTTATCGGTTCGGTCAATGTCCTTCGCATCGCCTGACAGCGCCACCCACCGGAACGGCCCAGCTCCCGTGCAAAATAGCGGACGAATGTACTCCGGCACAAAGCCGGGAATCAGAAATGCATCCACGCAACCGGCGTCAAAGGCAAACCGCCGAATGTTGTTGCCGTAATCAAAGGCAATCGCCCCGGCCTGCCTTAGGGCCAGCATCGCATCCATATGCACCACCATCGTCGCCGTCGAGCGCCGCACATACTCCAATGGATCGCGCTTGCGCAGCTCCGCCGCCTCGGTGAGCGTCATCCCCTTCGGGATGTATCCATTCAGCGGGTCATGCGCGCTGGTCTGGTCGGTCACCACATCCACCTTCACCCCGCGCCGCACAATCGCCGGCAGCACATCGGCGCAGTTGCCCACCAGGCCCACCGACAGCGCCCGCCCCTCGACAACCGCCTCATCGCACAATCGCAGCGCCTCGTCCAGATCCTCGGTCACTGTGTCGCAATAACGCGTGGCCACGCGGCGCTCGATGCGGCTGCGGTCCACGTCAATCGCCAGCACCACGCCGCCATTCAGCGTCACGCTCAAGGGCTGCGCCCCGCCCATGCCGCCCACCCCGCCCGTCACCACCAGCTTGCCCTTCAGAGAGCCGCCAAAGTGCTTCTCCGCCAGAGCTGCAAAGGTCTGAAAAGTTCCCTGCAAAATTCCCTGCGTGCCGATATAAATCCAGCTCCCGGCCGTCATCTGTCCATACATCATCAGGCCCTTGCGGTCCAGTTCGTTAAAATGATCCCAATTGGCCCACTTGCCCACCAAATTTGAGTTGGCGATAATCACTCGCGGCGCGCCCTCGTGCGTCGGAAAGACGGTCACCGGCTTGCCACTCTGCACCAGCAGAGTCTCGTCGCTTTCCAGTCGTTCTAGCTCGCGCACAATCGCGTGAAAGCACTCCCAGTTGCGTGCCGCTTTGCCGATTCCGCCATAGACCACCAGGTCCGCGGGCCGCTCGGCCACCTCCGGATCGAGGTTGTTCATCAGGCAGCGCAGCGCCGCCTCCTGCTGCCAGCTCTTGCAGCGCAACTGGCTACCCCGTGGCGCGCGAATCGTAGGTGCATTGATCGTCATAGCCGCTCCTCCCCGATAATCCTACCCAATAGACGATAGCGCGTACCCCTGCTCGCAGCCAATTCGCAACGACTTGCTCATTCGCCCCGCCGCTCGTTATCCTCTTCGTCATGCCCAGTACGCTTGTCGAATGCGTTCCCAATTTCTCTGAAGGCCGCGATTCAGCGAAAGTCGACGCCATCGTCGAGGCCATGAAGCTCCCCGGCGTTTTTCTGCTTGACCGCGAGATGGACTCCGACCACAACCGCTGCGTGATCACGCTGGCCGGCGAGCGCGAGGCCATCCAGGAGGCCGTCCTGCGCGGCGTCGGCAAGGCCGCCGAGCTGATCGACCTCACCCATCACCAGGGCGCGCATCCGCGCATGGGCGCAACCGACGTGGTTCCTTTCATCCCCATCGATGGCGTAACGCTGGAAGATTGTGTCGCCATGGCCGGGCACGTAGGAGCCGAGATCGCGCGGCGCTTTGCGATTCCGGTCTATCTCTACGAAGCTGCAGCCGCCACGCCTGAACGGCAAAATCTCGAAAATATTCGCCGCGGCCAGTTCGAGGGCATTCGCGACGAGATCGCCACCAGCCCAGCACGCAAGCCTGACTTCGGCGAGCCGCGCGTCCATCCCACCGCCGGAGCCACCGTCGTCGGCGCGCGCAAGCCTTTGATCGCCTACAACATCTTTCTGAACTCTACCGACGTCAGCATCGCCAAAAAGATCGCCAAGGCTGTGCGCTTCTCTTCCGGCGGCCTGCGCTACGTCAAAGGCGCCGGCTTCCTGGTGCGCGGCATGGCTCAGGTCTCGATGAACCTGACCTACTTCGAGCAGACGCCGATCCATCGGGTTTTTGAATTCGTCCGGCGCGAGGCCGAACGTTACGGCTGCGTTCCCGTCTCCAGCGAAATTGTCGGACTGATTCCCAAACTCGCCTTGGAGCAGGCCGCCGAGTGGTTCCTGCAAGTGGAGAACTTCGATTCTTCGCTGATCCTGGAAAACCGCCTCGCCGCCGTGATGAGCGGCAAGTCCGCTGTCAGCGGCCTGCGGGCGGGAGTCGAGCCGTTTATCGAGCAACTCGCCGCTGCAACTGCAACTCCCGGCGGCGGCAGCGCGGCGGCGGCAGCCGGAGCCATGGCTGCCGGACTCGGAGTAATGGTGGCCACGATGTCGCGCGGCAAGAAAGCGTACCAGCAATACGAAAGCCTGCTCAGCGAAGCAATCGCGAGGCTCGGGCCGCTGCGCGAAGAGTTGAAGGCAGCGATTGATGCCGACTCCGAATCGTATGACGTCGTCGTGAAGGCGTATAAGGCGGCCAAGGAATGCAGCGGCCATTCGATCAACGCCGCGCTCCGTCAGGCAACCAGCGTGCCGTTGCGCGTAGCCGAAGCAGCCGTCGAAGTGGCGCGGATCGCAGCCAGTTTGCAACCGATCACCAGCCCCAACATGGCCTCCGATCTGATCACCGCGATTGCTCTCTCACGTGCTGCTCTGGAAGGCGCGCTGGCCAACGTCGCCATCAACCTCGATTCGATCAAGCCGGAGTCTCCCGAAGACGAAGCCTTTGTAACGGAAACGCGCAAGCGAGCAGCGGAACTGAAGACATAGCTCCGGGCTTTCTACCACGAACTCAATCGTCTAACTGAACCGCCAACTTGCGCTTCGCTTGCGCCCACAACGCCTCGAGTTCGTCGGGGGCAAGCTCTTCGAGCGGACGCTCCGAGGCCAGCTCCATCGCGCGAAAGCGCTCGCGGAAGCGCCGGTTGCAGCCGCGCAGCGCCATCTCAGCGTCCACGTTCAGGTGACGGCCAAGATTCACCACGGTAAACAGCAGGTCGCCCAACTCCGCCTCGACCGCCGGCTTGCGCGCCGGGTCATTGGAAGCGGCCTCAGCCTCCAACTCGGCGGTCTCCTCGACGAGCTTGGGCAGCAGATCGCGCCACTCCGGCCAATCGAAGCCAGCCTTGCGCGCCTTGGCTCCCAACTTGGCCGCCTCGGCCAGAGCAGGCATCGCCCGCTGCACAGAATCGAGCCGCGACACTGGAGGCTTTTGCGCCGAAGGCGCGTCTGCTGCATGCAATGCCTCCGCTGCCTTGATCTCATCCCAATTGCGCAGCACCGCGGCCGACGAACCCTCGACCGCGGCGTCTACTGTCGCCCGGTTGCCGGCGGCCCGCGAAGCCTCCTCGCCGAAGACGTGCGGATGGCGGCGCACCAGTTTATTGTTCAGATGCTCAAGCACATCGGCAATGGTGAAGTGGCCGTCGTTGGCGGCCATCTCGGCATAGAAGAGCACCTGCAGCATCAGGTCGCCCAACTCCTCGGCCAAGTGCGGCCAATCGCGCCGCTCGATGGCGTCGAAGACCTCGTAGGTCTCCTCCAGCGTGTACTTGCGAATGGAATCGACGGACTGCTCGCGGTCCCACGGGCAGCCGTCGGGAGCCCGCAGCCGCGCCATGATGGCCACCGACTCGGCAAACAAAGCCGCCGCCTGCGCCGGATCGGCGGCTTGCCGTTTTGTGCTTTCTGGAGGAAGGTTCATGCACCTTCAGTCTACTTTGCGGGGGTTGCGGAGATATACTCAACCACGTCTATGATTCGCATTCTGGGAACGATCTTTGCGGGAGTGCTGGGCCTTGCCTTCGGCAGCTTTCTCAACGTCTGCCTGAGCCGCTGGCCGCAGGGCGAGAGCGTCGTCCAGCCGCGCTCTCACTGCCGCCAGTGCGAGCGGACGCTCACCTGGTGGGAGAACGTGCCGCTGGTCAGTTGGCTGGCGCTGCGAGGCCGCTGCCGCACCTGCCGCGCGTGGATCGGTTGGCGGTATCCGCTGGTGGAAGTTTCTGTTGGGGCGCTGTGGGCAATTGTAGCGTGGCAATTCGGCGGCGTGATGGGTTTGCCTGATCCACCGTCCATTGATATCACATTGATAGATGTAGTAGGACGAATGATATTTTATTGGGGGCTTGTGGCATTGGCAGTCCTCGATGCGGAAAACCTCTGGCTTCCGGATTGGATCACTTACCCAGGAATTGCTCTCGGATTTCTCTTGACGTCGGTCCTGGCTCCCCTCGATGATTTTTGGTGGTCCGAAAGAACAACCGCAAAATCAGCTGCTGTCGACGATTTACTCGCAATAGTAATCGCCGCCGCCCTGATCCTGTTGATCCGCTGGATCTACTGGCTGGTCCGCCGTCGCGAGGGCATCGGTCTGGGCGACGCCAAGCTGATGGCGCTTCTCGCCGCGTGGCTCGGCCTGCCCGGCGCTCTGTTTGCCTTTGGCCTCGGAGCCGTGATCGGATCGCTATTTGCCGTCGTTCTACTGGCAATCCCTTCCGCGCGGAAGCAATCCGAAGGCTGGGGCAAGATCAAGCTGCCGCTGGGCACATTTCTTTGCATCGGCGGCATCATCAGCAGCCTGTGGGGTCAGCCGATGATCGCCGCGTATCTGCGCTGGGCTGGCTTCTAAACGCATTGATTGGTCCTCAAACTCGGAAAGAGCATTCGCTTTGAAAGGGCACGGCTTCAGCCGTGCCATAGATGCACAAAAAATGGCAGGTCTTTATTTTCCTATATCCTATATTAAAATTGTCCTTGCGCCGTCCCTACGGGACTCCGAACGAACTTGTGGAATCCCATTTCCCCACGCTGAAGCGCGGGGCTAATAAACAGTGCGCCTTCGGCGCGTTTGTGCGGATTATACTTATTCAGCCTTCAATAGCCTCTGAGGAAGACTCTTACTTCGCCGCATCCGCCGCTGGGCTGGGCGCGGCGTTTTTTCCATTGGCAATCTCCGGCTCTTTCAGCGCCTTGCGCGCCTCCTTGCCGTGTCGGCTGTCGGGATCGTATTCGGCGACTTTCGCATAATTCGCGCGAGCGTCGGCAAAGTTGCCCAGGTGCCGATCCGCCTCGGCCAAGCCCCAATAGACATCGGGATTTTCCGGGTCCAGCACCAGCGCCGACTCGAAGCGCGAAAGAGCGCCCTTCCAATTCTTGGTCTGCAAATAATAGCTGCCCACTTCAATGTCCTTGGACGAGGCCTCTTGGTGCGTAGGCTCTTTGGCGCTGAGTTTCCGCTTCTGTTCCTTCTGATCGTCCTCTGGCTTGGGCAGCAGACTCTCCAGGCCTTTGATGCTGGAGCTGGATTCCTCGTCTGACGCGCTATCGGAGGCAGGCTCAGGGTCGTCTGGCGAGCGCACCGGGTCCCGATCCACGCCCGGCAGCGGAAGCGGCGGGCTCTCCGCTCCGTTGTGCGACACATCAGGCAGCGACGGCGTGATCTTCGAGGGCATCACCGGAACCGTGCTCGTATCCTCGGGAAAGGGATTGGCACTGGACTGAGGCGCTGTTGCCGGCTTTTCGGCCGGCTTGTTCTGCGTCTGCGCCAGCAGCAGCGGCGCCGCCAGGCAGCCCGTCAACACCAGCATAATGGCCAAATATCGCTTCATACTTCTATCCTAATCGAGTGGTCAGTGATCCGTGGTCAGTGATCAGATGGTATTTTGTTAAGGAGAGACCCTCGCAAAATTGCCTTTCGGAATTACGAATAGCAAGAGACAATCACCGCAGGGGCTAAAGCCCCACTCATTTCAAAGCGCTTACGGCACGACTAAAGTCGTGCCCTGACACTTCTTGCACTCCTATTTGAATTGTGCAAGTGGCTCTGATTACTGTTTACTGAGCTGGCCACTGACCACTGATCACTGACAACTGTTCACCAAGGAAAGCATCGCAAATTCGCATGAGCCTGATTATCCGCTCCTCCGCCATCCACGCCGCCGGCTGCTATACGACCACCGCCATCCGCAAGGGCGCGCGCGTCGCCGAGTACACCGGCCACCGCCTCAGCAAGGACGAGGCCGACAAGATCTACGAGCACTCGCCCATCACCTATCTCTTTGGACTCGGCGACGGCTCGGTGGTGATCGACGGTCATTGCATGGCCATGTTCATCAACCACAGTTGCGACGCCAACTGCGAGACCAGCGAGGAGCGCGGCCACATCTGGATCAAGGCCATCCGCAAGATTGCCACGGGCGAAGAGATCACCTACGACTACTGCCTCTATGACGGCGGCGACGACGAAGCCAACTGTAACTGCGGCGCTGCAACGTGCCGCAGAACAATGTACTCGCCCGAAGAGATCAAGCGGCGCAAGGCCGCCGCCAAAAGAGCCTTGAGGAAGGCAACTTTAATACCCCAGCCGAATACTCGGGCAGAATCGAGAGCAGTATGTGAAGATGGGCGGGTTGCAAGCGGCCTTCCACAATTGGATTAGCACTGGATACGTACAATAGAATTGAGGTCATTCCCTTTGAAGCGCAACACGCTGGTGATCACCGCCGTTCTCTTCATCCTGGCTATCTTTGCCTGGGCCGGCTGGGCCAACTGGGAGTACCGCAAGCAGGCCGCCGAGCGGCTGCAGGCCTCGGTCGCGCAGGGTGAACTGACCCCCGACCCAGCCGGCGGCGCGCCGCAATACCTCTCTCCGCTGCAAGGAAAGCCCGCGCCCGAGTTCACACTCGAAGACCTGAGCGGCAAAAAGGTTTCTCTCTCTGACTACAAAGGCAAGGCGCTATTGATCAACTTCTGGGCCACCTGGTGCGGCCCATGCCAGATCGAGACTCCCTGGCTGATCGAGCTGCGGAACCAATACGCGGCGCGCGGCTTTGAGATTGTGGGCATCTCCGAGGACGATATCGACCGCGACGATGCCGCGAAGCTGAGCAAAGAGAAACGGGAGATTGCGCAATTCGTCCATAAGATGCAGGTGCCGTATCCGGTGCTGATCGACGGCGACACGATCAGCAAGCCTTACGGCGGCGTTGACGCGCTGCCCTCCAGCTTTTTTGTGGACCGCAGCGGAACTGTGGTATCCGCGCAAATGGGACTGACCTCGAAAGACGAGATCGAAAGAAATATCAAGAAGGCGCTGGGAATGGAAAAATGAGCCAGTCATCCAGTTTGCGAATCAGCGGCTCGGCGATGCACGCCGCCGGAGTACTGGCTCTGGTGTTGTCCAGCTTTTTGGCGCTGGCGCAGACGCCGAGTCTCACGGCCCGTTCCATATTCAAGCCCGCGGCCGTTGAGTATCTCTACCCCGAACAGGTTACCCTTCCCGCCGGCAAAGCGACCAAGCTCGCGCTGCACTTCCGCATCGCGCCTGGGCTGCACATCAACTCGCACGCACCGAGCGAAGATGAACTCATCCCCACCACGTTCTCGATTCCCGAAGACTCCGGCGCAAGCCTCGAAGGGGCCGTCTATCCTCCCGGTGAAGAGTTCACCCTGCCCATCGATCCCAGCACCAAGCTCAGCGTCTACACCGGCGAGTTCACCATCCAGGCGAGCATCAAGGCCACCACCGGCGACCATCTGGTCGAGGCCAAGCTCCGTTATCAGGCCTGCGACAACAACGCCTGTATGCCGCCCAAAACAATTACAGTGGCCATCGATGTTGTAGGTAAGTAGGAGCGGCCATTCAAGCATAACTCTTGCGACTGCTTCTATAGGAAGATGAGTAAGAGTCCGCCTCTCCCGCACAGGTTGCGGATTCTTGCGGATGTTTTACTAGTTACTCCCATCAACCACGCACCCTCCCTTCAATGCGCCGGCCTGAGCCTGCTGAGCGCATCGGTCACGATTCCCGGCGTCAGCACCTCCGGTAGCATTTGCGGCTGGCTCTGGCCTGGAGCGTAGAGCGCGTAAGCGGGAACACCGCTGCGACCCAGCGCCGTCAACGCCTGCGTAATTGCCTCATCGTGCCGCGTCCAGTCAGCCTTGAGCAGAGCGACATTCGCGGCTTGAAAGGCCTGTTGCACCTCGGGACGATTCAGCGCAGCGCGCTCGTTCACCTGGCAGCTCAAGCACCAGCTCGCGGTAAAGTCCACAAAGACAGGCCGACCTTGAGATTGATAGCGACTGACAGCTTCCGCCGACCAAGGCTCCCAAACGCCGTGCGCCGCGACTGCCGGCTCTGCTTTTCCCGTGCTGTTGCTCTCGCTGGTCCATCGCTGCCCGATGACAGCCAGAGCCACTACGCCAACCAGAATCAACGCCGCGACGACAGTAGCCCAGCGCTTGGCCGGCCAGCGGCCCAGAAACCAGCCCGCAATCGCCAGCAGCAGAAAGCTCGCCAGCAGCGCGGCCAGAACGCTGGCACCGTATGCCTGCGCCAGCACCCAAGCCAGCCAGATCACTGTAGCAAAGATCGGCACCGCGACAGCCTGCCGCAGCACTTCCATCCAAGCGCCGGGCTTGGGCAGCCAGCGCGTCCAGGCCGGTTGCAGCGTCAGCGCCACGTAGGGCGCGGCCAAGCCCAGCGCCAGCGCCGTGAAAATCGCAAAGGTGACGGCGGCGGATTGAGCCAGCGCATAGCCAATCGCCGCTCCCATGAACGGCGCGGTGCAGGGCGTGGCCACAACGACGGCCAGCACGCCTGTGAAGAAGCTGCCCGTCAGACCTTGCTTTTGCGCAAGCGAACCGCCGGCGCTGGTCATCGTTAAGCCAATTTCGAACTGCCCGGCCAGCGAGAGACCGAGAAAGAAGAGCAGCCCAGCCATCAGCGCTAGAAAGATTGGCGACTGAAATTGGAAGCCCCAGCCCAGCGTGGCTCCCGCCGCGCGCAGCCCGAGCAACACGCCCACCAGCACCCAGAAGGAAACCAAAATCCCGGCGGCATAGACCAGTCCGTGCATACGCAGCGCCGCCCGCTCCTCGTTTCCCGAGTTAACCAGCGCGAGGCCCTTCAAAAACAGCACCGGAAAGACGCACGGCATCAGATTCAAGATCAGCCCGCCAAGAAACGCCAAGCCGGAGATGCGGTACAGCGTGAGAAGTATGTCCTTGCGCACTTGTGCGAGCTGCCCCGTTCCGCAAGGAAGAAGTAACGACTTGGAGTTTTGCTGTGCCGGTGTTTGATTGGCCGGCGGATTCGTCGCTACTGGAACCGTAGAATCGCTGGCAGCTTGCGTTGCTGGTGCCTGCACTTCTGCAGCAGCGACCGTTCCGGGCAACGCTACAATCTCATACGCCCGTCCGCCAGAAAGCTCCAGCACGCCACGCAACTGCTTGGGCGCAGCGCTCAGGCTCGCGTCTTTTTTGAGGTCGAGAATCAAGCCTGTCGCGGTTGGCGTGAGCTTTTGCGGAGCCGGATTGTCGATGATGTCTTGGTCTTCCGGGAAAAACTCGGCGGAAAGTTCTCGCTGGCCGGTTTCGACAGTCAGGCGGAAATCATTACTCGACGATTGAAACCGCACATTCGCCCCAGTTGGAAACGTCTTCGGCAGCTTTCCGGCGAGCGTGTTCCAGATCGCTTTATCACCCGGTGCTCCCGGTTGGGTCGATGTCGTGAACGCAGTGATATTCAGCGCTGTCTCCAGCTCCGCTTTTCCCGGAATGCAACTAGAACTGCACACCAGCCAGTCCACTTTTGCATCCAGTTTCGCCAGACCCAGCGGCGCATTTGCTGCAACCTTCACGTCGATCGGGTAGAGTACCTCATTCTCATAGCCATAGTCCATCAGTGGACCGAGTGGCAATCGCTTGGGAGTAGGAAAATGCAGCAGGCCAGCCGTAATCCCCTCGGGCAGCGTCCACTTCACGTGCGGCGGCTCTCCAGCATCGCCAGGGTTCAACCAATAGATATGCCAACCAGTCTCCAACTTGAAGTAAAGCCCAACCTCCCGCACATTACCCCGATTGGCATCGGCCACAGGCACGACCAGTTGCACGTGCACATGAGGCTCATCAGCAAAACTCGACGCCGCCCGCGCGGGTAGACTCACGGCCAGCAGCAATGACATCGCAAGAATCAATCGAAAGATACGCATGGCAGGAAAACTTTGGCTCCTCAACAGTTGAACTCAGTCTATCTATTGAAAGTCGCGAAAGGACGGACCAAAGCCAATCGCTTCAAACTCCGCCCCACCGCAGGTGGCTACACATCCAGATCGTCATCAGCCTCTGACGTTACGGCCGTACCTCTCCGTTTGGCCAGCAGATAGCCGCGTAAAAACGGCTCGAGATAGCCGTCCAGCACCTTGTCCACATCACCCACTTCGACTTTGGTGCGATGGTCCTTGGCGATGCGATAGGGCTGCAAGACATAGGAGCGAATCTGCGAGCCGAAGTTGATTTCGAGCTTGGAGTCTTCGAGCTTCTTGCTGACGGCCCGCTTCTTCTCCAACTCGAATTCGTAGAGCCGCGACCTCAGCATCTTCATCGCCTTGTCGCGATTCTTGTGCTGTGAGCGCTCATTCTGGCAGCAGACGACAATACCCGTAGGAAGGTGCGTCATGCGCACGGCAGAGTCTGTCGTATTCACGTGCTGTCCGCCCTTGCCGCCGCTGCGGTAAGTGTCAATGCGCAGGTCTTCGACTTTGAGATCGACGTGGATCGTCTCGTCGATCTCCGGCGAAACGTAAACAGACGCAAAGCTGGTGTGCCGCCGCTTGGCTTGGTCAAACGGCGAGATACGGACAAGCCGATGCACGCCACTCTCGCCGGCCAATTGCCCGAAGGCGTACTCGCCGATGATGGTGAAGGTGGCCGACTTGATGCCCGCTTCTTCGCCGTCCTGATAGTCGTTCATCTCGGTTTTGAAGCCCTGCTGCTCGGCCCATCGCAGATACATACGCATCAGCATCTCGGCCCAATCCTGGCTCTCGGTGCCGCCGGCGCCGGGATGCACCGTAACGATTGCGTTCAGCGGATCGGCCTCGCCATTCAACATCGTGCGGGCTTCGAGATCTTCGCAGAAGACAGCCAGAGCCTTGATCTCTTGGTCGAGTTCAACGAGAACGTCTTCGCCCTCCTTCGCCAATTCGAAGTAGGTCTCGATCTCGCCGGTGCGGCGGAGGAGAGATTCATCGTCGCCCACCATTACTTCGAGGCGCTTCTTCTCGCGCATTAAAGGCTTTGTGGCGTTGGGATTGGACCAGAGCGAAGGATCGGCCAGCTTGGTTTCTATATCGGCGAGTTCCCTGCGGATACGAGCGGGGTCAAAGATACTCCCGCAGGTCGCGCACTTGATCGCGGACGGGAGCGTAAGCGAATTCGAGATCGTTCAATGACATGGCTTGGCTCGTATGACCTGACTTTGGATTGGAGTGTGAGGCTGCGTTATTTCTACTGGTCCAGAATATCACTGTGCGGGTTTCGGCGGGTTCAGCGGCCTTCGGCTCGCTGTGGAGAATCATCTCAAGCTCCAAAGGCGAGCTCTGGGAGAATTATTCATTGTTGGATTGACCATTGCGCGCTACCCGACATTCAGGATCTCGTCGAAGACGAAGGAACGACGAAGAGCGAAGATGTAGCGAATTCTGCCGTTTTTCTATTGACAAAGCCCGCGCCGCGAATGAAAACAACCAATAAAGACAAGGGTTTTTGAGAACGTACGCCATTGATATGAATTCATATGCACGTTTGAAAAATAAATCGGAGGGGGGTGGGGGGGGTAGACCGAAAAACAGGGACTAAGGGACCAAGGGACCAGGGACTCAGGGACCGGGAAAAGCCTGTAGCGTTCGTTGTGGTTCATGGTTATATTGTGCGCTTCAGGAAGGTAATTATCTGCAAAGCGGAGGCGCACGCTGCTGCTGCCGCGTGCTTCATCAGCCAGGAGGTCATTTATATGCGGCGGCCCTGCGCGGCGAAAGTTAATGATCGGCAGCAGCCGTCGCGCGTCTGTATGATTTCTGACAACCTTTCCTGAGGATATTTCAATGCAATCCAGCAAGCTGCGTCTGCTCTCCAGTTCTCTGTTCGGGGTTCTTCTCGGATTTGCCGTTTTTTCGCTCTCTGTCGCGGCGCAGACGACGGCTCAAGCGAAATCCGAAAACAGCGGCGCATCCGCCTTCACTACAGTCGATGTCACAGGAGCGGGCACGGGCACGCTGCAAGGGACTTACGTCGTTGGCATCGACACTGCTGGTGACATGGCGGGAAGCTACATTAATTCGCTAGACTGCTACTCCCCTATCTTTGGCCGCCCATTCCGCCCGTTCTGGTTGCCATTCGCTGGTGAATTTCGCCGTTCGCTGGTTCATCTTTGGCTTGACCGTGGGGTGCGGTTACTCTAGTGGTGGATTTTCAGACCAACTGGCAGCCCTGATTTTCGGGCGCTCAAGGGTCTGGCCGGGCGTGAGAGACCGGGTTCCCGGCGACAGGTTATCGTTGCTGGGGTGGTAGACCGCCGCTGGCAGCCAATTTATTCGAGGAGACGCAACTTTATGTCCAAAGCAGTCAAGTATGCCGAGAAAGCTGTGGTCTACGCGGCCAAGGGCGCGTGGGTTGTCTTTGAGCGGCTGAACCGGATCAGCCCGAACCCCGGCTTCACTCCCAAGTGGAGCGACAAGCCGCTGCTGAAGAGCTACGAGAAGGAGAAGCCGCCGCTGGGCTGGCCTCGGACCACGGACTCGCTGTGTCCCAAGTGCGTGCCGGAGATTCGCAAGCAGATTCTGGACGGCAAGCTGCCTTACGAAGTGCTTCTGAACGAGAAGGTGGGCGAGATCAAGGCGCAGATCATCGAGCGCGACGGCAAGATCTTGATGGTGAAGGATTGCCCGAAGCACGGGCATTTTGAAGATGTGATGTCGATCGACGCACCCTTCTTCAAGCATCTGGAAGAGAGCTTCCCAGGGCGCGATATGCGTTCGCATAATGACGCAAGGCTGCGCAACCACGGCACGTCCACGGTTACTCATGGGCGGGGAGCGGTGCTGACCATCGACCTGACCAACCGCTGCAACATGATGTGCGACCCGTGCTTCATGGACGCCAACCAGGTTGGCTTCGTGCATGAGTTGAGCTGGGAAGAGATCAAGACAATGCTGGACAACGCCATCACAGTCAAGCCAAAGCGGCAGATGAGCGTGCAGTTCAGCGGCGGCGAGCCGACGCTTTCGCCACATTTTTTGGACGCCGTGGCCTATTGCCGCAAGGTGGGCTACAACAGCGTGCAGGCGGCTTCGAATGGAATTGAATTCGCCAAGAGCAAGGAGCTTTGCCGCAAGGCGGCTTTGGCGGGACTGCGCTACGTTTATCTGCAATTTGACGGCATCGGCAACGCCGCCAACTCGCATCGGAAGGTGGGCAATCTCTTCGATGTGAAGCTGCAGGCGATCAACAACCTGCATGAAGCCGGCGTGGAGATTGTGCCGGTGACCACGATTATCAACGGCATCAACAACGAGCAGGTGGGGCGCATCATCGAGTTCGCGCTCGACAATCCGAAGAAGATCAGCTTCCTGAGCTTCCAGCCGGTCAGCTTTACCGGCCGCGATGAGGACATCAGCGACGAGCGCCGCATCGCGCAGCGGTACACGCTTTCGCACATGGCGCACGACGTGAAGAAGCAGTGCGGCATTGGCGAGCCGGAGCGCGATTGGTTCCCGATCAGCTTCATGAGCACCTTCTCGGATTGGGGCGATCTGATTCACGGCCCGCAGGCCGAGTGGGGCCAGTTGAGTTGCGGCTGCCATCCCAATTGCGGCATCGGCATGGCTGTGATGATCGATAAGGAGACCAAGGAATCCGCGCCGGTGACGGCCTTCCTGGACATGGGCAGAGTGGCCAAGGACCTGGCCAAGATCAACGACGCGGCTCGCGGCAAGTTCCTCTCGGTTCTCGGATTGGGACTTTCGCTGATGCGCAACTACGATCCCTTCATGTCGCCCACTCACTTCAGAATTACCGACATGATGAAGAAGATGGACAAGACCTTCAACGCCACCGGCAAGAATTACGGCAGCGTGAAGGGCGACCGCACTCTGGAAGACATCAAGCTGCGCCGCCAGGATCGCTGGAACTTCCTGTTCATCGCGGGAATGTGGTTCCAGGATTTGTTCAACTACGACTTCCGCCGCACCGAGCAGTGCATCATTCCCTACGCGACGCAGGAAGGCGAGATCAGCTTCTGCGCTTATAACACGGGCATCGGCTGGAGAAACATCATCGAGAAGATGCACATGACGGCCACGCTCACCAAGTGGTATGAGGAGCATGGACGCCATGAGATCTTCGCCGGCAACAAGAAAGTGAATATGCCGGAGGTGGGCCACGACCTGGAGCTGAACATGGCGCACGTGAACGCCGAGGCCAATCACACGCTCGACGATCTGGGCATCGCCAAGACAGCGCGCGAGGAAAAGATTCGCGCCCGCGACTCGAAGCAGCTCGATGCCGCGGAGAATGCCCGCATGGCCAAGCTCTATCGCGAGCACGTGCTGGGCGAGAAGCCGGTGGAGGGATTGGTCAGCCTCGGCTCGATTGCTCCCGCAAAAACGGCGAAGGAGAAAGAAGCCGCTCCGGTGGCGTGAAATTGATTTTTCCGTGAATTCACTGTAACGATTCAGGCCGGGAGTTACAATCCCGGCCTGAATTGTTTGTATAGCTTGGCGATTCTCCGCCACTACGATTAAGAACCTATCCGTAATTCGAGAAAGGAATGCAGCGCCGGTCTCCAGACCGGCTGTTTTGGCGACGTCTCCGCCGCCAGAGTTCTCCTGCGGGTCTGGAGACCCACAGGACAGCCGACCTGGAGGTCGGCGCTACCAATTTACGGATAGTCTCTAGCAATCCGCGCAACCCAGCCCCTTGCGGTAGCCGGGTCTCAGGGTTCATTCTGGACCAGAGATGAAAGCCATACAGATTCACGAGACAGGCGGGCCGGAGGTACTGACGCTGGCCGATTTGCCCATCCCAGAGCCGGGACCGGGGCAGGTGTTGATCCGCGTGGAAGCTGTCGGAGTCAACTTCATCGACATCTACTTTCGCAAGGGTGTCTACAAGTCTTCGCTGCCGTATACCCCCGGCAGCGAAGCAGCGGGCACGATCGAAGAGTTGGGACCGGGTGTGACTGGCTTTGCCGCCGGCGACGCGGTGGCCTCGGTCAGCGTGCTGGGCAGCTATGCCGAGTATGCTCTGGTTCCCGCGGCGCAACTGGTGAAGACGCCGGCTGGGCTGAATATGCAGCAGGCCGCGGCGGCAATGTTGCAGGGCATGACGGCGCACTACCTGGCTTACTCGACTTATCCGCTCAAGGCCGGCGACACCGCGCTGATTCACGCCGGGGCCGGCGGCGTGGGCTTGCTGCTGACGCAGATGGCGGCGCGGCTTGGAGCGCGTGTTTTCACTACGGTCTCAACGCCGGAGAAGGCGGAGCTTTCGCGCGAGGCCGGCGCAGCGGAGGTGATTCTTTACTCTGTTCAGGACTTCGAGGCGGAGGTCAAGCGGCTCACTGACGGCAAAGGCGTGGATGTGGTCTATGACTCGGTGGGCAAGACGACGATTCAGGGCAGCTTGAATTGTCTGCGTCCGCGCGGGCTGCTGGCGCTCTTTGGCGCGTCGAGCGGTCCCGTGCCGCCCTTCGACCTGATTCAACTGAGCAGCAAGGGATCGCTGTTCATCACGCGGCCCACGCTCTGGCATTACGTGGCCACGCGCGCCGAATTGGAGTGGCGCTCGGGCGATGTGCTGGGCTGGATCGCAAGCGGCGATCTCAAGCTGCGCACTGAGTTTGTTTATCCGCTGGCCGAGGCCGCGCAGGCGCAGACCGATATGGAAGATCGCAAGACAACGGGCAAGATTCTGCTGGAGCCGTAAAGATAGTGGACGGTTGTCACTTTCCCGCTGTGATGGCTGTTCGCAGTTCATGGTTTCCCAGGTCTCAAAATCGAGAGCTGGGGCACCCAGTCGTGCGGGGAGCCGAAGTGCATCCTGTAGTGGCGTGCATATAGATTAAAACCATGGGGCAAACGCAGGGTAAGTGGAGACCGGAATTGGCCGCGATGGTTGTGCTGGCGATTCCGGTTGTGCTCAGCGAGCTGGGCTGGGTGACGCAGGGCATTGTGGACACCATCATGGTGGGCAAGCTGGGTCCTGCGGCCATCGGCGCGGTTGCGCTGGCCAATGCGGTTGGATTCACGCCGACGCTCTTCGGCATTGGAATGCTGCTCGGCCTGGACACTCTGGTGGCGCAGGCTTACGGGCGCAAGGACCACGACGAATGCCACCGCTGGCTGGCTCAGGGCGTTTACCTGGCGCTCTTTCTCACTCTCCCGCTGATGGCGCTGATCTTGCTGGCCAGTTTTGGCTTTGCGCCCTTGGGGATAACGCCGCAGGTGGCCGGCCCGGCTGGCTCCTACCTTCGCATTCTCAACTGGGGTACGCTTCCGCTGCTGCTCTATGGCGGGACGCGCCGCTATTTGCAGGCGGTGGGAGCTGTGCGCGTGGTTTCGGTGACGATTGTGGTGGCCAACCTTCTGAACTGGTTTGGCAACTGGCTGCTGATCTACGGCCACTGGGGATTTCCCCGCATGGGCCTGAACGGCTCCGCGCTGTCGACTCTGGCGACGCGGGTCTTTATCGCGGTAGCGTTTCTTGGATTTGCCTGGCGTTACGAACGCAAGCGCGGCCATCCGCTCTTCCGGCACTGGGCCGGTCCGAGCCTGGAGCGGATGCGGCGGCTGGCGGAGTTGGGATTGCCGGCGGCGGGCCAGATTGTGCTCGAGGTCGGCGCCTGGAATCTGGCCACTTTCAGCGCCGGCTGGCTGACGCCGGTGGCGCTGGCCACGCACCAGATCGCGCTGAACTACGCCAGCCTCACTTTCATGGTACCGCTGGGCATCTCCTCGGCTGCGGCGGTCAGCGTGGGCCATGCCGTGGGCGCGGGCGACCCTCCGCGGGCGCGCCGCGATGGCTGGCTGGCTCTGGGGCTGGGCGTCAGTTTCATGCTGATGGCCGCGATAGTCTTCTTTACCGAGCCGGGGCCGCTGATCGCCCTCTACACAAGCGATCCCCAGGTGATGGCCGTTGGACCCGGCCTGCTGGGTCTGGCCGCGACCTTCCAAATCTTCGACGGCATTCAGACTGTCTCCACCGGCGCTTTGCGCGGACTGGGCGAGACGCGGGTACCCATGCTGGCCAACCTGGTGGGCTACTGGGTGCTCGGATTGCCGCTGGGACTGACGCTGTGTTTTGTCTTCCACTGGGGCATTTATGGCCTGTGGATCGGCCTGCTGCTGGCGCTGATTGTGATTGCTCTGACTCTGCTGCTGCGCTGGCGGCGCGACTCGAAGAAACTGTGCGAGACAATGGCCATATCCTAGAAATTACGGGATGAAGTTGAACTTCCATGGCCGGTAGCCCACAAAAACCTGGGTGCCCCACCCTCGCCGCGTCTTTGTTTTTGCGGCTAGGGTGGGATACCACGAACCCCAAACGAACCCGTTCATCGGGAGCGGAATTGGCTGCGCGATTACCGTGTCGCCTCGACGCGCCTGCGATAGGCCTCGAGACTCATCCGCCCCAGCGCCCAAACCAATTCCAGAATGGCGATGGCGCAGAGCACTACCGCGCTCCACCTGATCGATAGGTTGATCGAGACAAGGGCAGCGCCGTAGCGTGTCTGATCAAGCGCCGGATTCTTGAGAGTGACCCATGCATGATCCGGCACCGTCAGCAGCATCCCCAGCGGAATCAGGCCGAAGGCGCTCATCATAATCCGCTGCGCGCGTTGCGGCTCACGACCTCTTCCGCGAAACAGTTCAATACACCGCCAAATCAGTTGCGCCCCGCTCAGCGCCACTACCCACCAGTAGAACGGAACCCAGACAGCCGCAAACTGAAAGGGTGAATACGGCAGGTAAAGCGCGCCCGGCCCTATCAGCAGATACGGATGCTGGGGGAGCAGCAGTAGCCAAACGAGAAAGATAAAACCGAAGATCACTTCGGCAACTGCCTGAGCGAAGCTGCGCGGCTTCTCTCCATGGATCGCATCTTTATCGAGCGGCGGCAGCTTGGTTGGCGACCAATCGGCCGATGGAGATGCCAGTGCCGGGATTTTCTCCGGGAATCGCGAGGCGGCGAATTCGACGATTGCGCAGATGACCGTGACCCAGGCGGCAACCTGTAGGAGAAGGATCGGCGCGTGCAGCACTGCATCGAGCACGCGACTCTCGCTGACGCTTCCCGAGGCAAGCAACGCCACGCTGCCAATTGCGTAAGCGATCATGGCCCAGAAGCATACTGTCCGGAGCGCGAAGATATATGACGGGAAGAGGGCCGGCCCAATCAGGTACCGCTGCGGCTGATAGCGCGCAGCGACTAATCTGGGGTTTCCGATCTGCTTCAGCCACTCCTCGGCCTCGCCTGCGTCGAGCGGACGGCCCAGCCCAGCTTCTTTGTCCTCAAGCTGCGCCTCCAGGTTGGCCCGGAGTTCGGCGATGATGTCGTCCTGCCGCTGCCAGGACAGACGCTTCTTTACGGCTTGCAGATAACGATCAAGAAGTTCCATGGCGTATTCCTTTTTCATTGCAGAATGTTGGTGATGGACGCGTTGATGGCCCGCCACTCCTGGAGCAGCTGGCCAAAAATTTGTTCGCCGTCGCCGGAGAGGTGGTAAAAGCGCTTGTTGCGCTTCTCTTCCTCGCGCCACTCGCTGGTGAGCAACCCTTGGGCCTCCAGGCGCCGCAGCAGCGGGTAAAGCGTGCTTTCATCGATCTCCAGGCCACGCTCGGCCAGCGCCTTGCGCAGCGTGTAACCGTAGTGCTCCTGGCGAAGTTGAGCCAGCACTGCCAGAGTGAGACAGCCACGGCGGAGTTCTAGTCGAAGGTTCTCAAAGAGGTTGTCGGCAATCGTCATGCTGTACCTCATACACTGTATATAAAACACTGTATGATAACTAGTATTGATTGTCAAGCGTTTTTTTGAACTATTTTTCCGTAGGCTGGGCCGTTTGCAAAATTCCATTGTGATCGCAAATAGTGTCAATGCGCGACTGAGTCGTGCCCTGACAAGATCAAAAGCCTGGGGGTGTTTTTGCAAGTGACTCATTAATTTGATATTTCCATGCAGGGAGAGATGGCCCAATCGGCTGCGTGATCGGCGCGCACGGCGCTTGTGAGGGAGTAATACCAATTCAGCACAGGTTGTCCCATCTCGCGGGACTGAAGTCGGGATTGAGCATACTTGAGAGCAGAATGCTTGCTTCGCGAGTGACTATAATCACATCTGATCAAGAGATAGACTCTTTCCAGAGTTCATCGGAAGGGAAATCCGCCAAATGGCGATCGGTCATCCTGTCCTGGATCAACTTGAGAGCGCACTCGGCGCGCGCGAGCGCATTACCAACGATTTCAGCATCAACGTAGCAACGGTGAACGGCTCCGGCTCGCAATCCGCCAATAGCGTACTGCTGAAGAGCATCTTCGGAATGGGCGTTCCAGTCAGCGGAAAAAACCTCTTCCCCTCGAACATCGCCGGACAACCGACCTGGTTTCTGATCCGCGCCAGCAAGCAGGGCTATGTCGCCCGCAAGCGCGCCTCTGAGATTCTGGTGGCGCTGAATCCTGAGACCGCTCAGGCCGACGTCGAGGCCTTGCCCGCCGGCGGCGTGGCCATCTGCGAAGAGAACCTCAAGCTCGATCATGTGCGTGGCGATGTTATCTTTTATGACGTTCCCTTCGACAAGATCACGGCTTCGATCTGCCCCGAGGTCAAGCTGCGCAAGCTGGTCAAGAACATGATTTACGTGGGCGTCGTCGCCCAGTTGCTGGCCATCGATCTGGATGTCGTCGAGGCTGGCCTGCGCGCGCAATTTGCCAAGAAGCAGAAGGTCTTTGACTTGAACTTCGGCGGGGTCAAGGCGGGCTTCGACTATGCCCAGGAGCATTTGACCAAGCGCGACCCCTACTTCATCGAGCGCATGAATAAAACCGCGGGCAAGATCATCATCGACGGCAACGCGGCAATTGGAATGGGAGCGGTTTTTGCCGGCGTAACGGTGGTCGCCTGGTATCCGATTACGCCTTCAACCACGACCATTGAAGCGACCATCGACCTGCTCAAGAAGCTGCGTCTGTCGCCGGAGGGCAAGGCCACCTTCGCTGTGGTGCAGGCCGAGGACGAGTTGGCGGCCATCGGCATGGTTCTAGGCGCGGGATGGGCTGGCGCTCGCTCGATGACCTCGACCTCCGGTCCGGGAATGTCGCTGATGGCCGAGTTTTGCGGACTGGGATACTACGCCGAAATTCCCGGCGTCATCATCATCGTGCAGCGCACCGGCCCTTCGACGGGTATGCCGACGCGCACCCAGCAGGCCGACTTGCTCTCGGCTGCCTTCCTTTCGCATGGCGATACCAAGAATGTTATCTTGCTGCCGGGTTCGGTGAAGGAATGCTTCGAGCTGACCCAGGCGGCGTTTGATTTGGCCGAGCGGATACAAACGCCGGTCTTCGTGCTCACTGATCTCGATCTGGGCATGAATAACTGGATGTCGGAGCCATTCGATTATCCGGTGAAACCGCTGGATCGCGGCAAGGTGCTTACCGCCGAGGATTTGAACCGGCTGGGCGGCTTTGCCCGCTATCGCGACGTGGACGGCGACGCCATCGGCTGGCGCACCCTGCCCGGAACGCCCCACCCCAAGGCCTCGTACTTTACCAGAGGCTCGGGACACAATGATGCGGCCGCTTACACCGAAAAACCGGAGGAGTACGTCGCATTGATGGACCGGCTGGCGCGCAAGTTCGAGAACGCCCGCAAGCTGCTTCCCGCTCCGGTTGTGGTTCGAGACAAGGGCGCGAAAGTGGGCTTCATGGCTTACGGTTCCACCGATTGCGCCCTCATTGAAAGCCTCGACCAGATCAAGCAGCGGCATGGTCTGGAGGTAGATTATCTGCGCATTCGCGCCTGGCCTTTTGCCGAGGCTATTCACGACTTTGTTGCCGCGCACCAGCGCATATATGTCGTCGATCAGAACCGGGATGCGCAGTTGGCCAGCCTGCTTAAGCTCGATCTGCCCGCCGATCAAGTGACCAAGCTGCGCAGCATTCTCCACTACAACGGATTGCCCGTGGACGCCGAATCGATCACCGAAGAGTTTGCGCTTCAGGAGGGCCTGTAAATGGCAACCGCTTCAGCAACTCCGAAAGTCAATCACATTGGCCTTCCCATCCTTGAGTACCGCGGCGGCAAAAGCACGCTGTGCGCCGGCTGCGGCCACAACGCCATCAGCGAGCGCATCGTCGATGCGTTGTACGAGATGGGCGTCGAGCCGGAGCGGGTGATGAAGATGAGCGGCATCGGCTGCTCGTCCAAAAGCCCCGCCTACTTCCTCAACCGCGCGCATGCTTTCAACGGAGTGCATGGGCGGATGGCCGCCATCTCCACCGGCGCCATACTGGCTAACCACACTATGACGACGATTGGCGTCTCTGGCGACGGCGACACGGCCTCGATCGGCATGGGCCAGTTCGTTCACCTGATGCGCCGCAATCTGCCGATGATCTACATCATCGAGGACAACGGCGTCTACGGATTGACCAAAGGGCAGTTCTCGGCTACCGCCGATCTCGGCTCCAGGCTCAAGACCGGCGTGGTCAACGATCTGCCCGGCATCGACACCTGCGCCCTGGCCATCCAGTTGGGCGCTACTTTTGTGGGCCGGTCATTTTCCGGCGACAAGAAGCAGTTGCTCTCGATGCTCAAGGCCGCCATCGCCCACAAGGGCACGGTGATGCTGGACGTGATCAGCCCCTGCGTCACCTTCAACGACCACGAAGGCTCGACCAAGAGTTACAAATTCATGCAGGAGAATGACGAGCCGATCAACGAGATTGGCTTCGTGGCCAGCTTCGATGAGATTGAAGTCGATTACGACTCCGGCCAGGTCTACGAAGTGGAGATGCACGACGGCTCGAATCTGCGCCTGCGCAAGCTGCGCGAGGACTACGACCCCACCGACAAGGCCAACGCCGTGCGCACGCTGATGGAGGCGCAGGAGAACGACGAAATTCTCACCGGCGTCTTTTACATCAACACCGAGCATCCCACCTTCATCGATCTGCTCAACGTTGTCGATGAGCCGCTGGCCACGCTGCCCGAGTCCGTCACCCGCCCGCCGAAAGCCGCCTTCGATATTTTGATGGCCGCGCTCAAGTAACACGGCCACTGCCAACCAGCCCGACAGAAAAGCCCCGCAGTTCGTGGGGCTTTTCTGTTGGGGAGGCACCCGAATCCGGGGCGGGCCTGAATAGCAACTGGTGGCGCAAAACTATGACTTGACTACTATTTACACCGTCCGATATGATTCTCCCGCTCTTTCATTCTGCTTTTTTGAAGGAGTCTCTGCCTGGGACCGATTGCTTCGGTCCTTTCCGTTTTCACTCAACCCTCGCTTCCGGTTGCCTCACAGTGGGTAACCGCTAGCAGAAAGATCATGGAGGAACGAGAGATGAAGAAGATGCAAACTGCGGTGCTGGCTTTGACCGCGGCAACCGGAATGGCCCTGATGGGTGCGAGCTCAGCACAAGCCGCTGAGAAGCCCGCGCAAGTTACACCAGCAAAACAGAAGGCGCCTGTGCCGTTGAAACATAGAACGGCAAAGATGGTTGTCGATCCAGCCGACGTCACTGTTGACGAACACGGCAACGTGATGATCAAGGACCCGGACTTGGCCAAGGCAGTCCTGAAACTACAGGGAGTCAAGGGCGCCAATATGGACGGTCTATGCTGCGGTGGATGCGGTTGCAGCGGAAAGCTCGCCGGATCGAACGTGGAATAGTGAATGGATTTCTGAGCAGGTATCCGGCGGCAGCAGTATTTTCGAATCAATGCGCCGCCTGACGGTGTCGCGGAGAGCGCCGGATTCCTGCTCGGTATCTTGTATTCACGAGCGCCAGCCTGTTTTCATAGAGTTTCTATAATTGGTTTGATAGGATTTGCCGGGAGATGCAATGGCTCGAAAACTGACAGCGGCGGCTCGGAAAGAGAAACTTACCTCTCTGCTTTCCAATGAGTTTCTGGGACTCACGATCTTCCCCACAGAGGCGTGTAACTTTCGCTGCACCTACTGTTACGAGGACCACGCGCCGGAGAGAATGAGTGACGGAACGATATCGGCTCTTAAAGAGTTTTTGCGCAGGCGAATGCCAACTCTGAATCAGGTGCATATCTCCTGGTTTGGCGGCGAACCTCTGCTTGCCAAGGACATCATGCTGGATATATGTGGATTCATCCAGCATGAGATGGCCGGGCGAACGGATATTTCCTTTGCTTCCGCCGCCACTACCAACGGCTACCTGTTAGATTCCACGCTGCTGCACACTCTGTTTGAGGCCGGGGTCACCGACTACCAAATCTCTTTGGATGGCCCGCCGGAGATTCATAATCGGAGCCGGGTTCGCGCCGATGGCTCGGGGACATTCGATCGGATATGGTCGAACCTGATGACCATTCGCGATAGCAAATTGCCGGTCAATGTTCTTCTGCGTGTTCATATCGATGCCGATACGAGATTCCAGATGGAACCGCTGCTGGAGTTGCTGCGCAAGGAGCTGATTCACGATGATCGCTTCTCGGTATTCTTTCGAGTCGTGAGCAAGCTGGGAGGCGAGAACGATCACTTGCTCAATCCAATCTCGGAAGCAGACGAACCGGCAGTGGTGGCTGAGCTGGAAGGCGCGCTTGGCAGGGGCCATTTCAAGCGCAAGAGCGACTACAAAATCTGTAATGCAGCCCATGCAAATAAACTCATCATCCGCGCCAACGGCGATATCGCAAAGTGCACATTGGCGCTTTACGATGAACGCAACAAGGTGGGGTCGCTGCGTCCCGATGGGACTCTGGAGATGATTCCCGCGCGACTGACGCCCTGGATACGGGGAATCGCAAACCTCGATCCCCAGGTATTGTCCTGTCCATGGCGCGGCTTCCCGGAGAGCAATCTCGATTCTCCACGGGGCGCAACCGCGCCCAGCACCTGCGCAATTCCTGCCGCTGGCAGCACGCAGGAACTGGTTCAACTAGACGCAAGGTAGACTAGTCAGTTTCTCGCTCAGTGCGCCGGGGTGACCTTCACGCCCAGGGCGGTCAGCTTGGCGTGCGCTTGCGCGGCTTCGGGAGTTTGCGGATGGCGCTTGATAAGCGAGCGCAGTTCGTTGATGCCCGCCTGCTTCTGGTCCATCTGCAATTGCGCCAGACCTTTGTGCAGTTGCGCGGCTGGAGCCTTTGAGTTGCCGGGAAAGCCCTCGAGCACGGCGTTGTAGGCCTTCACAGCGTTTTCGTAACTCTTTTGCCTATAGGCGATTTCGCCCACATAAAACTGCGCCGTGCCGGCCAGATCGTCCGCGGGATAGTACTGAATCACGTCCTGGAATTCGCCGCCAGCTACCTCGTACTTGGCCGCGTTGTAGTCGCGCACGCCGGCCTGGAAGGTCTCCTTGAGCGGCGGGGCCTGCACTGCGGAAGCAGCAGGAACGGGCGCAGGAGAGCCTGCACCGGCTGCCGGGGCCGCGCTGCCGGCGGCTGGAGCCTGTGATGGATTCTGAATGTTCTGCAACTGCGTCTGCAAATCCTGGATCGACTTATCCAGTTTATTGATGCGCGCCTTCAGCTCGTCCACGGAATCATTCAGCGACTGCACCTGGCCCGAGGAGGTGTCGAGCTTGGTGTTGTTCGCCTCGTTCTGCGCGGCGAGGTTCTTCTGCAGCGCGGTGACAGCCGCGTTCATCTGCGTGGCGTTGTCGGCGGTCTGCTGCGCCAGGTTCTGCAACACCGCAAAGCCCTTGTCCATGGTGGACTGGAGCCGTTGCACGCTGTCCAGCAGTTGCTGCATCTGCGACTGCATCTCGATGATCTCTTTGGAAGTGGCGTGCGCCGGCAGAGGCGCGATTAGCAGAAGCGCGGCAACGGCGGCCGCTGCCACAATACGATTGCGAAGTGCACTTGTTCTCTTCATGATTCTCCAATTTCAGTTGTCAGTGGTCAGTCGTCAGTGAACAGTCGGCATCTTGGGACAGCCCCCGTCTACTGTTCACGGAGAACTAAAAACTGACAACTGATCACTGACCACTGTGTTTTACTGTTCCAACGTAAATCCTGCGCGGCGATTCTGCTGCCAGCACTCCTCAGTCGACTCCGAGCAGAAGGGCTTCTCCTTGCCGTAGCTGACCACACGAATGCGATTGGGCGCGACGCCCGCGGTCACCAGGGCGCTCTTGGCCGCGTCGGCCCGGCTCTGGCCCAGCGCCAGATTGTACTCATTCGAGCCGCGCTCGTCGCAGTAGCCGCCGATGACCACCTTCACCGTGGGATGACTCACCAGGTAAGAAGCGTCGCGCGAGAGCGTGGCCTGTGCATCGCCGCGCAGATCGTAGGTGTCGTAGTCGTAGAAGATGTCCTGCACACTGGCCTTAAACTCCTCTTCCGCGCTCATCGTGGTAGTGGGCACCACCACAGCCGGCGGCCCATTCACCGATACCTGCGCGCTAGCCTCGGTCGTGCCGCCATCGCCGCGAGCCACCAGGTGATAGGTCGTCGATTCCGCCGGAGTCACGGTCTTCACGCCGCTGGTGGGCACGTCGCCGATGCCGTCAATCGAGACTGATGTGGCCTCGGTCGTGCGCCAGCTCAACTGCACCTGGTCGCCGGCGGAGATCACCCCGGGCGTCGCGCTGATCTGCGCGGTGGGCGCGGGCACAGAGACCACTGGGGCCGACTCCTCGGGAGGAAGGTGATGCTTCGGCTTGTTGTTGCCGCAACCCGATATTGTGATCGATGCTACCAGAAGGACAACAAACGCAAAGGTGGGATTGAATCTGTTCATTGAAATACTCCTTCCGCGAAATCACGCCGCGCAATCACGCGTGTATTAAAAAGTGATTCGCCTCAACCCCAGCAAGGGTCAGGCAACGTATTCATCATAGTGCAGAAGACCGGCACGCTTCACGCGGCGAGTCTTGCCGCCAACTACTTCCAACTCCAGTTGGGCATGAAGTTGTTGCCCGAATGCGTCAACTGATGCTGCTCGGTTCCGTCGGCCAGCATCGACCAGATCTCAGTGTGCTTTCCCATCTCCCGCTCGAAGACGATGTGCCGCCCGTCTGGCGCCCAGGATGGAAAATCGTTGACGCCAGCCTGGTGAGTCAGTTGCAGCCAGCGCTTGCTGGCAATATCCATCACGTAGATATCCCTGCCGCCGGGCGCGCCTGGACCGTACTTTCGATCCCAGGCGAAGGTCAAAAACTGCCCGCTGGGCGACCAGGAGGGCGAGACGGCGTAGCCGGAATCGGTCATGCGCTGCATATTTGCTCCGTCCTGATCCATGGTGTAAATCTGCGGCTCGCCGGTGCGCCCGCCTGCCCATGCAATTTGCGCGCCGGTGCGCGGGTTCCATGTGGGCGCGATGTTAGGCCCGTGGAGCGAGGTAACACTGTGCACATTGGCTCCGCTTGCATCCGCGACCCAGATCTCGGAATCGCCCGAGCGCGAAGAAGAGAAGGCGATCTTGGTTCCGTCGCTGGACCAGGCCGGAGATTGGTTGCTTCCCCCGGCCGTGCCCGCGGGAAAATTGACCAGCCGTCCGAGTTCCAAAGAGTACATCTGGATGGCCCATCCCTCGCGGCCCAGCGAAGCGAAGGCGATGCGCGAGTTGTCCGGCGCGATACGCGGCGAGAGGGAGGTCGAGCCCAGACGCGTAACCTGATGCTGATTCTGCCCATCGTAGTCCATCGCCCAAATCTCTTTGCTCCCGCTGCGTGAGCTGACGAAGTAAATCTTTGTTTCGGAGATGCCATTGATGCCGCCGCCGAGCCGCAGAATAATCTCATCGGCAAAGCGATGCGCGACGGTCCGGGCCAAATCCAGGCTGGCATCTTCGTTGTACTGCTTGCCCAGGATCTTAGGATTGGCAGTGTTGCGCGCGTCGTCGAGCCAGCCGTAGACGGCCAGCCGCCCGTTGACCACCGAGAGCGCGCCGAAGGCCACCATCGCCGCGCTGGCCGGCGCCGCAGACCACTGCGGCAAGTTGATCTCCTGCGGCGAGCCGGGCGTAACTTGCGGCGACAAACTCTTTGACACGATGTCAAAGATACCGGCGTTGGCAAGATCGCCGTAGAGCGTAAAGTCAAAGGCTGTCTTCAACGCCGCCGTTTGCGGATCGCCTCCCACCGGTTTGAAGTCGGCCACGGCAATCCGAATGCGGTCATTGCCGAGGCTCGAGCCGGTATGAATCCAGTCTTGAGCCGCCGCGGGAATCACTGCCATGGTTGCCAAAACAACCAGTGAAAAGGGGGAAAAACGGGAATGTGCCATCATACGGTGCGCAATCCTTCCTCGAAAAATCTGTACGGCCTCTTCGCGGACGCAGTCTCTTCCACACCATTATTTTACGTCCGCGGAATCAGATTGCCCCGTTCAATTTAATATTCGCAATAGTAAGACGTCATCACTGTGCTCTGGTTATATTGCGCGGGCAGCGCGCCAAAGGTGTCTACACGCTGCGCGGCACGCTTGCATGCGCTGTCCAGAGTCGGGCTGCCGCTGGACTGGCTCATCTGCACATTACTTACGCTGCCGTCGCGATGAATGGCAAACTGGATAAATGCTCTGGCTCCTTTAGGCGTGTGCGGGTCTACCTCCGCCCTGAACGAACTGGAGGACATCTTGCGATTGATGCCGTCCACGTACCAGGCAAATAGGCTGCCGAAGCTGCTGTCACTGACCGTGGTTTGCCCGCTTGTGAAGCCCTGCGGCTGCACGGCGCGCGCTATCGACGAACCCGCTTGTTCTCCATACTGAGCTCGGTTGTCCGCTTGCGGCTGATGCTGCGGCGTCTTGACTGTGCTCTTCGGTTGCGGCTTCTTCTGCTTGCCGGCAATGTCAATCGCGTTCTCGTCCACTGCCTGTTTGGCCTTGGGCGCAGCCTCGGCTGGAGCCTGGCTGGGCGTATCGGTGGCCAGCACGTTTTCATTGGGCGGCTGATCGGATGGCAAGGGGAGCGCGGCGGTCAAGCTTACCTGAATGGCGCCGCCGCTACCCGCGCTGCCCCATTGGTTGTGATGAAAGAGTCCGCCCAGAAGGCCATAAACCACGATGCCCGCCGCCAGCGCGCCGTGCAGCAGCAGCGATCCGGCAGCCGGGGCAGCCATCGGCTCCGGCGTCAGTTCCCGCTCCAGTTGCTCTCCGCCTTCCAGCAGACTGTCCATCAATCAGCCTCGTTCATCCGCAGTTAATTCCCACCCGCCGCTTTCAAATCCAGCGGCTGCGTCACAATCGAAATGTTGGTGATGCCCGCCTGCTTCACCGCGTCCATCACGCTGGCGAAGGCCCCAAAGGGAACCCGCTCGTCGGCGCGCAGATAGATCACTCTCTTGGCATCATCCGCGCCCGGATGGCGCAACTTTCGCGCCAGCTCGTGAACATTCACCGGCTGATCGCCCAAAAACACATTCTGATCGCGGTCGATGGTCACCACCAGCCGCTGCTCGGTAATCTCCTTGACCGTCCGCGTCTTGGGCACGGCCACTTCGATGCCGGACTGCAAGACAGGTGCGGAGATCATGAAGATCACCAGCAGCACCAGCACCACGTCCACCAGCGGCGTGATGTTGATCTCCGCCAGCGAGCTGCGCGTCTGTCCATTACTACTTGTAAACGCCACTGTCCACCTCGCGAGTGGGTTCAGGCCCAGCCGTCCGCTGAGGAGCTGGACGCGCCGGAATCTCATCCAGCGAGTTCAGCAGCTCCCGGCAAAAATCGTCGGTGGCCGCGGCAAAGACCCTGATCCGCGCTGAGAACTGGTTGTAAGCCACCAGCGCCGGAATCGCCACAAAGAGGCCCGCAGCCGTAGTAATGAGCGCCTCGCTGATGCCCGGCGCCACCGCCCGCAGCGTTGCCGATCCCGCCGCGCCCAGCCCGTGAAAGGCGTCCACAATTCCCATCACCGTGCCGAAGAGGCCCACAAACGGGCTGGCTGAAGCAATGGTCGCCAGCCACGTCATCCGCCGCTCGAGGCTGGTGACCGCTTCGCTCGCCGCCGTCTGCGCCGAGCGCTCCAGCGAAGCCAGGTTGCGCGGTGGTCCCGAGCCGCCCGTCTGCCGCTTGTAGGTCTCGTAAACCTCGTCGAAGACCTGCGCCAGCGGGCTGTTGACGCACTGCGTGCTCAGCGTCGCAATCTCCTGCAAGCGGCTTGCCGTGCGGAAACCACGAATAAACCGCCGGCTCTCACGCGTTGCTCTGCGAAAGGACGAGGCCTTGCCCAGAATCACCGTCCACGAGTAGAGGCTGGCGACGAGCAGGAGCGCCAGTACGGCCAGCGCCACCGGTCCGCTGTTCTGCACCATCTCCACCAGCGCGCTCGAAGCCTGGGGCAGCGTCGTTCCCGGCCCCGCGCCGTCAGCCGGCAGTTGAAACAAGAAAGCTGCAATCAAAATCGGCATTCACCTCACCCTTCAACGGTAGCAGACGAAGTTCCGCCTTCCAAGTTATCGATCTGGTGCACCCGCGTGCTTTTCACTGCCATCCCCAAACCACAGGTGTGGCCCATCGTGCTATGCTGCGCTCGGATTCCCGTTGCGGCTTTTGCGCGCTTTCAGCAAGAGTCTGCCACAAAGTCTGGGTGCCCAACCCTCGCCGCGTCTTTGTTTTTGCGGCTAGGGTGGGATACCTTAAACCTCAACTGGCTCCATTCATCAGGAGCCTGAAAAAACCGGAATACGGACCCCGCCATGCTCGTCGAACTGCGCGCTGAAAACTACGCCGTCATCGATCACGCCATCGCCTCCTTTGGCCCTGGACTCAACCTGCTGACCGGCGAGACCGGCGCGGGCAAATCCATCCTCGTCGATGCGCTGGCCCTTCTCATGGGCGGCAAATCCTCTGTCGATGTCGTCCGCCATGGGGCTGACAAGGCCGTCGTTTCTTGCGTCTTCGAGTCCACGCACAACGCCGAGACCATCCTGGAAGAGAACGGCATCGACTCCGGCGGCAACGACGTGATTCTCCGCCGTGAGATTCTCTCGACAGGCAAAGGCCGGGTCTTCGTCAACAACCAGCCCGCCACCGTCGCTGTCCTTCGCCAGCTCGCACCGGAACTTGCTCTCGTTCACGCGCAGAGCGAGAGCCTGAGCAGCTTCGATCAGGGCCAGCAGCGCGCGCTTCTCGACCGCTTCGGCGGCCTGGCGACAGAGAATGTCGCCGAGGCCCACGCCCGCTGGCGCGAAGCCTCGACCAAGCTCGATGACCTTCTCCAGGGCGAACAGGACCGACTGCGCATGGTTGATCTTTGGAGCTACCAGAGCAAGGAGATTGACGCCGCGCATCTCGCCTCCGGCGAAGACGAGGCGCTCGAAACCGAGAAGCGCGTGCTGGCTAACGCCGAAAAACTCTACGCCGCCGCGATGGGAGCCTTTGAGCAGCTTTACGAAGGCGGCGCATCCGCCGAAGCAGCCCTGCGCGCCGCCCTGCGCAACGTCGAGGAGCTGGCCCGCTTTGACGCCCGCTTCACCGACGCCGCACTGCAGCTTGCCTCCGTCCGCGCGACTACTAGCGAAATTGGAGCCAGCCTGCGCGATTATGCTGAGGCCATCAACGCCTCGCCCGAGCGCCTTGCCGAGATCGAAGACCGGCTGGCGCTGCTCGACCGCCTCAAACGCAAGTATGGCAAAACCATCGAAGAAGTGATTGCTTTTGGCGAAGAGGTCGCCCGAAAATTAGCCGAAGTCGAAGACCGCGACGAGATTCTTAAAACTCTTCGCGCCGATCTCGCAGTGGCCGCGAAGGCCTATCAGACAGCGGCCAGCGGCCTTAGCGCCGAGCGCCAAGCCGCCGCCGCCAAGCTCGCCAAACTCGCCGAGGCCCAGATCAACTCCCTCGCCATGAAGGTCAAGTTCGAGGTCGCCGTCACTGCCGCCGCGGAAGAAAACCACTGGACCGCCAACGGCTGGGACACCGTCGAATACCGCATCGCCACCAACCCCGGCGAACCCCTCAAGCCCCTCCATGAAATCGCCTCCGGCGGCGAAATGTCTCGCGTCATGCTCGCCCTCAAAGTCAGCGTCGAGGAAGGTGCCGCCAAGCCCAAGAAGAAACAGCCCACCCCTCGCACCCTGGTCTTCGACGAGATCGACATCGGCATCGGAGGCCGCGCCGCCGAGGCCGTCGGCCAAAAGCTGAAATCCCTCAGCCGCGGCCAGCAGGTCCTCTGCGTCACCCACCTGCCCCAGATCGCCGCCTTCGCCGACCAGCACTTCCTCATCGACAAGCGCGAATCCGACGGCCGCACCAAGACCAAGGTCAGCCTTCTCGACGACCGCTCCCGTACCCACGAAGTAGCAAGAATGCTCTCCGGCGCAACCGTCACCGACACCAGCCTCCAGCACGCCGCCCAGATGATCGCCGGGAGCAGGTGATGCCGAACTGCTAACAACTACTTATAGGCGCAGTCCTCAAAAATGAGCCACGGCCTTGATGAGTGCAAAACTGCCAACTGCTGCCAAAAAGATGTAGGAAAGGACATTGGCCTGCCAGACGATCCGGACACTTCGACCTTCGTATTTGAGCCATCCCCGCTCCAATAGCTGCGATTCCAGGAATCCGGAAAGCACAAAAGAGGGAATGAGTAACACGATATAGGCGACAGGGATCGCCCATTTTTCCTCGACAGGTCCCATCCATGCGGCGCTCGTAACAACGATTAATAAATCGGTAATCCGCGGGCTTAGTGTCCAATGTATGTGATTCTCGATCCCGGAAAACATCAGTGTCATATAGAAAAGCATTTCTAGAACGAGGAAAACAAACCAAGCGAGTGGAAAGCCCAAAAGCATAGTGATTAGATTCGCCTTGGTCGTGGCAACGATTGTGTTTTTCCATTCCGTCTGAAGCCTGAGTCGGATGTATGCAACTTCAATGGCGATCACCGGCAGAAGGAAGACAACAATGACCGGGTAAGCAAACGGGAGCATCGGAATGCCCGCGTCTGCGAATGCCGCAGTTGGAAACAACAGCAGCATCCCGATGCCGAGCAGATTACGCAATGCAACTTTGCGAACCGCAGGAGCTATAGGATTCATAGTCATGAATTTTACGCCGAATGCCCCTTGTTTCGTCCTTGAGACCGTGGATTTGATCTTCGAAAGCCGTCAAGATCGAATTCTGAATCATTTGTTCTCCGCACTTGACGTATTATACCTAAGTAGGCATAATTGAGGGATGAGGCAAGCGCCTAGGCCGTTACGATGGATTGGTTCAGCCAGGAAGGACTTGCTGGCCATGCCCGACGATGTGCAGCAGAGCTTTGGTTTTGCTTTGTATCAAGCACAGATCGGCTTGCTTCACCCTGATGCAAAGCCGCTCAAGGGATTCGGTTCGGCAGGGATACTGGAGATTGTCGAAGATTGGCACGGCAATGCCTACCGGGCGGTTTACACAGTGCGCTATGCAAACGCGGTTTACGTCCTGCATTGTTTCCAGAAGAAGTCAAAGCGCGGAATCGAGACTCTCGGCGCGGATATGGATTTGATTCGTAAGCGATTGAAGGAAGCTGATGCACTGGCAAAAGGAGTTGAGCAATGAAAAATCCCAATAAGATCATGACGGCCTACGAGCACTTGGGCTTTCCCGACGCCGAAGAAATGCTCGTCAAGGCGAACTTGGTCATCAAGATAGCCGAGATTCTGCGCGA
>Ga0181520_10000838_pt1 | contig 66394 bp, 50 predicted proteins | sample PEATcosm2014_Bin_29_FD_132451 | JGI IMG/M metagenome (GOLD analysis project Ga0181520, IMG submission 132451) | Peatland microbial communities from MTU Mesocosm Facility, Houghton, MI, USA - PEATcosm2014_Bin02_30_metaG | ecosystem: Environmental > Terrestrial > Soil > Wetlands > Peat | place...
AGTCCAGCCCGCTGCGCGCTTCCTCCGCGGACAGATGCCGGCCGAGCAGCCGAGCGACATAAAGGTTTTCATCGATGCGGGAAAGCTCGCGGACGGAAGGCGTAATCACCGCGTAGCTGAGTCCCAAGCGTTTCATCTGTTCCGTCAGTCCCTGCGTATGAAAGCCCCCTGCTACGATGACGGTCGTGGTTTGCCGATCCGCAGCACGCAGTTCCATGGAATGATTGAAAAGCGCTTGATCGCGAAGGGAGGCCAGGGCATAAAACTGAACGGCAGCGGAAAGCGGCGGAACGACCAGGTTCTGGCTGTCAGCGGGGAGGGTTTTCTTGAAATGATCCAGGGCCACCATCAGATGACTCAGCGTGGATTCCATCTCCTGCGGCATCACCTGATGGTTCAAGAAAGCTTCCGCTGCGGTGATGTCTTTTCCCAACAATACCGCTTTATCCCGGGTAGCGGGATTTTGGGCCAGTGTCGGAAGTGCCTTTTTCAGACGCGCGAGCTGCGCACGGAGCGAGTCCCCTCCTATATAGGAATGGCGGAACGCTTCCACATCAGCCTTATAAAGGCCGTCGGTTTCAATTCCATAAAGTCCACCACGACCCTCCGTGACGACGAAATGCATGGCCCCGGGCATTTCGCCCTGGGAAACCATGTAATCGGCCGCTTGCCGGCGCAAGGCAGGGTCTGGTTTCTGCATGGCCTCAACGGGCACAGAACCGTAAGCGCCTTCGACGGCAATCCGTTCGGGAAGAAGGTTCTGATGCTGAAGCGTTTTCAGAATGGAGGAGATCGCCCGTTGAACGGAGCGGTTGACGTGTAAATCCTGGATGAGTATGACGTCCGGACGGGTTACCGCCGAATTGGCCTTATGGGCATCGGTGATAAATCCCAACTGTTCCGGCAGCGTGATATTAAAAGCGTTTGATGGGAGGGAAGGCGCGATGGGGACAGCCGGGACGGATTCGGCGAAAAGAACGATAGAAAGAATAAGGGCCAGGCCGGATTTAAGTTGTTTCATATTCACGTAAAACTCCTATGAAAATATATTGTGAAACCTTGCCATAGTTTAATGGGAAGGAGGAAATGAAACAATCCAACTAAAGGCTAATTATTCAGGTCCAAAATACCTATGGATTTTATGGGCCCGTTTTGGGGATCTACTGCGGACGGAGGGTGTCGAAAAGATTGTCCAGATAACGTATCGCTCCCTGCGCTTCGTAACCAGCGGACTGAATCTGCAGGGTGAAGGGCGGACCGGGGCGAAAGCGCACATTCGAGCGCTCGGAACTCAGCTCTACCAGGCGCTGCGGCAGGACCGGCGAGTTTTCCAGGAACTGGATTTCGAGCGCTGACGGTTTTTGAATCACGCCGGAAATGCCCAGCTCACAGGCCTTCAGACGCAGATGCGAAATCTGGATGAGTTCCTTCGCCTCCTCCGGCAGCGCGCCGAACCTGTCTTCCAACTCATTCTGGATGGAATCCACATCCTGGAAACGTTCCGCGGACGCCAGCTTCTTGTAAAAAAGGATACGCAGCTCTTCCGAAGGCAGGTATTCCGCGGGGAGAAAGGCGTGGGCCGCCAGATCCATGCTCGGGAAACGCTTCGCGGCCGGAGCTGCTTCGCCTTTTAAGCGGCCGATTTCTTCCTGCAGAAGCTGCGAATAAAGATCAAGCCCGACCGCCGCGATGAAGCCATGCTGTTCCTGCCCGAGCAGATTTCCCGCGCCGCGGATTTCCATATCGCGCACAGCCAGGCGGTAGCCGCTGCCCAGCTGCGTGAATTCGCGCAGAGCTTCGAGCCGCTCGCGCGCGTCCGAGGAAAGGGGCATGGACGGAGAATAGAACAGGTAGCAGAAAGCCTTCTGCCTTTCGCGGCCAACCCTGCCGCGCAACTGATAAAGCTGCGCCAGACCGAATTCTTCGGCGTCTTCGACGATGAGCGTGTTCACCGTGGGAATGTCCAGGCCCGATTCAATAATGCTTGTGGCCAGCAGGATCTGGTGCTTCTCGTGCAGGAACTCCCACATGGTTTTTTCGATCGCATCGCCGGTCATCTGCCCGTGCACCACGCCGATCGATACTCCGGGCATCAGCTTCCTCAGAAATTCCAGCCGCTTGTTCAGCGACTGTACGCGGTTGTGAACGTAAAAGACCTGTCCCTTCCGGTCAAGTTCCTTTTGAATCGTCTCCCTGACCACCGCGTCCTCCAGCGGCCCGACAAAAGTGCTGATGGGCAGACGTCCCGTTGGAGGAGTCTCGATGATGGACAGTTCCCTTAAGCCCGACATGGCAAAGGAAAGCGTGCGCGGTATGGGTGTTGCCGTCATCGTCAAAACGTCCAGGTGCGCGCGCAGTTTTTTCAACTGTTCCTTGTGCTTCACGCCGAAGCGGTGTTCTTCGTCGATAATGAGCAGACCCAGCTCCTTGAAATGCACATCCTTCTGGAACATGCGGTGCGTGCCTATGACGATATCGATCGTGCCGCCGGCGATGCCCGCGAGCGTTTCACGCACCTCTTTCGGGCTTTGAAACCGCGACAACATTCCGATTTTCGCCGGATAGTCCGCGAAACGTTCCGAGAATGTCCGGAAATGCTGCTCCGCGAGGATGGTTGTGGGAACAAGTACAGCCACCTGCATGGAATTGACTACGGCTTTAAAGGCTGCGCGCATGGCGACTTCGGTCTTGCCGTAGCCCACGTCGCCTAAAATCAGGCGGTCCATGGGCCTGGGCGATTCCATGTCCTTTTTCACTTCGCCTATGGCATTGATCTGGTCTGCGGTTTCCTCATATACAAAGGAAGCGGCAAACTCCTGTTCCAGATGTCCGTCTTCCGGGAAGGCGTAACCTGGCAGGGCGGCGCGCTGCGCATGCACTTTCAATAAATCTTTTGCTACTTCCTCGATGCCTTCCTTTACGCGCGCCTTGACGCGCTCCCAGGCCGCGGTATCAAGAGAATTCAGCCTGGGAGTCTTTCCTTCGGAACCGGAATACTTCTGCACCTGCCTGAAATCGGAAAGCGGCACGTAAAGCCTGTCCCCTCCGCGGTATTCGAGCTTCAGATACTCCGCTTCCTGGCCCCCGGCCTGGAGCAGTTCAAGCCCCTTGTAGCGGCCTACGCCGTAAAGCTCGTGTACCACATACTGGCCGGGCCGCAGATCGTGCGCTTCGCGTATCGCCTGGCCGCCTTTGAACTTGGGAAGGCGCGGCCTGCGGTGATAGCGTCCGAAAATTTCCGAGTTGGTGAAGACGACAAGGCCTTTACTACCGTCCTCCCCCCTTGAGGGGGAGGATAGAGGTGGGGGGTGAGCGCCCTTGTGTTCCCCCCCATCCGCACCTTCCCCCTCCGGGGGGGAAGGGATCAGTGGTCTTACATCTTCCAACAAAAACCCTTCGCGCAGGGGGCCGATTAAAAATTCCATGCCTTCAATACGGTGCGAACCGAGCTCCTCTTCCAGCAGTTCCGCAAGACGCTCGCTTTCACCTGTGTTGTAGCTGAAAAAGCAGACCCGCCAGTCGTTGTCGTGATATTTTTTAGCTTCCTGGGCGGCGCGCGAAAGCCGGCCGGCTAATCCCGCAGTGGAATGAAAACCAAGATCAATCGCCTTCGGAGAAGGGAGCCCTTTATAGAGGATGTGTCCACCCACGCCCTCCTCCCTCGAGGGGGAGGGTGCAGGGAGGGGGGCGACTTCGTCCCAGAACCAGACTGTGTCTGCCGGAGCGTAATCAGCTACGCGGCCGGTTCCTTTGGTTTCCCTTATGGGCAAAAGAATCTGCGGATCAAGATAGGCTTCGGAGCGCTGCGTGCCGGGATGGAACCCGCGCAGGGATTCAAGCTGATCTCCGTCGAAAAGCAGGCGCCATGGTTTCTCCGTTCCAGGCGACCAGATATCGACAACCTCGCCGCGCACGGCAATTTCCCCTTCCATTTCCACCATGTCCGTGCGCTCGTATCCTCCCGCAGCGATGGATTCAAGCAGCGATGCTCTGGGATAGCTGCGTCCGGGCCGCAGTTCCAAAGTCTGGCTGGCAAGCTGCTCAGGGGAAAGCACAGCCGCATCAAGCGCAGCCAAAGACGCAACAACAATGGAACGCGGCGATTTTTTCCAGGCTTCAAGAGAGGCGATACGCACGGCGGCATCCTGCTCAGGCAAAAGCAGCAAAGGCAGGCGCTCATTCGAAGGGCGCAGGTTTATCCAGGCTTCCAAATCGGCGACCAGGCCCTCGGCATCGATATCTTCAGGCATTACAACAAGAATGGGGCGCTTCAGGGAGTCTGCGAGCGCTGACAGGAAATAACTTTTCCCACCGCCCGGCAGGCCCGTGAGAAAAACCGGCGGATTCTTAAGCGCTGCCACCACCGAAGAAACAGCGGTATCCAGCGAATGGCCGTTCAATTGCATAACGTCATTTTAGTAACTACAGGGCCGAGTTACTAAAGGGCCGAGTAACAACAGTAACTGCAGGGCCTAGTTCGGCCCTTTAGTTACTGCTGTTGTTCGGGCCTGCCTCTGCTTTCTTCCACGCCTTTATAAGCAGGCGCCTGGCGGTGAACAACCGCGACATGACGGTTCCGAGGGGAACTTTCAATCGATCGGATATATTTTTGCAGGGAAGATTTTGAATATGCCGCCACTTAAGCATTTCGCGGTAACGGCGAGGGACGCGGCGGATTGCAGTTTTAAGCTGTTCTTTTTTTGATTGGTTGATTAAACCTTCGCCGGAACGATCAGGCTCAGACAGTTGTGAGCAGCCCCTTTCCCCTCGGCCGCGGAAGCAATCCTCCAGATAGACCACAGGCGTTTTCCGGCGTTCATGGTTTGCTTCATTAATCGCAATGCGGCAGATCCATGTGAGGAATGAGGAATCACCGCGGAAAAGATGCATTTTCTTATAGGCGATGAGATAAGCCCTGGACACGATGTCCTCCAGCTCGTCAGGCGAACGCGCATACGCTCGAATGTAGTCCGTCAGGGTACAGCGATATCGCTGAATCAGCACTTCAAACGCAGTGCGGTTGCCGGCGAGAGCGGCCTGGATCAGCTGATGCTCCGGTCCACCGCTTCCGAAAGCCCTACGCGACTTCCCCTGAAGGCCGCTGATAACCCGCTCCACGAGCTCAGGAGGATTGAGCGGCTTTGAAAGATAATCATCAGCTCCTGAGCCAAACCCCTCAAGCCATTCTTCCGGCCTGCGGCGCACGGTAAGCATCAGAACCGGCATATCCAGCAACTCTGCTTCAGCTCGAATTTTCCGACAAACACTGTATCCATCGGCGCCGGGAAGGTTTATGTCCAGCAAAAGAAGACCCGGTCTACTCTTTTCCAACTGCCGATATCCCTCCTCCGCAGTATCGGCAGTCTTCACCGCAATACCCGCTTTGTTCAGTATACGCTTAACCAGAATCTGATAATCCAGCTCATCTTCTATATAGAGAACCTGATTGCTCATGAGGAACCCTCCGATTAATTGATTAACAAAGAATGTACTCTGCTCTCCGCGTTCTCAACCGGCAGAGTGAAGTAAAAGATACTGCCTTTACCCGGCTCGCTTGAAACACCGACATGGCCGCCATGCATTTCTACGAGCGCCCGGCTGATAGCCAGGCCAAGGCCGGTTCCCTTGGGCCCCTTTATCTGCAGTCGCGCTTCCCGGACCTGTTCGAACTTATTGAAAAGTTTTTCCTGATCGGACGGGGATATTCCTAAACCGGTATCCGCAACCCTAACGATGACGGCTTTATCCGATTCCTGTTTCGCGGAAACGGTTATACGGCCTCCGGAAGGAGTGAATTTAATGGCATTAGATACGAAATTTATAAGCACCTGGCGGATCTTGTCTCCGTCGGCGGAGACCTCGGGAAGTCCAGAACCGAACTCCAGGGAAACCGCCAGACTGCATTCCCGCAATTTCGCGTCAAAAAGCTGCATAACCTCTTTGATAAGCACAGCAAGATCCACCGGCCGGCGCTTCATCTGGATTTTCCCCCGCTCGAGCGCCGCTACATCAAGCAGATCGTTTACGAACCGGGTCAGCCTCTGCGTATTGAATTCCATGCGCTCCAGATAAAGCGGCCATTCGTCGGGCGGGTGCGCAGGTTTTTCTTCGCGCATAAGCCTTAAATAAGATTCGATCGCCCCTAAAGGCGAACGAAGTTCATGCGTCACCGCAGACACAAAATCCTCCTTCATCCGGTCGAGTTCCCCCAGACGGGCAGCCATAGCCTTAAGCGACGCGGCAAGGGCGCCGATTTCATCCTTTCTCATGTCTATCGAATGCAGATTCGGCGACCACTCCCCCGATGCGATATTCCGCATGGCGGTTGATAAATGGTTTACCGGGCGGGCCAGCGTCATCGCAAAAAGAAAAGCCGCCGCAACTCCCAATATCCCGCAGAGGCTGCATGCCAGACAGATCCGAAGCTTCAAATGATGCAGACGGTTCTTTATCAGTTTTTCGATCGCTTGCGCGGAGAAGGCGATGGACGCTGTGCCCAGCCACTTGTGTCCCAGATAAACAGGTTGGCTGAATAAGAGGACGTCCGATCCTCCAGGTTTATCGGTCATCTTCTTGCCGATGCGATCCGGTTCGGAATGCGCGCGAATTTCACCGTGCGTTTCCACAATGCTGGCGCTGACGATATCCGAATTCCAGTTTCTGAGCCACCCGACGTATTTAACAAGCAACAGGTCGTCATTGGACAGGAACGATTCCTGCGCTATGTGAACGAGGTTATCCAGGATTCCTTGTTCCTGCTGGCCGATTTCCAGGCGAATCTGCCGTTGTTCAGACCAGTAAAAACATCCGGCAAGAAGAGCGCATGTCAATATGAGAAGGGATAATACCGTCAGCGCGAGTTTAGGAAAGAGTCTCACGGTGTTTGCGGATTCTTGAACAGGGAAATTTCTTTCTCCACTTTAACCAGGGCCCTGGCGGCTTTTTCGTTATGCGAGTCAAGGCGGGATGCGATGCGCCATTCGCGGCTTGCCTCATCGAGCTTCCCGCTGGCATAAGCCACAAGACCAGCCTCATAGTGAGCCTGGGATGCTTTGGGATCTTCCTGGCGATCCAGCTCGGCCCTGGCAACTTTAATGTACGATTCCGCCTGAGGATTGCCGGGATCAAGCTTCAGCGTTTCATCGAAATCTTTCTCAGCTAAAGCGCTTTTCCCGCGTTCAAGCGCATCGAGCCCTTCCCTGAACCATCGATCCGCCTCCTGTTTTTTACTAAGGCTGAGCCTCCTGGTCCTGTCCCTTTCCGCGTCCGCTTCAGCCTGAAGCAGATATTCCGCCAGATGCGGATATTCCGGATTAGCTATCGCAACTTGACGGAAAAGGCTCAATGCTTCCAAGGGACGTCCGGCCCGCAGGTTTTCTACGCCCCGTGAAAAAGTATTCGCAACGGCTCTGACCTGTTTTTCTTCTTCAACATGCGCCCGCGCTATCTTTTCGTGCTTCTCAAAATGAAGAGACCCCAGGCTCTGACGGCCGGAGGGCTCCATCTGATTCAGCAGTTGGCGGGCTTTATCCCAGGCCGCTGCGGCTGCAGCATAATCCGCCTGGCCATAAGCGTAAAAGCCCTCAAGGGCATACCGCTCCATAGTGGACACCGATAACCCGTGATCGAGCAGCATCCTGACTTCTGCCTGCAGATCGCTTAAGTCCCTTTGCGCCTGAGCGTAGGATCTATCTTCTTCCAGCACATCTAAAAGGAGATCTTCGGCGGCCAGGAAATGCCCCAAATCTTTTTCCAACCTGGCTTCTTCGCAGCGGTTTTTTAGACGTTCCTTTTTTACGCTCATAGGCTTGTACATCGCCTGTTGAAAAGCCTGCTTCAGCGCCCTGGTGAATTTTTCTCTCGCTCCAAGAATGTGGGTGGATTCCTTTAGGATCTGAAGCCTTTCCTTTTCGGTACGGGCATGCTGCTGCGTTTCCAGTTCCTGAATGATCAGAGCGATGCGCTGATGAGCCTGCGGATTTTCTGGTTCCGCTTCAAGGACTTTCAGAAAATGTTCGGTCTCGCCCATAAAATCCGGCAACATGGGGACAAAACCTGGAGCGGCATTATCTCCCCAGACTAGAGACGGCATGAAAAAGAACAGGTAAAGCAGTTTCATGTTTTCTGACAGTAGACCACCTGGATGTATGGCGGCAGGCTTGAAGCCGTTCCAGTCCATCCTCCGTGATTGTGGCTGGGAATCGTATGCGCGTGATCAAAATTGGCTACATGTCGGTCTGCGGCCTGGGCGCTTACCCACTGATCGTTATTCGGCCCGGGATTGGTGGTCATGATGCCACTGTCTGCGATGGAATGGTTGTGGGTAGCCGATCCGCCGGTCGCTCCGTAACTTGAGCCCCCCATGGGGAAGAGATTGTCTAAGGCGCTAAAGCGCACCCAGCCTGATGGACAATCCCCCGCAAAGATTGCAATCAAACCCGGGGGGACCAAATAACTTTGCGTGTTTGCATCAAGCCCCGTAGAAGTAACAGCGCCTGGCGCAAGTTTTGCCGCGGTAATGGCGCCGTCAACAACCGTATTGCTGATCTGCGCGTATACCGTAGAAGTCAGAGGATCGCGCGGCAGGAGCAGCTGGCCATTTATGGAAATTTCTATATAAGGCGCCACGTTCTGCCAATCCACACCTGCGGGAGTAAGCACTACGGAAAAAATCCCCTGCATGACCTGAACCGTCTGATCGCCGCTGGACCAGTATTGAACCGACCCATCCTGATTGGTGATGTTGAAAAGCATGGTCTGTGTTCCGTTTACCGGTACCCCCTGCTGTTTCAGAGAACCCTGGTAAGTGATTTGCTGTGGTACTGACCCAGCCTGCAATAACCCCGGAAATCCAAACAATAAAATAAAAAAAACCTTTTTCATGGTTTCTCCTCTCATCTGATAATCATCAACTTGCCGTTTTTAGAATCGGAATCCGATTCTACGCGCCACAGGTATACACCGCTGGCGGCATGCGATCCGCCTGAGGTGTTACCATCCCATTTTTCCTGTCCCAGTGTGCCGTTCAAATCGGAATGATGCAGTTCACGCACTTTTTCTCCGCTGATTGTGTAAATCCTGATGGTGCATTCCGATGGAAGGTTGGAAAAAGTGAGCCCACCCTGATCGGTCCCGGTTTGACCGGCGCTATTCCCCTGATTAGGCCCGTGCGGCCGCCAGGGATTCGGGAAAACATAAACATCAGACGCGTCGCCGGCGGGACCACCTATCAACGCGAATACTGCCGACTGAGTAAATGAACCGGAGACCGTCTGGATCTTGGGCGTGCTGTCCGGCATTTCCACCCAGAGATGATGATCCTGATCCAGCGTATACAACCGCAGCGTCCCGGCGCGTATAGCGCTTGTTCCCGATACAAGTCCGTTTTGACTGTCGAAAGAAAACGATATTTGCGCTGCCCTGGTCAGCGCTCCCGTTTTCTGCCCGGCGACATTCATAAACGAAATTTCCTGCATGGCTACCGGGCTTGAGTAACCTTTCCCTGAAACCAGGGCTTTGGAATTTGCGTCTGAAACAGCCTGAGGATCCACAGAGATTGGATTGTGCAAAGGATCCGCGTCGGTCAATACGGCAAAATAATCAGATAGAGCGTCCGCTGGGATGTTAATGCTCAGAGTATTGCCGTAAACAGGGCTGCGGCTTGTACCGGAACCCGATGCCGAAATGCCTCCGAGCGGCGCATAAATGATGTTCTGCTGATGCGGATCGAGAAGCGTCATGAATTGGAAATCCGTATTCTGATCTGCTGGAAAACCGTCAACGCTTTGCAATGCTGGCGATACTGCAACAGAATAAAGCGTGTTCCCCTGCCAGGGCTGGTTTGGTATTACCAACAATGTGTGTTGCGACGGGTCGGAAGGATCTACGCTTAACTGCGCGGCGAATGGCTGATTCGAAACCTGACCGAGATGATCCTGAAGCGTGATTACGGCAACACCTTTTTGCAGGGTATCCATTTCGATCTGATCCGAAAGCTGAATGTGCGCCGCGGATTGCAAGGGGATACCGTAAGGCATGCCATTAATCGTAAACGTAGTCGAATCCAGCGCAACATTGACCACGTGCAGCATATTCCCATTCCCAAAATGTCCGCCGCAGTATCCAGGCAAAACTTGATTGTCCCGATTGGTCCCGCCCTGAGAGTTTTGCTCTCCAATACAGTCGTTAAGGGTATAGTTGCCGCCGCTGAGCATCGCGCTCCCGGACGCTCCCCAGAGGTCTTTGGTCAGCGTATAATTCCCTCCCTGCGCGCTGCGCGCCGGGCGCCCCAGTAATATGACTGCAGAACTACTCAGCAGGAACCATAACTTTAATTTGTTCATAGGTTTTCTTCATCATGCCAAGCGCCTGTGGATGAGAGGGATCGATCTCCAGCGCTTTATTGAATTCGACCAGCGCTTCCGGGTACCGTTGACGCTTATATGCCTTCATCCCTTTATCAAAATAGCGCTGCGCTATGATTTGGGGATCTTCTGCTTCCGAAGCAAAACGCATCGTCAGACCGATCCGGTTTACCGCGCCGAAATCGCCCATGGTGGAGAAGGCATAATCAAATTCGACTATTCTGAAGCGGACTCCGGCGCCGATACGCAACCCGCTTCCTAAATCGCCTTCACTGGTGTAGCCGCCGCGCAAAGCAAGAATATTAAAGGCCCAGATCTCCAGGCCTGTTCCTGTGGAAACCGGACCGTCGTTTGGCTTACGCAGATCCAGGTCCCAGGTCAGGATTTCACCGTAAATCTGGCCGGACCAGGACACTCCCGCGGTAATGGTTCGCGGCAAAGCGAAGGATTCTTCATCGAACGTCAGCGCCTTGCCCGTATTGCGCAGCGCAAGGCCAGTCCTCCATCCTTCCGACCATTCCCCCCAGCTGCGGCCGGGGGAAAATGCGAGGCCCAGATCCCCGGCAAAAGTTCCGGCGCTTACGGTATCCAGGCGTTCCTGTATCCATTTGCCGGTAGCTCCCACGCTCAACTCCGAACCGTAGCGGCGGTTCCCGAAAATGGTTTTGGCGTAGCTGATCCCCATTGCGGAGTCGTTTGCTCCGATTTCCCCTATAGACTGCCCGGAGGCATCGTACCCCTGGAATTTTTCGACGTTGAGATAGGTGAACTGCCCGGCAAAAGTGCCATAAGCCGTGGGGACCGCGTAACCTGCGAACTGCTCAGTGATGTCCTGAACATACTGCGTATTAGTAAAACCGGCTTCGGAAACTTTCAAATGTGCGAGCCCCGCAGGATTCCAGTAAGCTGAATAAATATCGTCGGCCAAACCAACCTGGGCGTCCCCCATTGCCGCGGCGCGCGGGCCAATACCAACCTTAAGGAAATCCGCAGAAGTCGTACCGGCATCAGCAGCCTGAAGCTCGGGAACAATGAACAGACAAAGACTGAAAAAGAGACAAACCTTCATATCGCGCTAACCGTTAGAGTCGGCAGAAGCCTTTTTATTCGATACCTCCATTGAAAAACCAGACGGAGGACGGGGCTTTCAAAAACGTTATAGTGCGGTCCAGGTGTTTTCAAAAGACCCAGATTAGAAAATGAGTCTAAAGACCCAAAAAAGGGTGGGTGGGTTGGTCCCTGATTTTTAGCCTTTGGTCATATTTAATATTCCGACGATACCCGGTAGACTTTCTCCATGTTGCCGAACGCGCGCGCGATTATTATGGAACGCTTGAACAAAGACAGTTTTTGTTTCCCTCTTCTGCGACGGCTTGTTTCCCTGCTGCTGGCGGGATGCCTGGTAGCGCAGACGGCAGCTGCCGAACCGGCGATCCGGAGCATCAGCGCGTCGGAGAAACTTCACGCCGCTTCGCCGGTTCCCTGGCTCTCTGGTTCCCCGCTTCCTGCTTTCGAAACGCAGGCTCTTGCCTTCGCCGGGATTTCCGTTCGGCTTCCCCATCATCACAACATCGCCGGAGAAGTCCGGAACATCGCGTCTGCCTCGCTCCTGCGGAACTCGGATGATCCAGCCGATAGCCTGACGCCGGTTTTCGGAGCCGCCGCACTGATCTTCGGGCTGGCGTCCGGCCGCACATGGCTGGCGGCGCTCGGAGGATCCATTCTGCTGCCTTTCATTCTCAGGACTGCTGCCAGCGAACGGAACTGCGGCATAGCAGAACCTGCCGTGCAGAAAACCACTCCCGATCTGGTCTCAATCATGAGATGGCTGCAAAGGTGTCCTTCTCGCCACGCATTCGCGTTTTATGAGCTGCTTAATTATGTCGATGCTAATCACCGCGCCAGGGAACTGGACGTTACTTCCGAAAGGATTCTCGGAAGTCGATTGCTTGATATCGGATTGGAAACAGAGATGGATTTCAGCCGCTGGGGAACCGGCGAAGAATTCCTGTCCAGCAGCAACCTGGTTTTTATACTCCGGTTATGCGGCATACCGATCATAGGACTCGACCGCGATGTGGAAGACGATATAAGCAGCGGCTATATCAAAGGGGTTGTCCAGGACATGAACATGTTCGGAAACGATACGTTTGAAACAGCTGTCAGCATTAATCTTTTTCACTCCGATTATTTTAAAGACTCATACAAAGCGGCGGCTGAGGAACTACGAAGAGTTCTGGTGAATAACGGTATCTTTCTGGCGGATACGATCACCGCCAACCCACGATTTGTTACGGCATTTAAAGAGACCGGCTTTGAAATCGTAGAACTGGCCCAACCGGGAGACCGAGTCAATAGTCGTTACCTGTTGATTAACCGGAAACCACACACAGCGCCTGAATCCGTCAAAGGCATGACTCTTTTCTGGGACAGATTCGCGAAGCTGCCGGTGTCGCTGCGGGCATTTCTTGCCGGGATTTGCGAGCCGGTGTGGTACCGGCTGATTTATCCCCTCACGCATCCCCGGGTACTGGGGCAACCGGGCAAAATGACCAGAAAATTTGTCGAAGATCACGGCCCTGGGCAGACGCGCTGGGAGAAAATACTGCGCACAGTCCTTTCTATGGCAGAGCAGACCGCATGGGCTACAGGCTTATTGCATTATTCTGCGGCGGCTCTGGCCAATCCACATGGATCATTTATAACGCTTACGGCGTTGGTGATTGGCAAGGCGCTCCTTTGCGCCATAGCCGTGCATCTCGCATGGAATGTTCCTCAGGCAATCCTCGACGAGATATACGAAGGCTTCAAACCGGTCTACGGCATGGCGAAGAAGGGCGGAGGAAAGTCAAAGGCTCCTTCGCTGAATATTTCTTCAAACCTGGCGAAACAACTGCAAATCTGGGCTGCCGACCTTACGTCAGACGAAGAGCATCTCTCAGCGTTAAAAGACTTTGGTGAGACGTTCCGCACCGTCGCCGGTAACGTGGACCGGATTCGCACGGAACTGCAAAATCCGGGGCCTCTGGGGCTGGAACCTGCTCTTCAGCCTTCAATGATTGATTTCTTCAACCGCGTCGTCAAAGGCCTACCTGCTGGTTCACTTCAATCCGAGATTGGTTTCCCCAACGGAGGAGTTCTGACAGGCTACCTGGCAGACCGGCTTTTCCCCGGAGAGCTTGAAAAATGGCGACAGGAAACCGAGGAAAAACGCAGGCTCAAAGAAGATGCCGAAAAACGCCAAGAGGAAGAAGAAGCACAGTTGCACAAACCTCTTTCCGATGACGATTCGATCCCGCTGCGATGCCTGACGCGATATTCACCGGTCGGTGCGGCGATTGGCCTTTTGAATACGCTTTTTTACGCGATGCTCGGTCGCAAAGCACTGCGAAAGGAGACCGGCTTTCGAACTCCGGTTTCGGGAGATGATCTGCTGTCAAAGGCCACCGCCGACGAATTCTATGACCATCTATTGGATCTGGAGCGGCGCGGTATTTCTCTTCCCGAGACTTTAACGGTTTACGAATTCGGTGTCGGGGACGGCCGGTCCGCATCTGATTTCCTTGACCGCATCATTGAACGGGACAAGGACCATCCCGGGCATGAATATTACCCCCGCATGCGCTATGTGCTGGGGGACTACTCAGAACGCATGCTGAACAATGCGCGTTCGTCAGGCCGCCTGCAACCACACAAATTGGTAACGCAGTTCGTCCGGCTTAAGGCAGAAGAGGCTCTGCCTTTCAAGCCCCGCTCCGCGCTATTGGTACGCTCGTATGAATTGCTCGACGACCTTTCGGGTGTGCGGCAGATTGCAGCCACTGAAGGTCATCTCCTTGAAGCAGGGATACGTCTGGCTTTACAACCCCCGGGATCGTGTTCAAGCTCCCGAGATCCGGTGTTGGCCATGGATGAAGGCCTTATCGAAGAACTGCCTTCTTCTCTGAAAGGGCTCGGCTGGATGACACCTGAATTACTGCAAAAGGTGCCATGGGAAAGCCATTATTTTCCGCTGGATCTTTTCGCGTCACCGTTTGCCGAACACCGCGCGTGGCTTGAGAACCTTGCCCGGACCCGCAGAGACCTGGAGATCCCGTTGAACATGGGCGCTTTCAGACATCTGCTGCTAGCCGTCGAACTTCTGAATCCGGAACATGAAGGATACCTGCAGACCTTCGATTACGGCTATCACTCGACCCCGGCCAACGGATATCGGCATCTCATCAGGATCATTAAGGGACAGCCCACATCCCAGGTTAATTTCCCCTTCCTCGTCCAGGGAATTGCCAGAAGGCTGCCGCATACCGGAGTGATACTCGAGCGGGAGGGTGAATATTTGTCCAGAAAAATGAACGACCACCTGATTGAACAACACCAAGTTGACGAGTGGCTATTCGATAGCGGCAATGTGGAAATAATACTGCCATTCGTGGAGGGCCTCTACCAGCGAGCGGCCAGAGACGTGCTGACCGAGAGTTTCCAAAACAAGTTCGGTTACATAAGCCTTCTGGATGTCACGACCAGGTTTATCGAAGCAGGAATACCGGAAATTCAGTTCAACAAGCTATTGAGTCGCATTGTGAAAATGGTTAAGAACCATCGCAGCCCCCGCATGTATTTAAAAATCCAATTGGAGCTTCCGGCGGATTCCCAGCGATTAGGAGCCGCCGCATGAACGGACGACGGCTGATCGCCCTGGTGCTGGTCGCGAGCCTGATCGCCGAACCTGTTATCGCAGGAATGCCCACCATACCTCGGGGCGGGCGGTCGCCAGATGTATGGAGACCGCTTCACGGGCCTTTTGAAACGCAGGCTCTCGCCCCTCTGGCCGTGGGCGCGTTCATACGGATCAGGATGGGTTTTGAAAGCCGAGTGGACAGTCAGTTGCGCAGACTGGCGCAGCGGTACGCAGTACCGGACCAGCTCAATACGATCCTGTCAGCGTCGCCGGTGTTGTTAGGGCTGTTCAACTACAACCTGCATAGATCGCAGCCCTCGGTGTCAGCCGCACTGATCGGGCTTTTGACCGGCATCTTCGTCCTGATAATAGTGCGCATCCTTCAGGCCTGCGGCCGCGGCCCATGGCCCTGGCGCGGCCTGCAGACTCTGCGCTTTGATGCGCTGCTGACGCTCCCGGTTATCGCAGGCATCACCACAATCGTTTCCTCCCATCCCATAGCTCATGCTCAAAACATGGTCAACCCTTTAGCCGCGTTGATCCCCACGGGATTGATGGGATTTATCCTGGGTTTGTTTTTCAACAAAAAACAGAAAAAGGCTTCTGAACAAACAAAAACCATAGATCCCCAAATGGGTTTTCGTTTTGTTCCACAGGCGACACCGCGGCAAACTCGCATGCTGTTGTGGATTCTTCCCGCCGCGTTCCTGTTATGCAATGCCTTCGCGGTCATTTTCGGAAAAGCATATCTCCACGATGTTTCCAACGGCCCGGCAACCTCTTTGGTGGTCGGCGTTGTCGTAGCGTCGGCGGTATGGCATATTCTTAGGACAACATCCGCCCGCATCCACTGGCCTCTGGGAATCATTCTGATGTCAACGGCCGCCCTGGCCAACGCTCTCGAAACGCTTGCCACCGGCGCAGGATGTGATCCCATCGGGCTCAACCCGTTTAATCTGGCCGACCTGGTCAACATGGCCGGCACAAGTCTGCTGGCCGCGGAATTTTTCCCATTCATGGAACAAATCCATCTCCTGAGAATGCGCTGGCAAAGCGAAAAGCCAAAACACCCTTTCTTCCGCAAAGGCTGGGGCCACGCGATCGGGTTCATCCTTGCCATAGTCATTTCCCCTTTAGGCGTCAGGGGTTATATTGATTCCGCATTTACTCCAATTGCCGAGACTGACGCGAGCGGAACGATCTACATCCACAGAATGGCCAGGCTTCCGGAAACTATTGAAGGCTTGTCCCGTGAAAAACAGAAAGAAGTTCTCCGAACAGTTATAGGGCGGGATCTTTACCGGGCCTTCCTGCACCTCGGGCCATCGGACGATCGCGAGCAGCGTCTCCGTTTTGAATTTCTGGACCGGCCGGAGTTGACTTTGTCGCTGCTGGGAGATTTGCGGAGAGAAGTAAACATCCTCCCAGAGGACAGCGATCGCACCATGGAACCCGATGAAGTGATTAGAGATTTCCAGGCGATAGTGGAGTCTATGGCTTCGGTGCGCGATCTTATCCAAAAAGGGGACATCGGGAGAGTCCTGACTCTCCTGATGGACCAAATTCCTTCCGCCGAAGTGCAGTCCAAAGCGCGGGATCTGCTGCGGCAGCGCTGGATTGAAGACCCCCAGCTCATGGATTCGAATCTTGTCCGCGCTTTGGAGGAGGAAGATCCGCAACGGTTACAGATACTACAGCGGATGCTGAACACCTCCTGGTCTGATTTCCCCGTACAGATTAAAAGCGCTGTCACAAAAGAAATGGACCGGCGCGGAATACCCCCGAATGGCAGGGCAACCCCACGGAGAACACCGAACCGGAGCACAGGAGCCGCCGCATGACTTACGGGCGAAAGCTGATCGCGCTGTTGCTGGCGGGGTGCCTGATCGCCGACCCTGCTATCGCAGGCGTTCGTGAAGCGTTCACATCTACCTGCGCTTCACGAGGTGCGCCCACCATACCTCGGGGCGGGCGGTCGCCAAATGTATGGAGACCGCTTCACGGGCCTTTCGAGTCGCAGGCTCTCTCCTTTGCCGGGATTTCCGTCCGGCCCGGAGGAGACCGCCGCAGGGCCGGCATGATACGGCGCATCGGAGACCGGTTTCGTGACCCTGGTTTTCGGGACGGGCTGCACCGCCGGGTAACGACAGTTCTCCTCGGCGCAATCGGGATGATGCCCGCAGCCATCGCCGGTACAAGCGGACAGGAAAAATCTCCTTCTGATGAGGAAACCACAAATACATGGACTGAACTGCGGGACCGCCTGCAGGGCATCCACGATGCGTTATGCGAAGCGCGCAGGAAAGAAATTGAAGCCAGAAAATGTCTGACCTATAGACAGGATGATTCCCTGCGCGCACAGCAGGATCACGAAGCGTCGCTTCAGGAATGCCGTACCCTCAGGGACCAATGGATGCAGGAATTCAATGCATGGGACGAAAAGTTTACAAAGCGCCTCTTTCATGAACCCATTGCCTCTATCAGAAGCGATATTATTCGCATGTCGGACATGTTGGCCAAGCAGTCAGAAGCCGTTGAGCTGCTTGCCGGATCTTCTTCCGGCATCCCTCCGGACAATCCTTCCCTTCGCACCGCAGATATCTATATTGGCATGTGGGCGCACCGCAAAGGGATTCTCGGCACTATCAGGGCCAGCAATCCGTTCGAACCTCTGCAGTCGGCCGATTCCTGCAATCAGATTGAAGCGGCCAAAATAATTTACCGTGATCGACAGAGCCTTACAACCGAGGACTTGATCCAAATTATTCAGCGTCTGACCGAAGGGACTTTCCTTAACGAAACCGCCCGGGAGTGGCTGATCATGGCCATTCAGAGACCGGAGCTGGAACCGCTGCGTCCTGATCCCGCCAATGGGCGGAAAGTTCCTGTCTGGGAGGACATCACCTGGGAAGTCATGCAGAACCTCCGCGGTCGCCTGTCTGCGGCCGTTGATCAAGGCCTGTTTCCCGCTGAAAAGATGCTGGCGGTGCTCCGTCCGGTGGTTGTTTCCGTGCTGCCGTCTTCTTCAAGCTCGCACGAATTAACCGTCGTCGCCGGCGCCGTGCGGGAGGAGCAGGCTCGGATGGGAACCCCTGTTATTCCTCATCGCATGCTTTGGGAAACGCGTCCGTTGTTTGGCGGCCATAGTGACGTGCGGGATTTCTTCCGTGATCAAGATAATTTGAGCCGGCCAGCAGGAAGCCCACGAAAGCGCTATCTGTCGCCCATGGCGGTTTCCGTGACTCCCTTCGGCCCCTCTGCCGAAAATCTGTGGGCCGCATACTATCTTCTTAGCAATGAACCAGGCAAAGAAGTTCTTCTCGGGGATGTGGCGCATGTTCTGGATTTGCCTCCTGACTCGATACGGTCCTGGGCGCATCGGGAAACCCCGCCGGAATATGCCTCAGCCCGGCATTATCTGCGCGGGCATTTTCACGTTGTCGCTGAGGATAATTTCCTGGACCGATTCCATCCCGCGGAACCCGACCAGCACATTACGGAAATACAGTCGCTCTACCTGGAAGACGCTGACGCCAGGCTGGAAGCCGCCAGAATTCTGGCCCTGCACCGGGCCGAATTAAACACGCGAAACATCCTCCAGGTTATTTTAAGGATGACAAAAGGACCGCCCTTAGAGCCCCTTGCGCGGGACTGGCTGATTCTGGCTGTGAACGGATCGTGGAATGGAATCTCCATGGAGGAGGCGGAATCCATCCGCAGAATGGTTCAAGCCAGCGATCTGGATCCTGGATATTGGGAATCACTTATGCGCCCGGTGTACACAGCCGTCATACTAACGCCGGAAGAGCGGGCCTTTCACCTGAATGCCTGGCGCCAGTCCGACGACGCAAAGCGGTTGTGCCTTGTGAAGCGGGCTGTCGAACAGCTTCAGGCCGAGAACCGCCAGCCCACTCCGACTGCCGTGGCGGAAACGCTGGGGATAATCCCTCAGGACTTAACTAAGTTACTCCGAAACAGACTTCATTTGGGTTTCGCCGCCTTTTCAATTATCTCTGACCATGTTACAGAGAATAATCTTCGTACAACGTTGTTTTCCATGCGCAGAAGCCCGAACGAGCCCGTCAGCGCTCAGTTGCTGGATGGCAGACTGAATAAAACCATTGACGGCCTGTGCAATTGGGCGTCGCACAGGACCACAGTGGAAAAACAGGCGGGACAGGGCGCCGCGTACGGAGTAAATCAAAGCGGCGGCTGGAGTTTCCTGAATTCTCTGGGAATTTTTGGCGCTGCGGTTCACTCTCCACAGCCGGCCCTCGAAGAGTGGGTGCTGCGCTGTCTTGATGAACAGGGATTGGAGCGGTCAGCAGGAAATCTCCGTCTTGTCAGAGAGCAGGCTGGATGGCATCAGCCACTCCGTACGGAACTGTTGGCGCATATTGCGGAGCATAAAATTGAACATAACGATCAGGATCCTACACTGGCGCATCTCGCGCGAACCACCGGGACAAGAGAAAAAACCCTCAAAACACTGCTCGATCAATACGGCATCTCTTTGGGCCGCCCCAAAACATTAATGGAACGCCTGCAGGAAGATCCTTCGATCCCCGGCCTCCTGGCGTCATATGGGGGCCGGAAAAAAATTGCCAATGAACTTGGAACTAGCCCCAGTTATTTATCTAACGTTTTAAAGAGACTCCGGGAGACACCGAAGCTGATCATTGGATTCGTTATTGCGCTTTCATTCATGCATCCGCATCACGCCGCGGCGCAGATAACTGATCATTTGTTTTCGTTAGTGCACACAGGCGCGCCGTTCCACCGCATTACGGATTCAACGCTTCAACTGCTCGGGAATGGCAATTTGTTTCACACGGTTGCAGCCTACTATGCCCCGTCCCAGGATGGACATCTCATTGAAACCATGGTCCAGCAGCTGCGGGCGGCTAATCCATCGGTTAATCCCTTTGACCCGAATTCCCTGCGCTGGGGAGACCTGCTGAAAATTCCGGACAGCTGGTTTGCCGCGTTCGCGCCTTCAACTGTGTCTGCGCCTCCACCTGCGGCGTTGACCCCGGGTATAACGACTCATCTCCTATGGTGGATTGCCGCTGCCGTTATCATTGCCACGGCGGTCATCACCATATTAATTGTCCGGCACGTAAGCCGGAAACGCGAACCGGCTCCGCAGGAAACCGGAGGGCCAGAGCAACGTCGTGAAATTTCCCCGGCTCCCCCTCTACCCGTTTCCCCGGCGCAGCCGTTGCCGGAGCCTCCCGCCCATCTGGCGAGAGCCGTGCAGATTCTGGAAGAAACCGGGTTTGCTACGGTGGAGACCTCGCAGAAAGGGATTCTCCTGTGGGATAAAGATTTTTCCTGGCAGATTCTCATCCATGCGGACGGCAGCCTCTTTTTAAGCCGGAAAGATATGCCCGATGCCGGCACCCAACTGATTGGCCCTGCCGCCCGGCTTAGCGGCGCGGAACTTACGGAGAACGGGGATCGCCTGCGCGTCGAGTTTGACGGGACATCGGAAGATGCCGTCGGCGACGAACTGATCTTCCGGAAGCCGGACGCGGAAATTTTCAGGGAAGTGCTTCCTCGTAACGAAGCCGTATTGCGTTACTCCGGATTTAACCGCTCGACCGATGAGGAAGGCCCGCTCTACAGGAAGTGGCGCTGGACGATCCGGGTGAGCGGAGGCGGCTGGAAGGTTTCCGGAAAACCGGAATGGCCAGGGACATTTATCAGCGCGCGGGAACTGGCCGGAATCAAAAAAATAAACCTCCGCGAGAACGAACCTCTAAAGCTTACCGGATGCCCGGGCAATCCTGAATTCACCCCCATCCAGCTTCTTCTGCGTCACAGCGGTTTCCGGACTCAACAGGATCCTATCTGGCCTTGGGTTCATCCGGAAGGATGGCTGGCCGCGGACTTACAGGACAATCGGGGTAATCCCGAAATCCTTATCGCCCCCGGCCAGAATCCATTAAAGAGTCTGCGGCTTAAAACAACGAATCTGGCAGACCTCAAGATTGATGAGGCGCAGGTTAACGCTTATCTGACTGACGGTCATTCGCAAACCGTGTCGCGGGACAAGTTCCTGAATGAAGTGCCTGACCGGCCAATCGTCAGGGTATTACGGGCAGGCGGATTCCGCCAGATTGAAGGCGACATATATGGGTATATCCAAAATGGCTGGGAAATCCGCCTGCCCGATTCAAAGAGAGTACAGATCGCCGGGTTGAGGAGCGCTGATCCGTTTCTCCCGGCTGATTCCATTGAGCAAATTTACATCAGCGATCGGAACGAGACCCTGCGGGGATATGAGACCGGGCAGACGCTGCAGGTTCAACCGGGAGATCTGGTCTTGCGCCTGCGAAATGACCCTAAACCAATTAGAGTGTTCCATGCGGAAAGGTCCACCCTGGTAGATGCGCAAGCCCTCCATGCGGGAGTATACGGGCACACTCCGCTTTGTCTGTTGAACTACGGTTATCTTCTGGCCCCATTTATATGGCTCTGGTGGCGCATCCCTGCCGTATCCAGGCTCAAAAAGACGGGAGGATGGCCGACGGACTGGCGCCAGGCCTGCGCCGAAGCGCGGGACATCGGCGGGCAGTTGTGGTTCAAAGCGATGTTTGTGCCGCTCATCGAATTGCCTCTTCTCCCCGGACTTGCCTGGGCGATGCATGTATGGCTGGGGGCTAATCCCGTTCTGGCCGCGATGTCCGGCGGACTTCTTGCTGCGCTGGCACACCTGGGGCGCGAATTCATTCAGTATTGGCCAGAATTACAGAATGAGGACAGCTCACCCCAGGAGGGGGAGGGCTCGGTCTCTGAAGGCATCCAAACGCGGTTCTTGTGGCGCTTATTGGGAGCCGTATTGATCAGCCTTTGTGCGATGCCCGAGCTGTACCGATTTTTCGGCATGGCGCATCCGGCCTACGTGCTCTGGCTTGTTCCTGCGCTTTTGCACGCGGTCTGGAATCTGGTCTGGAACTGGAACTCGAACGGGATGGAATCCACTCCCGAACTCAGCCTTGGCGGCGGAGGTCAAACCGGCGAGAATAGAGAACAGGATACCGGGATTCCCCTCCCGCCGCCCGCGGCCGTACCGGGAGCGCCGGCAAAGGATGTCGCCAGTGCAATGAAGAGTCCGTCAGAAGCCTCTAGGGCGGTGATTGCGCTGACGGATGAAGAAATTATTTTGTACTTCGGACAGGATATTTTAAGCCGCTGTCAGAAAGAGGGAATCCGGTTTTATATACGGCGATTGGACCGTGTTAATGATCAACATTTTATTGATGAATGGAGGCCTAATTACGAGCCAATGTTCAGCGACCTCAACAGCTTGGAATTTGGAGTTTTAGCCGCAACGGAAGGCCGGGAATCCCTGCTGGGTCACGCAACCATCACGCTTCTCATCGGAGAACGGGTGGGTCTTCAAGGATTGGCGCTGGAAATCGGGGACATCGAACTATTCAAGCGGGGGGATGAACTTCCTGGCCTCAGCGATCTTCTGTTTGATTTTCTCATCAAGGTTTCTGTGGAATCAGGGAAAATCGACGCAGGCCTTTGGGTTCAACCAATTACCAGGGGAGCAGAATCATTCGTGGAGAGGCGCGGCTTATTTTTCCAATCTCCTAGCGGTATTTTTCAAGGCCTCACACAATGGGCATTGATGATGGCTTACCATACACTTGAACTTGAAACAGCGTTCAACCAGAACGGAGATGGAAAACCTATGCAAGTCAAAGGCTTCGATCTTATAGGACTTCCTATTCAGATTCTTGAAACATCCCATGAGGGCAGTGCTGGTTCTTACGTCCCGCCATCCGCATCCGGACCAGGGACGCCGGGGACGGCGCATCAGTACGCAGTGCAAGCCGCAGCCTGACGGAAAAACCCTTGGAATTCAGGAGAATTGGAGACAGAATATACGCGTGATCCCCACAGCGCGATCCCCTTTAGCGTCGATGCTGCTTGGCGTAATGGTTTCAGGCGCGGTTTTTGGCGGCCCCATAGGACAGCTTACGAATGCTCCGGCTCCGACGCGTTCGAAGACTCCATCAACTACCACCGCATCTCCGGAGACAGACGTAAGGGTTTACCCGAATCCCTGGCGCGTTGACAAAGACGCAGGCGTGCCTCTTACATTCGATCATGCCGGCTCCGGCGCTACGATTAAAATCTACACCATTTCCGCGCGCCTGGTGCGGACGCTTTCCGCCGAAGAAGGTTCTGCTCAGTGGGACCTTACCAATTCCGACGGCAAGAAAGTGGCCTCCGGATATTATCTCTACGTAGTAACCGACTCCACCGGCAACAAAACCCGCGGCAAACTCGCGATCATCAGATAACACCAGGGCCGAGAAACAACTACGGCAGGGCCGAGTAACAACAGTAACGAAAGGGCCTAGCAACAACTACGGCGGGGCCGAGTAACTACAGGGCCGAGCGATGGCAGTTACTTTCGTTACTCGGCCCTGTAGTTACTGTAGTTACTGTAGTTACTGTTGTTACTGCCGTTATTCCCAGTATCCTGCGATGGGTGTTTTGCAGTGATAGCAGGCGCCGTTGCGGATTTTATTGGAGAGTATTTCGTACCCGCTGCGCTCGATTAAAACTTTCTGGCAGGAAGGGCAGCGGGTGTCTTCATAATCGCCCACCTCGCCGGAGAGGTTCCCCGCGTAAACATAATGCAGGCCTTCCTCATACCCGATTTCCGCGGCCTGCACCAGTTTTCTGGCAGTGGTGTTATTGTGGTCAGTCATGCGGTAATTTTTATGAAACGCGGTTACATGCCAGGGGATGTCCGGGGAAACCGATTTTATAAACCTCGCCATATCACGCAGCTCTTCAGACGTATCATTAAAGTCCGGCACGATCAGAGTCACCACTTCCAGCCAGAACTTCTTCTCGTGCACCACCTTTATGCCGTCAAGAACATGCTGCAAAACCCCGCCGAGCAGGCGATAGGCGCTGTCTTTGAAGCTTTTCAGGTCAATTTTATACAGGTCCACCCAGGGCCGTATGTAATCGAGCGCCTCGGGCGTAGCATTGCCATTGGAAACAAAGGAGCAGACCAATCCGCGGGCCTTGGCTTCCTTAAAAATAGCCACGGCCCATTCACTCGTAATAAGCGGTTCGTTATAGGTGCTGGTTACTGCACGCGCTTCGTATCTTGCGGCGAGGTCGACAAACTCTTTGGGAGAAATAGACAGGGGCGGCGTGCCCGCAACCGGATCGCGTAACGCCTGCGAGGTCACCCAGTTCTGACAATAACCGCAGTGGAAATCGCAGCCCAACATGCCGAAACTAAAAGTCATGGCTCCGGGAAGCGCGTGGAAGAAGGGTTTTTTCTCGATGGGGTCTAGCTGAAGGCCATCCACGTACCCCCAGGGCACGTGCAGGATTCCGTTTTCATTGAAGCGCACCCGGCAGATTCCTTCCCTGCCGGGAGGAATTACACAGCGGTGTCCACATGCGAAGCAACGGATTTTTCCCTGAGGGAGCTTCTCGTAAAGAGCTCCTTCGCGCGTGCGTTTTCGCAGCTGTTCACCCAAGGTTGACTGCATTGGGGTACCCCCAAGCTTTATGCTACCGCAGACAATGATAAAAAGCAAAAATTAAAAGGTTTCCAGAACTAATACGGCGAATTTCCTAAAATAGGTAACCGTATGCGCCGCTATCTTACTCTTTTTCTTGCATTAACAGGTGCGATCGCTTTCGCGCAGGCTCCCGGTCCGGCTGCCCGGCAGCTTTCGCTTCAGGAAGCGATCCGGCTGGCGATCCAAAATAATTTATCGAGCCGCCTGGCCAAAGCTCAAACTGAAGAGGGGCGCGGGCTCGCCATTCAGGCGGCATCCGACCTTCTCCCGCATTTCCTGGGGAGCATTCAGCAGTCACGCGTTTTTAAAATCAATTTCGAAGCCGAGGGATTTCCCCCCAACAGCAACCTTTTTAATCCCATCCTAGGCCCCTACAACGTTTTCGACGCCCGCATCCAGCTGACGCAAAAAATTATTGACATGGCGTCACTGTGGCGAACGCGGGCGGGGCTGGCCGGCATAGGCATCCTGCAGATGCAGGAAGACCTGGTGGATGAACAGCTTGCCGCCGCTGCGGCGCTGGCTTATACCGATACCCTGCGCGCGCAACAGGCCGTTGCTGCGGCGCAGGCCAATCTGACGCTGGCGCAGGACCTTCTGACACAGACACAGCATGAGCACCGTGCGGGGATTGCCACAGGCGTTGATCTGGCACGCTCGGAAACCCAGGTCTCACAGCAGAATGTAGGGTTGATCCGCGCCCAGGTAGCCGCCAGGCAAGCAGATCTGCGGCTGAAACGTCTTATCGGCATCAGCCTGGGAGAACCCATTGAACTGGTTGACAAGCTGGGGGCAGGCGGCACGGCATTTCCTTCGGAAAATGAAGCGACCCAGATCGCCTCAACTCGACGGATAGAACTGGAAATCACTAAAGAACGGCTCAGGGCTGATCAGTTGCTGCTGGATTCCGCCCGTTTCGCCTATCTGCCTTCTGTTTCCGCCTCTGCGGACTACGGGTTCAGCGGAAATCTTCCGGCTGGTTCCGCACGGACCGGCAGTATAGGCGGGCGCCTGAGCCTGCCTATTTTCACCGGCGGCGAGATTGAAGGCGCAGTGAGGCAGGCCCGGGGCCAGCGCGACGATTCGCAGGCGCGCTATGTTGACACCCAGGCGCAGGTGGAAGAAGACGCGCGGCTCTCCGTTCAAACGCTGGGCGCGGAGGTTGAAGAAGTGAAAAGCGCCGATCAAACCGTAAAACTGGCCGAGCGGGAGCTGAAAATGGCGCGGGATCGCTTCGCGGCCGGCGCAGGAGACAATATCCAGGTTATCCAGGCGCAGACCGTATTGGCGCAGGCGCGCGAGGACGAAGTGGAATCCCTGGCCCGCTACAACACGGCCCGCGTGAATCTTGCGGCGGCCCTGGGTGAAGCGCAAAAATTTAAACTGTAACCGATTGAAAGCCCGCAACTTCTTTTTTGGCGGGTCCGCCGGCGTATCCGGGGCGGAGAAAGGTTTGTAATCAATGAATCCTCACGAACATCCCACTACCGCACCGCGCAGGCCCAAGGAGCATATTTTCCTTTTTGTCGGGCTGGGCGTTCTTGCCGTCGCCGTTATCGCCGGAATCTGGATTTTTATCGCGACTTATGGGAAGGAATCCACGGACGACGCTTTCATCGACGCGCACATCGTTCCCATCAGCGCCAAAGTATCGGGCCAGGTTTCCGTAGTGGCGGTTACAGACAATCAGCCGGTCAAGGCCGGAGATATCCTGTTCACCATTGATTCACGGGATTACCAGGCTCATCTTGACGAAATGCAGGCCAAGGTGGCCTCCGCCGAAGCCGAAACAAAACGCGCAGCAAGTGACGCAGTGCGTTATGCCGAACTTTTCAAGAACGACGAAGTCTCCAAGCAGCAGCTGGATCAGGCCAATGCCACAGCCGCGACCACCAAAGCCGCGCTGGAACAGGCCCGGGCGCAGACAGAGCAGGCCGCGCTCAATCTGTCCTACTGCGTTGTGCGCGCGCCGGAATCCGGGCGCGTCACCCGCAGGAACGTCGAAGCCGGCGCTTATATCAACGTGGGGCAGCCGCTTCTGTCCATAGTGCCGGACCGTGTTTATATCACGGCCAATTATAAGGAGACTCAGCTTACCTACATGCGGCCCGGGCAGCCGGTTACAATCGAGATCGATTCCTATCCCGGACAGACGTTTACAGGCCATGTCGACAGCATCCAGTCCGGTACCGGCGAGCGCTTCAGCATGCTTCCGCCGGAAAATGCAACCGGTAACTATGTGAAAGTTGTCCAACGGGTTCCGGTTAAAATCGTTATGGACAAGCCCGGCGACCCCAGCCTGCTCCTTGCCCCGGGGATGTCTGTAGTACCTACGGTAAAAGTAAAGTAAGAACCGAGGCCCGAGGGCCTATGTCTCCCGACCCACATGCTGGATGGAAGCCCCGTTTTAACCCCTGGCTGATCGCCATCACGGTCACCCTGGCCACATTCATGGAAGTACTGGATACCAGTATCGCCAATGTCGCCCTGCCCCACATTGCGGGAAATCTTTCATCGGGTGTAGACGAATCAACCTGGGTTTTAACCTCCTACCTAGTAGCCAACGCAATTATTCTTCCTTTGAGCGGCTGGTTCTCAAGCATTATGGGCCGGAAACGCTACTACATGGCTTCCGTGGCGATGTTCACTCTCAGCTCCGTGCTCAGCGGGCTGGCGCCCAGCCTGAAATGGCTGATCATCTTCCGCATTATGCAGGGGCTTGGCGGTGGTGGACTCCAGCCCAGCGAACAGGCCATTCTCGCGGACACCTTTTCCATCAGGCAGCGCGGCATGGCAATGGCGCTGTACGGCGTTGCTGTGGTAACGGCTCCGATCATCGGCCCTACGCTAGGCGGCTGGATCACGGACAATTTTACCTGGCGCTGGATTTTCTTCATCAATCTCCCTGTGGGGATACTTTCCATGTATCTGACATCCCGCATAGTTGAAGATCCTCCCTACCTGCGGCGGCGCTCACGCTCGGAAGCCAGGAACGTCGACTACATCGGGTTGAGCATGATTGCCCTGGGAATCGGGGCCCTTCAGTTTGTGCTGGATAAAGGGCAGCGTGAAGACTGGTTTTCATCCCATCTTATTGTCGCCATGAGCGTTGTCGCCGGGCTCGCCCTGCTGTTCGCCCTGGTGTGGGAATTGCAACATAAAGATCCCATCGCAGATGTACACCTGCTGGGGGAGCGGAATTTCTTCTTTTCCAATGTGTTGATGTTCGTGCTTGGTTTTACCCTATACGGCAGCACCGTTCTTCTGCCGCTTTTCCTGCAGACACTGATGGGCTATACGGCGACCATTGCCGGTCTGGTGCTGTCCCCAGGGGGATTTGTCACCATGCTATCCATGCCTCTGGTCGGATTTCTGCTTGCCCGCGAAACCCAGCCGCGCTGGCTGATCCTTTTCGGCTTTACTGTAGTTTCTTTCTCCATGTTTTATATGAGCCGTTTTGATCTGGCCGTAGACTACCGGACTGCGATGCTTTCGCGCATGATACAGGCCGGCGGGCTGGGGTTTCTTTTTGTGCCCATCAATTCCACCGCCTATTCGTATGTTCCCCGGGAGAAAAACACCAACGCTTCAGGGCTTATCAATCTCTCCCGGAATATAGGAGGGAGCGCGGGCATCGCCTTTTCACAGACCCTGCTTGCGCGCAAGGCGCAGGTCCACCAGAGCTTTCTTGTCGCGCACATGACGCCTTTTGATATCCATTTCCAGACCGCGCTCCAGCGCCTGAGCCAGGTTCTGATGACCCGGGGAGCAAGCCCCGTAACATCCAGGGCCCTGGCCCAGGCCGGACTTTACGGCCAGCTCGGCCGCCAGGCCTCCATGCTGGCTTATATCGATACCTTCAGAATCCTGGGATACATCCTCATACTGGCCATGCCTGTTATCTTCCTAATGAAAAAAGTCAGGCCCCACTCTGACGCGCCCATACACTGATCCGTACTCGTTGTAACCCAACCATTTTCCGAGAGTCTAATTCACACTTATGGGCGCCATAATCGGCGGTTTATCCGGACTCATTGTGCTGATGTTTTCCTATATAGCGTCAAACAAGCTTTCGGGCCCGCCAAAAGCACCTCCTATTCAGGAAGTCCGCATGGTAGGTGCTGTTGATTCTGTACAAAAGACCAGCACGCCCGGAATGCTATTTCCCGGCCTGGGAATGTCGCCGCTCAAAAGAGAAGATTACAGCATCATTGGCGTGGCTTCGGGGAACGGTTGCGCCCATTACGTGGGGCTCTGGCCTGTTCCTTTTTTCTGGGTCAAGCGGGACGGGGGTTCCTATAAGTGGTTTTCGTTTGATTCGGAAGGAACAGCAATAGAAGGGGCCTGGTACGGAGCGCTCGAATCCCTGCCCAGCGCAGACGCCATGCTTTCCCCCCGCGTTGTCATCAAGGAAAAGAACGCCTTCGGCCTGTGGTACAAGCGAGATTGCGCAGGCATTACAGGCAAAGGTATCGAAATCAAGCTGGACCAACAACCTGAACTGAACCCAACTCAGTGAAACTAAAGCTTCGTTTTTCGGAGCCGCAGGGCATTAGTAATCACGGAAACGGAGCTCAGGCTCATGGCTGCGCTGGCGATCATGGGGCTTAAGAGCCATCCTGTCCAGCGGAACAGGATGCCTGCGGCAACGGGAACAGCAAGCACGTTGTAAATAAAAGCCAGAAAAAGATTCTGACGGATATTGCGCATGGTGGCGCGGCTTAGCCTTAAAGCCTGCAGCAGCCCGCGAAGATCTCCGTGCAGCAGCGTTACCTGGGCCGATTCCATAGCAATGTCCGTACCCGTAGCCATAGCCACCCCCACATCGGCACGGGCCAAAGCGGGCGCGTCATTTATTCCATCGCCTGCCATGGCCGTACGGCAGCCTTCAGCCTGAAGTTTTTGAATCCATTCCGCTTTCCCCTCAGGGCGCACCTCTGCAGCGATGCGATCAATGCCAAGAACCCGGCCCACGGCTTCGGCGGTAGCCACATTATCGCCTGTCAGCATCATGAGCTTTACGCCTTCCCGGTGAAGCTCACGAACAGCCTCGTATGTTCCAGGCTTAACGGGGTCAGCAACACCGGCAAGCCCGGCGTACCCACCGTTCACCCCTAAAAACATAATGGTCTGCCCCTGTCCATGAAGACGCTCGGCCTCTCCAGCGGAGGAATCAATATCAATCCCTGATGCCTGCATCAGGGAACGGTTCCCGAATACGACCGATTTCCCGCCGATTTCACCGCGAACACCCCGGCCGCTCAAGGCCTGAAAGGTTCCGACCCTATCAAGTGCTATTCCCCGCTTTCGCGCAGCATCAAGCAATGCCACAGCAAGCGGATGTTCACTGCCCTGCTCCAAGGAGGCGATAAGCTTCAGAATATCTTGTTCGCTGTAAGGCGGCCGTGCGTTGAGGGTAAGGAGTTTCGGCCTGCCTTCCGTGAGCGTCCCTGTTTTATCGAATGCGATCAGGTCAATGTCCGCCAGGCGCTCCAGCGCTTCGGCGTTTTTTATCAGGATCCCTTCGCGTGCGCCCCGTCCGGTTCCAACCATTACCGCCATCGGAGTGGCCAGCCCCAGCGCGCAGGGACAGGCGATGATTAATACACTGACCATGCTTACAAGCGCATGCGCCAGCCGCGGCTCGGGACCGGCAAGCGACCAAACAATAAATGTCAGACCTGCGATTACAAGCACTGCGGGGACAAAAACCGCCGAAATCCTGTCCGCGTAACGCTGGACAGGTGCGCGGCTGCGCTGAGCCTTCGCGACCAATTGGACAATCTGCGATAAAACTGTGTCTTTGCCTACGCGTTCCGCGCGCATCAGAAAACTTCCTGCACCGTTTATGGTGGCTCCGGCCAAACGCTCTCCCGGTTTCTTGACTACAGGCATAGCTTCGCCTGTCAGCATCGATTCATCCACTGTGCCGGAGCCTGACAGCGCAATGCCGTCAACAGGGATCTTTTCACCCGGACGGATCCGCAGGATATTCCCAACCTGAACTTCGGAAAGCGCGACGTCCGTTTCCATCCCGTCCGCGCTAACACGCCTGGCCATTTTAGGCGCAAGATCAAGCAGCGCACAGATCGCTCCCGACGTCCTCATCCTGGCGCGCAGTTCCAGCACCTGGCCAAGCAGCACAAGGGTGGTGATAACAGCGGCCGATTCAAAATAAAGGGGAAGTGTTCCTGTCGCGCTGCGGAATGCTGAGGGAAAAATGCCGGGAGCTAAAACAGCGAAAAAACTGTAGAGAAACGCCGCGCCTGTTCCCATGGATATGAGCGTAAACATGTTAAGAGAGCGGCTTAAGAGCGAGGACCAGGCTCTCTCGAAGAATGGTTTCCCCGCCCAGATAACAACTGGAACAGACATGACCAGTTGCGCCCAGCGAAATCGCGGATAATCCATGACAAACAGCGGCGCGGAGAAAACCAGCGCGACCCAGAAGCGGCGCGTCATATCATGCAGCTCAGGAGATTCTTCAGATATCAAAGCTCCTTCTTCAGGTTCAAGCGCCATTCCGCATTTCGGGCATGGCCCCGGCGCAGGCTGGCGGACCTCGAGGTCCATGGGACAAACAAAGAACCGGGGAACCGGAGAAGAGGGGAGCCGGAGATTTGCTTTTTTCACCGGTTCGCCGGGTCTCCGGTTCTCCGGTTCCGCGAAGCGTTCACGGCAGCTGGGACTACAGAAATAGTACGTCTCCCCCTCGTAAACAACAGTGCCTCCGCGAGGCGAGGCAGGATCGACTTCCATGCCGCAAACTGGATCAATTTCCATACCCATATTTTAAGCAATAAAAAGGCGCACCATTCAGCCTGCCTTGTGCCGATTACGATCGTTTGATCCGGTCAACGTATGTTTTGCCTGCTCGTATTTCCCGTAGACGTGTCGTCCGGCGGCCGGCGGCCCCGGGCGTGGGCCGGCAGGGTTGCGCCTAAAACAAACAGGCCTAGAAGCGAAAGTGTCGTTATCGATTTTTTCATGTGTAAAGGCTCCTTTATCCGCCACCACATCGTCGGCGGATAAAAATTTGACTACTTGCCGAAAAATCCGGTTACATTAAACGGAACTCCTGCATTGTAATCAGGTGGAAAATCGGTCCTTAGACTGTCTATATGAGTCTGCTTTTCTCATTTCTGATTCTTTTTAAGGCGTTCCTTTGCCTCGACATCCACACCCCCCGGCCAGCAGCTGATTTGAGCAGGGGACAGGACACCGCTCTCATCGACGCTCTAAAAACACACGTCCGATACATTTCCGAATCGATTGGACCGCGCTCAAAACCCGCGTCCCTCAATCGCGCCGCCGCGTATATAGAAACTTCTTTCAAGAAGAGCGGGCTGCGCGTGTGGCGCCAACCATTTAATTCGGGCTCTCATAAATATGAAAACGTCTGCGCATTCCTTCCGGGGAAAGGGCCTGCATGGGTCATCGGCGCACATTACGACACTGTCCCAGGCTCTCCAGGAGCAGATGACAACGCCAGCAGTCTGGCTGTGCTGCTGGAACTGGCCAAGAATTTTAAACCTTTTCATGAACACCCTCTGTACCTCGTGGCCTTTGCCAACGAAGAAACCCGGCAGACTACACAGATGGGGTCCTATCAGTTTGTTAAGCAGTTAAATACAGGCGATACTGCAGGGATGATCTGTCTGGAAATGGTCGGCTATTACAACGCTGCGCCGCACAGCCAGCTATACCCCGGCTGGCTGAGATATTTTTATCCTTCAGAAGGCGACTTCACGGCGCTTATTGGAAATCCGGGATCCTTCCGGCTGTTGAGAAGCGTTGGCCGGCAGCTTAAGACAAAGCTTAAGATCAGGAGCGCGATACTGCCAAGCTTTATGAGCGACGTGGGCAGGTCAGATCACATTAATTTCTGGAACGCCGGTATACCTGCTGTTCTTATTACCGACACGGCCGATTACCGGAACTTCAACTATCACCGTGCAACCGATAGCTGGCAGACGCTGGACTACAAGCGCATGGCTCTGCTCACCAGAGGGCTAAGCCGCCTCTTTTAAGCCTTCTCTCCGCAGGTGCAGCCTTTTCCAGAAGCGCAGTCTTTGCAGCAATAGCCATATCCATGCTTATGAATGCCTTCGCCGCTGTTTTCCCGCCAAAAATCTTTGGTCATGCCGCACCCAGCGCAGATTTTTTCCACGCCGAGTTCCGGTCTCAACCTTGTTCCCTGCTTCGGAAGCGGGGCGAATTTATTTTTTAAAAGAAAGCTTTTATCCGGGTTGATCATCCGCGTGGCGTCCGTGCCGCGGTGTTGGTCTCCTCCGCGGCTCATGGATAAGACGCGATTGACTCGGTTCTTTCCCCAGGATTGATCGCTCCACACATTCCGGTTTGCTTTTGATTTCATATCATCCTCCTGTAAAAATCCGATTTCAGGACTGCTCCTGCGGGCTGGGCTGCAGTATTTTCAGCAGGGTAGACCGCGGTATCCCCGGGATAGGTTTGAGTCCAATTACGCTGTAGAACAAATCCATGCTGCGCACCTGCTGCACTCTACGGACTTCCTGAATGCCGGGCAAAAATATGATCACCGCCAGCAGGCGCACGAAAGAAGAAAGAATGCAGAGAGTCAGATAGGGGAAACCTCTTACCGGCGGGAGAATATCAATCAACTGGCCTCCGAGCATCGCGCCGAGAAAAAAACCTATGCCGTTGACCATGTTATAGAGTGCGGTGGCGCGCACGCGTTCGGCGGGCGGCACGGCATCGTAAATGAAATTCGTAATGCAGAGATTGTATCCCGCCCATGCGACGCCGCTGACCAGCTGAACCGTAAACAGATATCCGGAACTTTTTGATACGAGCAACATAAGAGGAATTACCGGCATAAAGTAAGAAACAGACCGGATCACGTTAAGGTTCCCGGATATATCGGCGTGCTTTCCCCACGGTTTCATCATGTAAAACATCGTGAAATTCGAAGCGCAAATCAAAGACATATAAGTAATGTAAGGTATCTGCAGGCTTTTCAGAAAATAAACCGCCTGCAGCGGTCCGCATAACTGTACGCCCGCCATCATTACCCCACCGAAGATCAGGAACCGGAAAAAGTTCTTCCTGTTGCCGGGGTCAAACCGAAGCCGTGTGCGGCGCTCCCGGAAATGCCATTCGTGATGAGGATCAAACATCCGGCGCAAATTCATCCAGGAACAAATGCGCAACAGTGCCGCCATGCTGAAAAGGATGACAAAACCTTTGAGTGAAACGCGGCTGAAGGCCTGCAGGATCAACCCGGCGGAAAACCCCGCCGCGACTATGATTGCCCCCAGGACCTGATTGCGCCAGCCGAAATATCCGGACCTTCGGGACGGGGGCAGGTACTCGCACATCAGGCTGCCCCATACGGGCGACACCAGAGCGCCTAGCATGATGTAAAACATCGCAAGCCCTACGAGGGCGGTCACGCGGTCCGAGGCCGGAAATGCCGGAAGAAAAGCCATGGCCGCAATGAAAAATGTCTGCGCCAGGATAGCGGAAATAATCAGATTTTTACGGCTGCCAAGCCAATCCATCAGGCCGGTGGCCTGGCTCTGGACAATAGCCGCAGTCAGATTTGGGAGAGACCCCAGATTTGCCACCTGCGCCGATGTTGCTCCCAGGGCTATGGCAAAGGGCATCAGACATGAATCAACAATGCCGGACATGGCGGAACTGAACACGCCATCCCAGAAGGATGCCCGCAAACTTTGCCGGATCTTCCCTTTCAAAACCGGCTTTGTCACCCCGTCTTACCTGCCGCGCGAAACCTGGCGTTTCTTAAGATGATTCTCGATTTTCTGAACACCGGGGATAATCGCAATCGTTGTTAAAAGTTTTTCTGATTCTTCCGGATAAACGGGACCGCTTAAGCTGATTACGCCGTTTCGCGCCTTAACTTCGATTACGCCGGGTTTTTCCATTACATGTCCGACTTTAGACAACACGCGTCCTTCGAGAACATCATCTGCAACTCCCGGTTCGGGTTGAAATGACCTGGCTATGTCGTAGACCAGTCCGTGTAAACGATTTAGAATGTTTATATGGGCATTCTGGATCATTCGAGGCGCCTTTTTGGAATAATGCAGTAATTTGTCCCTGACAAGCGCTCGGCGGTGGCGCCCGTCATCCGGATCAAAAAAGAACATCGTTCCGATTCCAGCCAGGATTCCCATCGAAAACCAGCCTCTCTTGTTCATAAGATACCTCCACCAAATTAGACCGCCATATGAGAAATGGGGTTACCCTGAGTCCCGAATCGGGTAAAATAGATACATGGCACCAAAATCTGACATAAGGCGCTGGAAGAACAACTGGCAGGGAGAAATGGACAGCGCAGCCCTTTACCGTGCCATGGCGGACAGCGAGTCTTCCCCATCTCTGGCGGAAGTCTACCGCCGCTTGGCCTTGGTGGAAGACAAGCATGCCATTTTCTGGAGGCAACGTTTAAAGGAGGCGGGCGCTTCCGTCGAATGGAAGCCGAGCCTTCGCACGCGCTTGCTGCGATGGCTTGCTCACCGCTTCGGGCCGCAAATTGTAGCGCACGTCATGTCTGCTACTGAATCCGCCGGGCAAACGATGTATGACAATCAACCGGAATCAAAGACAACAGAATTGCCCCGCGATGAACGCTCGCATGCCCGCATTCTCGCCCAAATCGCCGGTTCGGCGCAGGGCGGCATCGGCGGGAACGCTCTGGCCCGGATGGAAGGACGCCACCGCGCAATTGGGGGAAATGCTTTGCGTGCCGCAGTCCTTGGAGCCAATGACGGCCTGCTTTCGAATTTGAGCCTGATCATGGGGGTTGCCGGTGCGGAAATGAGCACGCATTCTATTGCGATTACCGGTATTGCCGGTCTGCTGGCAGGCGCCTGTTCCATGGCGATCGGCGAGTGGGTTTCCGTTCAAAGCTCACGCGAACTGAATGAACGCCAGATCGCCATCGAAGCGGATGAATTGGCCGCAGCACCGGAAGATGAAGAAGAAGAACTCCGTCTTATTTATCAGGCCAAGGGATTGCCGGAAAACCAGGCAAAGGCGCTGGCTGAAAATTTGATCAAAAATCCATTGAAGGCGCTGGAAACCTTGACCCGCGAAGAATTGGGAATCAATCCCGAAGAGCTGGGCGGATCCTCCTGGGAAGCAGCGCTGGCTTCCTTTTTCCTTTTTGCCTGCGGCGCAGCCGTGCCGTTACTACCGTTCTTTTTCCTTCAAGGCGCACAGGCCGTCATTGCAGGCATAGCGCTCAGCGCTCTGGGGCTTGTTGCCATAGGCGGCGCCATTACGATGGTAACTGGACGGTCTTTCTGGGTTTCCGCAGCCCGCCAGCTGGCCATGGGTTCGATCGCCGCAGCAATCACATACACGATTGGACACTGGCTTGGCGTAAGCCTGGGTGGATAAGCCATCTTCCATGTTCAGGCCAGAACTTCTACAAACGACATTGCGCACATTCCTATAATCAAAAAAGCTTTGACACCTTATTAAGAGATAAACGTTTATAAGGAGACTACGAAATACCAATATATTTATTGTTAAATAACGCCAATGCGTAAAATTTATCTATTCCTTCTTGCTGTTTTACTTCTTCCTGCAATTTCATTTCCTCTCACCCCGCAGGCAGGAGGGGCTACAGGAGAAATGCATACTCTTTCATGGAACGAATGCGTTCGCCTTGCGGCCCAGCACAATCCTGTTCTGCAATCTGCTTTACAGGCCGTCGCTGCTGGCCGGGCTCAGTATTACGGCAGTTATAACGGCGTTCTCCCTTCGCTTTCTCTGACCCATTCATACACCGATTCGAACACCTCCGGTGTTGGTTCGTCAGCCGGCGGCGGAACGACCTCAGTCACAACAAAGTCAGAACTTTGGCAGGCTGAGGGAACCGTCAGCATGAATCTATTTAATCCCAATGCCTGGGCGAACATTCAGTCCGCTTCCGCCCTTTATCGTCAGAATCAGGCGAACTTGGGTGTTTCCGCGTCCACGGTCCTATTAAATCTTTACCAGGCTTTTACCGGACTCCTTTATGCCCAGGAGGAAATACAGGTCAACACGCTGATCCGTGATACGTGGAAGCAAGACGCGCAAATGATAGCTCTTCGATACAATTCTGGTACGGAATCTAAGGGTGACAACATGCATGCCCAGGCTCAGTTGCTGCAGGCGGAACTTAACCTCGTGCAAGCCGGACGCGACGTTCTCATTGCCCAGCAAAACCTGGGGCAGGTATTTGGAGACGATCACTTCCAGGCCTATTCAGTAACCGGCACTTGGGCCACGGGCAATCTTTCATCGAATCCGAATTTCGATATGCTGACTGCCGCTCATCCCGCTGTCCAAGCTCAGGAAGCGGTTGTGGCGCAAGCCCGTGCCGGGCTGAATTCCGCCAGAAGCACGCTTTTCCCGACTTTATCGGTCAATTACAGCAAGGGTTATCAGGACACATCAGAGTTTCCTGCCAATCCTTACTGGATTTTTTCCGGGGCAGTCAATTATCCGCTCTTTGGTGGCGGTCTCACCCAGACCTATTTCGCCGTTTCTGCAGCGCGAAGTACTCTATCGAAAGCCGAAGAAGACCTGGCTTCCATACGGCTTCAAACGCGCAGCGGTTTGGTCAGCACCTGGCAGGGACTGGCACAGGCCCGGGACCAAGTAAAAATTCAGCAGGCATTTCTCGAAGCCGCGGAACAGCGTAAATTGGAATACGACGTTCTATATCAAAGCGGCCTGCAAAATTTTGAAGAATGGCTGCTCGTTGTTCAGGATTTTGTGAATTCCCAAACCAGTTTCCTCAAATCTGAACAAAATCTGATCCTGGCCGAAGCGCAATGGCGTTTCGCCGCAGGCGAACCACTGGGAGATTAGCGATGCAAAAAAAATGGATTTATCTTACAGGTGCGATACTGATTGTTGGCGGGGGCGTGCTAATTCTCCGGTTGGTGCAGCAAAATCGGCATTCGCATGCGGATATGACGATTGAAAAAATTCAGGCGACGCTGGGATCCATCGAAGAAACGGCGGAGGCGACAGGCGAGGTGCTTCCTCTCAACCGGGTAGAAATAAAACCGCCTATAGCCGGGCGCATTGAACGGCTTCTTGTTGACGAAGGCGATCAAGTGAAGTCAGGGCAGATCCTGGGGTGGATGAGTTCTACTGACCGCGCGGCAATTCTCGATGCAGCCCGCGCCAAAGGCCCGGACGAGCTGAAATACTGGCAGGACACTTACAAGCCAACGCCCATTGTCGCTCCTCTTAACGGCGTCATCATTTTAAGGAATGTTGTTGTTGGTCAAACGGTAGATTCGACCGTTGTGATCTACGCCATGTCAGACAAATTAATCGTAAAGGCAGATGTGGATGAGACTGACGTGGGCCGGGTACATTTGGGCCTGCCTGCAGTAATAACGCTCGATTCCTACCCTGACGCACCTATTGATGGCACTGTCTTCCAAATCCTTTACGAAGGAGTAAACACTAATAACGTCATCACATATGGCGTCAAAATTGAACCCAAAAATGTTCCGCCTTTTTTCCGCTCACAAATGACAGCCAACATCAAACTGATCACCAACAAAAGAGAAAATGTAGTTCTGTTGCCTGAATCAGCCATCACGCCGACCGCATCCGGCGAGCGTCAGGTTATGGTTCCCGGGCCTAAAGGAAGACCAATCCCGCGCATTGTGGAGGTGGGCCTGGAAGATGGAGAGAAAGCGCAAATTACGGGCGGCATTGCGGCCGGCGACACCGTTCTGCTAATTCATAAACGCTATACCCCCCAGAAAGCCGCTGCATCCAGCCCTCTAATAATGCAGGGACCTTCGAGAACCGGTGGAGGCGGAACACGTGGCGCTCATTGAGCTTAACAATATCGGGAAATCCTATTGGCTTGGCGGTGGAGAGCTGCCGGTTTTGAAGGAAGTCACTCTAACAATTGAGGAAGGCGAGTTCGTGGCAATTGTAGGGCCTTCAGGTTCCGGCAAATCAACGCTTATGCAGATCCTGGGCCTGCTCGACCGCCCCACATACGGTACTTATACATTATTGGGCGCGGACGTTTCCCGCTTAACTGATGATGAGGGAGCAGCGCTGCGCTCAAAAACCATTGGCTTTATCTTTCAGATGTTTAATCTCCTTGCGCGTACCAGCGCCCTCGATAATGTTGCCCTGCCCATGATCTATTCCGGTACACCCAATCGCAATGCCCGTGCCCTGGCGGTGCTTACGGAAGTCGGCCTGGCCGACCGTACCGACCACAATCCCAATCAGCTTTCCGGAGGCCAGCAGCAGCGCGTGGCCATTGCCCGTTCTCTCGTCAACCGCCCCCGCATTATTTTTGCGGATGAGCCCACCGGCAATCTTGCTTCGGACCAAGCCGAAGATATCCTGAAAAGGCTTAAGCTTCTCAACCAAAGCGGAATCACGGTCATTATGGTAACTCACGATCCTGATATTGCCGCCCACGCCCGCCGAATTATCCATATCAAAGACGGCAGAATAGTTGAGGATAAAACAAGAGAGTCAGCTCACCCCATTTCTCCTGAGGAAGCAGTTCTTGTCCACGAAGTAAAACAAATATCAGAAGCGGGAGAGGCTTTTAAAATGCCCCTGCGTCTGGAAGAATTCCGCGAATATGGCGCCTCTGCCATGCGTGCCATTTCCGCTAACAAGGTGCGCAGCGTTTTATCAATGCTGGGGATACTGATCGGCGTGTCGGCTGTTATCGCCATGTTGGCCATCGGTAAAGGCGCGCAAAAAGCAGTCGAAGCGCGTTTATCAAGCCTCGGATCGAATCTTCTTATGCTGATTCCTACTAATTCCGCAGCAGGCGCCGTGCGCATGAGTGCGGGAACGATCAGCCGCCTGACTATGGATGATGTCAGAGCCATTGCCCGCTGCAACCCGAATGCGGTGCATGTTGACGGCAATGTGAGCGGCTCGGCGCAGGTAGTTTACGCGGACAAAAACTGGAGCACTTCGGTCACAGGCGCCCTGCCGGTTTATGAACAGATGCGAAATTCCAAACCGTATTACGGCCGCTTTTATACTAGGGAGGAAAACCGGGACCAGGCGCGGGTAGCTCTCCTGGGACAAACCGTAGTAAATAATCTCTTTGGAAGGCAGAACCCCCTGGACAAAACGATAAAAATCAATCATATAGGCTTCCGCGTCATCGGCGTCCTTCCCTTGAAAGGGGCCACGGGATTCCGGGACCAGGACGATATGATTCTCGTTCCTTTGAATACCGCCATGAACCGGGTATTAGGGAAAAAATATTTCAACAACATTTATGTCGAATGCGCCACCCCCGAAAGCATCCCTGATGTTATGAGGGATATGACAACGCTCATGCGTAAGCGTCATCGCCTGCCCGCATGGAAAGATGATGACTTCGATATCCGCAACATGGCGGATCTGCAGGCAGCTTTACAGGGAACAACGCAGACTTTCTCGGTCCTTCTGGGCATTGTTGCGGCGATTTCTCTTCTGGTGGGAGGGATCGGTATCATGAACATCATGCTGGTTTCGGTAAGCGAGCGGACGCGCGAAATCGGTTTGCGCAAGGCAGTGGGCGCAGCGCGCAGGGCCATCCTGGCTCAGTTTTTAATGGAGTCCGCAGTTCTCTCGACTTTCGGCGGGTTGATCGGTATCGCCTTGGGCATGGGTATTTCCATCAGTATGTCGAAATTCGCAGGCTGGGCTGCTGAAGTGACGTTGCAATCCGTACTGCTCGCTTTTATTTTTTCCGCCAGTGTCGGCATCATATTCGGTTTCTGGCCCGCCAGAAAAGCCTCCCTCCTGTCTCCCATAGAAGCGCTGCGCTACGAGTAACGAGCGGAACTGATCATAAAATCCTTCGTTGGATATAAGGAAATCCTCGTAACCGCATTAAATTGTGCTTTGTCCAATATCGAGGGGGGAATATTATGAAACTGTTTTACCCAGTACTGCTCATTGCTGCGATGGGCGCTATCAGTTCAGCCCAGCAAAACGACGAATCCATAATTGGTATTCCGTCGCCTGGCCCAGGAACAACCGCTACCCCCGGAACCGCTGCGGCGCCGGGCACGACGGGAACACCCGGGACGATTGCAACACCAGGGACTATGGCAACTCCCGGAATAACTGCGACACCCGGAACTTTGGGAACGAATCCAAATACTGCGGCAGTCCCAGGATCAGTAATGCCGGGAACTGTCGGCGGAACGGGTTTTAATTCTGGCAACACCGCCGGTTTACCGCCTATCGGAACACCTAACATCAATACAAATCCCGGGTATTCCGGTCCTTCCATGGGTCCGGTCACTACAACGATTCCTCCAGGAGCAGGGGTCGGAACACCTGCGCCTAATACAGGGAATACGGGTGGGGTAAGCGGCGGGAGTGCGACAGGTTATTGACGGCAATGGACAGTATTGAAGAAATGATTATTTCGTTTATTGTCATCGCCCTTGCTGCGGGGACGAACAAGGCAAAACCTTCCGGCAATAATGCGGCACCCGCAGGTTCAGGCAAAAGGCACTGATCGTTATCTTTTAATGAAAGTTTGCTTTAGTTCTGCAAGAGCTGAAGCGGGGACCCGTTTAGAACCATAGGCTTTAAGGAAGATTTCCGAACCCGACCCTTGAATATGCCCGTACATCGGGCGTACGCGCATTACTCCGTGTGCGGGATAAACATATGCGGGAGGAACATATTTCAATAACCCGGGATTCCGTTCCTGAACCTGCAAACGCATCCAGGCGTCTATGCCTGAACGGATAAGATCGTAGTAGCCCGCAACGGCAAATTCCATGTTACTCAACCGGCAAAAGGTATCCACAGTAGACAGGCGTGCCCCTCCGACCTGCCAGCGACCGTTGACGCTACTGATGGACAATCCGGAAGTCATCAAATCGGGATATTTGTGTTGAAGATACCGCATCATATGCGCTTTCTTTAGAGTCCTGCTCAGAGAAGAGGGCCATCGCATGCGGACATCCGTCAGCTGGAAAGTCCCCGTTCCAGAAGGCTGTGTCCAGACCGAAGAGGATACCGACACAGTAATATGACCATTCGCAGAAAACGTTCCGTTCCAAAGATTTGTACCGCATACCATATTTTCCACCGCTGAAGCATTTATACTTTTTAAAGCGAAATCAAAAGAGGCTTGGCGCATTCCAGCAGACGCATGACCGGCGATATTAATGTAGCCTCCGGCGACATTGCCAGTCTGGGAAAACAAAAAACCCTGCTCATTAAGCGTCATTGACTGATCCCAGTGGCTGAAGGAAACGGCCGTGGAAGCGGTTTTTGATCCGGGAGTCCAGCGCCCGAAGAACCCCAACAAAGGCATAACCTCTTCCAATCTCCACTCTTCGGAATGACCATGAACTTTAAACTGCGGGCCCGATTTATCAAGTTCAAGAGACCATGAACGCTTTTCATCCGCCAGTTCCAGATGGCCAGTCCAAGCTTCAGGAAAAGACCCGCTGGTCTGGAAAGTCATTTCCACCGGCGTAGACAAAGATACAATTTCGCCTTTCCAGAGCAAGGAATGGTTATCCCTGTCCAGAACAGCCTGGTCAACTCTCCAATCCATAATTCTTGCAGGCACGGCGAAAGCATCCTGCCAATGAAGCTTCGACTGGCGCAGTTCGATCCGCATCAGGGATGAGCCGCCAGGCGATTCAAGCGATGGTTCAGGGAGATCTTTCCCCCATCTTCCATCCTTTTCACGATCTATAACAATTTCCGCTTTGGAAAAAATAAGATTCCTGGGAATAATCCTGCCGGTAACCAAGCCTATCAGCGGCACAGCCACATCCAACTGTTCCGCAGTCAGGATAGGCGAATCCACATTGGGACCCATGACAATAAAATGATGCAGAATCAGGCGCGGCGGGAACAGGCCTGCATCGATCGAACCTATGGCTACGGGATGACGAAGCCGACTGCTCAGCTCGGAGGTAAGCCGCGCCCGGAATCGTTCGCCTTTCAGAAGTATGACCATCACACCAACAAACAATACGAACAACAATCCGGCGACACCATATAAATAAATCCATCGCCTTCCTGCAGCTGGATATGGCCTGGCTTTATCCCAATCCGGAGGCAAAGGTGTCATGGGCATGGAATAATTGTAATTTTTTAAATTGGTCCATGTAGATAAAATATTTATGCAACGGTGAGCGAAGCTATAACGGAGTCGAACAATGTCATTATCAAAAGTCTGCGGCACTGTTATGAAAAACAATTACATAGCGTTGCGCAAAGCTGAGCGTGTAATTCTCCGCGATGAAAGCCCAAAAGCCGTTCATGACATGCGGCTTGCGGGGCGCCGCCTGCGTGCAGCGCTTAAACTCTTTAAGGATATTCTCCCCAATGGAATCGAGCAACTCGGCAGGTTTTTGGCCGAAGTCGGGGAAAAGCTGGGCATTACCAGGGATCTCGACGCGCACATCGCATACCTCAACGCCGAGCATCGTCTACCGTCTCTGAATAATTATCTGTCCTTTCTTAAGGCCGAGCGTGACCGCGCGCGGAATTCGGCGCTCAGGGCGATTCAATCTCCTTGTTTAAAGAAACTTGCCGAAGACATCAACGGCATCCTTAAAAATATCCCGGCTTGCCACAAGGCACCGACAGATGCGCGTGAAATATTGAAAAAATGCAAACGCCGGATGATGAAAGCTTCCAAGATTGCCAGAAATAATCCCTGCGATCGGACGCTGCATGATCTGCGCCGGGCAGTTCGCCGGTTCCGTTACTCTTCACAATTTTTTAAATCTACAGGAAGTAACAAAATAAAGAAACTGATCAGCCTGCTAGAAAAGAGGCAGGATCAGTTAGGAGAGCGCCAGGACCGCCTGGCAGGCTTGCGGCTGGCTTCCCGTTATCTGGCGCGCAAAGAAATAACTTCGACGGGTTCAGAACGAACCGCCATGCGCGACCTCATCCTGAAGATGACGGCAGAAAAAAATGATCTGCAGAAACAGATATTAAAAAGCTGGAGAAAACCAGGCAGGCGTAAAATCAGGCGGCTTGCGAAGAAGTCTCTTGACGTCATCCCCGCGTGAAGTTAGCGGAGATCCAGTCGATTTATTTCATTGATGGATTCCCGATAACATCATTCGGGAATGGCAGCATTTAGAGGCCGTAATCCCAGCGAGTCGGGACCGGTACGCCTTCGGGGGAAGGAGCAGGGGTCGTCCATTCCATAATTGGAATGGAAAATTGCCAGCTGCCCTGTAGTAGTAACGCCGTTTTCATGAAATGGTTGTATCCCAAATCATTGTTGCCGATGAAGTATTCAGTATTCTCAAGGTACAGATTGAAGTCGCGGCTCAGAATAATGTCCCAACGCAGCGTTGCCAGATCTACATTCGGCAGAGTAAACATCGGGTCCCCGCCTTCGTGATAGAAATTATGTCCGCGCCAGTCGCCAAAGATCAACTTAACACGTCCGTACCGCGCCCATGCCTGACATAACGTGCCGTTTCCTGCCGTAGAAGGGATCAGATAACCCGGAGTGTCCGAATCCTGGCGCAGATGGGAATGCAGCCGGTTGAAACTGATCCCATACATTAGGGACTGATATGGATGAAACTGTAGGCCAAGTCCGAAGGCCTGTGCCGTATCATTTCGCGTATCGATCGGATGCGGGAAAAGTTCTCCTCCATAGTGAACCCAGTGCATCTGATAGTTTAAATAAAACCACTTCCAGGTGTTGCGGTGGACAAAGGCCAGATCAAATTTCTCGTTATGGGCCGCCGTGTCCAGATCGCGGTAATTGAAATATAGATCGTCGTACAAATACGGTTTCTGAAGAATAACCTGTGCGCCAGTTTCAACCGGGCTGTTGGTGAAGTAATTAGAAGGGACTGTCTGCGTCTGCGGCAGATTGGGATTCATCGTCAGTCCCATATTCGGCATAAAGTAGTTGGTGGGATAAAAAAGCGCCGGCAAAAAATAATGCGGGGTGTCGAGGTCCCCAAGTATCACGCTTAACGGCTGAATAGGTTTCCATAAAAGCTGTATCCATGGATTGACTGCACGGAAACCCTCTGAAGCGCCATACACCTTCTCGGCGATTAACCCCAGCTGAATACGATACCGGTCGTCCCAAAGAAGCGTTGCGGTCGGACGGACCGTGTCTGCCAGCAGAGTTTGGTCCGTAAATCCTGCCACATCACCCGTTTCGGAATCGAAAAAGTCCGTTACATTGTAAATATCCAGATACAATCTATGGTGATTTGACGGCGCCTGCGACCAGGGGTAAGTGGAAGTTACAGTATTATAATCATCCTGATCGAACTGGCTTATCTGAGACTGAGCAGCCTCCGCTCGGTAGACCGTGATTCCCAGAAGACCGATTAAAACACATCCAAAAAGTAGAGGTTTTTTCATGGCAAGCGCCATGAGGATATCTGAAACATATACAAGAATCAATGATTATTTTGGCAAAATCGTTGACAAATTCACTGCATTGAAGCTAGTCTAAGCAAAAGAACTATGACCGCAACAGAAAAAGATCTGATAGAGCTTTGCAGCATATTTCCCGAACAGGCCGTCTCGCGCCTTAATGCCTCAGCGGGCGGTCTTCTATCAGATCAGGCCCGCGAGCGCCTGGAGCGATTCGGCTCAAATGAAGTTCTGATCCGGCACCGCCTGGGTTTTCTCCGTGAAATCTGGTCCAGAGCCAAAAATCCGCTGGTTATCCAGTTGCTGGTCATAGCGGGCGTATCCATGGCTATGGGAGACCTTCCTTCTACCATTACTGTCGGGTTGATGGTCATCCTTAGCGTTTTCCTCGCTTATTTTCAGGAGATGCGCTCCAGCCGCGCCGTGGAAAAGCTGCAGGCCATGGTCCAGACTACCAGCGTCGTGTTGCGCGACGGGCAGGAACAGGAACTGCCTATCCGCGACCTGGTTCCGGGCGACATCGTCATTCTGGCGGCGGGCTCGCTGATACCCGCAGATCTACGGCTCCTGACGACCAAGGACTTCTTTGTCAGCCAGTCCGCGCTCACCGGGGAGTCCATGCCTATTGAAAAGACCGCTAACCTGCCGGCAAAGGAGGTTCAAAGCGGGCTGGAACTGCCCAACGCCTGTTTCCAGGGATCGAACGTCCTTTCAGGTTCCGCCCGGGGCCTTGTGATCAACACCGGCATTAGCACGTATTTCGGCTCAATTTCTCAGAAACTGGCCAGCATGCGCGTCCTTACAAGTTTCGACAAGGGCGTGATGTCTTTCACATGGCTGATGATCCGCTTCATGATCATCATGGTATCGGTTGTTTTCTTAATCATCGGCCTGACAAAACACAACTGGATTGAAGCGCTGTTGTTCGGATTATCTGTAGCCGTCGGGCTGACGCCGGAAATGCTGCCGATGATCGTCACGGTAAACCTTTCCAAGGGCGCGCTGGCAATGTCTCGAAAGAAAGTCATAGTCAAGCGGCTCAATTCCATCCAGAATTTCGGAGCGATGGATGTTCTCTGCACCGACAAGACCGGCACGCTTACCCAGGACCGCGTAGTTCTGGAAAAAAGCGTTGATGTCACTAACCGCGAAAGCGAAGACGTGCTGCGCTACGCTTACATGAACAGTTACTACCAGACCGGCCTGCGCAACCTGCTGGACCGCGCAATTCTGGCGCATTCAGACCTTGACGTCGAGCGGGCCTGCCGTAAAGTGGATGAAATACCCTTTGATTTTTCGCGCAAGCGCATGTCCGTTATCATCGATTACGAAGGCGATCACGTGCTGATCTGCAAGGGCGCAGTAGAGGAAATGTTCAACGCTTGCGACCGTTACCAGGTGGATGAAGACGTTTTTCCGATGATAGACATGCTGAAAGCCGACCTGCTCGACGAATACCGCGGCCTCAGTTCGCAGGGATACCGCGTTCTGGCCATTGCCTACCGCGAATTCCCTAATACAAAAGAAGTCTTCTCCGCAACAGATGAAGAGGGGATGATACTGCTGGGGTACATTGCCTTTTATGATCCTCCGAAAGATTCGGCGCTGCGCGCCCTGGAATCTCTGCGCCACGCCGGAGTCAGCGTCAAAATCCTCACCGGAGACAATGAGCTCGTAACCCGAAAAATCTGCCAGGAAGTGGGCATAAATATCGAACATGTTGTCACCGGCCCCGAGCTTAACGGGCTCTCTGAAGAGGGGCTTATGGAAATAGCCCGCCGCGCCACGGTATTCGCCCGGCTCTCGCCGCTGCATAAGGAACAACTTATTCTTGCGCTTCATCGCGGCGATCACGTCGTGGGGTTCCTCGGAGACGGCATAAACGACGCCCCGGCCATGAAGGCGGCGGACGTGGGCATTTCCGTAGATACCGCCGTTGACGTAGCCAAGGAATCCGCCGACATCATATTGCTGGAAAAAGATCTGTCGGTGCTGCAGGATGGCGTAATCGAAGGCCGCAAGGTGTTCGGCAATATCATCAAGTACATTAAAATGGGCGCAAGCTCAAATTATGGAAACATGTTCAGCGTGGTCGGCGCCAGCATTTTCCTGCCGTTTCTACCGATGGCGCCAATCCAGGTACTGATCAACAACCTGTTCTATGACATTTCCCAGATTGGAATTCCCACCGATTCCGTGGATCCGGAATATCTTGAAAAACCCCGACGCTGGAATATCGCCAGCATCAAAAAATTCATGCTCTATATCGGACCCGCAAGTTCGGTTTTCGACTATACGACATTCTTCCTGATGTTGTTTTTCTATCACTGCTGGAATTACGCCAATCCCGCAACAACAACGGCAGGTAAAACGGCTTATGAATATCTTTTCCATACCGGCTGGTTCGTCGAATCGCTGCTGACTCAGACGCTCATCGTTCATGTCATCCGCACGAACAGGATTCCCTTTATCCAAAGCCGCGCCAGCGCCGGGTTGACAATGACTACGATTGCCGTCATGATTGCGGCCGTATATATGCCTTTCTCGCCGCTGGCTCACTATTTTGGTTTTGTGCCTCTGCCCGGTTCTTTCTGGCTGTGGATGGCCGCAACGCTTCTGTCTTATGTAATTTTGACGCATAATATAAAAGTCTGGTTCGTGCGTAAGTTTGGAGGAGATTGATGCGAAGCCTGCTGAACGCCCTGCAAGACGGCCGTCTGGTTGAGCTGCCTGACAGCGATAAGGATAAATCACTGCGCTATCTGGCGCACCTGATTGAAGCCATCCCGGAACTGGGAGGTCATTTAAATCTTGACGAGGAGATACTGAACCGCGAACATCTGGCTAATACGGGGATCGGGTTGGGTGTTGCCTGTCCGCATGTCCGGGGTAATTTAACCGGAGACCTCTTATCCGCTGTCGGCTGGAGCCCCGCAGGAATCGACTACGGGGCGCGCGATGGGCAAAAAGTACATCTGCTGGTGATGTACTACATACCGGAAAGTCAGAAAGCAACCTATTTAAAAGAAATATCTTCCCTGGCCGCTGCAATAAAAAAAGAAAACGGCATCCAGTCGATATCCGGCGCGGAAGATATCGCTACGGTCCGCAACCGGCTGCTGGACTGGGTATCAGGAGCCATTGATTCCGGCATACCGGAATCCAAAGCGCGGATGGTGCGGCTTGAAGCGCGTGAAGCCGCAGCAGCAGCGGGAGCGGCTCCTGCGGGTATCCAGATCGTTCCTGTTCTTATTGTCGCGCTGGATAAACCGCTGGTACTATGCCCTAATTTGGAAGTTCGCAGTCTGCTTGAACAGGACGCTTCCTATCTTTCAAGCCTCCGGACGCAGTCCCCGTTTGACCGTGGCGGATACAACTTCATCTACCGCGCCGTAACCATTTACGATCCTGCCAGACCTCTATACGAATATATAGCCATTAGACTGGGGACCAACGGTCATTCCACTCCTGTACTTCCCCCGGCGGCTCCAGCAAACTAACGGGGATAATTCTTTCTTCATTATTCCTTCAGCACAAATTACAATTTCTCCAAGATGACGCGTTTCCATCTCCGTGTATCCACATACCGCATTGCGCTCCGCGCCGGAATACTTTCCGTTGCGCTGTTGATTGCTTTCGTCTTATGGTATCTGCCTAATTTCTCCAACCTTGACGCGTTCCGCCCGGAAATTATCGATCTACTGGAAAAGAATTTCCATTGCAGGGTTCTTCTCGGGAACGTTCACGCGGAACTTGTTCCTTTGCCCGGTCTGTCTCTCAGACAGGTGACGCTGGTTGATCCGGCAGAAAAATCGCGGGTGCTTGCCTCGGCGCAGAGCGTACATCTCTGGATATCCATCCGCACTCTGCTCACCGGCAGGCCCCGTATTAGCGCCATACGCTTCTGGAAACCGCGATTTATTCTGCACCGGCACGCCAGGGGATGGTCCATGCTGCTATTACCCGAAGTCGAATCCCCCGGCGCCATGCCGCAAATCAGCGATGTGGAGATCCGCAGTGGCGCCTTTGAAATCTGGGATCATACAACCGGCGGGAAATGGGTGTTTGACCGGCTTTTCGGCGGGTTTAAGATACAACCTCAGACAGGGAAACTTTCGGGACAAACCGCCAGCCTGGGGAAACGCTGTTTTATCAACCTGCAATACAATGGCGCAGCTTCTCCTCCAGTCACTGTCAGGGTTGAAAATATTTCTCTGGCATCCGCCGTTAAATCAATCCTCCATATGGATATTCCCCTTCACGATATCCCGGGACAATGTCTACTGACGGTCAGGACGACGCCCGGCCTTCAGATTGAGACGGTTTTCAGTCAGCCTGGAGGCGGCTCTTTTACCGCTTCCGCTAAGCCCGGGAATCGCGGCAGGTGGGCATGGACAGGAAATGGAAAGAATTTCGGCATAGCGGGGACCGCCATCAAAGTGCTGGATTTTTCCGCGGAAGGCAATCCCTTTTCCGCGTCCGCGACCGCCCATGCGGCTACGGAGGAAGGAGGACTGGCTCATATACAGTGGTCACAGGCCTCTGATGGCAGGGAAAATTTATCAGTGACCGTAAGTTCGGTAACGATACGGCAGATTCTTGAGATATTTGATCTGCAGTCAACTCCGAACGTTAACCCTCATCCCCCGCATGCCGGGGAGGCTTCCGTAGAATTTCACCCGTATGCATATGAATCCTGGAGAATTGAAAGTGGCACCGTGACCGCGAAAATGCAGGGGATCACCTTTACGGTTTCTTCGGGCAACTTTGATCTCGCCGGCATGCACATGGATTTAACCGGTGAATTCAGCGGCGGATCTTCACCTTCGGCCAGGATAGCGGGGGATATTCAGCATATCCCGGTGGATCGTATAGCGGCGGATTTTTACGGATCACCGCCACCCATAACCGGCACAGGGAAAATTTATTATTCGCTGAGTTTCCCCTTGAAGGGCCAATGGGTCACAGGGTTGAATGGACCTATACAGATGGGGATTGATGACGGCGTGCTTCGAATGTTCAAAACCATTTACCGCATATTTTCCGTTTTGAATCTGAGCAACTACTTAACCCTGCGTATTCCACAAGTGCAGGCGAAGGGGGTAGAGTTCGGCAAATGCAGCGGCAATCTTACATTTCAAAATGGCATTCTATCCACGGACGATCTCTTCCTGAAATCGCCGAACATGAACCTGGGCGTCAAAGGTTCTCTCGACATTCCCAAAGAGAACATCAGGGCGGTCGTTCGCCTCGAACTTTTCCGCTTTCTCGAAGACGTTCTCAAATATACGCCGGTAACTCACTGGCTTTTCAAAAGACCCAACAAGATCTTCCTGCCTCTTGTAGTTTCCGTCAAAGGCCCCTGGAACGACGTGGAAATACGCTGAAAACCTGCCGGGCTTAAACCATCGCCGGCTCTGAAACTTTCTCAAGAACTTCACAGCAGAGGTCTTCATCCTGCGATTTTTCTGCAAGGTCGCTCAAAGAAAGAATGCCCACCAAGTTTTTGTCCCGATTAAGCACCGGAAGCCTGCGCACTTCGTTATCTTCCATAAGCTTGGCCGCTTCATGTATCTCCTGATCATCGAAGCAGCAAATGACCTCGCGTCCAAACAGGATATCGCGCACTTTTGTAGCATTGGCGTCTTTCTTCTCCGCTACGACTCTGATGGCAATATCACGGTCTGTCAACATGCCGATTATCTGGTTATTTTCCATCACCGGCAGAGGCCCGACATTGCGGCCCTTCATTTTCTGGGCTGCTTCCATAATAGTCTGATCAGGATGAATGGTTTCCACATCGGACGTCATTACATCTCTGACCAGCATCGTTTTATGCAATTTTCTTCTCGTCTGTTTATGTTTCATAAATAGGTTCTCCTCTTAATAGTTAGAACGCCGCAAAGGGTGGCAAGTTACAACTTTCCGGGTTGCAGGGCTGTTACTGCAGCGTGGTGTGGAAGCGTTTGAAGCTGTAAAGGACGCCGATCATGGCCATAAGGACAAGCGCGCCGCAGTGCACGGCAACATACCTGGGATCTCCCCCCTTGAGCATGATGTTACGCAGAAGCCCCAGATAATGAGCCAGAGGATCGATCTGGGCCATCCATCTTATGGCGGCAGGCATATTGCTGATCGGGAAGAAAAGTCCGGAGAACATCATGGCCGGGAACATAAAAAGAAACCCTCCCATACTGGCCTGCTGCTGGTTCCGGCAGAAGGTCGATATAAGCGTTCCAATCGCGACGGTGGTGCAGACAAAAACGAATGATGCCCCGCATAAGACCAGAAACGATCCCCTCATGGGAACGTGAAACACGAATATCACAATCGAAAGGATGAGCGGCAGGTTCGACATGCCGATGATAACGTACGGGATAGTTTTCCCGTAAATGACTTCCGACCTTGAAACAGGCGCGGAAATCAGCATTTCAAAAGTGCCCATCTCTTTTTCCCGCACTATGGCGATGTTGGCCAGCATCATTGTCGTCATGAGCATTACCATGCACATGACGCCCGGCACCATGAAAATAGCGGACTCCAGCGACGGATTAAACAGCACGCGAGAGTCGAATCGGATCGGGAAATCTGCCGGGACGATTTTCATGTCATCAAAAACGGTCTGCTGCACTATGGCCTGCAGATAGTTTTCGACTGCCTGCGCCTGTGTGACGTTCGTCGCATCTGTCAGGACCTGCAGTACGGCGTCTCCCCGACCCAGGGCCCGCGTAAAACCTCCCGGCTGCGGAACCAGCACAGCGTCGGCTTTCCCCCCTTTGACCAATTCAAACGGATCTTCCCTTGACAATGATCTCGCCGGAACAAACCATCCGCCATTGATGCTTCGCTCATAGATATCCCGCAGCACGGTATCTTTTGAATCGAAGAATGCCGCCAAACGTATATTTTTCACTTCATTCGAAATTGCCACGCCGAAAAGCGTCAACTGTATCATCGGCATCATAAAAAGGATGAACTTCATCCGTGGATCACGCAGCGCCTGAATCAGTTCCTTTTTGACGAATCCGATCAATGTCCGGTCTAGGGTCACAGCGACCCCTTATTAAACCTTTGCATTTTGCCTTTTAACCTGACTTTCATGGTTCCAGGTCCCTCTTAAACCGGCGTGTCGCAGCGGTGATCATCGCCGCGCAGAATAATGCCAGCATGATAAATGGGACGCTCAGCTCCAGAAAGCTCGATCCCTTCAAATAAGTATCGCGTGCGATGATCATGAACCAGCGCGCCGGGAAAATCATCGTCAGCCCTCGGAAAAACAGCGGCATGCTTGCGATAGGAAACACAAAACCGGAAAGCAGATTAGAAGGCAGCATGCCTGACAGCGTGGCGAACTGCATTGCAATCTGCTGTTTGCGCGTAACGACGGAGATAAAGATTCCCTGTGCAAGATAGGTGGCAAGACAGAGCAGGCATCCGACGCCGAACAGCAGGTGGCTGCCTACAAAGGGCACTCCGAATACGGTCCGCGCGATAATGTATACAAACAGCTGCGCGATGAGCCCGAGAACCGCGTAAGGCGCAAGCTTCCCAATAATAATTTCCAGAGGCTGGATGGGCGTCGAAAGCAGTAGCTCCATGGAACCGCTTTCCCACTCTCGCGCGACGGTCAACGCCGTAAGCAGTATGGAAATGATCGCCAGCACCACCACCGTCAGGCCCGGAATTACGAACCAGCGGCTGTTCAGTTCGGGATTAAACAGAAAGCGCATCCGGAGGTCATAAGTTTGCGGAGGATCGAAATTCCCGATGCGCCTGGATGCGATGGCCTGAATGCTTTGCACATAAGTCGCAACAGGAGCCACCGTGGAATTATCCGCGCCATCAAGCAGGATCTGCGCCTGTGCGCCGCGTCCGGCAAGCAGATCTTTTTCAAAACGGGGAGGGATGATGAGCGCGGCCTTCGCGCGTTCGGCCGTAACATCCTGCACCGCCACGGAAGGAGAACCCGCCGGGTGGGCCAGGAAATAATCGGAACTGGTGAAAATATCCACCAGCCGCCGCGATGCCTGAGTCCTGTCGGAATCGTTAACCGCTAAAGCGATATTCCGGATATTAAAATCCATAGCGAAGCCATAGACAAGCACCAACAGTACGGGAAGCCCCAGACCCAATCCCATAGTAAAGGGGTCCCGCAGGACGTGGTATACCTCTTTCCGGGCCACTGCCATCGCGCGCGACCAGACAAAAGAAGGAGACGTCATCCCCGTTTCTCCACGGCGCGAATGAAAACGTCTTCCAGCGAAGGACGGATGGGGTGAATGTTAAATTTTTTCTCGAAATCCGCGCGAACGCGTTCCCAGATTTCCGGATCGCTTAATGCCGCGTGGAAACGCATTCCATACGGCTCAAAAAACTCGAAGGCTTCATGCGATTCCAGGGCCGAAATTTCAGAGAAACCAAGCGCTTCCTTCGGATCGAATTCGAAAACTGGTGTTGGAAACAGCTTCTTTTTGAGCCCATCCGGGCTGTCCGCCTCGACGATCCGCCCTTCACGCATCAGAGCGATCCGGCCGCACTGCTCCGCTTCGTCCATATAATGCGTGGTCACAAACACGGTTTCCCCGCGCTCCGATAACCGCCGTATCAACCGCCAGAACCGGTCGCGCGCCGCCGGAGCTACCCCTGCGGTAGGCTCATCCAGAAAAACAATTTCCGGATCATGCAGCAGAGCGGCCGCCAGGGAAACCTGCTGCTTGATTCCTCCGGGAAGATCCTGGACCGGAGTTGCGGGGTCCCGGTCGAAAGTAATGAACTCGAAAAGTTCCTGCCTCCGCCGCAGGTAAACGTCTCGATCCAGTTTTCTCAGGCTGGCGATGAAATCCAGGTTCTCTCCTACGGTCAGATCGTTATAGAGCGTGAATTTCTGCGACATGTATCCGACTTTTTCCTTGATCGCATGTTCTCCATGCGCAAAACCGATTCCAGCCACAAGCACGTCCCCGGAGCTCGGCGGTAGAAGGCCGCATAAGACGCGGATTGTGGTTGTTTTGCCCGCGCCATTGGCGCCCAGGAAGCCGAAGATTTCACCCCGGCCTACGGAGAAGGAAATATTGTCGACAGCGGTAAAATGACCGAATTTGACGGTGAGGTTGCGCACTTCTACGGCAAAATCATTCATCGTTTTGCTCCGTGCCGTATGAAAAGCTCATCGAAACCGCTCGCGCCTTCGCGCTTCAGCAGTTCCCGGGGTTCGCCTGCGGCCACAACCCGCCCTTTTTCCAGCAGATGCACCCGGGAACAGCGCTCCGCTTCATCCATGTAGGCGGTCGTCACCAATATCAGGATTTTCTGGTCGGCAAGGCGGTAGAGCATGTCCCAGAACTCTCGCCGGCTGATCGGATCCACGCCGTTTGTAGGCTCGTCAAGCACGATCGCCCGAGGAGAGCGCAGCAGAGCGCACATCAACCCGAGCTTTTTATACATCCCTCCGGAAAGACGGCCGGCCGTGCGTTCCACAAAATCGGTGAGCCGCGTCATGCGCAGGAGCTCTTCGCGCTTCGTCTGGTAAATGTCATCGGGAATGCTGTAGAGGGCGCGGAAGAAATCAAGATGCTCATCGATGGAGAGATCGGCATAGAGGCTTTGCTGCTGAGGCATGTAGGCCACCTGAGGCCGGATGTCTTCGAAATGCACGGATTGTCCACCCTGCGAAAAAACGATTGCGCCGCCAGCGGGTCTCATCAGTCCCAGGATAAGACGCATGAGCGTGGTTTTGCCCGCGCCTTCGGGACCGATGATCCCGTGCATCAGCCCGGCCTCAAAATTCAGCGATACGTTATCTAGCGCGATTATGCTTTGAAAGGTTTTTCGGACTTCCCGGACGGATATGGCGATAGGCTCGGGACTCTTCACTTCGGCAAGGCGACTTCGATCGTCATGCCGGGCTTCAGTATCTCCTCGGCGTTTGATTCCTCGAAACTGACCTTCACCCCATAGACAAGCCTTGTGCGTTCCGCCCTGGTCTGCACGTTTTTGGGGGTAAACTCCGCCTCATCGTTAATTTTGAGAATCGCGCCGTCGAACTCGCGGTTACGGAGTTCAGGAAGATAGCCTTTAAGCTTCATGCCGGGTTTAAGTTTCGACACCTCGGGCTGAGGAACATAGATGTAGGCCCATATTTTCTTAATGTTGGCGAGAGTCAAAAGCTTCGTTCCCGGATTGACCCATTCACCGGGCTCATGATAGCGGCTGAGCACCGTGCCATCGATGGGCGAAGCAATGGAACACCAGCTCACCTGTACGTCGGATTCTTCCTTCCGGTTGCGAACCTGATCCCAGTTTTCCTTGGACATGCTTCCGGCCTTGAACAGCCGCGTGCCCCGATCGAAATTGATCCGGGCAAGATCCGCCGCGACTTTCGTATCGTCGCAGGACAGGGCCACGACCTGTTCTCCGGAGGAAACCCGGTCGCCTTCCTCGGGCCTGACCTGCGCGATGGTAGAGGCAAGCTGGGCGGAAAGATCGACTTTTGTCGCCTCGAGCGTGCCCGCATAAAGGAATCCCTGGCTGAAAAAAACAATTTTTACCGCAACGCCTGCAAAGATGAACGCTAAAATTATGAGAACAATCCGGCGGGACTTCTTCATTTAATTCTCCTTAGATAGACTTTCCAGGTTGGCAAGCTGAACCAGAAGATTCACGTCCGTTGCGGCGGCGTCGATCTTTGCTTGCAGAACCTTCAGGTTGGCGTCTTCCACGTCCAAAAAACGGCCCTGCCCGGCAAGGTAAGCCTCGTAGCGCAGACGAGCCACTTCCGCCGCCTTGTCTACGGAGCGGCGGTTCAACGCCTGCTGCAGACGCAGGGAGGCCGCCTGGTCGTGCGCTTTCTTCCAGCTGTCCAACAGATCCCGCGCCGTCTGCTGGCGTTTTTCTTCATCGGATTGTGCCTGTGACTGTGCGCTACGCACGGCATTAACGGTGCTGCCCCCGGCAAACAACGGAAAACTCAGGTTTACTCCAAAGGTTTTCTGGTTGATAGTCTCAATGATCGGGCCGTTTGGATATTCCTGCATTATGCTTGCAAGAACGCTCAGAGTAGGCCAATGTCCGCCCTCGAAGGATTTTGCGCTGTGCCTCGCCGCCTCGGCAAGATCCGCGAGGAACTGCAGCTGCGGCTGGTGTACGTCAAAATCCGCCTGCCCTGCCCGATCCATTTTCCCTATGGAATCCGTAACCTGATCCAGGGCTACAACGAGCGTCGCCAGCGGCCCTGTTCCTCCGGAAACCGGCAAAAGGGTTTCCGAATCCGTAGGCCAGGAAGGGTCCAGCCCTTCAAAAAGATGAGCCAGTGATGTGAGATCGCGAACTGCAGCGGCAAGATTAGTCCGGGCCTGAAGGAGCTGCCTCTGGCGCAGCAACAGATCCTGTTCTTCGGAAATAAGGTCCACGCGCGCCGCGTTTCCATCCTTATAGCGCACCTGGATATCGTGATACTGCGCCGACTCCACGCGGCAGGATTCCGCATAGAGCCGTACCTGCGCCGCTGCCAGCTGCGCCTGGAAATAAGCCAGCCGCGCCGCAAGCCGGATCTGGCGGCGGATGGCGTCGGCCTGACGGGCCTGCGCGCGGGCATTGGCCTGGGCCGAACGCCAGGACTCAACAAGCGTTCCTCCGGAAAATGCCGTCCAGGTCAGGTCGGGCCCGATCGAATAGGAGTTATGCGTCGTAAAAGCGATGGGCGCGATATTCGGCGAAACCGCAAGCTCCGGGACTTCCGTCACGTAGCGGTAGGATCCGTCGATGCTTAGATGCGGCATCAGGAAACCGCGCTGGACCAGCGCCTGGGCCTCGGCGGCTTCGGCGGCAGACCGGTATGACCTCAACTGCTCGGAATTGTCGAGGGAGGCCCGTACCGCCTGATCGAGCCCAAGCGCAAGCTGAGGCGGTCTCCAGACGTCCGGCGGCCGCCCGCCTGTCATTGTGGCGGGCGTTTCCGCCGTGGCCAGGCCTGCAGCGCAAGCAAGCAGTATCAGACTGATGGCTTGTGATCGTTTCATTAGGTCCTTGCTATGCTCTGCACCGGCACGCTGCGAAACAGTTTTGCAAGAAGCCGGCGCAATTCATCCCTTTCAGTTTTCGTCAGCGGAGCCAGAAACTCCTCTTCGACCTGCTCCAGGCGCCCGGAGGCCTGCAGAAAGGCGGACTTGCCGGCAGCGCTCAGCTTTACTAAATGCGCCCTGCGGTCGGTGGGGTGCTTGTCCCGGTGGACAAATCCCCGTTTTTCCAGATGATCGATAAGCCAGACCATGGTCGTCGGATCGATCCTTAGGGTTGCCCCGAGCTGCCGCTGAGTCATCGGCCCGCCGCCTTCCAGCGTGGCCATAACGCCGAAATGCGGAGGCAGGATAGCAAGCGGTTTCAGGATCCGCTCCGCCCTCTGGCGCATCTGAAGGGCGGGGCGGTTCAATAAATAGCCCATGCGCGTCATCAGACCTCTGGGGCCGGGCTGATCCGCTGTAAGTCTGCAGGAAACAGATCGTTGAACAGGCATGGCGTATCGAATTAGTTTGTGATAAAAATAGTTTGTATTACTGATTATTGTTGGATCAGGCGGGTTTTGTCAAGGGAAAAAGCCGGCGGGAAATAAAAACGCCGTCCCGCGGGGCAGGTCGTCCTTCGTCCCGGCTCAGGACGACCCTGAGCGGGGAGCATGGCTTGAAGCCGTGGCACGAGTCGAACGGGGCGCGGGCGGCAATTTAATGCACCGGGAATTTTAGCAGACGCATTGATCGCGGTTTTTGCCGCAATTCGGACACTTTTCCAGTTTCTTTGTTTTTTTCCTCACGGTACTCCCTCCCATTCGCTATTCTATTTTTGCCGCAGAAATACGGCATCTAAACAGTTAGACACGCGAACAGTCCTGACAGTAAACGCGCCCTGTTTCATGCGGGGTGGCGGGCGAAGACAACTTTGTCAGACCATTCTCCCGCAAATTCCCAGCGGTATTCTTTCCAATCGATGCGGTCGGAGCAAAAGGCTTCCAGCGCCTGCGCTTTTTCGGCGCTGACATGGCGTCTTTCCAGCATTTGATTTCCCGTTCCCGCATGAAAAATGCGCCGCAACACCGGAAGCGGTATATGAGACAAGTCAATTTCTCGGGGAGGAAGACTTCTCGTCTCCGCTTTTCTGCCGTATCCGATCAGCCGGTAAACAATATGAGTAGAAACCATAGGAAACCAGATTATCCAAAATTACGGGTGTTGTTATATGACTTCAAATAATTCTACAAGCGTCTTCGCAGGGAAGCCTGGGATCTCTGGGATGAAGCCTGGCAGGGTCACCAAAGCCAAGGTTGCAGAGAAAATTGGACTTCCAACTCGTTCCGGATAGAAAAGCGGCATCGACTTTATCATTATCAAAACCAGACATGGGGCCGCAGTCAAGTCCCAGGCTCCTGGCGGCAATAATGAAATAAGCTCCCTGCAGGGAACCGTTGCGAAAAGCGGTGGATTCGCACAGCGATTTATTGCCGGCAAACCAGGAGCGCGCATCCACGTGCGGGAACAACAAGGGAAGCTTTTCATAAAACTCGACGTCCATGGCGATAATGGCCGTGACCGGAGCGGCCATAGTTTTGGCAATGTTTCCGTCAGCAAGACAGGGCTTCAACTTCTCCTTTGCTTCGGGGCTTTTGACGAACACGATGCGCGCCGGCGTGCAGTTTGCGCTGGTCGGGCCCCATTTCATCAGGTCATAGATGCGGCGCAGGAGATCGTCCGGCACCGGCGTATTCTTAAATGCGCTGTGTGTTCGCGCTTTGACAAATATCTGATCCAGGGCTTCCTGCGATATCGGGTTAATCATAAGTCTCCCTCCGGATTGATGATCCTGTTTATTAGACGTCTGAAAATTGGGACGGATACAGCCTGTACAACCGCAAGCTCAGCGGGAAATCGCGGTATTGCGGCGCATTTGCCGGCTTGTTTGACGAATTTTAATGCGCTGATCTTTAAGAACCTGCATCTTCTGGCGTTCTGCCAGCCAGGCATTGCGCTGGTCAGCCGCATTGGGACTGCGGGTGCGGACCGCTTCGACGTAAGCGTGCCTGGCGTCACGGACCTTATCGCGCTGATCTTCAATCTGATCGGCAACCTGATGCATTGCCTGGCGGTCAAGAGCGCCTGGCGGCAGATTATCCGCCATCAACGGCATCGCAAGAATCCATACAAGGAGAACAGGAAGGCCCGGCCTTATCATGAAGGATTCCCTCCCGTGCCCGCTCCAGGCTCCCGTTCCTTTGACATGCGGCGGTGGCGGCCGGTCTGGCGCAACTTCTCAAACTTCTGCCACTGCTCCGGCATCAGAAGCGCTTGGATCGCGCGCGCCGCATCTTCGTGAATGTCTGCGAGATCCGGAGAAACATCCCGGTGCAGCTGGATCACCCGTTCGTGGGCTTCGTCAAAAATGTCGCGCATGGCTGATTCCTGCTCCGGAGTAAGTTTCAGCGCATGCTTCAGGAAACGGATTTTCTGCTCAACGTAAAAATGATGAAAACCACCGGAGTGCCGCGCCCGCGTGCTTTCCCAGGTCATGCCCGCGATCAATCCCAGGATAAACATCGAAACAAGAGCGATAAACGCCGCAGGTTTACCTCTCATGATTCGGCCTCCGTATCCGGCACACCTGATTCCGGGAGAGATTTCAAAATCCAGGCGGTGGTTTCATCCGATGTTCCCTGCTGGAAAAAGTGGACCGGGCCGGAGCTCACCGAATCAGCCTCTTCCCCCCGCAAAAACGGCTCAACCGGGTCTTTCAAGAAGGCATACCCGGCGAGGAACGATATTGCCACGGCGGTGGCCGCAGTTAAGTTCACCATCCAGCGCCATTCCCCCCACCATGAACCAGCGCTGCGGCGCGCTGCCTCAGATTCAATTCCTGCGAGAACCCGCGTCCACATAAAAGCGGGCGCGCGGGTTTCTTCCCGCGTAAAAATTCGCGATGACAGGGCGTCCCAGCGCTCGAGCTTTCCCCGGCAGAGCGCGCACCGGACGAGATGTTCTTCGGCGCGTTTACGGTCTTCGGGACCGCACTCCCCGTCCCGGTAGTCCCACAGGTCCGTTTCGTTGAATGAACAGCTCATGGTTTTCTCCTCTTATTTTTGACGAAGTCTGTCCCCGAAATGTTCCCGTATCTGGACTCAAATGCAATCCGCAGCGCTTCCCGGGCTCTGTTCAGCCGGGATTTAATCGTATTTGTAGCACAATTTTGCAGTTTCGCCATCTCCTCGTAGGAATATCCTTCCACCTCGCGAAGAATCAGAATCTCCCGCTGTTCAGGCGTTAAAGCGTCGAGCAGGGAAACCGCTTCCCTATCCTGTCCAAGCCCTGAGTCGGGCAGTTCGTTTGAAGGAGCAGCCATGGAATCAAGCGGAACAAGGTTTTCTTCGTCGGCACGCGGGGTATCGAGCGAGACAGTCTGAACGCGTTTTTTACGGAAATAATCAAGACAGTGGTTGGAAGCGATGCGGAAAATCCACGTGTAAAATCCTGAATCCCCCGCGAAAGAGCCGAGCGCAAAATATGCTTTGACAAATATTTCCTGCAACAGGTCTTCGGCAGTTTCCTGCTGGCGGACCATACCGACAACATATCCGAAAAGCCTGTCCTGGCAGGCCTCCACCAGAAGGCGGTAGGCTTTCTTGTCGCCGCAGCGGGCGCGGCCGACGATGTCTCTCTCGTTAGGTATAGAAAAGGGAGGCATGGTTACATCCAACCCAAACTGCGGGAGTCTGTCAACCCCGACCCTGTGATTTGTCCGACCAGCCGCTGAGCGGCCGGCGAACGCTTAGCGTTCGTGCAAATCACAGGACGGAGTCAACCTGGTATGTCAGCTCAAAAGAAACAAAATAAAACCGGACAAGGTGGAAAGCACCAATTCATCTGGGCGGTGAAACCGGAGTGCGGCTACAACCAGGATGAACCCGGCCAGGACGAAAAGGACCCGGCTAATATTCACACGAAAACTAATCACGTGCCCATCTGTCCAGGATGTTTCGGCGCTGTTTTCCTGCGGCAAGCGCTCCGCGCTCCAGCGCAGGAAGCGTGCAATAAGAACAAGTACAAGCGCATAAGCCGCAGAAAACAAAACTTCGGGATGAATGAGTCTCACTCGGATAGGACCTCCGGCTCGATGACCTCGGTAAAAAGCGCCGCATGCCGCTCCTCTTCCTCTGACGGCCTGCCGCGATAGCGTACACCAAGCCAGGCAAGGTAAAGCAGCGGCAAAGTTCCTCCAATAATGAAAACGACATCTCCGGGAAGCCTGAGCCATTCAATGAAGCGCAGCAGCGGCGTGGTCAGATATTTCAGCTCCCGCGCCTCGAAATAACCGGTACTGACGGAATGGAAAAGCTGCATAACGCCGAGCGGAAAAAGCGTCGCGAAGACCATCCATGCCAGCCCAATGTTCAGCGACCAGAAACTGGTTTTCGCGGCGCACTCGGACCATCGCTTTTCAGGGATCAGGTACCTGAGGGCAAAAAGAGCCAGGCCTGCGGCCAGCATTCCATATACTCCCATCAGCGCCGCGTGGGCGTGGTTGGCGGTCAGGGCCGTGCCGATTTCATAGTAGGACACAATCGGCAGGTTGATCAGGAAACCGAAAATCCCCGCGCCTACGAAATTCCAGAAACCAACAGCCACGAGAAAAAGAACAGACCAGAGATGCGGGAAAGGAGCGGCCGCTTTCTCCTGCTGTTGAATCCCCAGGCGGAGGAATGTCCAGGCTTCCAGAGTCAGAAAGGTCAGCGGAATGACCTCCGCCGCTGAAAAGAAAGCCCCAAGCGCCATATGTTCAACCGGCGTGCCGGAAAAATATAAATGATGCATGGTTCCGACAACGCCTCCCACCGAATAAAGCAGAATATCGAGATAGATTACGCGCTGGGCGACCTGTTCGGCTACCACGCCGAGCAAAACAAAGATATAGGCAACTATGATCGTAGTGAACAATTCCAGAAAATCCTCCACCCACAGGTGGACAACCCAGAACCGCCAGAAATCCGTGCTGGTAAAATTCGCTTCAGGCCGGGCAAGCAGGCCGACCGCATAAAACGCCGGGATCGCCAGCGCGGCATAGAAAAACAGCCACGGCATGTTGCCGAAGTGCTCTCTTCCCAGCCTTCCCCGTAGCCCGCGGAAAAGCAGGCACACCCAGAACCCTAGACCTGCGCATAGCATGATCTGCCACAAACGCCCCAAATCGAGGTATTCAAACCCCTGATTACCCAGCCACTGGCTTTTGAGATGCCCGCTGATTCCTGCCCATTCGCCGGCAAGGCTGCCCACAACAAAGATTACAAGGGCGCCGAGCAGGCCGTAGGCCAGCCACTGCTGGCCGCGTGGTTCGTCTCCTGCGATGAGAGGCGCGAAGAAAATACCTGCCGCAAGATATGACGTTGAAATCCAGAGAATGGAAAGTTGTACATGCCAGGTCCGCGCAAGGTTGTAGGGAACAAGGCTTGCCAGGTTGAATCCGAAAAAGTTGTCGATTTCCGCACGGTAATGCTGCGTGGCTCCGCCGAGCAGCGTCTGAATTAGGAAAAGAACGGCCATGGCCAGAAAATACCAGGCGCATGCCCGCTGTGCCGGCGTGAGCGCCACGGAACCGGGCCTGCGGAAAGAGACAACGCATTTTTGACGGCCATGCCACCCCAGGAAGTTCCAGCGGCCGAAAGAAGCAAAGAGAAGGCCTATGCCTCCCAGAAGAGCGATCAACGAAAGAACGCTCCATACCACCATGGAACCCGTGGGGTAGTTGTTCACCCTCGGTTCCGGCGGCCAGTTGTTGGTATAAGAATAGTCCTTGCCCGGGCGCCGCGCGGATGAGACCCAGGCGCTCCAGCTGAAGAAGGCCGTGATTTGTTTAATTTCCAGCGGATCGGTGATCATCCGCGCCATCAGTCCTTTGCCGGCTGCCGGATCGGCAAAGTAGCCGCAATAATAAGCTGTCAGATGATCAAAAGCCCGGCTCTGGGCTGTGGTAAACTGCAACATGCCTGTAGCCGGATCATATCGGTTGGTTTTAAATTCGTCCGCAGTTAAAGCCCGCGCGCCCTTTTCGCCCGCATAGGACTGCTCGACAAAATCTGCGGCGCGGTGCAGATAATCGGCCGTGAAATCAGGCCCAAGATATGCTCCATGTCCGAAGATAGAGCCGTATTCCATAAGACCGCGACGCAAAAAAATCTTCTGTCCTTCAATGATGTCCGAAGCTCTATAGAGAACCCTGCCATCCGGCGCCACGGTGGAATCCGGAAGCGGCGGTTTTGATGAATGCATGCGGATCCCAAGGATCCCCAGAATAAAAAACCCGAAAACAAAAACAAGAATAGCCGCTTGAGGCCAGCCTCTGGCTATTAAGAGCGGACGGCGCGGAAGTTCCATCGAATCACCTCGATGATAGTTCTTTGACGCAAAACGATAGGCACAGTCTACAGATTAGCAAAAACTGAAATTCCGTAGGAAGATTTTGGGCGGTCAGGCTGATTGAGAAAGAGCGGCCTGGAAAGCGTTGCAGATTTCCGCAGTGGAGCGGACAAGGCCGATCCTCGGGAAGATGCGCGTGACCGCCGTATTGTGCTCTTCGGCGGTCATGGCGGTCATGGCGTCTTCTGCAAAAATCTGGTTATATCCGCGCTCGTAGGCGTCGCGCGCCGTGCTTTCCACTACAAATGCCGTTGAGATGCCGGTAAGCACAAGCGTCTTCATGCCCCTGCGGCGCAACTGTAAATCCAAGTCAGTACCATAAAAAGCGCCCCATTGCTTTTTGGCAATTTGATAATCCGAAGGCTGGACGTTCAGCTCCGGGACCAGGGCAAGCGAGTCTGCAGGCATGGGACCGGCCTTTCCTAAAGGTGCATCGCAGAGAGGGCTCAGGCGATCCTTCGCGTCAGAGCTGTAGCCTATTTTCACCAGCACCACGAAAGCCCCGTGCGCCCGGAAGGAAGCCAGAAGTTTTGCGGCCTGATCGAATACCTGCTTGGGGCCGTGCGGCGCGGAAGGCCTGCCGCGCATCATCTCCTGCAGGTCCATTACCACCAGCGCCGTTTTCAATGGATCGATATTTAAGGGTGCCACAACCAATATTTTAGCATCATGAGTATAATAAGGATTATGAGTGATTCTTCCGTCGATTTGAGCAGATATGCCGTACGGACGTCTCAGCTTACCCGTTATTATGGTTCTCTCGCAGCCGTGGATCACCTGGGCCTGGAAATCCCGAGCGGCGAAATATTCGGCCTGCTTGGCCCGAATGGAGCGGGAAAAACCACTACGATAAAAATGCTCACCACCCTGCTGCCGCCCAGTTCCGGTTCAGCTTTTGTCGCCGGCTTTGACGTCAGTGTAGATCCCGTGCAGGTACGCCGTCATATTGGCTATGTCCCCCAGCTCCTTTCCGCAGACGGGGCGTTGACCGCCGAAGAAAACATGACTCTCTCCGCCAGGCTTTACAGCATGCCGCGCAGTGAACGCGCCGGCCGCATACGCGAGGCTCTGCGGTTCATGGATCTTGAGGAATTCGCGGGCAAGGTGGTGCAGACTTATTCCGGAGGAATGATCCGCAGACTGGAAATCGCCCAGGCCCTGCTTCATCGCCCGGATGTGATTTTTCTTGACGAGCCCACCATCGGGCTGGACCCCATGGCGCGTCATGCCGTCTGGGACCGCCTGATAGGTTTACGGAAGGAACTGGGTCTTACCGTGCTTCTGACCACTCATGATATGGAAGAAGCGGACGTCCTCTGCGACGGTCTGGCGTTGATGCATCACGGGAAAATCGTCGTTACCGGAACTCCCGCGGCAATCAAGGCCGCGGTGGGACCGGAAGCTGATCTTGACGATGCGTTTGTTAAATTCTGCGGCGAAACCATTGAGGAAGAAGAAGGAGAATACCGTCATGTCCGGGCAAGACGAAAATCCATCCGCCAGCGCGGCTGACAACATCATAAAATCCGGAGTCATGGCTTTCATTCGCCAGAGCCTGGCGATTGTCGACACGGAACTCCGCAAAATCGCGCGCGACCCCACGGAGCTGTTCAGCCGGGCCGCCCAGCCGGTTTTATGGCTTATGGTTTTCGGCCAGGTATTCGAGCGCGTACACGGCATTCCCACCGGGCGCATCAGCTATACAGCGTTCATGTCGCCGGGCATCCTGGCGCAGAGTATCCTTTTCAGCGCGATTTTTTACGGCATCGCGGTCATCTGGGAACGCGATCTGGGAATCGTACATAAAATGCTGGTCAGTCCGGCTTACCGGTCTTCCCTGGTTATGGGAAAGGCGATTTCCGCAGGCGTGCGGGGATTGTCGCAGGCCGTGATCGTTTACGCGGTCGTATTTATTATGAGGATCAAGCTCCAGATCAATGCGGCTTCCCTTCTAGGCGTTCTGGCCGCAGTGCTGGCAGGCTCTGCGATCTTCGCGACTTTTTCCCTCCTCATTGCCTGCGTAGTCAAGACGCGGGAACGCTTCCTGGGTATCGGGCAATTGTTGACCATGCCGCTTTTTTTCGCCTCGAGCGCCATCTATCCGCTGGAATTGATGCCGCACTGGCTGCGCATTGTGTCGCGGCTGAACCCGCTGACCTATCTGGTCGACGCCCTGCGCGGGCTGATGATTTATGGGGGACAGAGCGTTTACGGATTCGGCACAGATTTCGCGGTTCTTGGCGTGGTGTTTCTCGTCCTGCTGTCTATCACATCTAAAATCTATCCGCGCATCATTGTTTAGACAGGAAACTGCTTCGGATTGGCAAAATCAATTGATCCTGAAATCTAATCACCAGTTCCGGCAGATCGTGTAAAATATGGGAGACGGAATCATCACGGAACATGTCCTTCAATTCAGCGATCCTTTCGGATACCCATATCCTCACCGCATTCGGCATCTTTACCGCCAGCTACTTCGTGTTTGCGCTGGGGAAATTCCCCGGGCTCAAAATCGACCGCCCGGGAGCGGCGATCATCGGTGCGGTCGCCATGGTGGCTTGCCGCATCATGAGCGCGCAGGAAGCGCTCACGTTCATAAACTTCCCGACGATCGTCCTGTTGTTTTCGATGATGCTGATCGTCGGCTATCTGCACCTGGGAGGATTTTTTGACTGGGTGGCGGGGCATGTGGTCCTGCGAATCCGGAAACATCATTTGCTGCCCGCCGTCATTTTAACCAGCGGCATTCTGTCGGCGTTTCTGGTGAATGATATCGTTTGCCTGGTGATGACGCCTTTTGTTTTGAAGCTCACCCGCCGGCTGGGTTTGAATCCGGTTCCTTATCTTCTGGCGACCGCCACCGCCTCCAATATCGGCAGCGTCGCGACCATCACCGGCAACCCGCAGAACATGCTGATCGGATCG
>Ga0181520_10000839_pt1 | contig 66297 bp, 61 predicted proteins | sample PEATcosm2014_Bin_29_FD_132451 | JGI IMG/M metagenome (GOLD analysis project Ga0181520, IMG submission 132451) | Peatland microbial communities from MTU Mesocosm Facility, Houghton, MI, USA - PEATcosm2014_Bin02_30_metaG | ecosystem: Environmental > Terrestrial > Soil > Wetlands > Peat | place...
GAAACAGAAGCGTCTGGTCGACCGTGTCAGGAATGAAGTTCTTGCCCATGGCTCAAACTTAAAACAGAACTCGCTGCCCACGCTATAGGCTCCGTCACGAATCTATGCCCGACACACACCTAGCGTTCAAGGTGAAGCAGCCTGCTCCCAACAAAGCGCAGCATAACCTGCAAAGGCAAGAGCCTTCCAAATAAGAAAAAAGCAAAGACGATTCGAGCCGTCAACAACGTTCTCCCATTCGAGGCTAGGCTTACACCAAATCGAGTTCCGGGCGGGCGGTGATTCTCCCGGAACAGGCGAAAATGCTCATCAAACGGGTGTTTCCCGTCACATACAGCGCCACTTGACGGACCTAGAATCCTCTCCCGTTTGGGCCTTTTCCGTTTCCAGCGATCGTGGCTCTCTGGGTTGGGGATCAGGCCCGGGAGTGGCAAACATGAGGACTACGACGCTTGAGCACGAATTGCTGCTGGCCCCGCGCATGGGCCGCCTGGGCACCGAAACCGCATTCGAGGTTCTGAGCAAGGCGAAAGCACTTGAACGGCAGGGCAGGAGCATTATCCATTTAGAGATTGGGGAACCCGATTTCGACACGCCGCCTAACATTGTGGAAGCTGCCGCGGCGGCGCTCCGCGATGGGTGGACTCACTACGGCCCCTCCGCCGGCCTGCCGGAGCTGCGCCAGACCATTGCCGATTACGTAGGCCGCAGCCGCAACGTCGACGTTTCTCCCGACGAAGTGGTGGTCGTACCCGGCGGCAAACCGATCATCTTTTATGCCATGCTGGCGCTGATCGATCATGGCGATGAGGTGATCTACCCCAATCCCGGCTTTCCTATCTACGAGTCGATGATCGACTATGCGGGGGGAACGGCGGTTCCGATTCCGCTGCGGGAGGATCGCGATTTCGCGGTGGATCCCGACGAACTGGAATCCCTGATTACCGATCACACCCGGCTCATCATCCTCAACTCACCGCAGAATCCCACCGGCGGAGTTCTGCCCCGGCAGGATGTCGAGAGAATTGCTTGCGCCGTTGGCGATCGCAACATCCTGGTCTTGTCGGATGAGATTTACAGCCGCCTGCAATTCGAAGGCGAGCCGTTCTCGATCATGTCCGTTCCCGGGATGCAGGAACGCACCATTCTGCTCGATGGCTTCTCAAAGACCTATGCCATGACCGGCTGGCGCATGGGCTACGGCGTCATGAGGGCGGATCTGGCTGCCCAGTTCACGCGCCTGATGACGAACTCCAACTCCTGCACCGCCAGCTTTACCCAGAGGGCGGGGATCGAGGCCATCCGCGGCGATCAAAGCGCCGTGGATCGGATGCGGATGGAATTTGAAAGCCGCAGCCGATTCTTTGTCGACGGGCTGAATCGCATATCCGGATTTTCATGCCACATGCCCAAGGGGGCGTTCTATGTGTTCCCGAATATTGAGAAGACCGGCTGGAAATCAAAACCCCTGGCGGACGAACTGCTGAACACGATGGGCGTGGCGGCGCTTTCGGGCGCGGCCTTTGGACGATTCGGTGAAGGCTATCTGCGCTTCAGCGTGGCCAACTCCATGACCCAACTGGAGCAGGCATTGCAAAGGATCGCCGGCTGGGCGAAGCAGAACCTCTAGGGCCGGTGTGAGCCCGGAGAGATTCTCCCTGGGCTCATCTTGCCGGCAATTGCGCAGGGCGGTTTATCCGCCGGGGAGACGGCAGATGGCTCTTATCGATTCCGCCACAGGAAATGTGATTCGAAACTACACGATCGATCAACTGCGCGAGGCGGCCAAGCTGATGCGCGGCTACGACATGGTTGCGCTCTGCGCGGCAGGTTCAGGGCATGCCGGAAGCACACTCTCGATCATGGACATTACCGCTGCGTTGTATCTGCATGCGGCGCGGCACGATCCAGCCAACCCGGCGTGGCCCGACCGCGACCGCATCGTGTGGTCGGCGGGTCACAAGGCGCCCAGCCTTTACCTGGGGCTGGGGTTCGCGGGCTTCTGTCCGCTCGAGGATGTGGTTACGCTGCGCAAGCTGGGCTCGCCGTTTCAGGGTCATCCCCACTGGCTCAAGCTCCCCGGCGTCGAGATTTCGACCGGCTCCCTGGGGCAGGGGCTGAGCATCTCGGTGGGCATGGCGCTGGCGGCGCGAATGGACGGCAAACGCCATAAGGTCTTCTGCCTGATGGGCGATGGCGAGCAACAAGAGGGGCAGGTTTGGGAGGCGGCGATGGAGGCCGGTCACTTCCACCTCGACAACCTCATCGCGGTCATCGATTGCAACCGCCTGCAGATCGATGGCCTCGTTAAAGACGTTATGGAGGTGGAACCGCTCTCAGATAAGTACTCGAGCTTCGGCTGGCAGGTGATGCGCGTCGATGGGCACGACTTGCAGGCATTGGTGAGCGCCTTCGAAGACGCGCGCGCGGCCGCAGGCAAGCCGGTGGTGATCGTGGCCGACACGGTCAAGGGAAAAGGCGTCAGCTTCATGGAAAATCAAGTCGGCTGGCATGGCAAGGCGCCCAATCGCGACGAGCTCACCAGAGCCCTGCGGGATCTCGGCCTCGCTGAGCGCCTCCCTTACGAGCAGATGCTCGAGAGGGCGCAGAACTTTCAGGCGGAAGCGGAACGCAAGCTCGAAGCAAGCATGCCGCACTTCTCACGCAATTACTGGTGGAATGCGAGCGAAACCATGAAGGCCGCCATGGAGCCTACGCGCAAGGGGCTGGGAAAGTCGCTAGCTGAAAACGGCGGCGATGAACGCGTGGTCTGCCTGGGGCTGGACATCTCCGGCTCCATCACCATCAGCGAGTTTTATGCCGGCAAACCTGAACGTGCCAGGCGCTGGTTCAGCATGGGAATTGCGGAGCAGTCGGCCACGTCGGCGGCGGCAGGTATGGCGCGGGAGGGCAAGCTCCCGGTGATCGGCTCCTATGCTACTTTTTCGGCGGCGCGCAATCTCGATCAGATTCGCGTGTCGATCTGCTACTCCAACCTGAATGTGCTGATCGTTGGCGCCCACGCGGGCGTCTCCGTAGGACCGGACGGCGCCACTCACCAGGCGCTCGAAGACCTGTTTGCCATGATGGGGCTGCCAAACATGGCGGTGCTTGTGCCTTGCGACGTGGTGGAAGCGCACAAGGCAACCACCCATCTGCTGCTGCAGCATCGGGGACCGAAATACATCCGCTTCGCGCGCGAGGCGACCCCGGTCGTCACCACCGAAGCCACTCCCTTCGTTTTCGGCAAGGCTAACCGCATTCGTCTTCGTCACGAGGCAGCCAACTTCGTGGAGGCTTTCGAAACCCGGCTCGACGAGGAGTGCGTCGACGAGGGAGAAGATCTGAGCATCCTTGCCTGCGGTCCCGAGGTGCCGGAGGCAATGCGGGCCTCTTATATTCTGCGAGAGGAGTACGGCTACAACACCCGCATTCTCAACATGCATACGCTTAAGCCCATCGACACCGAGGCAATTCTCCGGGCCGCGCGCGAGACGGGCGTGATTGTCACGGCGGAAGAACATCAGATCGGCGCCCTGGCGGGACGGGTGAGCTCTGTGATCACAGAGAGCCTGCAACTCTACGGTCATCCTGTGATTACCGCGGCCATCGGGATCAAAAATCGATTCGGCGAATCAGGCGCTCCGTGGGAACTTGTCAAAGAGCTGGGAGTGAGTGCGGAACATATCGTTGTGAAGGCGGCGGAGCTAATGGAGCACAAGCGAGCGCCCGTGGGCGCCGGCGCCCGGCCATCGTTCGGCCATTGATTGCCCCGCCCCGCACCCGCCTGGCTTCGAGCCCCCGATTGCCGCCTGCCGCGTCTAAGCAGCAGGCGGTATTCTTTTTCAAGCGATGCAGGTAAAAGTTCTTGGCTTTGGGGTGTCGAAAGATTGGCTGGGCGCAGCGGCAATCACCATCGAGTTGCCACAGGGCGCCTCGGTGAGCGACCTGCTCGGGCACCTGAAAACAAGCCACGCGGCCAGCCTGCCTGTGCAAGGGTTCGGCGGCATTGCGGTCAGCGTCAACGGCGAGTATGCCAACGCGGCCGACCTGCTGCACGAAGGCGATGAGGTGGGGCTGTTGCCGCCGGTCTCGGGCGGAAGTGCGAACGAGCTGACCCGAGAGCCGAGCGTGGCGATTGCGCTCACCCGTGACCGCATCGATCAAGAAAAACTGGTTGCCGCGGCCAAGCGTGGCGAAGATGGCGCGGTGGTGGTGTTTGACGGCATCGCCCGCAACAACACGCGCGGACGGCGGACGCTCCACCTGGACTACGAGGCTTATGAAGAGATGGCGCGGCGACAGATGCAAGAGCTTGCCGAACAGGCGTCCGCGCGTTTCGCCGTGCGCCACGTAACGCTGGTGCACAGGCTGGGGCGGCTCGAGGTGGGCGAAACCAGCGTGTTGATCGTGGTAGCCTCGGCGCACCGGGGCGCGGCCTTCGAGGCCTGCCGTTGGATCATTGACACCCTCAAGAAGACCGTACCCATCTGGAAGCAGGAGACGTTTGTGGACGGCACGGTGTGGGCGGCAGGCGAGCCGTTTCCGGCTGGAATCGCAGTTGAAACGGCGGAGGACGGGCATGAGCGGTAAGATCCGCAACTCCGGCTCACTGAAGTTGTTCCTGGTCGCCCTTATCTCCGTCATGACCGCGATTTCGGCCGCGTGCTTGTGCGCCCAGCAGACCACGCTGCACATGGACGTAAAGCTCGTAAGCGTGTTTGTGAACGTGACCGACCGGAACGGGGCCATCGTGGGCGGGCTCACACAGCAGGATTTTGCGGTGACCGAGGACGGCCGGCAGCAACAGATCGCGGTGTTTGAAAAACAGTCGGAGATGCCGCTGAACCTGACCCTGGCTATCGACACATCGGGCAGCGTACACAAAGACATGGGGGATGAAGCTTCAGCGGCGCGGCGGTTTGCCCATGCCATCCTGCGCCCGCAGGACCAGATGAGCGTACTGCAGTTTGCCACCGAGGTCCGAGAACTGACGCCCTTCACCAACCAACTGTCCCAGATCGATCGCGGGCTGGGGCAGTTGCGCGGCGACTTTGCCACGGCGCTCTATGACGCCATCTACCTGGGGGCCGATCGGCTGGGCGCGAAAGAAGGACGCAAGGTGCTGGTGGTGGTGTCGGACGGCGACGACACGGTCCAAAACACCACCTACGCGCAGGCGCTCGAGCAGGCACTGCGCAACGAAGTGATGATCTACTCGCTGATCGACGTGCCCATCGAGGCCAGCGCGGGCCGCGACCTGGGTGGAGAACATGCTCTCATTACCCTTGCTGAACAGACTGGCGGCAAATACTTTTACGTCAGCGACGGCGGCCTCGACAAGGCCTTTGCGCGAGTGAGCGACGATCTTCGCACCCAATACCTGCTCGGCTACTATCCCCACAACCAGGAGCCGGGACGGGTCTTTCACCGGATACTGGTGACAATCCCCAGAGCCAGCGCCGATGACTTCAACGTTCGCCACAAGAGCGGCTACTATGCCGATGCCCAGCCGGGGGAAAAATAGCCCCCGGCGAAATGCTGTAACCTGACGACATGAAATTTCGCTCCGCACTGTGCCTGCTGGCGCTCGTGTTCTGCGGCCCGCTTTTGGGTTTCGCTGGAACGCCCACGGCAAAAATACGCGTCCTCATCGTGGACGGATTCAGCAACCACGACTGGCAGCAGACCACACGCCTGCTGCGCGAAATTCTCGCAGCCACGGGTGAATTCGAGGTGCAGGTGAGCACGGCGCCCGAGGATACCGGCTCCGCTCAGTGGGCGGCATGGCGACCAAAGTTTTCAGACTACGATGTGGTGATTCAAACCTGTAACGACAATGGCGGGAACGGACTTTTGCTGGGCCTGAAGAAGAAACCCGAATGGCCCGATGCCGTCAAGCGGGACTTTGCGGAGTATGTGCGCAACGGGGGCGGCGTGTACATCTACCATGCCGCGGAGAATGCCTTTGTGGGCTGGAAGGAGTACGAGCAGATGGTCGGCCTGAGCTGGCGGCCAGCGGATTACGGCACAGCGATACGCATTGGCGATCACGGCAGGATTGTGCGGATTCCTGCAGGCGTGGGCCGCGGCACGGGACACGGTGAGCGCTCGAATGTGCTGGTGACGCGGCTGGGCAACGATCCCATTCACGCGGGAATGCCGCGCGCCTGGATGTCTCCGGACATGGAAGTCTACTACTATGCACGCGGGCCGGCCGAGCATCTGCATGTGCTGGCGTATGCGCGGGATGCCGACCCCAAACTCGGCCTGCTTTGGCCGGTGGAGTGGACGACAACTTACGGAAAGGGACGCGTGTATATCTCCACTTACGGTCATGTCTGGCCGGGCGATGTGCAGCCTGCGGGCCTGCGCTGCGCCGCGGTGCAGACCATCATTCCCCGGTCGCTCGAATGGCTTGCGCATCGGCCGGTCACTTTTCCCATACCCTCTGACTTTCCAGGACCCACGGCTGTCTCGGTCCGCGCAAACTTCCCATAGACTTTTTCAATTTCAGGTGCCCCACCTGCGCTTTTCCCCGGGAAACACCTGCGGCCAGGAGCCCAGCCTATGCGGGACGGGAAAACCGCATCTAAAATGGAAGTATGATTTCACCTTTGTCCTCGCGCCGCCGCTCCAAGATGCCTCCTCCGGGTGAAACCGGCCAGGAATCGCTCTATCTGCGCTCGCTCAGCGACCGCCAGGTGATCGTCTCCATCAAGCTGCGCGACGGCGAAACTGTGCGCGGCTGGATTGAGTACTTCGACGACGCCATGCTGCGGCTCACCCGCGAAGGGCGCCCCAACCTGTTCATCTACAAGCATCAGATCCGCACCATCAGCGAGGCCGGCAAGCGCCGCGTGCTGCGCTATGAGGCCAATGAAACTCCCTCGGGCAAGGAAGCCCTATGAGCGCTGAAACCCCCGCTCCCCAAAAAATTGGACCTCCTGCAACAGCGCAGAAGCTGATCTGGGTACCCAAAGCGGCTGAAATTGCGCGGGAGGCGGGCGCGCGCCTGCGCGAGTTTCTGGCCCAGGGCGTTGAAACCGAATACAAGGGCGACGTGGACCTGGTAACGGTAGCCGACCGAACCGTTGAGAAGCTGATCCGCGGCCGGCTGGGCGAGGCGTTTCCAGCGCACGGCATTTACGGAGAAGAGGGCACCCGCGAGCGCATGGAGGGCGAGTACCGGTGGTACGTTGACCCGCTGGACGGCACCACCAACTTTGCCCACGGTTTTCCGCAGTTTTGCGTCTCAATGGGACTGGAGCAGCGCCCCGCCGGCCTTGAGCCGGACCAGGACGGAACCCTGGTGGCCGCTGTCGTCTACGATCCCACCCGCGACGAGCTTTATACCGCCGAGCGTGGACAGGGCGCCACGCTCAATGGCCGCCCCATGCGGGTTTCGCGCATCCCCGTCCTGGCCGAGGCGCTGCTCTCCACCGGCTTTCCGAGCCGCAAGCGACACCAAAGCCCCAACGTGCATTTCTACCAGGAGTTCACCCTGCGCTCGCATGGAGTCCGCCGCGCCGGCTCGGCCGCGCTCGACCTGGCCTATGTGGCGGCGGGTCGCCTTGAAGCCTTCTGGGAGTTCAATCTGAATCCCTGGGACACCGCGGCCGGGATTCTGCTGGTGGAGGAGGCTGGCGGCAGCGTCACGGACTTTGCCGGCAATCCCTTCAAGCTCGACAGCCGGGAGATCTTGGCCTCGAACGGTCTGATTCAAGCCGAGCTGGTGGCGCTGTTCACCAACATGTTCGCCGGGCGCGGTCTGTCGCCCATTCCCACACCCCAGGAGTTTGCCCGGCGCAGGGCTGCCGCGGGAAGATAGTCCCACGGATTCCCGCATCGGAAAACGACGCTCAACGAAGCCGCGTCGGTGCCGGGGGTCGTATGCTAGTATCAGCGTCGAGAAGTTTAGTTTCCCGGAGAAATAAGAGATGGCCTACGTCATTGCAGAACCCTGTATCGGCACCAAGGACACCGCCTGTGTAGACGCCTGTCCTGTCGATTGCATCCACCCCAAGAAGGATGAAGACGGCCACGCCGAGGCCGATCAGCTGTTCATCGATCCGGTCGAGTGCATTGACTGCGGCGCCTGCGTTCCGGCCTGCCCGGTCTCGGCGATCTTCGCGCTCGATGACCTGCCGGAGAAGTGGGCCCACTTTACCGAGAAGAACTCTACCCATTTTGGGCGCTGATCACACTCGACTCGATCGTTGAGGCTTTACCGGGCGCGCACCCTGCAACCCGCAGGATGCGCGTTTGTGTCTGTCTTGGGCTTTGGAGAACACCGCTCTGGGCATTCGAGAACGCGGTTGTCACAGTCCAGGTGGGTTCAAAGAAGAGAGATTTGGCGTCCCGCGAGAACGGATTCGAGCAAAAGATACTCCGCCTGCTGACCGCGCTGTTGCATCAGCCAAATTGAAAGATTTTGTGGCGCCAGCTTACTGAACACTTTCAGCTGCGGGTACCCGCAGCATTGCCGGCGCATTCATTTCCACGCTGGAATCGGCCACCGTGCGCGGGCAGAGAGCGTACCTGCCCTTCTCGATTTCAATGAAATCGACATTGTCGCCGGTCTTCAGGCCAAGCTGTTTGATTACGTTGCTGGGGATGGTAATACGACCGTTGAAGGTGACCATTGCGGAAGGCATTTGGAACCTCTGCACACATTCTAGCCCAGCGCCTGCCGCAAGTCTTCCACAAAATGAGACGTCCAACGCACAAATGACTGCATCAATTTGAGTGCAAACCTACATGGACGCCGTCCCATTTTGAACGCCCGGCCGCGCGCTTCCCCTGGGCAATCAAGTGCATTCCAGCGTCCCGCGCCGCTTTCCGGTCGAAGGTAACCGTGCACCGGTACCCTGCGGCGCTGGCGGAGGCCGAGATGAGGCAATCCGCAAAATCTGCGTTTCCAGCCACATACAGAGCAAAGGCACGGCGCGCCCCATCCTCCTGCTCAACGGCAATCTCGCGGCTGGCCGGCAAAACCTCAAGTTTCGCGGCACAGTTGAGAATCGACTCGTTCATCTCCTCGATCGTGGACACATGGTCCAACCCGGGAACGCAACCCTCCTGATCGCGATTAGACCGGGTCTTCGGCCGGATGGCGTACTGTCCCTTCTCCACTTCGACAAAGTCGACCTTGTCCCCGGCAGTCAGGCCAAGGGCAGTGCGCACCTGGATGAGGATGGTGATCTGACCCGTCGAGGTAATGGTGGCGCTGGGCATAGCCGCTCCTTACTCAGTCAATCAGACCTTGCGTTTTACTAAATTCCTGACTTTTGGGTGAGAGATGAGGAGCTGCCACGGACATAGCGGCAATGGGAAGTGGGAAGATGGTCGTAGATCGTTGAGAATGGAAGAAACAGATGAGCGTGCTCGCCTCAGAAGCGGTGGTTTTGCGCACTTGGCCCCTGCATGAGGCCGACCTGATCGTGAGCTTTTTCACGCGCGACTACGGCCGCATGAAAGGCGTGGCCAAGTCCGCGCTACGCAGCCGCAAGCGCTTCGGGGGCGCGTTGGAGCCGATGACGCTGGCCCGAGCCTGGTTCGCCGAAAAGCCGCGCCAGGAGCTGGTCCGCCTCGATCAGTTGGAGATTCTTCGCTCGCCGCTGGCCGCGCCGGTCGACCCGGTGCGCATGACCGTGCTCAGCTTCTACGCCGAACTGCTGGACGAGGCCCTGCCGGAACACGATCCCCAGGAAACCATCTTCCGCCTGCTCGTCTCGGTGCTGGAGCACACCACCGTCGCCCAGTCGGAGCTCGTCCAGCCCTGGATGCCGCTCACCTATTTTTCCCTGTGGATGACCCGGCTGATGGGCCTGCTGCCCGACATTGCCCATTGCACCGCCTGCGGCGAGCCGTTGCATGCGGCCGAGGTCACCTTTAACAACTATGCCGACGGGCTGTTTTGCGCCGCGCATCGCAACGGCAACGCCAGCCTGCTCTCTGCCGACTCCTGGCAGCTTGCGCAGAGGATGCTGCGGGCGCCCGTTTCCGCCTTTGCCGCCGAGCCCTGGCCGCGCCGCCGCGGCTCGGATCTGCGCCGCTTCACGCTGCAGTCTCTGGAGCGGCACCTGGAACGCAAGCTGCGCACCGCCGAAGCGCTCGGCCGCCTGGGAGGCTGACGGCTGGGCGTCAGCCAGCACAGGTTCGACGAAGCTTGTCTCCTGCGGCAAATCCACTTGCACAGTGTGTATGGAGTGTGTATTCTTACTTCAGGCCAAACGCTGGAGAACGATGGACAGCCGGGAGATCATCAGGAAACTGAAAGACGATGGATGGTTTGAGGTTGCCCAGATGGGAAGCCACAAGCAGTTCAGGCACGAGACGAAACCGGGACGTGTTACCGTTCCCACGCCGCGCAAGGATATTCCGATTGGAACCCTTCGTTCCATCGAAAAACAGGCGGGCATCAAGCTCAGGTAGGTAGAAACGAATGGAATACATCGCGTATCTGCACAAAGACGGCAAGTCGGATTATGGTGTCAGCTTTCCCGATTTCCCCGGCTGCATCACTGCCGGAACCACTCTGGAAGAGGCGCGCCGGATGGCGGCGGAAGCCCTCTCGTTCCACATTGCAGGCATGCAAAAAGATTCAGAGAGGCTGCCCGAACCTTCAAGCCTCGACGATCTCCGCAACGACCCCGCAATGAAGGGCGCAGTTGCTTTCCTGGTGGAAGTGGCCGCACCGGAGAGGACGGTTCGATTCAACGTCACCGCCCGTGAGAGCCAACTCTCTGAGATCGATGACCGCGCCCGCGCAGCCAGGCTCACCCGTTCCGCGTTTATGGTTCATAGCGCCCTGGGCCGGAAACTTGCACGGGCCGCCCACCACGCCGAATCCGGAAAGGAGCATCGCCGGCGCGAGAGGTCCGCTTAACTGTCCGGGCTGCCGAAGCCCTCTGAGCCTGACGGCTGATAAAATTGCCCGGAGACTGTTGTGAAATATTGAGTCCCGTCGAGAGAGAGTCCTCTGTGTCCTCACCTAAAGCTTCAACGGCTACCGCTGTCTCCCCCGCCAAACCGGCTGCGCTCACGTTTCAAGAGCTGTTGTTCCGCCTGCAGGGGTTTTGGGCGGAGCGCGGATGCATTCTGCAGCAGCCCTTCGACGTGGAAGTGGGCGCGGGCACCATGGCCCCGGAGACGTTTCTCCGCGTGCAGGGCCCTGCTCCTTATCGCGTGGGCTACCCGCAGCCTTCGCGGCGGCCCGCCGACGGCCGCTACGGCGAAAATCCCAACCGTCTATTCCGGCATACCCAGTTTCAGTTGATTCTGAAACCCCCGCCGGTGAATGTGCAGGAGCTCTACCTGCAGTCGCTCCAAGCCATCGGCATCGATCTCTCCAAACACGATCTCAAATTTGAAGAAGACAACTGGGAAGGGCCGACCGTGGGCGCCTGGGGCGTGGGCTGGCAGGTGATGATGGACGGGATGGAGATTACCCAGTTCACCTACTTCCAGCAGTGCGGCGGACTGGATCTCGATCCCATTTGCGCCGAGCTGACCTATGGCCTCGAGCGGCTGGCAGCTTTCATGCAAGATGTGGACTCGGTGTACGACGTGGTGTGGGCGCGCGATCCGGAGACCGGCGCCGAGGTTACCTACGGCGATGTGCGGCTCACCGAGGAGCTGCAATACTCCGTCTACAACTTTGAAGACGCCGATGTAGCACGGCTTTGGGAGCACTTTAACAGCTACGAAGCCGAGGCGCAGGCGTTGCTCGCGAAGGCCGGCAAACTGATGGCCGATGAAAAGGCGAGCGCCCAGGATAAGCGGCGATTCCCACTGATGTCGACCTATGAGCTGGCGCTCAAGTGCTCGAACCTGTTCAATGTTCTGGATGCGCGCGGAGCCATCAGCGTGACCGAGCGCGTGGGCATGATCGGCCGCATCCGCAACCTCTCCGTTGGCGTCGCCAAAGCCTACGCCTTGCAGCAGGCAGCCTGAACGAACGCTGACCACTGTCCACTGTTCACTGAACTTTGGCCACCGGAACAGAAAGATTCTGACCCATGTCTGACTTTTTACTGGAAATCGGGCTCGAAGAAGTACCCGCACGCATGATCGCCTCAGCCGAGGCGGAACTGGGCCGCCGCGTCAACGAACTGCTTACGCGTGAGCGCCTGCTTGGCCCCGCGGTCTCGCTCACCACCTACTCCACGCCGCGGCGTCTCGCCGTGCTGGTAGATGACGTGCTCCCCAGGCAGGCTGACAGCGAGGAAAAGCTCACCGGCCCCTCGTGGAAGGTGGCCTTCAAGGAAGGCGCGCCCACAGCCGCCGCCGAAGCCTTTGCGAAAAAGGCCGGCGTCGCGGTCTCCACGCTTGAAAAGGTGACGACGCCCAAGGGCGAGTATGTGGGCGCCACGGTCAAGCGCCAGGGCCGCACCGCGGGCGAGATTTTTGTCGCCGAGCTGCCCAGGGAAGTCCTCAGCCTCTACTGGGCCAAGAACATGTACTGGCGGGCCGGCAAGCCGGAGCGGTTTGTGCGCCCGGTGCGCTGGGTTGTCGCGCTGCTCGACTCCACGATCGTGCCGCTGCAGATTGCCGGCATCGTCGCCGGCAATGCCAGCCGCGGCCATCGCATCCTCCACGGCGACAAGCCCGTGGTTCTGCGCAACGCCAAAAGCTACAAAGAATCCCTGCGCGCCGCAAAAGTTCTGGCCGATGTTGGCGAGCGCCGGCAGTCCATTCGCAAAGTGCTCGACGCAGCCACACGCACCGTCAAGGGTGCGCGCTGGCGCGAAGATGATGCGCTGGTCGAGACGGTCGTCCACCTGACCGAGTGGCCCAGCGTGGTGCTGGGCGACTTTGAGCCGGAGTACCTGGCCCTGCCTGAAGAGGTTCTGGTCACCGTGATGCGCGACCATCAGAAGTACTTTGCCGTGGAAGGCGCTGACGGCAAGCTTGCTCCGCACTTTCTCGCCGTACTCAACACCGAGGTCGATGATGAGGGCCGAGCGATCATCCGCCACGGCAATGCGCGCGTGCTGCGCGCGCGCTTCAAAGATGCGCGCTTCTTCTGGGACTTCGACCAGAAGACGCCGCTCGCCGAGCGCGTGGAAAGCCTCAAAGCCGTCACCTTCCAGAAGGAGCTGGGCAGCTATCACTGGAAGACCGAGCAGAACTTGGCGGTGGCCGAAAACCTGACCCGCAAGCTGACCAGCGACTACGGCGTCTCCTTTGACGCTTACCGGCTCAAGGTTGCCGTCCGCCTCGCCAAGACCGACCTGACCACCGAGCTGGTGAAGGAGTTTACTGAGCTGCAGGGCGTCATCGGCGGCCTCTACGCGCGCGCCCAGGGGCAGGGCGAGACGGTAGCGAGAGCCATCTATGACCAGTACCGCCCGGCCTCGACCGAGGATGCCATCCCCGCGACGGTCGAAGGCCAGGTGCTGGGGCTCGCCGACCGCATTCAGACCATCACCGCCATGTTCCGCATCGGCAACGCGCCCACCGGCTCCAAAGACCCCTTTGCGCTGCGCCGCGCCGCCAACGCCATCGTCAAGGTTCTGGCCGAGTCTGGCTTGCCGCTCACGCTGGCCGAGGTTATTGAGAGCGGCGGCGCAGAAGCTGCGAACCGCGAACAGGTCGCGGCCTTCCTTGGCGAGCGCCTGCATTTCTATCTCAAAGATGTGCGCGGCTTTGCCTACGATGTGGTCAGCGCAGTGCTCGCCGCCGGCGCCGACGACGTGCGCGACGCCATCGCGCGTGCCGATGCCCTCACCGCGGTGCGCGGTTCGGAAGACTTCGCTGCCATCTCCGCCGCCTTCAAGCGCATCAAGAACATTCTGCGCCAGGCCGAGGAGAAAAAGTTTGCGATTGGCTCGAGCGTTGGCGTGGCGCTCGCGCCCGAAGCAAGCCGGCTGGCCGACTCCGCCGCCGCGCTGGCGCCCGAAGTGGCCACTTTGCGCCAGCTGCGCGCCTACGGTGAGGCTCTGGCGCAGATCGCCACTCTCCGCCCCGCCGTGGATGCGTTCTTTGACAAGGTGATGGTCCTCGATCCCGATGAAAAGGTTCGCGGCGCGCACCTGGCCCTGATCGATGAAGTCCTGCGCAGCTTCTCCGGCATCGCCGACTTCAGCGAGATGGTGACGGGGTAAACCACTTTCGCGATCGATCAAATTCGGCTGCGGTGTGGCGGCTTTGAATCCCCTTCTCATGCACGGGCGAGAGGCAGGAAACACCGCAACCAGTCCTCCGCCCTGCCGTCTACAATCGTGAGAGATGGCTGACACGCTTTATCTGAGCTTGTGGTACCCCAACCTGCGCCTTGCCGCGATTCCCGACAAGCTGACGGAGGTGCTGGGAGCCTTTGCCGCGCATGGCGGTGAACCGCGTGTCTACTCGGCCACGGTTTGGCCGGTCAACTGGAGCGAGTCGCCCGTCTTCCAGCAGATTTATGGCCGCAGAGCGTCTGCGGCCCCTGGTCCGGATGGCGCCCTGAAACCTCAGTCGGGCGCCGAACCCAAAGTCGCCGTCCAGGAGGCCCTCGAACTGCTCCACGACGACTACGCCTACGAGTTCCAGATCGGCTGGAGCCTCTGGGAGCTCGAATTGGGCGGCGGCCTCGATGCCCGCTGGGTGCGCGCACCGCGGCTGGTGCGCGTTACCGGCTTTGGACCGCTGTTCGACGACGCTGCCTACGAGCAGGACGGCCACATCCGCGTGGACTTCGGCTCCGACACGCCGTTTCTCGAGGAAGATCTGGAGCTGGATTCGGTCGCTGCGCGGCACGTGGAGGAAAATGTACGCCAGCTCGTGGAGCTGACCGCGGCCATCGAAAAGGATTCGGGAGCGACGGCCCGGCTGCTGTGGAGCGAGCTGGGCGAGAGCCTTGCCCAGCGGCTGGCGGCGCGGCTGGCCGCGGTTCTTGGATCGGGGAACTAGCGCGTGCGCCTGACCATTGAACGCCTTCGAACGCTGGTTCTGGCTACCGGGATTTTGCTGATGGTGGCCCTGGGCGTGTTTCTGGCCGTGGCCCGCTACCGCAATCCCTTCAACCTGAGGGAGCTGCCCAAGCGGCTGGGCATCGACATCCAGCAGGAGGCCAACGGCGTCACCTATTCTCACGCCCTCGGAGCCCACTCCCAGTTCAAGATTCATGCCTCCAGGGTCGTCCAGCTCAAAAGCGGCCATGCGATGCTGCACGATGTCATGATCGAGCTCTACGGCGAAGACGGCAGCCGCCTTGACCGCATCGAGGGCGACGAGTTCGAGTACGACCAGAAGCAAAACATCGCCACGGCTGCCGGGCCGGTCCAGATCACGATGATGCGCCCGGGGGTTGCGCCGGCCATTGCGCCCAAAGCCAAGGCGAGCGTGGTGTCAAAGGACAAGGGGATTGCCAAACCCCTGGCCGCGGCCGCCGAAACCGCCGAGTCGGGCGAAATCCACATCAAGACCAGCGGGCTGACCTTCGACTACAAGAGCGGAATGACCACCACCAGCCAGCACGTGGACTTCTCAATGACCCAGGGATCCGGAAGTTCCCTGGGCGCAACCTACGACTCGCAAAAAGGGACTCTGGTTCTCGATCACGCCGTGGAGCTGACCACCCGGCGCGGCGACGACACGGTCCAGATTCACGCCCAGCACGCGGAATTCGAGCGCGACAGTCGCCAGTGCGTGCTGAGCGTGGCCGCAGCCGACTACCGCGGCGGAGAGGCCACGGCGGGCGCGGCGAAGATCCTGTTCCGCGAGGACGGGTCGGCGGTGCGGCTGGACGCAACGGATGGATTCACGCTGGCCACCGCCACAGGCGGCCACCTGGCGGCGCCGATGGGCTCAATGGACTTCGACCAACACAACCAGCCCCGGCACGGTCATCTGGAGGGCGGCGTGCGCATGGACTCGATCAACGGCAACCGCCAGATCCATGGCGCCTCGCCCACCGCCGCACTGGAGTTCACCGCTAAGGGCCTTTTGCGCCTTGTTCACCTGGAGCGAGGCGTGGCCTTCAACAGCCAGGAACAGAGCACCACGGTTGCGAACCGGAAGAACGGCGCGGAACTGGTGCGCGTGAGCCGCGCCTGGCGCTCGCCCATGGCGGATTTGGACTTCCGCGATGCCGGCCAGGGCCGAGTGGAACCGGCCGCCATTCACGGCACCGGGGGCGTGGTTGTGACCGGCGAGAGCCAGCGCGGCAGCGGGCCTGCCGTTCCCTCCAGCATGATGGCCGACGCGGTCGACGGCGCGTTTGGCAGCGCTTCAGCTCCTGCTTCGGAGTTGACCGCGATCACCGGTGTGGGCCATGCAGCCATTGAGGAAACCACGGCCACCGGAGCCAGGCAGACCGCAACTGGCGACCGGCTCGATGCCCATTTCAATACCGCTGCATCGAATGCGGCCAAAAGCACAACCGGAGCTGGGCTCGGCGGGTCGCAGATCCAGTCGGCAATGCTCGATGGCCACGTAACGCTCACCCAGACCCCGGCGCCGAAGTCCGGCGGCCAGCCCGAGGCAACCATGCGCGCCACCGCGGGCAGGGCCGTTTACGAAGGCACCGGCGAGTGGCTGCACCTGACCGTCAACCCCAGGGTCGAAGACGGCGCCCTCCAGCTGAGTGCGGTCAAGATTGACGTATCGCAGCAATCCGGAGACGCGCTGGCGCATGGCGACGTGAAAGCCACTTGGCTGAATGCGGCCAGGAGCACCCAGCCAGCGGCCGGCAATGCGGGCATGGCCCTGGGCGGTCAGGGTCCGGCGCACGCCATCGCCCAGGAAGCGCAACTGCGCCGGTCAAGCGGCCAGATTGTCTTCACCGGCCATGCACGCCTGTGGCAACAGACTAATTCGATCTCCGGACCAGTGATCGTGCTCGATCGGGAGAAGAAATCGCTGGCGTCGCAGAGTACCGACCCCGCGGAACCGGTGCGAGTGATCCTGTTGAGCACCGGAACTCTGGAACCGGCCGCATCATCGCCGGGCAAGGAGGGAGCCGCGAGGCCGAATACGCCCTCCGTGGTCCGGGTCCGCGGAGGCGAACTCGTCTACTCCGACATCGACCGCAAAGCCGTGATGGTGGGCGGCGCGCTGGGCACGGTGGTTGCCGAGACGGCGACAGCGACGTCGGTTTCAAACCGCGTGGATCTCTATCTATTGCCCGCCGGCACTCACGCGGGCGCCGGTCCCGGTCAAAGACAGCCCCCACTAGGTCAAGTGGACCGGATGATCGCGAGCGACCGCGTGTCGATCTCTTCCATGGGCCGCAGGGGCACCGGGGAGCAGTTGACCTATACCGCCAAAACCGGGGAGTATGTGCTCACAGGAACCGCCGCCGCACCGCCGCGGATGACCGATCCCGTGCGCGGCAACGTGACCGGCGAAGCTTTGATTTTCAATAGCCGCGATGATAGCGTCAGTATCGAAGGCGGCGGACGCCAGACCAGGACGGAAACCACCGTGCGCCAGGGTGAGAACGGAAGCGAGCCACAAAAATAAATGGAAACACTGATCGCGGAAGGAATTGGCAAGTCATACAAGGGGCGGCAGGTTTTACGCGGAGTCGACCTGAGCATCTCGCGCGGGGAGGTGGTTGGACTGCTGGGCCCTAACGGGGCCGGCAAAACCACCAGCTTTTACATCATCGTGGGATTGGTGGCGCCTGAGACCGGGCGCGTGCTGGTGGACGGCACCGACATTACCCACCTGCCCATGTACCTGCGCGCACGCAACTTCGGCATCAGCTATCTCCCCCAGGAGCCTTCGGTGTTTCGCAAGCTCACGGTCGAGGAAAATATTCTGGCCGTGCTTGAAGCGCAGCAGATGGGCAACCGCGAGCGGCGCACCCGGGCCGAGCGTCTCATCAACCAGTTGAACCTGGGCCATATCCGCACCACACGCGGCTACGCGCTCTCGGGCGGCGAGCGCAGAAGGGTTGAAATTGCGCGCGCGCTCTGCATTCAGCCCCAGTTCATCCTGCTCGATGAGCCCTTCAGCGGCATCGATCCCATCGCCGTGCTGGAACTGCAGAAGACCATCTTCGACCTCAAGGCCGCAGGCATTGGAGTCCTGATTACCGATCACAACGTCCGTGAAACGCTCAGCGTGACCGACCGGGCGTACATTATTGCCGAAGGCCGCATTTTTCGCGCCGGTACGCCGCAGGAGCTGGGAAACGACGTGGAGGTGCGGCGCGTCTATCTTGGCGAAGGCTTCTCTCTGGGCTGAGGAGGGGAGATTTAACTCCAGATTTCCGGGCGAGGCCGCCGGCGGCGGAGAAGAAAATTGAGGCCCAGTTTCGGGATGGGTCATTGCCCAATACGGAACATATGACTCGAATTGGTGATTCGAATCGAGGCATATTCTCCATTAAAATTTTTCCACTAAGGCTACACTTGCACTGAGTTCGCAGGGGAACGAGTCCCACTTATGGCGCTGCTGCAACCAAAATTGATGTTGAGGGTGTCGCAACGCCAGGTCCTCACGCCTGGCCTGATGCAAATGGTCAGCGTGCTGGCCCTGAACAAGCTCGAACTGAAGGAGATGATCGATGCCGAGATGGTGGAAAATCCCGTCCTGGAAGAGATTGACGAATCGGTTCCGATGTTGGATGAGGTTGCGGGCCGTGAGGAGCGTGATGAGAGGCTGGGCCGCCTCGAGCTGGGAGCGCAAGAGCCCGCGGCTCCGCCCAAGGATCCATTCAACGAGATCGATTTCGGATCGTACTTTCAGGATTATCTTGACCCCGGCTATCGCACGCAACCGGAGTACGAAGATAGCGAAAAGCCCTCGTTTGAAACATTTCTCTCCCAGCCTACGACTCTTTCCGATCACCTGGCGTGGCAACTGGGAGCTCTGAGCCTGGCGCCTGAGCTGCACAACGCGGCCGAGCTGGTCATCGGCAATCTCGACGAAGATGGCTACCTGGCAGCCAGCGATGAAGAGCTGGCGGCTGCTCTCGGGCAGTTATTGGGAAGCGCCGCACCACAGCAGGACGGCGTCGAGGACCACGCCGCGGCGCTCGAGCTGGTGGCCCGGGCCATTGGCCTGGTGCAGCATCTCGACCCTGCCGGCATCGGGGCCCGGGATTTGCGCGAGTGCCTGATGATTCAGATTGCCGCCCAGCAGCAAGAGTTCGGCCATTTGTACGCCAAACGGCCGGCTGAGCAGGAAGAAGACCCGCATCGCAGCCTGAAGGCCGAGGCCGAGGCCCAACTTGAAGCGCGCCGGCGCAGCATGGAGGTGGGCGCGCTGATTGTGGACCATCACTTGCATCTGCTGCAGAAGCGTGACCTGAAAGACCTGGCGCGGGCAGCTCAGATCAGCACCGAAGAAGCCCACGCGGGCATGGAATTCATCCGTACCCTCGACCCCCGTCCGGGCCGCCTCTACAACCGCGAGCAGACGCGGCTGATTGAGCCCGATGTGGTGTTTCTCAAGCGCGGCGGTGAGTGGGTTGTGTCCATGAATGAAGAAGACATGCCCAGCCTGCGCCTCAGCTCGCGCTACCGCCGCATGCTGGTGGCTGAAAATACCGACAAGGAAGTGAAGGACTACGTGAAGGAGCGCTTCCGCTCGGCCATGCAGCTAATGCGCAACATCGCCCAGCGCAAGAGCACCATCCTGCGCACCTGCGAAGTGATCGTCCGGCGCCAGCAGGAGTTTCTTGAAGTCGGCGTCGAGGCCTTGCACCCCATGATGATCAAGGAAGTGGCCGAAGAGATCGGGGTTCACCCTTCCACCGTCAGTCGCGCGGTGTCAAACAAATATGCCCACACGCCGCAGGGCGTACTCGAGTTGCGCTTCTTCTTCTCGGAGGGCTCGAACGGTCCCGAGGGCGCCGACACGCCACTGCTGGTGCTCAAGCGCAAGGTGAAAAAGCTGATCGAGGATGAGGATGCACGCCATCCCCTCACCGACGACCAGCTTGCCGCCATGCTCAAGGCGCAAGGAATTCAGCTCACCCGCCGCACCGTGGCCAAGTACCGCGAGGACATGAACATTCCCTCGACGCATCAGCGCCGCCGCCGCGACAAGTAGACCTGGGCTTCAGAGTCGCGCGCTGCGACCTGCGTCTGCAGGCCGCTCTATCGCGAGAGCTCAACTCTTCAGCTCCAGATCCGATTGCTGTTCCTACATTGCCTCAGGGCTTTCAATGCCCAGCCATTTCAGTGCAATCACCAGCTCCCGCAGCGCGACGGCAGCGGTGGCCAGCAGAAGCGTCTTTCTGGCCGCGTCCTCTTCGCTCAAAATGTGATGGCGGTGGTAGAAGTTGTTGAACTCCTGCGCCAACTGGAAGGCGTGCTTGGCCAGGAAGGCCGGCTCCGAGGTTGCAATGCATTGCTCCAGCACCAGGGTGCGGCGCGCGGTGCGCAGCCACAGCGCCCAGATGTCTTCGTTCTCTTCTCCCGAGAAAAACTTCGCGGAGTCACCGCTCGCAGCGCTGAACTCCGCCAGCACTGCTTCGGCCGCTGTGCCCGCCTTGCGAAAAATGTTGCGCGCCCGGACCACGGCGTACTGAATATACGGGCCGGTCTCGCCTTCGAAGCTCAGCGCGTCCTTGAAGTCGAAGGCGATGACCGAATTGCGTGTGAACTTGAGCATGAAGTAGCGCAACGCGCCGATCGCGATCTGTTCGGCGATCTTCTGGCGCTCGGCTTCGTCGCGACCCGTCTGCCGCGCGTCCACTTCAGCCCGCGTGGCCGCGATGAGCTTGTCGATCAGGTCGTCGGCCTTGACGCCGAAACCCTTGCGGCCGCTCACTTCGATGTAAGGCCGCGCCAGGTCCTCGGCGGATACGTCGTAGCCCAGCTCGACCGCGCAGCGCGGCGTCAGGGCCACCATCTCGTAGCTGAAATGTGTGTAGTGGTCGGCCTGCTCCGTGTAGCCCATGCCGCGCAGAGCCTGGATCACGTTGGCCTGCGGGTCCGACTGCCGCGTGTCGATCACGTTGTAGATGGCCGTCGCGCCGCCAAAGTGCGGATGCTTCTGCTCGCCATGAACAGTCGAAATCCAGCATTCCTGATCCGGATAGGTGAAGAACGGCTGGTAGCCGAAGTCCTTGCCCAGCAGGCCGAACTTCCACAAGTGATAGGCGATGTCTTTGCCCACATAGGTCACGGTGCCGTTGGAGCGGACAATCACCTTTGCATCTTCATCTGTCTCGTCACCCGCGACGTCAGAGCCCGGACGCGTCATCACCCAGCAGCCTTTGTTCTTGCCTTCATTCTCGAAATAAAGCACCCCGGTCTTTTTCAGTTGCTCGAATGCCGCATCCCAGAACTTGAGGTGCAGAATCTCGCTCTCGCGGGGAAGAAAATCGTACTCGATGTCCAGCCGCAACATGGTTTCAAGATGACGGCGCAAGACTGCGGTCGAAATCAGCTCGGCAGCTTCGGCGGTTTCGTTTGCGCCCTGCTCAAGCTCGTGCAGCGTGGCGTAGCGCAGCTTTTTGCGGGCTGCATTCTCCTGCTCGCTTCCCTGTTCGTACCACTGCGAAGTCCTGGCGTAGAGATCCCAGCAGTAGTAGTCGATGCGCGTGCCTTCGCGCGCCAGTTCCGTCAGCAGCGAGCGAACCTCGGCGAGCGACCGGCCCTCCAGATGAAGAAAGCCCACCACCACGTCCGCCACCTGCACGCCGGTGTTGTCGATGTAGTTCTGCACGTCCACTTTTTGCCCTGAGGCGCGCAGCAACCGCACAAAGGTGTCGCCGAGAATTGAATTGCGCAGGTGGCCGACATGCGCGGCCTTGTTGGGATTGATGCTGGTGTGCTCCACCAGTACATGGCCGCCCGCGGCGCCGCCAAATTGAGTGTCTTGGGCAACGTCGCGTGCAGCTGCGGCGCGGTCAAGACGCGCATTAATGTAGCCCGCGCCGGCAACTTCAAAACCGGCGAACCCATCTCGCGTACCGAGCGCGGCGACAATCTCCTGGGCGATGATCTTTGGCGCCTTTCGCAGTTTGCGGGCCAGCTCGAACGCAATGGGCGTCGACAACTCGCCAAATTTCAAGTCCGGCGGCGTCTCCATGGGAAGGTTGTCAAGCTGGAGATCGTATTTCTCTTCGAGCACGGCGCGCAGAAGTTCGCCGAGCCTTTTTTGCATTTCAAGATACACGTCGTGAGGCCTCTGAAATCCTTGATTTTCTGGGGCGATTCTAACAGACTGCGAGTCGTTGAGCAGACCGGTTGGCGCTTTTGGACGGGCTCCAAACTCAGACCCGTAGCAGGGCGGATGCGCGCCTGGGGCTACCTCTCGACTCATGCCGTAAGATGGAAAGTAGATTGCCTCGAGACTTCCGGCTGACCTGAGCGGAGAATTGAACGCAAATCCCACTCATGAACAATCCAACGCCCAGCTCTGACCGCTATTACCTGACCACGCCCATCTATTACGTGAACGCGAGGCCGCACTTGGGCCACGCCTACTCGACCATCGTGTGCGACGCGATCGCGCGGCGCAAACGGGCGCAGGGCATTGACACATGGTTCCTCACCGGCACCGACGAGCACGGGCAAAAAATCGAGCGCTCGGCGGAACTCGCGGGGCGCACGCCGGCCGAGTTCGCTACCGCCATCTCGGCTGAATTTCGCGGCCTGTGGGATCGGCTGGGGCTCACCTACGACGACTTCATCCGCACCACTTCAGATCGCCACAAACGCGGCGTGCAAAAACTGTTTGCCACGCTGCGCGACCGCGGCTTCATCTACAAAGGCTCCTACACCGGACAGTACTGCGTCTCCGACGAAGCCTATGTGGACGGCCCGCCGGGCACGCCCTGCCCCGACTGCGGACGCATCACCGAAACTGTGAGCGAAGAAAATTATTTCTTCAAACTGTCCGCCTTCGAGCGCAAGCTGCTGGAGTTCTACGAGGCCAACCCCGGATTCATGGGGCCGGAGTCGACCCGCCGCGAGGTCATTTCCTTTGTGCGCGGCGGCCTCAAAGATCTGTCGGTGAGCCGCACCAGTTTCTCCTGGGGCATCCCGGTTCCCGGCGACGAAAAGCACGTCATCTACGTGTGGCTTGATGCGCTGGCCAACTACATCACCGCGCTGGGCTACGGTTCGGACGACCCAGAGGACCAGGCCCGCTTTGCCAAGTTCTGGCCGGCGGACATGCACCTCATCGGCAAAGAAATCAGCCGCTTCCACTGCGTCTATTGGCCTGCATTCCTGATGGCCGCGGGCATCGATGTTCCGCGCTCGGTCAGGGCCAATGGCTGGCTGCTCTTTGACCAGGGAAAAATGTCGAAGTCGCGCGGCAACATCGTGCGCGCTGAAACCGTGCAGGACGTTCTGGGCGCGGATGCGCTGCGCTACTTCCTGCTTCGCGAAATTCCCTTCGGGCAGGACGGCAGCTTTTCATTTGATGCTTTGGTGCAGCGCTATAACGGCGATCTCGCTAACGGCTACGGCAACCTGGTAAGCCGCGTGGTGAACATGGTGCACAAGTACTTTGGCGGCGTGGCGCCGGAGGCTGGCGCGGAGACAAATGCTGAGACTGCGCTTCATGAAAGCGCTGCGCGCACAATCGCCGCATTCGGCCCTGTGTTTGACGAATTGAATTTCTCCGAGGCGCTCAAGACCCTGTGGCTCCTGGTGGCGGAGACCGACGGCTACCTCACAGCCAACGCACCGTGGAAGAAGCCCGCCGCCCGCTCCGACGCCGATCATGCGCAATTGCAAGCCCGCGTACTGGCGACGGCAGCCGAAGCCATTCGCGTCATCACCGCGCTGGTCTATCCCATCCTGCCCTACTCCGCCGCCAAAGTCTGGCGCCAACTCGGACAGGGCGATATTGCGGACGCGGCCAGGAATTCGTTTTTGAAAAATCTCGCGTGGGGCGGCTTGAAGGCCGGCACGCAATTCGGCGAGCCGGCGCCGCTCTTTCCCCGCGCGGAAAAGGATGCGATCGATCGTATGCAAAATCTTGAAGATGAAAACAACCGCACGGTGATTGAAGCCGCCGGCGGAAGCGCGGCTCCAACCGCCGCGCCTGTTGCTCCTGCACCAATGCCCAATGAAAAACCACCGGCCGCTGCTGCCGTCAAGCCTCCCGTTGCCGTGCATGCTGCCGCTGCTCTGCCCGCGCAGGCTAACGCCCCAGTCCCGCCGGCCAAGGCCGATGCTCCTGCTGCCGCGCCAGCCGCAGCAACTGCTGAACCCGCGCACATCAGCATCGACGACTTCGCCAAGGTCGATCTGCGCGTGGCGCAAATCCTGGTGGCCGAGCGCGTGCCCAAGGCCGACAAGCTGCTGCGCCTGGAGGTCGATCTCGGCTACGAGAAGCGCCAGATTCTGGCCGGCATCGCCCAGTACTATGAGCCGGAAAAACTCATTGGACGCAAAATCGTGATCGTGGCCAACTTGGCGCCGCGCAAGATGCGCGGACTGGAGTCGAACGGCATGTTGCTGGCCGCCTCGTTGCCCGACGGCGCGCCCGTGCTGGCCGGATTTCTTGAAGAGGTTCCGCTCGGCGCGCGGCTGAAGTAAGGCGTTTTTACCCGTTCATCCTCCATCAAACCGCCCCTCCCTGTCTTCGACGGGCTAACTGCGAGTCTTGCCGTAGCAGCGGCGCGGAACCTCCGTACATTGCAGCGCCTTGGGTTCACGGTACGCAAAACAATCCACTGCTTCATTGCCACCTTCTGCATTGAGCTAGGTCACCCGTTGCTGCACCACGACAGCGACTTCGAGCCATTTGAAAACGAACTGGGACTACACGTCCTGCGTCCTCAGCCAATCTCGCTCCATTAAACTGAATTGATACTGGAAAAGGCTTTCCCCATTCACTTTCTCCTGAGGGCCCCATCTTGCTGATCGACTCCCATGCCCACATTGACAGTGCTCGCTACGCGGAAGACCGCGCCGCCATGCTCGAGCGCGCCTGGCAGGCTGGCGTGGGCGCGGTGCTGGCCATCGGCATCGGCGAGGAGCCGGCCCAGATGCACCAGGCGCTCGACCTTTGCCGAGAGTTCAACGGGCGACCGAACCTTCCCCGGCTCTACGCGAGCGCCGGTATTTATCCCCACAACACCCACCAGGCGGATGAAGCCGCGCTTCAAAAGCTCTCGGGCCTTCTGGGCGAGCCGGAGGTCATTGCCTGCGGGGAGATCGGCCTGGACTACTACCACGAAGGCGCGGCGCACGACGTGCAACGCGAAGGGTTCATCCGCCAGCTCGAAATTGCCGCTGGGCGCAAACGGCCCATTCTCATCCACTGCCGCCCCAAGGACGGCGCAACCGACGCCTGGGACGATCTTTTCGCGATCCTTGAAGAGCATTGGCGCCGCACCGGCCTGGGGGGCGTAATGCATTGTTTCGGGGCCGGTTGGGAGCAGGCGTGCCGGTCGCTGGACCTGGGCTTTCTGGTCTCTTTTGCCGGCAATCTCACCTATCCCAAGGCACAGCCGCTGAGGGACGTCGCCGCTCGGCTGCCGCTTGATAGCCTGCTCGTGGAAACCGACGCCCCCTGGCTGGCCCCCGCGCCCAACCGGGGCAAGCGCAATGAACCGGCATGGGTGACGCAGACCGCCGAGGCTCTGGCCGGGCTGCTGGCTGTCGATGCCGAACAGCTTGCCGAGGCCACCACGAAAAACTTCTTCAGGCTGTTTCACCTTCAGGCAGACGTGGGAAACTGATAGAGTTTGAACGGCGGACCCGACCGGCGGTTGAGTCCGGCAAACCGAAGACAAAAGGACTGAAAAGCAATGGCCCAGGAGAATTCGTTTGACGTTGCCAGCAAGGTTGATATGCAGGAGGTCCGCAATGCCATTGACCAGGCGCTCAAAGAGGTTCACCAGCGTTTCGACCTCAAGACCTCCCACTCCGAGATCACGCTCGAAGGCCAGGAGGCGATTCAACTCGCTTCCGACGGCGAGTACCATCTGGAGGCCGTCAAAGACATCCTCTCGCAAAAGCTGGTCAAGCGCGGCGTCTCCCTCAAAAACCTTACCTATGGCAAGTTGGAGCCTGCGGCGGGCAAAAGCGTGCGCCAGAAGATATCCTTGCAACAGGGCATCCCCACGGAGAAGGCCAAGGAGATTGTTCGCCTGGTGAAAGATTCGAAAAAGAAGGCGCAGGCCAGCATCCAGGGCGATACCGTAAGAATCTCAAGCAAAGACCGTGACGCGCTGCAGGAGATTATCGCCTTGCTTCGCGGAAAAGATCTGGGGCTGGAGTTGCAGTTCACCAACTACCGCACCAATTAGGCAACTCGAGCGCGGGCTTTAGTTTGAAGCTTGAGAAGTACAGGAAACCAGGACCGGAGAGCTTTTGAGTACATTGGCGATAGCGACGGCGAGAGAGGTCTTCGATCTGCTGCGGGATGACCTCGTGGCAATCGAGCAGGAGTTGGGCCGCGATGCCGCTTCCGGCGTCAGCACCATCACCGAGATCGCCGAATATCTGCGCGAGGGCGGCGGCAAGCGCATTCGCCCCTCGCTGTTGCTGCTTTCCGCGCACATGCTGGGCTATAGCGGCCACGGCTCCATCCGCCTGGGCGCGGTGGTTGAAATGGTGCACACCGCGACGCTGGTGCACGACGACATCATCGACGGCGCCGACACCCGGCGCGGCCGGCCTTCCGCGAACACCGCCTGGGGCAACGAGAAATGCGTTCTGGCCGGCGACTGGCTTTATATGCAGGCCTTCAAGGTGGCTCTGGAAGAGAAAAGCCTGCGCGTGCTCGATCTTTTGATTGGCCTCACCCAACAGATGGTCGAGGGTGAGCTGTTGCAGATTCAAAAGCTCGGCAAGGCTGTCTCAGAGGCCGAGTACTACGACCTGATCTTTCGCAAGACTGCCTGCCTGTTTTCGGTTTCCATGCGGCTGGGCGCGGTGCTGGCAGGAGCCTCGGAAGCCGAGGAGACGCGCCTCGCTACTTATGGCCGGACTGTCGGCCTGGCCTTCCAGATTGTGGACGATGTGCTCGACCTGACTGCCACCGAAGAGGTTCTGGGCAAGCCGGTGGCCAGCGACCTGCGCGAGGGCAAGGCCACGCTCGCGGTCATCCACTCCATCGACCACGGCACGGCAAAGGATCGCCAGATTATCCAGCGCGTTCTTGACGACCGCAGCTTTGAGAACGTCAGCCGCCAGCAGATCAAGGACATCCTGCTCCGCAACGGCTCGGTCGAGTACGCGATGGGCGTTGCCGACCGCTACGCCGAGCAAAGCCGCCAGGCGCTCGCGCCTCTGCCTGACTCCGAGTTCAAGCGCGCTCTGCTCTGGGTCCCGGACTTCGTGGTGGCGCGGGAGAAGTGATGGCGCGGCGAAAAACAGGAACAGCTTTGTGGACCGAGGTCGACCGCTATTTTGCGGGTCTTCTTGCTCCCCGTGACGAGAAGCTCGACGCCGCAGTCGAAGCAAACCGCAAGGCGGGACTTCCAGCCATCGATGTCTCTCCACTGCAGGGCAAGTTTCTGCACGTCCTGGTGCAGATGGCGCAGGCCAAACGCGTGCTTGAGATCGGAACCCTGGGTGGCTACTCCACCATCTGGATGGCGCGCGCCTTGCCCAGGGGCGGGCGCATTGTTTCCCTTGAACTCGAGCCCAGGCACGCCGCGGTGGCGCGCGCGAATCTCAAAAACGCCGGCCTGCTCCGCCGCGTCGATCTGCGCGTGGGCCCTGCTCTTCGCAGCCTGTCGCAACTCGCCTCTGAAGGTGCAGGCCCCTTCGACCTGGTCTTCATTGACGCGGACAAGGGAAACAACCCACGCTATCTTGATTGGGCCATCAAGCTCTCGCGGCCTGGCACCGTCATCGTGGTGGACAACGTGGCGCGCCACGGGCATGTGATCGAAGCCGGCAGCAGCGAGCCCGACATCGTGGGCACCCGACGTTGCATGCAGAAAATGGCCGCCCATCCACGGCTCAGCGCCGTTGCCCTGCAGACGGTCGGCTCAAAGGGGCTTGACGGCTTCGCGCTCGCCCTCGTGACGCGCTAAAGCTGCCTTCAAGCGCCCTCCACCATCGTCCCCTGGTGGTAAACAATCTTCCAGCCGTCTGAATACCATTGCCAGATGGTCGCGCGCCGCGTCAGGCGCGTCTGGTTCTGGAGCAGCGTGTAGGTCAGTAGATACACATCCTGCGCCAGCTCGCGGCAATTGAAGTCTCTCGCCTCCCACACGTCGGCGTGCGGCGCGGAGAAGCGCTTTTCCAACTCGCCAAGAACAAACTGCCGGGAGTAGCGCCGGCCCGTCGCGCTCGTCTCCCAAAAATCGTCCACCGTCATTCGTTCAAAATCGGCCCTCGCCGTTCCAAATTCGGGGTGATGAAAGATGGGTTCCCGCTGGGTGAGCGCGGCCAGCACATCCGCCAGCTCGGGAGCGGTGACGAGGGTTGGCTCCATGTCATGGGGTTCGAATTCAAGCCGTTTCATGGCAACAGAATAGCGGGCCAGGCTCAGGGAAAACAGGCCGAACTGCAATCGGGATCGGCAGAGGCTCTCAGTTTCCTTCGGCCATCAGCACCCGCAGCGCCGCCGCATAGTGCTCCGGCAGGGGCTTCCGGTTCAACTGGTCATCGCACACCACATGCACCGTCTCGCCTTCGGCAAGCAGCTCCCGCTCCTGACCTTCCTGGCTGGCTTTGCGGTAGACCCGGTAAGCAAACTTGATCACCGAGCCGCGCAGCAGCGCAGGGCGCGTCTCGATCAGGATTTCGTCGTCGTAGCGAGCCGGGGAGCGATAACGGCACTTGGCCTCGACTACCGGCAGAATGCACTCGTGCTCGGTCTCCAACTGGCTGTAGGCAAGCCCCAGAGAACGCAACAACTCCACGCGCCCAATCTCAAACCAGACCAGGTAGTTGGCATAGTACACAATGCCCATCTGATCGGTTTCGGCGTAGCGCACCCTCACCTGGGTGGTCACTGGCATCTGGAAGGCTCCTATCGGTGGACATCGGACAGAGACTGGAGACTAGGAGCTCTTATCTGGCACTATCTCGAAATCAACTTACACCTGACCCCTTGTCCCTGTTCCCTGGTCCCTGGTCTCTAGTCCCTGCCTTCATCACGGCTTCATGCGCACAAAGATCGGCAGCTTGGTCACGTCGTTGAAGATGATGAATGCGAAAAACACTACCAGCACCACAAAGGCCGCCTGGTAGATGCGCTCCTTCACATTCATGCTGATATCGCGGCGGATGACGCTTTCGATGAGCAGCAGGACAATCAGGCCGCCATCGAGAATCGGGAACGGGAGCAGGTTGAGGATGCCGAGGTTAAGGCTGATCTCGGCGGCCAGACCGAACTTGGCAAACCAGCCTTTCATCTCCGCCGCATCGCCGGCCATGCGGGCAATGCCCACCGGACCCGAAAGCTGCGACATCGAGATTTTGTGGGTAAAGATGCGTTGCAGCACCTCGACAATCAGGAAGGAGTTGTCTGCGCAGAAATTGGTGGCCTTGGTCCAGGCCGGCCCCAGCGGCAGCGGGTTATTGCGGAAGGGTACGGGGACGGGAGCGAATCCCAACATCCATGTGCCCCTCTCGAGCTCGGCGGGATGCGCCACCAGCCGCACATTGCCGCCATTGCGCAACACCTCCAGGGCGATGGGCTTGCCCCGCCCGGCCTGCATATAGGCCAGCAGCGTGTTTACGGAATGGAAGGTGTGGCCGTCGACCGACTCGATGGCGTCTCCGGCTTCGAGCCCGGCCTGCTTTGCCGGTGTTTCCGGCATCACACTCTCGACGACGATGGGCCCGGGCAGGTATTGGGGCTGCAAGCCCGCGTTGCTCAGATCAAAGTCGTCGCTCTTGGCCTCGTTGGGCACTGTCAGGGTGAGGTTGAGGCTCCGGCCGCCACGGTCCACGGTCGCCGGCACCGGCTGGCCCGCATTGATCTTGGCGCGCTCGAACACCTTCTCCCAGTCCGGATTGTCGGCATTGTCAAAACGGGTGATCACGTCGCCGGTTTCAAAGCCCGCCGTGGCTGCGGCTGAGCCCGGAGTGACCCACTCCACGGCGGTATTGTTCACCTGCACGGACGGAACTTCATTGATCCATCCAAAGTAGAAAACCGTGAGCGCCAGGGCCAGGATGAAGTTGGCCACGGGACCGGCAAAACCGATCAGGATGCGCTGCCAGCGGGGATGGCTCGTAAACGAACCGGGGTCTCCAGCCTGTTTTTCGATGCCGGCATCTTCCGCGCCGCTGATCTGGTCAGGAGTTTCGCCGGTCATCTTCACATAGCCGCCCAGGGGCAATAGGCAGACTTTGTAGTCTGTCTCGCCGTATTTGAAGCCGAACAGCCGCGGTCCAAAGCCGAAAGAGAACGCCTCGACACGCACACGGCAGAGCTTGGCGACGGCAAAGTGCCCAAACTCGTGCACGATCACCATGATGCCGACTAGGACGACGAAAGCTGCGGTGGACACCAAAAATTCATGCATAGATTTGCGGTTATTTCCTCAAAGCAATGACTGGGTGACTGCACCATTTGCCTTCCGTGCGCCAAATTGCACGGCAGGGATACGGGGGCCGATTGTCCGCCGGCTCAAGCCAGCAGCGCATGAGCCGTTTCACGTGCCTCCCGGTCGGCGGCCAGAACCTCCGCAATGGTGGTGGGATGGGCCTCCGGCGTGGATGCGAGTACTTTTTCAATTGTACGCGGGATTCCCATGAATGGGATGCGACGGTCAAGGAATGCTTCCACGGCCACTTCGTCGGCCGCGTTCAGGGCAATCGAATGAGAGCCGCCCTTCTCGGCGGCCTCAAAGGCCAGGCGAAGACAAGGGAACCGATCCAGATCCGGCGGTTCAAAATCCAGGTGTCGCAGCGCGGCCAGGTCGAAGGTGAGCGTGGAGGCCGGCCGCTCCGGCCAGGCCAGCGCATAAAGAATCGGCAGGCGCATGTCGGTCACCGAAATTTGCGCCAAAATCGATCCGTCCACATACTCCACGAACGAGTGAACGGTGGACTGCGGATGGACGACCACCCGCACCTTCCCAGGCGGCACATCGAACAGACGGCAGGCCTCGATCACCTCCAGGCCCTTGTTCAGCATCGTTGCCGAATCGATGGTGATGCGCCGGCCCATCACCCAGGTGGGATGCTTGAGCGCCTGCTCCGGTGTAATGGCGGCGAACTGATCCATGGGCAGTTGCCGGAAGGGTCCGCCCGAGGCCGTCAGCCAGATGGTCTTCACCTCGGCGTGCGCGCCCACCCGCAAACACTGGTGCACCGCGTTGTGCTCGCTGTCGATGGGCAAAATGGGCACGTTACGCTCGCGCGCTGCGCAAGTAAGGATCTCGCCCGCCGCCACCATGCATTCCTTGTTGGCCAAACCCACGGGTTTTCCCGCCAGAATGGCCGCATAGGTCGCCTCAAGGCCGGCCACGCCCACAATGGCTGAAACCACAAAATCCGCATCCGGCAGCGTTGCGCAGGTCACCGTGCCTGCCGTTCCATAGACCACTTCAACGCCGCTCACACCGTCCTGGCGCAGCCGGCCGGTAAGCTGGCCGGCCAACTCTTCCGTGGCCAGTGAAACCAGCCGCGGACGCCAGCGGACGGCCTGTGCGAACGCTTGGTCCACGTTGTGCCCCGCGGCCAGCGCGGCCACCTGGTAACGGCCGGGAAACTGCTCAACGATGGAAAGGGTGCTCTTGCCGATGGAGCCGGTGGAACCGAGAATGGCGAGTCGCTTCAAGGTATTTGCAAAGTCCGGGGATTTGGCTTGAGCCCATCCGGAAAGCCGGTTCGCCTTCACCGCTCCCCCGCCCGAGCCAAGCTCAGGGAAAGCGATCAGAACGACTGGCGGATAAGCTGAGCGTACCACAGCACCGGAGCGGCCAGCAGAAGCGCGTCAATGCGATCCAGAACCCCGCCATGGCCGGGCAGCAGGCTGCCCGAGTCCTTGACGCCCACCGAGCGCTTGAGAGCTGACTCGACCAGGTCACCCACCTGCGCCGCCACATTCACCACCACCGCCAGTAACAGCCAGTACCAGAGATCGCCAGGATAGGAGAGCACCGCGGAATCCCACTGCTCCAGCAGCTCCGCCAGGCCCAGCAGCGCGCCGGCAATCAGCAAACTGCCGGCCAGCGAACCGAGCGCGCCCTCCCAGGTCTTGTTGGGGCTGAGCCTGGGGGCCATCTTGTGCCGGCCCCAGGCGCGGCCCACATAAAGAGCGGCCGCGTCGCCTGTCCAGACCACGCACAGCAGAAACGCCAGCAGCGAAGGGCCGTTGGCCTCCTCGTGCATGGTGGGCAGGGCAATCATCGTGAAGCCCACGTAGAGCAAGCAGAAGATCGATGTGGCCGCATCCGCCAACACCTGGTCCACCGGCCTCAAAAACGTGCAATAGACCAGCAGGGCGAGGCAGAGAATCCCAAACAGGTCCGCCGTGCGGTCCGGCCACTGAAAGTTCACGGCAAACAAGGCCAGCAGCGCCACCAGCACGGCAATCCGAGGAGGCGTGGCCCCGCTCTTTTCCGCCAGGCCCAGAAACTCCCAGGAGGCCAGCGTCGCTACCACCGCGACTGCCAGCGTAAACAGCCACTGCCATCTGGGTCCCAGAAACACAAGCAGCAGCACCAGTGGAATCAGAATAGCGGCGGTGACAATCCGTTTCATTCAGGGAAGAGAATACACTGCCGGGGCAGAAAAGCTACTCTTAAGCCGATCTTCTCTGGTTATGTAGGTACCAAATCAGGAGATAGACGGCTTCCGCACAGGAAACGCAAGGCTTATATCTCTTTGAGTCTCCTTTCCATGCGCTACCACCAAATGTAATTCTATATATTCCTTTGGTATTTCCACATATTATTCCGTAAGTAATTTGGGATACCCACATATTTTATGCGACTCTATTATGGTATTCCTACAGGAGAGGTCTCGTGCCCAAACTCGATCTCTTGCAAGGTACGCTCGATCTGATGGTCCTCCAAACTCTCCACGTCGAGGGCTCCGCCCATGGCTACGGCATCGCGCGGCGTATTGAGCAGGTCAGCGGCAAGGAATTGATGCTCAATCAAGGCACTATCCACGCCTCTCTGGTGCGCCTGGAACGGCGCGGCTGGATCCAATCCAGTTGGGGCCTCTCGATCCGAAACCGGAGAGCGCGGTTTTATACCATCACCCATCTCGGCATCAATCAGCTTGGTGCAGGTATCCACTATTGGGGGCGGTTGACCGGCGTCATGGACAGGATCTTGGCCATGGGACAGGCGCCGGTTGAAGAAAAAGGGCACGGCCTGGGCCGCTTGCTGGGCCGCCGGTGACATTTGCGCAATCTGCTTCCCTCGGGGCTGAAGCCCGCGATCATTCTTCACTCCGCGTCATAAAACGAGGCCTGGGCATCACAAGGCGTTTCCGCCCATCCCCTCAAGCAAACTGTTCCAGGTTCATCCCCAACCGGTAAGTCTCTCCGTGCGCCTCCAGCTTTTCCCAGCTCACCTCGTGCCCGCGCAGTCCGGCCATCCGGGCCATCATGCAACTCAGCGCCGTCTCCACTCCCGCCGCAATCTGGTTGTGTACCGGCCCGTTCACGATGCTGTCGATGAACGTGCGCTCCTTGTCCCTGTCCGCGAAGGCAAGATTGTCCTCGAAGTCGCCGTTGGCCGCAAACTTGCCCGCCCCGGCCGAACTCCCCGCCGAATCCGCCCAAGCCCACTTCTCGGCGCCCACAATCTCCACCGGCCCGGCATACGGAATCGTCGCCGCCCCGTTTGACCCGAACACCCGCAGTCCCGCCTCAAACAGCCCGTAGTCCCCGAACTGCGTGGACGCGAACGACACTCGCACCTCCCCGGGATAGAGATAATCCACCTGGTAGTTATCCCAGCAATCCCCGGCGTGGGTCAGGACGTTCCGCCCGCCCGTCGCCGACGCCTGCAACGGCCGCGCTCCCAGAATCCAGTTGCACAGGTCGATGATGTGGATGTTCTGCTCCACCAGGATGTCCCCCGACAGCGCCCGGTCCCACAGCCAGTTGCGCAGCCGATGCTCGTCCGGCCCAGCGCCGGGAAACACCTTTTCCGTCGACGCCGGTGCGTAGTAATACCCCGAGATGGTGGCAATCTTGCCCAGCGCGCCGCCTTTGATCTTCTCCGCAATCGCCGCAATCGGCGGTGCGCTCCTGCACTGGAAGCCCACATCCACGCTCTGTTTCGGCCCCACCCGCTTGCCGATCTCCAGTGCCTTGTGCGCCTGCACCACGTCAATGCCCACCGGCTTTTCGCAGTAAACGTGCTTGCCCCCGCTCACCGCCGCCTCCAGGTGCTGCACATGAAAGAATGGCGGCGTCGAAATCTGGATCAGGTCCACATCCGGCGAGGCGGCCAGTTGCTCAAACGCATGCGGCCCGTGAAACTGGAGCCGCGCCTCGATCGCCTGTCGCCCCAGCGCTGCATTCACGCTGTTGAAGTGCGCGCGCCCCGCCTCAAGCTGATTGGGAAACAGATCGGCGAGCGCCACCACCTGCGCCACAGTATTCTGCGAGAACGAAGTGGCCACATGTGTCCCGCGGTCCCCGCATCCCAGCAGCCCCAGCCGCACCGCGGAGTTGGCCTGGTACCCGAACGCCGCCTCCGCCCTCATCAAAAGAAATCCCGACGCCATCCCCGCCGTCGCCTGCATAAACTCCCTGCGCTTCACGCCTGCCGCCTTTCCTGGTGCCGTATCGACACATCATTCTTACTTGAACAGATGATAAAAAACGATCTGCCATCTTGAGCGAAGCCTCTCCCAGCCTCATCGCGACAGATGCATTCCCCCATAAAAACCCCGTCATCTTGAGCGAAGCGCAGCGCAGTCGGGGTCCCCACCGACGGGTCGATGTCGGAAGGGTGAGCAGTCGAAAGACCCGCGGTTGTTCTTCGCTACCTCATGTTCAAATTGATTCTCTCCATGAAAAATGCCGGGGGCCCCCTGTCCGCCTTTTCGAACCTGGGAAAGACCGCCGCATCTCCCTCACCCCACCACCTCCCGCAAAATCCTCTCCAGATAGATCTTCTCGTTCTTCACGTCCTCAATCTGCTGCGGTCCCGAAGTCTCACGCTCAATCGTCACCGCACCCGCGTAGCCGATCGCGTGCAACTTGGTAAACACCTTGCGGAAGTCCACTAGCCCCTGTCCGATCAGCACCTCTTCGCCCAGCTTGTTCGGGTCGGTGGGCCAGCGCCCGTCCTTGGCGTGAATGCTGCGCACATGCGGCCCAAGAATATCCACCGCGTCCACCGGGTTCGCTTTTCCGTAAAGAATCAGGTTCGCCGTATCCAGTCCCACTGCCAGGTTGGGCATGGCCACGTCGCGGATCATGCGCGACATGGTGGTCGGCGTCTCCTGCCCGGTCTCCATCAAGAAATACTGCCCATTCCCATGGCAATGCTGGGCCACGGTGCGTATCGCCTCCACAGCCCCAGGGTACTTGGGATCCTCCGGGTCTTCCGGAATAAACCCGCAATGCGTCTGCACCTGCCCAATGCCCACCTGCCTGGCAAAGTCCGAGGCCTGGCGCAGCGCATCGATCCGCGCCGCGCGCGTCGCCTCCGGCACCAGCCCGATCGTCGAAGGTCCGCGCAGAAAATCCCACACCATCGGTCCCGGCCCCACCACCTCAACCGTCGTCGCCACCAACTGGTATTTCTCCAGCAGATCCCTGAACTGGGCCGCCAGCTCCGGCGTGAAATGGCCAATGTAGCCGTCCATCGAGAGAAAGCAGTTGGAAAACCCCATCGCCTGCACCCGCTTCAGGGCCGCTTCCGGCTCCGGATCGGGCGAGATGATCAGCCCCAAAGCCATCGGCGCCAGCAAGCCAGCCTTGCCCGGCGCTACCACCCTCTCACCCGGCGCAATCCTGGCCGGCATCCCATTTTGCGGGGACTGCCCAAACGCAGCTGCCATCCCCTGCGCAACCACGGCCGCCGAGGCCGCGCCCATAAACTCCCTGCGATCCATAATTAAACCTCGCCAGCATTCTCGATCCCACCCCCATCTCTTGGCAACCGGACCCGGATCCACAAGCCTCCGTCAGCCCAGGACGAGTCCCCGATCGAAGACCATTGGTGCATCTAAAGTGGTTATGAGTTTTTACCATTCACCGCTTGACAATTGAGGAAAACTGGCCGAATATGCCCTCAGACTGACAGCAAAAATGAACAAAGTCAGCGCCGTCTCAACCCTGCACGTCCAATTGCATTTGGCCTTACCAATTTTCCTTACGCAAGACCGGCATCCTGGTGTGCCCCCGCGCCGAATGAACGGTTCCGATCTCGTCGATTTAGGCGTGGATAGGTGCATCTGCTTTCAGCTTGATCTCACACGTGCGCAAAACCGTACGGGGATTGCAAACGTCTGACAGAGAAGCGCACTATCCTGCCGATCGAGCCCAAGCGCCCCTCGGCCAGCAACTCACTTATTGACACTGCGGCGACACAATCACGTCGCTACGCGTGTGCAGGTTCCGGTCCGTCTGGCTTTGGGAGCCGACAAAAGGTTTGCCGGCAGCACCCGCTTCGCGATATCCCAGTTTGCCTTCGCTAAGTGCCCTGATCGAACCTCATCGGTTCTTGCAATTACTGAGGTGGGCCATGGTTGTTAAAACTCAATTTCAAGGAATTCGCGTTTCTGGAATCTATATTGGCGTCAACAACGTTCGCCGCTATTTTTCTAAACGCGTCCCGGTCGTCGAGTTGCAGCTCGACCACCTGCAGATTGCCTGCGGCCTCACGTCCCACTTCTGGGACGGCCACCCCGAGATCCACGATCCCCGCCTCTGCGCCTGGCTCGAATCGAAAAATCTCGTCCCCAGGCCCGGCCGCACGCTTGTCCCTCTGGCCATGATTCCCGCCGGCAAGAACTCGTTCAAGCTGGCATCCATTACCCGCAACGGCAACGGACGTCTAAAACTCGTGACCCGTACGGTTGTCGCCGCTCCGTCCGCATAGCCGTTCGGCCTCAGAGGAGGTACGCGATGAAATTGAAGCCCGCCAGGAAAAACCAAGGAACCTACCCCAGCGATCACGCCATCGCCGCTCTCAAAGCCCTGCTCGCGCAGGTCTCCGCCATCAAGCTCAAAGAAGTGCGCCTTGAGTGCCTCGCCCCCTCCCGTGAATTTCTCGTCGTCGCTTACGTCGACGTCTACGGCCACGGCCACACGCTGGTCTGCGCCGTAAAAGAGTGCGGCGAACCCGACTCCGTGCGTGACGCTCTGAAGGAGTTGCGCGGCCGCGCAACAGAAATCTCCGGCAACGCAACGCCCGTGCTCATCGCGCCTCGTCTTTCCGTCCAGGCCCAGCTCCTGTGCACTGAAAGCCACGCCGGCTTCCTTGACCTCGAAGGCAATGCCCGGCTCAACCTCGACGACTTTTTCATCGGCCAGCGCTCGCTGCCGCCTGAACTTAATCGCTCCGTCCTCAGCGAAGACGCCGCCGGCGAGTTCGAAGGCGCAGCCTAAAGCTCCAGAATCACCGGCATGATCATCGGCCGCCGCCCCGTCGTCTTCTGGATCAGCCGCTTCAGATCCGCGCGCACTTTTTCCTTCACCATGCCGTAGTCTGCCTTCTGCTCGGTGTTCAGACCATCCAGCGTCTTCAGCACTTGCTCGCGCGCCTGGTCGGTAATGTCCGCGCCGCCAAAACCGCGCATCACCACCTCCGGCTGCTGTTCCACCTTGCCGGTGCGCTTGTTGATCCCCAGCACCGCCAGCACGATCCCGTCTTCCGACAAAATCCGCCGGTCGCGAATCACCAGGTCTTCCACCACGTCGATCGTCGAGCCGGAGTCGATCAGAATCCGGCCCGCCGTCACCTTGTCCTTCTTGCGCGCGTCCGTCTTGTCCAGCTCCAGCACGTCGCCGTCTTCAATCACCATCGCGTGTTCTACCGCCCCGGTCTCCATCGCTACGTGCGCATGCTTGCGCAGGTTGCGGTAGTCGCCGTGCACGGGGATAAAGTACTTTGGCCGCACCAGGTTGATCAGCAGACGCATCTCCTCCTGGCTGCCGTGCCCGCTCACGTGGATCAGACCGTTCGAGCCGTCGTCGCAGATCACGTTCGCATCCCGCCGGTAAAGGTGATCGATCACCCTGAAGATCGCCTTCTCATTGCCGGGAATAATTCTCGAGCTCAGCACCACCGTATCGCCGGCGTCGATGCGCGCGTGCTTGTGGTTGTCCACCGCCGCCCGGCTCAGTGCGCTCATCGGCTCGCCCTGCGTGCCGCTGATCAATATCATCAACTGCTCGGGCCCGTAGTCGCGCATCTGCCCCGGCTGAATCACCAGCCCCGTAGGAATGTCCAGGTAACCCAGATCCTGCGCAATCTCCGTGCTCTCCATCATCGAGCGGCCCACAATCGCCACCTTCCGTCCATGCGCCCGCGCCAGCTCCATCGCAATCCGCATGCGGTAAATCGACGACGAAAAACACGTGAAGAACAGCTTCTTCTTGGCCCGCGAAAAAATCTCGTCCAACCGCGGAATCACCGCCCGCTCGCTCGGCGTATACCCCGTCCGGTCCACGTTCGTCGAGTCCTGCAGCAGCGCCAGCACCCCTCGCTTGCCATACTCGGCAAAGGTGTGCAGGTCAAACGCCTTGTCGTCCAGCGGAGCCAGGTCGATCTTGAAGTCCCCGGTGTGGATCACCACACCCACCGGCGTTTCAATCGCCAGCGCGACGCAATCCACCAGCGAGTGTGTCACCCGAATCGGCTCAATCGTGAACGGGCCCACGGTGAACTTTTCTTTGGGCGCAATCTCGATCAGCTCGGTCTCGTCCAGCAGCTCGTGCTCCTCGAGCTTGCCTTCCACGTAGGCCAGCGTGAACTCGGTCGCGTACACCGGAACCTTCAGCTCGCTCAGAATCCACGGCAGCCCGCCAATGTGATCCTCATGTCCGTGCGTCAGGATGATCGCCCGAACGTGCTCCTTGTTCTCGATCAGGTAGGTGATGTCGGGAACAACGATATCCACACCCAGCAGCTCCGACTCCGGAAACATCAGTCCGGCGTCGATCACGATAATGTCGTCTTCCCAGCGCAGCGCCAGGCAGTTCATGCCGAACTCGCCCAACCCGCCCAGAGGAATGATCTTCAGTTTTTTAGTTTGCATCGGTCATCTTTGATGCTACCACCCTGCGCAGTGGCCGGCTCTCCAGCCCTATCGTTGCAAGCACCGCCGCGTTGCCTGTGGAAGTCAACGCCACAATGGTCTCAAGACGCCGCCCGTCGAGAAAGCTGTCGTAGGGATTGAGCCTGCTCATCGCGCTCTCTCCCATAAAACGTTCAAACCCGACCCGCGCCAAAATGTCCGTTTCCTCGTTCCCTTGCTCCCTGGTTCCCTGGTTCCCTAGTTCCCTGGTTCCCTCGTTCCCTGCCTTTACACGTACTCCCCAACCATCCGCCCCCATGTCGGCCAGTCGTGCGCGTTCTGCGCGTCCCACACATGAAGCTGATGTGGAATCCCTTTCCAAGTCAGAATCCGGTCCAGCTCCTGGTTCTGTCCCAGGCACTGGTCGTCCCAGCCCGTCGCCAGCACGCACGAGTTCTGCCGGAACCGGTCAAAGTACCATGGGTCGCTCAGCTTCGGCAGATAGTGCGTAGGCAGGTTGAAGTAGCAGTCCAGGTCATAATACCCATCCAGAAAGCCGGCCAGTTCAAACGCGCCCGACAGCGACACCATCCCGGTAAAAACATCAGGGTGGCGAAAGAAAAGATTCGCCGCATGGTAGCCTCCCAGGCTGCATCCAAGCGCCAGCAGCCGCGGGTCGCTGTTGCCCTCCCTCAGTAGCGGAATCACCTCGCTCAGCACGTATTCCTCGTACTGCATGTGGCGCGCAATCCGCCGCCGCGGGTTCACCCGGCGGTTATACCAGCTCTCCATGTCCACTGAGTCCACGCAATAAACCTGCACGCCGCCCGTTTTAATCTTTCCCTCAAGCGCGCCGATCATGCCCCTGTCTTCGAACTCATAGAACCGGCCGCCTGAGGTCGGAAACACCACCACCGGCATCCCCGCGTGCCCGAACACCAGCAGCTCCATCTCCCTGCCCAGCCGGCTCGATTTCCATTTGTGATACTCGCGATTCATCGCCTGCGCGCTCCGGGCCGCCTTGGTGAACCCCCGATTTCTTGATACTGTAACAGCCCCTGACCAGGGCCAGGGCCTCGTCCCCGCGGAAAGCTCGCGTCCCCTGGATAACTTGAGGCCGCAACGCCTTTTCCGTCGTTGCCACCTGGCTTCTTTTAACTTAAAGTGGGTTGCGGGGATTCGGTTCGGCAGGCTCTGGGCCTGCCCTTTTGATCCTAACCCACAATTTCCGGCGCATGCAGACAATATGCCAAACCTGACCCTGTCGATACAGCAACGCGAAGACCTGCTCAAAGCGTTGAAAGCTCGCTTTGAAAAGAACATGAACCTCCATGAAAATCTTGAATGGCCCAAAGTGCAGGCGAGGCTCGAAGCCAATAAGAAAAACCTGTGGTCGCTGAACCAGATGGAGAGCACGGGCGGCGAGCCGGATGCTGTCGCTTTCGATAAAGAGACAGGCGAATTCGTTTTTTTTGACTGCTCAGCGGAGAGTCCCCAAGGCCGCAGAAATATCTGTTACGACCGCGCTGGACAGCAGAAAAGGGAGAAAGAAGGATTGCATCCGGCAGGCAACGTTCTTGATATGGCGGCCGCCATCGGTATCGAGCCTTTATCTGAAGAACAGTATCGGCAGTTGCAGAAACTCGGAGAGTTTGACAGAAAGACGCAGAGTTGGTTGAAGACACCCTCTGATATCAGAGAACTCGGCGGCGCCATTTTTGCTGATCGCCGCTTCGGCCGTGTCTTTGTGTACCACAACACTGCGCCCTCTTTCTATAGCGGAAGGGCGTTTCGGGGCTCACTGAGAGTCTGAGCCGAGCCCCTGCCGAAGCCTCTACGCCCACCGCTTCAACTCCGGATACTGCGCATAAATCCGCTGCTGATCTTCGGCAGGCAATTTTCCCAGCCGCACCGGCTTGTCCTGGGGACGCGTTTGCTTCTGGTTCAGCACGTTCATCAGGCTCCACTCCCTCTGAAGTCCCTGCGGCTCCTGCGCCCGCAAATCGTAATGCGTGAAGTCGATCACCATGCGGGGACTGTCGCTGATCCAGTTATGCAGCAACGCCAGCCGGAACTCCCGGTTCATGAACCACTCCAATTCCAGTTCCTTTTCCGAGCCGGGCGCGCCTGTTCCCTTGGCATCAAAGCGGTAGTTGAGCCGCGAATTGTCCGGATTATGCCGCCGCCATTCCATGCCAAACTCTCCTTCGCTCATCACCCTCGTATCTGGCCACCGCGTCTTCACAGCCTCGAGCCACCACGCCAAATCCGCATCGTGCGCAATCGAGACCTCCCAAATCCCCGTCACCCAGCCAAACCCGTTCAGGGCGTGGCCCTGGTCAAAGTGCATGGCGGTGGTGTCCATCATCTCCCTGCGCCCCACCTGCTCGCCCAGGTCGGCCACCGTCTCAATCGGCCCCACGCCCAGGCGGCTGTTGAACCCTCCCTCAAACCCGTTGCGCCGAGCCGCCAAAAAGTCGCAGGTCCACCCGTCCAGGCAGACGCAGTCGATAAAGTCCGCCGCTCCCTGCGCCGGTTTCAAGTAGTGCTCACGGCTGGGGTAGTAGGGATAGCAGATGCCCCCGTCCCCATCGCCGTTATCAATCGCGTGCTGGCTCCAGATCTGCCCCTGGCACACATGAATCCCTTCCTTGTCTGCCAGCAACCGCTGGTTCTCCGCGTCCATATACCCCGCGATCAGCGACTGCGGCCGATACCCGCCCCCAACCATCTTCGAAACCAGCTTCAGCGCCTCGTGAATCGTCTCCTGGATCGCCGCGCGCGTGTTGTACATCGGCGCAAAGTAGCCGCCCGGAATAAACGTAATCTCGTCGCCATACCGGTCGTGATACGAAGCCAGCAGCCGCCGCGCTTCCTGATACTCCTGCCTTTGATCATTCAACGCCAGCCAGCTCACCGCCCACGTCATCCGTCCCTCAGGGCATCCGCGCGCAAACGCTTCCCTCCGCGAGCGGATATGTTGCGGACTGTTATCCCCAGCCTCGTCCTGTCCGATGTTTCGGCTCGGCGTCACCTCGATCTGGTTCACCCGCACCACGGATACATGGGTCACAAACCGTCCCTGCAAGCCCGCCCGCGCCGCACCCGCCGCCAGGGCAGAATTTCCCTGCGAAGCCAGCGTCAGTGCGCCCGCCGAAGCAGCCGCGCCGCTCAAAAACCTGCGCCGTGTCCAGTCAGAGTTCATCGTCGTCCTTTCCATTCCTATCTCGCGCGTCGCCCTTCACCTGCGCCGCGTCGTTGGCCTTTCTAGTGTCCCGAGTCCGAAGTTCATACCATAAATGAACTGTCTTCTTCGGCAAAGTGGAACGAAGCTAACAATAAACGAACTGTCATCCTGAGCGTAGTTTGGCGCGTCTTTTTGCGCCCAACGGAGTCGAAGGACCCGCGGCTGCTTTTGCCTTTGCTCTTTCTCCACTTCCAAAAAACATTCAAGCCAAGTCGAAGCGCCCGCCCGATCTATGCCTTGAACATCCTGCCTTTCGTGTCCCAGCCTCCATCAATTCTCCGCCCTAGGACTATGGCTTCGAACCCGCGCGCGATAATGAGGCATTCGCTCTTGCGCCGTCCAACGGTAAACTGTCGAGAACCGCTCTCCCGGAGGCCAAATGAAGAAGATCTTGTACGACGCTTCCATCGAGCACGGAATCCTCGATGTAGTTGACCGGTTGCCCGGAGTCTGCGCGCTCCGTTTTGGAAAAACCCTGTCAAAAATCGTACTGCGCAACAACATACTCAAGGCGTTTGCGGTCGCCTATCTGGCCAAAGACTACGACATCGTCGCCCCCGACTGGTACGGGTATGGAAGGCTGCTCTCCTTGCTCATGGCCATCCTTCACCAAAAGAAAATCGTATTTGTTGAATTCATCGACTACAACCCGGCCAATAAAAACGCACTCGTGGCATTCATTTATAATCTGTACATCAAGCTGATCCTCGCTCCCTCCATGCGCAGATCCGTTCTCGGCTTGCACGTCATGACGCCGTGGGAAAAGGATCGTTACCGTCAGCTTTACCGCCTTCCTGAAAATGCCGTCCGCTATATCCGCTGGCCGATCGCCGGCTGGTCCGAGCCCAGCTCCACCATGCAGGCCGGCAACGGCTCCGTCTTCTCCGCCGGCCGCGCCGCTTGCGACTGGGACACTCTCTTTGCTGCCGCGCGCCTCGGAAAATGGCCCCTCACCGTCGTCTGCAGCAAAAAGGATCTGCCCCATGTACTCGAGCTCAACAAGACCGTCGGCGCCAAAGTTTATTCCGAGATCGCCGTCAGCGAGCACGACCAATTGATGGCACAGGCCTCCGTCTGTGTCATTTGTCTCAAGGAATCCAACAAGAGCTCCGGTCATATTCGACTGGGCTCCTGCATCACCCTCGGGGTTCCCTCGGTCGTCACCGCGGTCAAAGGCATGGATGGCTATCTGATCGACGGGGTCACCGGCTGCAGCGTTCCACCCAACGATCCCGAGGCCATCTTCCGCATCGTCACCGGCCTCCTCGACGACAAAAACTTTGCTCAAAAGGTTGTGGAGAACGGCCGTAACTTCGTGGCCTCCTATAACAAGGATCACTACATCCGGAGGGTAAAAGCGATGCTGATGCAGGAACCCGACCCGTCGGAGACAATAATCTAGCCAACCGTTTCCCATTGGTATCGATTCTCAATTTCATGATTACGGAACAACTCGGAGGCAATTCGCATCCACATGAAGAAAAAAGTCCTGGCAATCGCGCCCTTCTTGTTGGGCGATAAGACAGCAAGTGGCGGAGCCGCAGTCGCGCTCACCTTCCTCAAAAGCATTGCATCGAAATTCGATCTCTATGTGGTCGCCTTTGATGAAAGCCCCGGTTCCGCCGAGTCTCAAGATGCCGTGAAGGACATGCTGCTTTGGGCAGCCGAAGTCCGGCCTGTGCCTTTGACAATTTCCTCGTTGTCGAGATTCAAAGGCCGAGCCTTGCAGGCGCTTCTTATTCCGCAAATCGTCACCTGGCTCCGCACTTCGCTCTTCGAGAACGCCTGCCGCGAAATCCTGAAGGCCCAATCCATCGATCTCGCCATCGTTCAGTTCCCGCAAATGGCGCAGTATGTTGAGGAGTGCGGCCAGGTCCCCGCGATCATGGACACCATCGATGTGCAATCCGTCTCTGCCTTTCGCAGATTCAGCTCTGCAAAATCGTTGTTGAAGCGAATTTCATCTGGCCTCGATTGGTTTTGCTGGATTCGGTACGAGAGGCGATACTACCCTCGCTTCCGTCATCTTTTATCTATCTCCGAGCAGGACAAATACGGGCTCACTCTTTTCAATCCTGAATTGAAAGTGACCACAATTCCGCGTCTTTTGAACATCGCGCGGGTTGCGCTGGCAGATCCTCCGGAGTTTCAAATCGGATTTGTCGGCTCTTTTGCCCATGAACCGAATGTCATCGGATTGAAGTTCTTCTTGAGCGAAGTACTTCCGCTGCTTGTGGCGCAACTCCCCGACCTCCGCGTACAGATCGCTGGCAAAAATCCGCCTCAAGATCTGGTGCGGCAGGCTCCGGCATGCGTCCATTTTGCGGGCTTTGTGCCCAACATCGAAGATTTCTATCGTCAGACAATGGTGGTCGTTGCCCCTTTGCTCAGCGGCGGCGGAGTCAAGATCAAAGTTCTTGAAGCTCTTCTCGCGGGCCGCCCGGTCGTGGCCACAAGCATTGGCGCAGAGGGGATGGGCCTGACCCATGGAGTCAACATCCTCATCGCCGACAATGCCCACTCGTTCGCAACCGCAATCGTAACGCTGCTGACGAACCCCGCTCTTCGTGCCGAATTGAGCGAAGCAGGCCATCGGCATGCCCTGGCAACCGGGGGCGCTCAAAATCATGCGCAGCTTCTTGACGGTATCTTCGACTCAGTCTTGAAGTCGTAGTGACCCGCAAACCTTGCTCGCTCCGTGATGCGTTTGCCATGCCGGGCTCGAGCCAGGAAGGACTCTTTCCTTAAACCGCCCCCCCAAAAACTTGCCCTGAACGCCGCTTTCAGCGATACTTAGGTGTGGTGTCTTGTGCGGCTGGGCTCATCCGTCCGGCCCTCATTTTGGCCTGGCGCGTCCGCGCCTGCCTTTGAAGATCCCTGAGACCGCAACAGAGCTTTGCATTTTGAAAGGAACCGTATCGCCATGGTAATGATTCGTCTGGCGCGCGTTGGCGCCCCCAAGCAGCCCTACTACCGTATCGTGGCCATCGAAAAGGACCGCGCCCGCAATGGCCGTTCCATCGAAGTCATCGGCACTTACAACCCCCGTACCAATCCCGCCACGGTCGAACTGAAGCACGAGCGCCTCGCCTACTGGCGCGGCGTCGGCGCCCAGCTCTCCCCCATTGTCGAGAAGCTGGTCGCCAAAAACCCCGCCCCGGCCGCCGAAACCGCCGCCGCCTGATTTTTCCGCCCCAGGCCCCGAACCCGGCTCCGGTCCCTGGTCTGGCCTCCGGTGCGCAAGCTTTCTTATCCGCTGGCGCACACAGTTGCTGACGGCGCCGGGTATGGGCTGTTACTATTCGCGCACAGATTTAAGTTGCCAATTCTCCGGTGCAGAAGGTCAGGGGCAAGAGCATGACCCAAAACGAGATGGTCACACAAACTTCAGTCGTCGAGCTGGTTCGCGAAATCGCCCAGGCCCTGGTGGATGAGCCGGAAGCCGTCGCGATCGAACCCGTCAACCGCGAAGAGAACACGGTCCTCAAGTTGCGCGTCGCGCCACAGGATGTGGGCAAGGTCATCGGCAAGCAGGGACGCACAGCCCGCTCCGTCCGCACCATTCTGGGAGCTGTCAGCATGAAGCTGCATCATCGCTACACGCTCGACATCCTTGAAGAGGACGACTAAGACTAGTGTCCGCCGACCGGGCCGGTGAATCTCCCTCGCCGCCAACCCCCTCGCCTAAGCAGGCTTCCGAATCCGGCCAACCGCCCCAGTGGGCCTGGCTGGCCCGCATCCGCCGCACCCAGGGGCGCAAAGGCGAACTCTTCGCCGACCTCCTCACCGATTTTCCTGAGAAATTCGCCCAGCGCCCCCGCCTCTGGCTGCTCCGCGAAGACGCTCCCACCGCCCCCGCCCGCGAATTCACGCTCGCCCATCACTGGATGCACAAGGGCGGCATCGTGCTTCACTTCTCCCGCATCGATTCCATCACCGCCGCCGAAGCTCTTCTCGGCCTCATCGTCGCCATTCCTTTGGAGCAGCGCGCCCCGCTCCCCGACGGCGAAGCCTACATCGCTGACCTCATCGGCTGCGCCCTCTTCGATGTCTCCCCCGCACAAGCCGCGCTCATCGGCGAAATCGAAGACGTCGACCGCACCGCCGGTCCCGTCGCCCTGCTGGTCGTCCGCGGCACAGACGGCGAAATCCTCGTGCCGTTCGCAAAATCCTATCTCCGCAAAATCGACGTCGCCGCCAAGCGCGTAGAAATGGACCTCCCCGAAGGCCTCACCAGCCTGAACACCCCAGCCTCCAAGCACGCCTCGGCAAAATTCAATCGCTCCTGATGAAAAATTCGATTCCGCCACATCTTTTGCCGCTCTTCTGAGAGCGAAGGCGTTTCGCAAGTCTCCCGAGTCCGAAGTGCATACCATGAATGAACTGACATCCTGGGCGAAGCGGAACGAGGGAACTGGCGCCGCATCCTTGTGATGAGGGTTGCATGAGCGCCAAAGCTCGACCTTTGGCCTGCAAGCGAAGAGTCGCTTGCGATGAACCCTTGGGCTGGGAGAGCCCGCGGATTTGAGATGATCCGAGAGGCTCCGGGAGGGTTGACGGGGAGCGCGAAAGAGGGCGTTCAAGGGCTTGCTCCGGGCCACGGAATGGGCTTTTTCATCGCCTTGTGACATCAGTCACCCGCGCCGCCAGGAGTACGCTGCTAGGCTTTGAGTAGCACGCGATCTTTCCCCTAAAGGTGCTTCATGGTCCAAACCGCGGAGAGGGAACGGCGGACCGCTTACTTACTAACTCGCTGATTGGACCATCACTCACTCTGAAAGGTTTTTATCAATGACTTCTTTGCCCGTATTGGTTTTGAATAGCGGATCTTCTTCCATCAAGTTTTCAGTGTATGAGGCCGGGAACGGCGAGCGGCGGAAGCTGCACGAAGGTGCCGTGGACGGGATCGGCACCGACCTGGGCAAGTTCTGGATCAAGGATGCGGCGGGGAAAAAGCTGGTGGATGAGACGCCGGCCCTGCCTAACCGGGCGGTGGCCTTCAAGCTGATGGCCGACGCGCTTCATTCCGACCAGTTCCCCGCTCCGGCGGCGATCGGGCATCGCATGGTGTGCGGCGGTCCGACGGTGCAGCAGAACCAGCTCATCACGCCGGCGCTGATCGACGAGATGGAGCGCTACACGGCCTTTGCGCCGCTGCATACGCCGATTGCGATCTACATCATGCGCCAGGCTCTGCAGCTGTTCCCGGGCATCAAGAACTTTGCCATTCTCGACACTTACTTTCATCGCACCATGCCCGAAGTGGTGACGCACATGCCGATTCCCGAGGAGTATTCGGCGATGGGGGTGCGGCGCTATGGATACCACGGCATTTCGTACGAGTCGATCGTGCTGCAACTGCAGCCGAAGGTTCCGGAGAAGCTGATTGTGGCGCACCTGGGCAACGGCGCGTCGATCTCCGCGATTCGCGGGGGCAAATGCCTTGACACCTCGATGGGCTTGACGCCGACCGGGGGCATCATCAGCGGCTCGCGCACAGGCGACATCGATCCCGGGGTGCTGTTGTTTATTTTGCGCAAGATTAACGAGACGGCGAAGAGCACCGACGACGCGGCCGACCAACTGGAGGCGGTGGTAAGCAAAAAGGCTGGTTTGCTGGGCGTAAGCAATCTGTCAAACGACATGCGCGATCTTCGCGAGGCCATCAAGGCGGGCAACGCGAAGGCGCGTCTGGCGGTGGACAAGTTCACATGGACGATTGCCAGGTGGATCGGCAGCTATGTGGCGGAGCTGGGCGGGCTGGACATGGTGGTGTTCACGGGCGGGATCGGCGAGAACGACGCCGACTCGCGCGCCGAAATTTGCGCGGGGCTGGGCGCGCTGGGCATTGTTGTGGACCAAGAGCGCAATCAGATGCGGCCCGCGGGGACCATCTCGGCGGAAAATTCGCGGGTGACAGTGCGCGTGATTCCACCGGCCGAGGATCTGATCATCGTGAACCATGTGGTGCGGCTGCTGGGGGAATGACTCTCGAAGGCAGCTTTCGATTGTTTCATTTCGTGGATTGCGGTTGAGTTTCGAAAAGTCCCAGATCTGAAAATCCAGATCTGGGGCACCCCGGCAAATCAGCAGGGGCTCAAGCCCGACTCATTCCGTTTGCTTTGTCGGCCCGGCTAAAGGCGTGCCTTTTCAAAACACTCGACGGATTTCTTGCGCTACGGCTCAGGCTGTGCCCTTTCAAAGCCGCTGCGGCGAATGATTCCAATTCCAAATGGGTTTGCTCTGCTGCTTGTTCTACACTGGTGGGTTCACTACGGGGTTGTTTCTCATGCCGGTTACTGCTGCTTCCACCGATCAAAAACTTCTTCCTTCCCGGGCGCTGCGCGGCTTTGCGTGGAGCGTGCTGGCCTACTTCATCGCGGTGATTTTGTGGGGGACGCTGGTGCGGGCCACGGGGTCGGGAGCGGGCTGCGGCAACCACTGGCCGCTGTGCAACAGCACGGTGATGCAGCACTCGCCGCGCGTGGATACGATGATCGAATTTACGCACCGGCTGACGAGCGGGCTGTCGCTGCTGTTTGTGGTGGGGTTAATGGTGTGGACCTTCAGAACCACGGTGCGCGGGCATCTGGCGCGGGCGGCGGCCTCGGCCTCGGTGGGCTTCACACTGGTTGAGGCGATCCTGGGCGCGCTGCTTGTGAAGCTGGGGCTGACGGCCGGGAGCCAGTCGCCGCTGCGGGCGCCCTACCTGGCGCTGCACCTGACCAACACGCTGCTGCTGCTGGCGGCGCTGACCTTGTCCGCGCATCTGCTCAGCCGGCGCAAGGGGTACACGCGGAGCACGATCCGCGTGGTTGCGCCCTTGGGGGCGGTTGCCGCCGTCGTGGTGGTGATGATTGTGGGGGTCACCGGTTCGCTGGCCGCGCTGGGCGACACGCTGTTCCCGGCCAGTTCGCTGGGGCAGGCGCTGGCGCAGGATTTCTCGTCGGGCAGCGGCTGGCTGGTGCGCTGGCGGTGGACGCATCCCACGGTGGCGTTCTTGTCGAGCATTTTTCTGATCTGGATCCTGGTGCGCGCGGTGCAGCGGCCCGCGCAGGGGGTGGCGCACTGGGACAATCGCGGGCTCTCCGCCCTGGTGCTGCTGCTGCTGGCCGCGCAGTATGTTCTGGGGTTGATGGACGTGTTTCTGCTGGCGCCTCTGTGGCTGCAGATTGCGCATCTGCTGGGCGCGGACGTGCTTTGGGTGGCGCTGGTGGTGCTGACGGCGCGGCTGACGCTGGAGCCTGTGGAGGCGCGTGTCTAAACGATCGAGCGGCCGCTTTGACCGGGCTCGGAATGAGAGCTCTGTTGGAAGTGGAGAAAGAGCAAAGACAAAAGCAACCGCGGGTCCTTCGACTGCGTTTGGCGCTAAAAACGTGCCAAACTATGCTCGTGGATGACAGTTCATTGATTGTCCGCTTCGTCCCGCTTCGCTCATGAATGACAGTTCATTGATGGTATGAACCTTGGACTCAGGCCTCTAGCAATGGGCGTAGTGTTCAAGCGCGGTCTTGCTTGGTATGGTCAGGGTGGAACCGCTGAAGGCTACCAGGCGTCGGCTCTTGAAGATGCTCATGGTCCGCGTCACGGTTTCGCGCGAGGCGCCGATGAACTCGCCGATCTCGCCATGGGTCAATGGAAACCGGAAGCGCGTGCCGCACTCGGTGGTCTGCCCGTTCTGGCTCCACTCCAGCAGCAGGCGGGCGAGCTTCTCGGGCGCGGAACCCGACAGGCCCACGGTGCGCAACTGCTCGCAGGCCATCGAGTAGTCGCGGCTGAGCTCTTCGGTCACGGATTGGTAGACCTCGGGGTGACGCATCAGGAAGCTTAGAAAATCTTTGCGCTCCACCGGAGCGATCTTCGCGGGATAAAGAATCTCCGCCGTCATCTCGCATGGCTTGCCTGAAAGGGCAGACGCCAAGCCCAGCACTTCGCCCTTTTGGGCGATGCGCAGAATCAGCCGCCGCCCATCGCTCGAGTTCATCGACAGCTTTACCTGGCCGTCGAGAACGAAGTAAATGCCCGGAGCGGTATCCTTCTCTGAAAACAGAATCATGCCCGCCGCATAGTTGAGGGGAAGCGCCATGGCGCCCAGTTCCCTCAGCGCGGGCTGTGAGAAGTTGTTAAAGAAATCGCCCACCAGTCTTGTCTGGCTACCGCAACCGCTGACTGCATTTTGCGTGGTTCCCATGTCAAGGCTCCTGATATTCAGATTGCGCGTCGCGGCGCGAAATTTGTTCGGCAAGTGAATGCGTCCACACCGTTCCAGCAAGCACCTTAGCGCGCGTATGCGCGTAGACCTCGGCGAGCAACCGCGTGCCGTAAGCGTCCGCATAGGTAACTTCGCGAAGGTCGAGAATCAGATTTCGCTTGGCCAGGAGCGGAACCGTTTCAACCCAGACTCGCTCGAACTCAGCGGCCCACGGCCCCGCAACCCGTCCTTCGAGTTTCATCACGATCGCTTGCGTGTTTTCGTCAATTGAGATTCGCAACATGTGTGCGGCCGCCTTGCGCCACGCCCTGTCTAATGCATGTGGCGGGCCAAACGCCGGCGCTCCAGTTGCCTGCGCGGCTAAGAATTGAGCGCAAAGAGGTTAGCGGCGAGAAATTGAAGAGGTGACGAAGAATGAAATTTTGCGGGATCGAAGTGACGAAGACGAAATTCCGTCGCCGCGACTAAATATAGTCACTTCGCTCGATGCCGAGCTTTTTTAATTTCGAATTCAAGGTGGTGCGTTTCAAGCCCAGGCGCGCGGCTGCGCCGTCGTTGCCGCCGATCTGTCCGCCGGCCTCGCGCAGCACGCGCAGAATATGTTCCCGCTCAGCCGCGTGGAGCGTGGGGCTCTCGGCAGCGGTTGCTTCGGCTCTTTCTTCCATCTGCAGCTCGGCCAGCGGAACATAGAGCACTGGCCCACGGGTCAGTATCACGGCGCGCTCAAGAAAATTTTCGAGCTCGCGGATATTCCCCGGCCAGCGCCACTTGACCAGCGCCTGCATGGTCTCGTCGGGGATGGACTCGATGGTCTTGCCCATACGCCTGCTGTGCGAGGCCACAAAATGGCGGACGAGGATGGGAATGTCGGACGCGCGCTCGCGCAGCGGCGGCGCAGACACCGGAAACACCTTCAAACGGTAGTAAAGATCGCTGCGGAAGGTTTTTTCTTGAATCATCTTGCTCAAATCGCGGTTGGTGGCGGCAATCAGGCGCATGTTGACGGGGATGGCGCGGTTGCCGCCGAGGCGTTCAATCTCGCGCTCCTGCAGGGCGCGCAGCAGCTTGGGTTGCAGGTCGAGCGGCAGTTCGCCGATCTCGTCAAGAAACAGCGTGCCCTCGTTGGCCAGTTCGACGCGGCCCAGCTTGCGCGCCAGTGCGCCGGTGAAGGCACCCTTCTCGTGGCCGAACAGCTCGCTCTCAAGCAGGCCGGCGGGAATGGCCGCGCAGTTGAGCTTCACAAAGGTATGATCGCTGCGCGGGCTGAGGCGATGGATGGCCCGCGCCAGCAGCTCCTTCCCGGTTCCCGATTCTCCCTGGATGAGTACGGTGGCATTGGTGGGGGCGACCGTTTCAATCTCCTTGAGCACCTGGCGCAACCCCTTGCTGTCGCCCACAATATCTTCGTAGCGGTTCTCGAGGTTGATCTCCGATTCAAGGTATTGGTTCTCCTGCCGCAGCCGATCGCGAAGCTCGGCAATCTGCCGGAACGCGAGGGCGTTGTTGACCGCCATGGCCACCTGGCCGGCAATCTGCAAAAGCATCTCGGCATCGTTGCGGGCAAAGCTCGCTTCAAGGCGGCTGGCCACCGCGAGCACGCCTACGGCATCGCCGCGATGGATGAGCGGAACCCAGCAGCCTGACTGCATGCCCAGCTCGGTAAGGTGGCGAACCGTCTCGGGCGCAAACGATGAATCGGGGATGTTATCCAGAACCACCGGTTCGCGGGTGCGAAAGGCGGTTCCGGCCGGTGAATTCTCGAGCGGCAGGCGCAATTCGCCGCGCCGCATTTGCTTGTCTTCGCCGGCCAGAAACTGCACCTGCAAATCGCCCATCGCGGGGTCATAAAGCGCTAACGTGGCGGCATCGTGGGGAACCACTTCGTGAATGCTGGCCGAGATCGCACTCAGCAGCCTGGTAACGTCAAGGTTGGCCAGCAGGGCACCGCTCAACTGCAGCATCATCGACTCTTCGGCACGCTTGCGGTCAGTGAAATCGCGCGTCACCTTCGCGTAGCCAGTGATTTCGCCGGCGTCGTCGCGGATGGCGGTCAGAATCGTGTCCGCCCAGAAGCGCGACCCATCCTTGCGCACCCGCCAACCCTCTTCTTCAATCCGTCCGCGCTCGGCAGCCAGCCTCATCAGCTCGGCGGGACGGCCGCGGACCGCATCCTCCTCGGTAAAAAAGCGGGAAAAATGCGCTCCCAGAATTTCATCTTCCGTGTATTTCTTGATCCGTTCCGCGCCGGGATTCCAGGTCATCACGCAGCCGTCGGGGTCAAGCAGATAGATTGCGTAGTCGCGCACGCCCTCCACAATGGAGCGCAGTTGCCGGTCCTTGTGCCGCAGCGCTTCCAGCGCGGCCCGCTGCTCGGTCACATCGCGGACAAAGCTCAAAACCGCGGTTCCGCCGGCGGTCTCGATCGGCTTGAGCATGATGTCTACCGGAAACTCGGTGCCGTCTTTGCGCAGGCCATAGAGGTTCATGGCTGCGCCCATCTGGCGCGCGCGGGGGTGGGCGTTGTAGTTCTCGCGATGGATGGGATGACGGCCGCGGAACCGCGCCGGGACCAGGTTTTCAATGGGCTGCCCAAGGAACTCTGCCTGGGTGTGACCGAATAGCTCGGCCGCGCGCGGATTCGCGCCACGGATCACGCCCTGGGCATCCGTGACAAAGATCGCATCGGGAGAAACTTCGAACAGATTCTCCAGCGCGAATTGAGCAAGCTCGGCCCGATCGTGCGCAGGCGTACCCGCCGCGGCCTCTTCCGGGGAATCAGACAGGCCCATAACGGTTTCCAACCTGTCTTGGAAATTAACCCTTTGCACCCCTGAACTGCAAGTGGGCCCTCGAAGCGGGTAGTGGTATATTGCTCCGTGAATGAAGATTGAGGCCGGCCGAGCGGCTTAAATGGGCGTATGGGGAGTTGCTTGCCCGCCGGCCGCCACAGCGTTCCAACCTGCAAAGGAAGAAGCCATGAAGCGTTTTCCGGGAGTCACCTTCTCAGCCGTTGTTCTGCTGCTCGGGTCGCTGCTGCAACTGCTGCTGGCTCTGGGCACGGGGGCTGCCGCAGCCTTCGAAAAATATCGGGCCGGCTCCGCCGCGCAGCAGGGCGCGGGCGCATTGCTACTTATTCCATCCTGGATTCCCGTGTTCCTGTATGTGCTTTGCGGGTTTTTTGGCGCGCTGGCGCTGTGGGGAATCCTGACCTCAGCCGGCTTGTTCCGCCTGCACCGCTGGGCGCGTCACTCGGTGCTGGTCATCGGCGGATGCCTCGCCGTCATGGGCCTGCCCTCGCTGCTGATTTCCGCGGTCATGCTGTTTGTTCCTCTGCCGCTTCCAGCCGCGGTGGATCCGGCCCATGCTCAGACCGCGCATCTCGCTGCCAGGATCGGCTTCGGCGCGATCGCCATCATTTATGGGCTCATGGCCGTGGTCGGCGTCTCCTGGCTGATTTATTTCAACCTGAAGAAAGTACGCGCGCTGTTCGCAGGCATTCCGGCCCAGCTTCCCGGACAAATCCCAGGCCAGCTCCCGGCCACCGCCGCCGCGGAGCGTCCGCTTCTCATCTCCGTTATCGCGGTGCTCAGCATCTTTGGAGCCGCCGTCTGCCTGTTGCTGACATTGCTGCCAATCCCGGCGGCAACTTTCGGCCTAATTCTCTATGGCTGGCAAAAGACGGCCGTCCTGCTGGTCTATACCGTGCTGCTGGCGGTTGCGGGCCTGGGCCTGTGGCGGCTTGAGGAGTGGGCGCGCCGCCTGACCATCGCGATACAGGTGCTCGGACTCGCGCAATACATCGTTTTTCTCGCGCGACCGTCGCTGATGACCAGCTATGCGGATGAAATCAACCGCGCCCTGCGCATCCCGCAACCGCTCCAGCAACCGGCGCAGTTCCAGTCCATCATGTACATCTGGAGCTTTGGTCTTGGCATTCTGCTTCTCGTCGCGGTCATCGGCATTCTGCACTATTACCGCGCAGCTTTTCGCATTCCGCTCCGGCAAACCCAATCTCCGGGCCTGCCGTAGAGCCGCGAGTCTGGAGCTCGAAGCATTTTTCGAGAGACTGCTTCGAATGGGCCCGGAATGAGAGCTGTTCGAGGTCGCGAAAGGGCAAAGGCAAAAGCAGCCGCGGGTCCTTCCACTCCGTTTGGCGCACATCACGCGCCAAACTACGCTCAGGATGACAGTTCATTTTCAGGATGAAAGTGCATTTTGGGTATGAACTTCGGGGCTGGAGATTTGCGCCTATCCCCGGTTCCCAAAAGCCAGGCACCCTGGGCACCCGGCTTAAGCCAGATCGATTACCGGGAAGCAGGTGAACGGCTCTGTCACCACCTGCCAGTAAGGAATATAGCTGAACTGGGGATGGCCCTCGATGCTGAAATGGAGCGGCCGATAGGGGTCCTGGGTGATGCGGTCTAAAAGATCTTCGGCGCGCTTGCCGCCCGGCACCGACAGCACGGCATTATCGGAGCCGATCAGCGCCAGCAGGATCGGGCCATACTCAAGTGCATAGCGCTCGTGGCCTTCGATCTTGTCGAGGCCTGCGTAGCGGGTAAGCTTCAACTGGATCGGCAAGGTGAACTGCACCGAGTCGCCCGTTGACCAGGTCCGGTCGAGGGTCACATAGCTGCCCGGGTTCCCGTGACCGGTCGCTTCCCTGTTCACGTCCACCTGCATTGGAGCTGCGGCCCAGGCAGGCACGCGGACACGTATCTTGGCCCGCACGGGCTTGGCCGCGGTAATCTCCAGTTTGACCTCGGGACTCATGGGAAAACTTCCCGCGAGGTTCACTTTCATTTGCGTGCCGGCCTGCTCCCACTGGATTGTCGCGGGCTCGTAGAGATTGACGTAGAGGCCGTCGGGAGCGGTGGAGAAAATGTACTCTGGCAGCGACCCCATCAGGCGCGTGCCTTGCCCCTCGCAGCAGGAGTTGGTGCAGAGAGGCACGGGAAGATCGCCCTTCATCCCCACCAGCCGCGTGTGGTAGATGATTCCCCGCGATCCCACCTGGTTGGCCAGGCCGACGTTATAGATCGACTTCTCAATTTCGTTCGCGTACTTCTCCTCGTCGGGATAGAGGAGCTGAAAGCGCTGGTTGAAGCGCGTCCAGAAGACGCTGCCGCAGGTCTCCCCGGTCTCGCAGAACGGAAACTGGGCGTTCAGACGGTAGGAGTCGGGCGGAAACTCGCCGAACTCGGTGATCGCGATCGATCCGCCCACATGCTCCCAATGATCATGGAACAGATCCCACGCACCCTTCATTGCGTCAAGATAGCGCTGCTCCCCGGTGGCGCGATAGACGTCGAGATATGCCTCGAAGTCGGTGATCAGATAGTTGTGCGGCCGGTCGTAAGGATACTGCCACACCACCGCGGTCTGATGGCCCGCAAGACCGTCGAGCCAGTAATTCTCCTGGTAATAGCGCTGGATCACCTGGATGTCCTCGGGCTTTCCGGCGGGGGTAAAGTACATCCGGGTGTTGGCGACCATGCCCTGGACCCCCTGCGTTCCGCCGCGCATCATCCGGGGCAGATAAGCGCATTGATCGAACCAGTCGTAAAATCCGCGCAGCAGGCCGAATGCTTTTGGATTGCCCGCGTACCCCGCCTCGATGAGCCCATGCGTCACCCAGGCGCGCGTGTATCCGCCGCGCTCAGAGTTGAGAATCAGCTCCTCGGGATAGGCCATGATGTACCCGTTGGGTGCGCGGCACTCCTCGATCCCGTCCACCACTGCATTCATCCAGGCGCGCAGCTCGGGATGGTCGATCCAGCGCAGGGTATTGCCCGCGCCCATCAAAAACCGGCCTGCGCTCGAGCCGGGCAGGGTCGTCTCCCAGAAGGGAATCGGCTGGCGCATCGCCGCGCGCACCGGCCTGCCCGCCCGCTCCCTGAAGGGGCGCACCATCTCCTCAATCGAGAAGGAACTGAGCAGATATGCGATGTTGTTTTCCATCGCCTCCCAGAAAAGTCCGTCGCCGGCCTTGAGACGTACCCCGCCGAGCGGCGCGCTGGCGCTGAAGGGAACCGAATGCCATTGCTGGGCGGCGATCACGTTGCCCGGATTGTCGGTGACAATACCCTCGCCCATTGGGCGCGCGGGGCGCGTAATCTGTCCCAGATCCCGGGGATTGCCGAACTCCTGGTCGCCGGTCACCAGACAGTTTTCGGCAACATCTTTGCCGGCGCTGACCACGTCGACTTTGGCGAGCGCGAGTTTGTAGCCCACGCCGTCCTCGGCGGGCCGCAAACGGGTAGCCATCAGGCGCAGATAGCGTCCGGTGACGCCTGCGGCGGCAATCCCCGTGATCTGGTCGAAGGGCTCGGCGAAATCGGAGGCGGTATGGTCCATCAGGGGCTTGGGATTCGCGAACCCGGGATCGTCGGACACTTCAATGCGGAAGCGCGCCGGAAATCCATACCCCCGCGCCTGTTCGTCGCCCGGGTTGAAGGCCGGATAGAGGCGCACACTGTCGATGGCGTACGGCGTGCCCAGATCGATCTGGATCCAGGTCGCGGATGCGGCATCGTGGGTGGTTTTTGAGGCGTAGGGCCGGTAATAGGTGCCTGGGGCCCAGGCCATGCGTCCCAACTGGGTTGCGGCGCCGGCAGCCTGCTCCGGCGCTGCGGCCGCGGCAGTCCGCGGGCCCAGCGTTTGGAGCACGGCCAGCGCCGCTCCCGTCTTCATGAATTCACGGCGATCGATCGGCATTTTGCTTTCCCTCCGGCAGTTGCTCCGAGCCACTTGCATCCATGCTACGCCGCGTCTATCCCGGGAGCCCAAAGGCGAGGCACCCGGGGCGCCCGGCCGATCCGACCGTGGAACAACGTCGCGACCTTGTGCAGGCACCCGGCACCCGGCACCCGGCGATTCGCAGACACTGGCGGGCACTGGGAAGAGTGGCCTCCAGTCGATACGGTAGGAGCTGGACCGCTGGGTGTATTATGGCGTCGGATTCGGATGGCCCGTTGAGATCCCGGCTGAGGCAAGACCGGGCTCATGAAGAGGTTTCAGCAATGATCGGTACGATGCGCGCTCTGCGTTCTGCGCTGTTGGCGGCGATATGCGCAACAACCCCCTGGGGCCTGCTCCAACTGTCATCGGCGGCTCAGGGCTCCGGCCCCACCGCGCAGGCGGCGGCGAGCAACCCCGCGACGAGCGCGGCTGCGGCCCGGCTGGACAAAAAGCAATATCGCGACGTGAAGGTGAGCGTGGACAATGGCACCACCACCCTGACCGGAACCGTGAATCTTTACCAGGACAAGGCGGACGCCGAAAAGCGCGTGCACAAGACCAAGGGCGTGACCACAGTAAACAACCTGATCGTGGTCGCAGGCCCCACAGTTCCCGACGCGGAGCTCGGTAAGACCCTGGCCACGAAGCTCGCTGACAAGCTGAGCTATGCTTCCCCCGGCGTTAGCAACGGCGGCAGCACCATCAGCGTCCGGGTCGTCAGCGGAGTCGTGTTCCTGGCCGGCCAGGCCCACTCCGATATGGACAGAGACTCGGCTCTGGCGCTGGTCTCGACCTATCCCGGCGTCAAAGACGTGGTGTGCAAGATCGTGGTTGATTCCGGAGCCGCTTTGGCTCCCACGGGCTATATTGGCGTGCCTTCGACGCCGGCAGCCCCTCGGTAGGGTTAATCGACAAATACGGGCGCAGCAAAAAAAGGGCCCCCGCTTTCGGCGGGGGCCAAGTTGCCTTGGTTCTCTCGCTTTGCGAGAGCTTGGTTGGCGGCCTAACGGCGGGGTCAGCCGTTGGCGCTGGGATGCCTCGGAGGAAGGACTCGGGCCTTACGGCCTGTCCGCGCCAGTCGAAGAAGCCATACCCTGGGGTGGTGCAGCTCCCTGGGCCGCCAAACTGTTTGCCATCAAACGTATGTGCACATCGCTGGTCCGCACCGGGCTGGGTGTCTCATCGCCGGTTGCGGCCACCTCGGTGTTGCCGAGGGCTACAAAGTGCATACGGTAGACGGGAATCTGGTGTTCTGTTACTAAGTAGCGCTCGACTGATTCAGCCAGACGCTGCGAACTCTCGATGCCGGCGCTGCCGGCGTGAGGAGAATGAGCTTCCATCTCCAGGATGTAACCATTCTGGCCGCTGACGCCCAAGGCCAGTTGGTCAAGCTTTTGGCGGGCGTCCTCGCTCAACACCGGATTTCCAGCGCGGAAGCCGATGTCGATGTCGGTAACCTGGTGATACTGATCGAGACCCTTCACGGTGGAGTTCAACTGGTCCACGTGTCCGGAGGCGTTTTGCGCGAGGCCGTCGGCGTTCTGGGCCTGGACGCCTGCCGCGGTTGCCGTCTGGTTGGCCGCGTCGGCTGTCATCTGCGCCTTGCTGATGCCCGCGGTTGCCCTTGCGTCCACATCCTGAATGTCATGCGCGTTCTTGGCATTCACCTCGTCAAGTTCAGACAGTCGGTTGTTGATCGGGTCAGTCTGCTTCCGTACCCACGCCTTGCGGGCAAACGGATTCAGATGACCCCAGAAACCCTCTTTCGCGGGGGGCACATACGGCGCCGCTTCAGGATAAGTCTGTTGCGACGCCGCTGGCGGCGCGCTCTGGGGGACATTCGTGGGCTGGGTTTGCTGGGCCCATGCCGGGATGCCAATTGCAGATGCCAGCACAAGTGCTGCGATCTGGCCGGGGAACGTATTGCGAATAATCAAATGGCCCTTCATGGGTTTTTACCCCTCTCGGAGACTTTCTCCGCACCGTTTTCGCGGCTCGGCATTTCGTCTTCTCGCCCTTACCTATTGCAATGCCCATGCCAAAGCGGCACTCGTGCTGAGGCAATATTTATCTTGTTTGGATTGAATAGCTTAGAATTTTCGGCGATGCTGAAAAATCGCAGGGGAAGGCTATCTGCCGTCCGGCGGCAAGGTAAATTTTGCATAGGTCGGTATTTTCTACCAGGTAAGGAAGCATACCAAGGCGGTCAATGGCGGCGCGTTCAGCTTTTCTGGCTACCGGGTCTGGACATGAATCACGCGGATCTCGGGATAAGCTCCATCCCAGTCCGGAGTGACGCCGTCGAAGATAAACCTGAAGTCCGCAGCGTCTCCCGGCTTGAGCGGCGCGGCAGAAACGGGCTGGACATCAATATAGGGGTCGCGCATCCTGATCAGCTTCATCTCCTGCGTCTCATTCTGCGCAACTTCGCGGGCGATGTTGCGGAACAGGATCTGAACCGTGATGCCGGTGACTGTTTTGTTGCCCTGGTTGGCAATGTGCCCGTCAAGATAAGTGACCTTGCTTCCGGCCAGGTTAGCGGACTCGCTCATGGCCAGCCCGGTGATGGGCAGGCTCGCAGCATAAGGATCGGTGGCCGTGGAGGCGGGCAGCGCCTGCGGCGCGTTCTTGCCGTGCCCGTAGATCAGCACCAGGGCAACCAGCGCCGCCACGACGATGGCTGCTGCCACGGCCATCGGGAGCCAGTTGCGCTGCTCGGCCGGAACGGGACGAATGAGTTGCGGACCAGTGCTCACGAGCGAATTCTACACCCGTGCTGGAGGGGACGGCGGGAGCTCGAACATTCCGGCCGCTTCATTGAAGTTTTTCTCCGAAGCGCCGATGAACCCGGATGTGCACAGGATTGTTGCCGCATGTTCATTTCTCGTGCATCATGGCGTAGTAGAGTGCAGCTCAGCAGGGAAAGCCTGCCGGAACTCTGGCGGCCAACCGTGCGTATGACTTAGTGAAAGGCAGGCATGTGATGCAGCCCTCCCCCGGGTGTTCATCCGACTCAATGCCCACATCCGCGGCCGCACTTGAGGGTCGCGGCTATGGGTCAACAAGGGTCTACCAGGGCATGACGATCGTGGCGATGCTCTTGCTGCTGTCAAGCCTTTGGGTATTTTGAGGCGCGGCGATCCTGGGCGATCAATCCGGCCCGCCTGCCTTTGTCGTGAACATGGCTACGGTATAGAAGGCGATGGTTGAGAAAACAGCCACCAGCGTAATCGGCATCAGGGAAGCCGGCAACTGCTGCCGCGGATGCCGGGCCACCTGAATCGTAGCCCACTGAATCCACGTAAACAGGCAGATCAACTCCATCTTGAGCCAGGCGATCATGTTCAAGGCCAGGGTCTGCAATCGGGCCCGGTTTTTGAGCGTAACCACGACCGGATAATTGAAGGCGGAGGGAAACCGCGTGACCACGGTGAAGAGCAGGTAGATGGTGATCGCCACCGCTGGCACGACCAGCAGCGTGGCCCTCGAACCCCAGGCGTTGGCATTGCCGGCGGCGTCAAAATGCATCGGAAACCGTTGCGGAAGGCTCTCCGGGCTTAAAAGGGCGCTATAGGTGAGCCAAGCCTGAGCTCCAAGCGCTGCCAGTGCAATGGCCTCAAGAATCTTGCGCATGAGCTTCCTCCGGCCTCCGGTTGTATCGAGACGATACACCGTTCTAGCGCTAACTATACCGAAAAGATGAAACCCCGCAGGGCCAGGGTCAGCCGAACCGAGCCCGTTTGACGGTTTGGCGAAAGTCTTCCCCGGTCATCTCGACGCGGACGCACATCTCCGCCAGACGGGAGCGCATGCGGTCGCCGATGCGGTCGCCGAGGGTGGGCTCGCGCGCGGCGCGCTCGGGATCGGAGAGACCTCCACCGCCGGCCGCCTGATCGGGGTAATTTGTGGTGATGATGGTGGTGAGCTTGTCGTTGTAGCGGGAGTTCAGGATGAGGGCGACCGTGTCCCACACCCATTCGTTGGGCTTTTGGGCCCCCAGGTCGTCCAGCAACAGCACCTCGGCGGCAAAGACAGGCTTCAGCAGCTCGAGTTCCGTGGTTTGCACCTGGGAGTTGTAGCTGTTCTGAATGCTTTTGAGCAGCTCACGATAGTCAGAGAACAGACCTCTGACGCCGCGCTCCTGGACCAGCCGGCGGAGCACGCCGACGGCGAGATGCGTCTTGCCCACCCCGATCGAGCCCGTGAACAGAATGCCTTTTCCGGCGGTGTCGACGGGATAGGCCTCGACAAACCGGCGCGCCGTGAGGTGGGCCTGGGCCAGCGAAGGGTGGGCGCCACGAAAAGCTGTCTCGTAGCCATCGAGGGTGTAATGCCGGTAACGCTCGGGAATCCGCGCCGCCGCAATGCGCCGCTGTTCGCGCTCGACTTCCTGACACTCGCAGGGGCGGGACACCCATGTTCCCGCGCCGTCCACCACCCGCACCAGACCAACACCACCGCAAATCGCGCAAATGCTCATCTAGGGCCTGCTGACAATACTGGGGTTGACGAAGTTGCGAGGGAAAATCATGCCAGACGAAGCCGAGCCCGAAGGCTGTGGCAGGTCCACCTTCGAGGGCGAGAATGGAGTATGGCCGGATTTTCCCCGCAACCCTTTGGGACGGGGCCGGTTTTCCCCATTTCGTTGTCGCGCGTCGCTCCAGTAAGTCATTTCAGTTCGCTCCTTGCTCCTGGAACTGGGAAAAATCGGCTCCCGTCGCCGCCATCCCAGTTTTGTCAGCAGGCCCTGGCTCAAGCCTAGCGCACCGGCAACCTCGGCGCCCCGGTGCAGGTCGGGGCCGTTTCTGTGGAAAAGCGCGCTCCGGAGTAGGGCCGCGATTGCATACAATCGACTGCGCGGGCATGAGGTGGGCTTTTGGCTCAGCCCCTGAAAGATTGAGGCTCAGATGAACCGAATGAAGATCCGCACTGGCTGGTTTGGAATCGCGCTGACCGCACTGCTTTTGCCGGGCCTCGTCGCCGCGCAGGAAAACGGAAACGTGCCTGAAACCAAGGCCCCGGCAGCTTCTCAGGCGGCCCCGGCGCCTGCCGCTCCGGCGCACATCACGGGCGACGAACGGGCCAGAAGCGACTGGCCCTGGCTGGGCCGTTTCGAGGAGGAGAACTTGAAGCTCGGTCCACCCGCTCCGGGCGAAGACCGCGTGGTCTTTATGGGCGACTCGATCACCGAAGGCTGGCATCTGGATGGGTCCTTTCCCGGCAAGCCTTACCTCAACCGCGGCATCAGCGGACAGACCACACCGCAAATGGTCCTCCGCTTTCACCAGGACGTGGTCGATCTGAAGCCGAAGGTGGTCATCATCCTCGCCGGCATCAACGACATTGCCGGCAACACCGGGCCCATGACCCTGGAGCAGACGGAGGACAACCTGGCTGCCATGGCCGAGATGGCCACGACCAACCACATCAAGGTTGTGCTCTGTTCCGTGCTTCCGGCTTACGACTTTCCCTGGAGCCCCGGCAAAATGCCCGCGCCCAAAGTGGTGGCCGTGAACGAGTGGATGAAGGCCTACGCCCAGGGAAATGGCCACATCTATGTGGACTACTACTCCGCCATGAAGGACGACCGCGGCGGTCTTCCGCCAAGCCTGAGCCAGGACGGCGTTCATCCGCTGCCCGCGGGGTACGCGATCATGGCCCCGCTCGCCGAGGTCGGGATCGAGAGGGCGCTGAAGACAGGGACGAAAGAATAGGGATCAGGGATCAGGGGTCAGGCCCAGTGGTTCGGGCTGGAAGGTGGTCCCTGCATTGCGCATCGCCCCGTTTCCCCCTACAATAGAGGAGAACAATTGCAGGAAAGGTCTGTCTTCAAGCGATGCCCAAGGAAAAGATTCACCCCCATTACGACGCAGTCCAGGTTAAGTGCGCCTGCGGAAACCATTTTGAGACCCGCTCGACCCACAAGGGCGACATTCACGTTGAAATCTGCTCGGCTTGCCACCCGTTCTTTACCGGCAAGCAGCGGTTGGTAGACACAGCGGGACGCGTCGAGCGTTTCCGCCGCAAATATGCCAAGGCCGGCGAGGCGACGGCGGCCAAGTAGACGGCGCCGCGACCATTGGTGAACGCGATTGGGCCTCCGCCGCGGCGGAGGCCCAACTTCGTTAGCTCAACTTCGTTAGCCCAACTTCGTTATAAAGCGAGCTTGCAGGTTGGGTGTGAACCTCGGGGACGGATGTCAGTTCATTTTCAGGATGACGGTTCATTTATTTTCCACTTCGTTCGGCTTTGCTCGGGATGACGGTTCACTGATAGTACGAACCTTGGACTCGGGACAGTAGCAGCTAGAGGTTTTTTTGAATGGCGGGCAAAGGTTTCACCGTAAGGAAGGACTGGGATAACCCCATCGAGCACGCCATGCCTGCGCATGCGCGGGTTCCGGCTGAGGTGCGGCTTGGCTCGGTGCTGGTGGCGCCGGCTACGGTTCTGGCTCCGATGGCTGGGGTCACCGATACGGTCTTTCGCCGCTTCATCCGCCACGCCAGCCTGTTTACCGCCGCTGCTCCGCAGGCTGGCAGCGCGGAGTCGGTCGACTCCGAAGTCACCAATGCGCAGTCGGGCTGCGGCCTGCTGATGACCGAGTTCACCTCCGCCGACGGGCTGGCGCGCATGCGGGAAACCAAGCGGCGCCGCTACCTCACCTTCTATGACGACGAGCACCCCATCGGCGCGCAGATCTTCGGTTCCAACCCCGAAACCCTTGCCGAAGCCGCGCGCATCGTCGAGGAGACCGGTTTCGACACGGTCGACCTGAACCTAGGCTGCCCAGCCAAGCGCGTGGTGGGCTGCAACGGAGGCTCCGGCCTGCTGCGCGACCTGCCCAGGATCGGCGAGATCTTTCGCGCTGTGCGCAAGGCCGTCAGCATTCCTTTCACCGTGAAATTTCGCATGGGATGGAACGAGAACCAGATCGTCTGCGTCGAGCTGGCGCGCATGGCTGAGGGCGAAGGCCTCAACGCCGTCGCCCTGCACGCCCGTACGCGCGAACAGGGCTACAGCGGCCAGGCGCAATGGGAGTGGATCGCCCAGATCAAACAGGCGGTCGCGATTCCGGTCATCGGGAACGGCGACATTCGCACCCCCGAGGACGCAGCCGCCATGATCGCACTCACCGGATGCGACGCGGTGATGATCGGCCGCGCCGCGCCGGCCAATCCATGGATCTTCCGCCAGATCGCCCAGTACACTGCAACGGGCGTCTACGAGCGCCCGACCATGCTGGACCGCTATCACATGATCCGCGCCTACTTTGAGATGCTTCTGGGCGAAGAAGCAGCCACCAAAGACCTGCCGCGGGACGCTCGGCTCGGCGATCCCTCGGGCAAGATGAAGCAGTTTGCCACCTGGTTCACCCACGGCGTTCCCGGCGGCGCGAAGCTGCGCGCTGCCATCTACCACGCGCGCACCGGCGAAGGTGTCTTGAGCGAGGTCGAGCAGTTTTTCGCGCCTCGCCTGCATGACCCGCCGGCGCTGTTTTCGGATTCCGAGAGCCCCGCGGGCGCTGGCGTGGATGAGGAACCTGCGTTTCCTGAAGCCGCGCTGCTCTGCGACTAAAGCGTTTCCACAGTTGCTGTATCCCGAAGCGATGAGGCTAAGGGTCTTTTTATCAAGAAAAAGCCACCTCGGAGATCGCCAGAAGGGCCTACAAGTACCGCGGAACCGCTTTAACCCTGCTCAGAGCGCGCTATATTCAATCGCGCCCGCCGATTCCTTGCCGGCAGAGGACTTCTTCGCTGCGGTCACAATCTCCTGCGCGCGCAGTCCGTCCAGATGGGTCATCGGAAACGCTCGCCCCTCGCGGCAACACTCCAGATAACACCGTAACTCCTCTTTGTAGGCGGCGCCGTAGCGATCGATGAACTCCGGCAGAGGCTGGGCGTAGCGCCGCATCTCAAAACTCTTGCGGGCGATCGGCTGCCTGGCTTTCCCGGCGCCAAGAACCTCGACCGTCACATTGGTCTGGTTCTGGTTGAAGCTCCCCAGCCGGATCATGCCGCGCTCGCCGTAGACCACCGTCTCGTCGCGAAACCCGGCAACGTGGTTGCGCGTGACCTGGATCTGCGCGATCAGCTCATCGCCAAAATCGAGCAGCATCAAGGCGTCGTCAAAATCCTCGTTACATGTGGTGAGACGGTGACTGAAGATCCGCGACCCGATGGCCTGCGCATGCTGCGGCCTCCGCCCTGCAAACCACACCGCTTCATCCACGTTGTGCACGGCCATGTCGGCCATGATGCCGGGGCTCGCAAATCCATCCGGCGCCGGCACCGAGTCCTCGAGCGCCATATAAATTTTGAAGACCCGCCCAATGGCGCCTTCATCGATAAGCCGCTTGGCATACTGCAAAGGCCCGTCGAAGCGGCGCTGGAACCCAAGCATGAGCGCGCGCGGATGTTCGCGCTCGAGCAGTTCCGCGAAGGCGCGGTCGCCGGCGAGAGTTCCGGTGAGAGGCTTTTCAAGAAAAACGCGCTGTCCGCGCTCGATCATGGCCAGCGTGTGTTCGCGATGCAAAGGCGTATTGGTGGCGATGATCGTTGCGTCGCACAGGCCCGACTCGGCCATCGCATCGATGCCGGCGAAGACTGGCGCGGAGCTTCCCGTCATGGCGGCAAATGCCTCGCCTGCCTGCTTGTCCACGGAGGAAACACAGGTGAGCCGGCACAGATCCGACTCCTGCCCCAGTTCGTGAATGTGTAGCGCGTGGATCATGCCCATGCGGCCGAGGCCGGCTACGCCCACGCGGATCGGTCGATTTGAAGTTGATCGTGAGTCCGAAGGCATGGCGAAAAACCCCTAAGGAAATCTGCGATAAGGCTACCACCCCGCATCGGTCCCGCTGCCCACTCTGCTGGGCACAATCAAATGCCGCCGTGCGGGGCAATGACTTGCTGCCAATCGGAGGGCGCCAGCCAATTCAATTGAATTCTGCCGCCGCAGAATGTTATCCACTTCATTACTGGCGGTTGCACCCACTGCTGTCCAAAATAGCGGATATCTGTTTGACCCGAGAAATGTTAGAGGAGGCTGATCCCCAGTTACTCTGAAGTGGGTTCCCTGTCAGGACCACATTCAAAGAAGAAAGGATCAGC